>JABLTH010032401.1_pt1 | contig 32888 bp, 33 predicted proteins | sample 7875711 | NCBI WGS metagenome assembly JABLTH01 (sample SAMN14941262, study PRJNA633318) | bioreactor metagenome | isolation source: bioreactor | place: China | collected 2019-03-05 | reverse complement strand
CGATGAGGCATTAAATCTTGCAAACATTGATATACCATGCGATGGCGCATTATCTGTGATTTTCCTGAAAATAGCGAGCTTTTTACCGTGATGGTAAAGTGTCCGCCGCCAGTATTTCCTGCATGTCCGCGGTGCAAATCACTGTCATCCTGAATCTCGATGTGTTCCGGTGTCAGGCTCTGCAGGCGCTGCTCTATTTCAGCGCGCAGCATCACGGCAAAGTCTTTCTAAACGGTTTGACGGTCACTTGGCCATAGACGCCTGCATGAACAAACGGATCGTCATTGGCCCAGTCTGTGGCCGCCTGCAATGAGTCAAATTCAGCGACAATCAGGCTACCACTAAAGCCCGCTTCACCAGGGTCTATGCTGTCTATGGCTGGCAACGGGCCTGCTAAAACCAGGCGGCCCTCGTTTTGCAATTGTTGCAATCTGGCCAGATGCGGCGGGCGATGTTGCAGCCGCAATGGCAAGCTGTTCGGGGTGTCCTGTGCGTAAATCATGTAAAGCATGGTGGCATTCTTTCGCTGCGGCAGTCGATAAAGTCTGACTAAACGTTTAGTCAGGCGGGCGGCTGATTTTGTTCAACCCAATGCGCTCTTAGCGCAAAGACTTGCACGATCATAAAGATAAACATAAGGCTGGTGGCCCCAAACAACTTGAAGTTGACCCAGTCGTCTTCGCTGTAGTGAAAGGCAACGTAGAGGTTCAATATGCCCATGCCGATTAAAAAGGCAATCCAGTAGAGATTTAGCTTGTCCCAGGTGGCAGCAGGCGGCGACATCATTTTGCCCAGCATGCGCTCAATCAGGTTGCGCTTGAAGGCATAGCGACTGAAAAGCAGGGCCAGTGCCCCAATCCAATAGATGGCAGTCGGCTTCCACATGATGTAGGTTTTGTCATGCAGCAGCAAAGTGATACCACCGAGAACGGTAATCACGGCGCCGTTGATGGCCAGCATCTTGTCTATTTTGCCGCGTTTGAGCCAGATCACGCCGATCAGCAACAGCGTACTGATCATGGCGACGGCTGTGGCTGCAAAGATGCCTGCTTTTTTATAAGCGATAAAGAACAGGATGACGGGGAGTAAATCGGTGATGATTTGCATGCTTGGCTTCAGTACGCTGAATTCTTGCTATCTGTGAGGGCACTATTTTGCTATGATTCTTGTCATAAAGTAAAGTTTATATGTAGACAATCCTGTCCCCGCACAACAGCGTAGTCTCTCTCAGTCAATATGTCCGTTCCGATAGATTTGCATTGCCACTCCACGCTCTCAGATGGCCTGCTCTCGCCTGAGGAGTTGGTTGCCCACGCCGCAAGCAAAGGCGTGCGCGTGCTGGCGCTCACGGACCATGACGAAGTCGGCGGCCTGGCGCGCGCACGGATTGCCGCTGAGCAGCATGGCATTACCCTGGTGAATGGTGTCGAAATCTCGGTGACCTGGAAAAAGCGCACCTTGCATATCGTTGGCTTGCGCATTGATGCGAGCGACCCGCAATTAATCGCCACCTTTCAGCAAGTACATGCAGCGCGCGATACACGTGCCCGGCAAATGGCCGAAGGCCTGGCCAAGGCTGGTATCGCTGGCGCCTACGAAGGTGCCAAGCAGATTGCGGGCAATAGTGTGATGACACGCAGTCATTTTGCCCAGTTTATTGTCAAGCAAGGGCATGCTAAAAACATCAAGTCTGTCTTTAAAAAATATATGGTCAAAGGCAAGCCAGGCTTCGTCAACCATGAATGGATGAGTCTGGAACAAGCAGTGACCTTGATTCGCCAGGCTGGCGGTGTCGCCGTGCTGGCACACCCTGGCCGTTATGACCTGGGCTTCGTCAATATGCATTTGCTATTGCACGAGTTCAGGGGCTACGGCGGACAGGCCATAGAAGTCGTGACTGGTAGCCATCAGCCGCCGCAGTTCGATCAGTTCGCAAAACTGGCCCATCGCTTTGACTTGAAGGCATCTCAAGGCTCTGACTATCATGGTCCAGGACTTTCGTTCATGGAAATGGGCCGCTTGCCCGCCTTACCGGCCAATTGTGTCCCCCTCTGGCAGGATTGGCCCGAGGCCAGTCTGCTGCAGTAGTGCTTCATGGCCCAGTACTTTATTATTCATGCGCAAAACCCGCAGGCGCGGTTGATTCAACAAGCGGTACAGCTGTTGAAGCAGGGCGGTATTCTGGCTTGTCCGACTGACTCCAGTTATGCCTTGGTGTGCCTGATGGAGTTCAAGGACGCGCAAACACGCATCCGCCGGTTGCGTGGTGTGGATGATGATCACCCCTTTACGCTGATCTGCCGTGATTTAGCCGAGATTGGCACCTATGCCAAAGTGAACAATAGCCAGTTTCGGCTACTTAAAGCCTTGACCCCTGGCGCTTATACCTTTTTGCTTGAGGCTAGCAGAGAGGTGCCGCGCCGCCTGCATCACCCCAAACGTAGCACCATCGGTTTGCGCGTGCCCAAGCATATTGTGACGCAAACCTTGCTGGAAGCGCTGGATTCGCCCATGCTGAGCATGACCTTACAATTACCAGGTGACGAGGCGCCCCTCTCGGTCGGATGGGAGATTCGGGAAGCGCTGGAACACCAGATTGATGCTGTGATTGACAGTGATATCGTGCACGTGGGGCCCACCACCGTGCTGGATTTGACCGAAGATCCGCCGTCGCTGGTCCGGGCAGGTGTCGCACCCTGGCCTTAATGTTGTCTGAAAGCTATTTGCATGGAAGAACTGACCGTCGTACAAAAAATTGCTGCCTACGCACTGCCTATCCTGTTTGCGATTACCGTGCATGAAGCTGCCCATGGTTACGCTGCCAAATATTTTGGCGACTTGACCGCCGAGCGCATGGGCAGGATTACGCTTAATCCCTTTAAACATATTGACCCTATCGGCACCATTTTATTGCCAGCCATCAGCATTATATTTGGCGGTATCCTGTTTGGCTGGGCAAAACCGGTGCCCGTGAATTTTGGCCAGTTACGCCGTCCCAAGCAGGATATGCTATGGGTGGCCCTAGCCGGCCCCGCGTCCAATTTTGTCATGGCATTGCTTTGGGGCTTGGTGTTGGCGAGAGTGGGACAATTTCCAGACGCAGCCCAGGCATACGTGTCGCAAATGAGTCTTGCGGGCGTACAAATCAATCTGGTGTTGCTGGTGCTTAACCTGTTTCCACTGCCACCGCTGGACGGTGGCCGTATTGCGGTGAGCTTATTGCCCATGTCCGCGGCCATCAAATTTGCCCAGCTCGAGCGTTACGGCATGCTGATACTGATTGCACTCCTGTTTACCGGTATTTTGGGGATAGTGCTGTCGCCAGTGCTACGCTTTTTTCAGCATTTGCTCACTGTGCTGGTGTTTTAGAATCGGCTTTGTCCTTCTCCTCCCTCATACTCCTTAAAGCTACTAGCCAACAGTGGTGATTCCTATGGGTTCAATGGCGTAGTTCGTCATGCACAAAGCACACGTAAAAAGGCTATTTAACATATAGTGCATGCGTTGCTTAATATGGTTTGCTTTGCTCAGCAATATGCGTAGTTTTCTCAAAAAATAAAGCCATAATTAGCTCAAATGGGCTATTCAATAAATCCAGTATTTGTCACGTATTTGCCGTAGAATCCAATAAATTGTCACTTGGTATTACCAATCTTTACATTGCATAATCTGATAACTATTTTTAACATTGAGGCAGAATCTTTTATGTTTAGATTTTCTTTTTCGCCGATTAAACCCACCTTAATCGCCGCTGCCCTTGCACTTGGCAGCATGAGTCTAAGTGCGCATGCCACCCTCACCAGCTACGCCGCCAATGGCAAAGACTTGGTGTATAGCTCAGTGAGCGATGTCACCTGGACTAAAGACGGCAACCTGTTAGGCACACTGTTTGCAAGCCAAGGATTTAACAATGTGGTTAGTGCCATTATCGCCGCCAGCCCGACCATTAGTAACACGCCTAACTTTCTTAGCCCCACAGGTTCTTACACACTTTCAGCCAGTGATTTTTCCACGAATGGACAAACCAGCTGGTTTGGCGCACTGGCATATGTGAACTACCTCAACAGCATTCACTACGCCGGAAGTAATCAATGGTATTTACCCACTGTTGTCGACACCACTCTTGGCTACAACACCACCACCAATGGCGCAGCCAAAGGCGATGAGCTGGTCGAGTTGTTTTACAAGGAGCTAAACGGTACTGCTGGTAACAGCATCCCCAACAACCCTATTTTTGATAACGAGCAGACCTCTGATTACTGGTCTGGCACGGAGTACGTGCCGTTGCCTTATCACGTATGGTACTTAGTTACCGGCAATGGCTTTCAGGACTACGACACTAAGGACGGTATGCTTTCTGCGTGGGCTGTGAGCCCCGGAAAAGTCGCGGCGGTGCCTGAGCCTGAGAGCGTGGCAATGCTATTGTTGGGTTTGGGTGTATTAGGTGGCGTGTTGCGCCGCCGTCGCGGATGATAATTGGGCCATTTGAGTCATTAGCCCCACCATGTAAGCCAAAGTAATCTGTGCAGAGTCAGGAAATCATGGTCCGTTATGATTTGCCGATTTACCAAGATGCCCTGGCTCTAGCGGTGTATATGGAACAAGTGGCGGCGATTTTTTGCGCCATCACAAGCACACTATGCGCACCGCTTGTGGCAAATTAGCCATGATTTAAATTCAGTTTTCGTCGTGATACTGGGTTGCGCACATGTTTTGTCCAGCACGCAATGCGCTTAATGCATGCTCGCAAAAATGTCTCCTGATATCTCTAAAAGATATGCGGCGTCCTAATTTTTAATCGGATCTGACCTTGCTTAGCCATTTTTTTAATGCTTGATCACGTCCAGCGTTAGCTTGGTTGGTACCAGAGCGCGTTCTGCTTTTGCGGCCACTGGCGGTGCGAGGGCGATGCGATCCTGGCTCAGGCCCGCGGCCAGCAATTGCTGCTGAATTGCGTTTGCCCGTGATTTGGCTAAGGCCTGTAAGTCCGCTTCTGAAACCGGGATACTGGTCGTCAAGGTCTCTTGTGCCTGTTCATAAAATCCGGCCGGTGTTTTTCCCAGCTTTGAAGCAAGCCGCTTTAGCAGGCCTTTGTTGGTTAAGCGGTCATGCAAGGCCTTGAGCGCAGATTGCACTTTGGGGTTGTTGAGGTCTATCGGTCCGGGTGTCTGGTCTGCCTTCAGTACGATGCCCATTTCCGCAGCCACTTGCTTACGCAGGCTGCTTTCCTGCAGGGCGCGCGTATCTGCAGCGATATCGTAAGCAGGCACCACACCCAGCTTCAATTGCTGGCGTTTGTTAAGTGCGCTGCTCACTGCCTGCAGTTTTTCCTGCTCAGGCGGGGATAAAGCCGCCGTTCCGGGATCAAACACAATGGCCTCCAGCTTTTCACTGCTGCCAAACAGCTTGCCCAAGGCGCTAAATGGCGCTGTTACGATTTTGGTCAGGATATTGGTAAAGGCTTTCCAGACAATCCCGCCTATGCTGAACTTGGGGTCATCCAGGCTGCCACTGACTGGCAGGTCGAGGTCAATGACGCCATTGCTGTCTTCAAGAATGGCAATCGCCAGATCCAGGGGCAGGTTGGCGGCATCCTTGCTGTCTACGCGCTCGCCCAAGGTCAGTTTGTGAATAACGAATTTGTTTTCTCCGGCCAGCTTGCGCTGCTTGATCTTGTATTCGAGATCGACAGACAGCTTGCCTGAGGTGATCTTGCGCCCGGCAAATTTGCCGGAATAGGGGGTTAGCCGGTTCATTTCCAGATTGGTGAACGCCAGTTTAAGGTCGGTAAATTCGCCGGTGTTAAATGGCTGCAAGCTGCCACGGATGCGGGCAGCGCCATAGTCATCCACCTTGCCATCCATCTCCACCTGAGCTGTAGAGGAAGGATTGCTCGAAATGCCGTTAATCACTCCGCTCAGATTGTTAATATGCGTGCCAAACGGTTGCGGCAATGACAAATCGGCAAAGTCCAGTTCGGCATTGTTGATTCGCACACTGTCTATATTGACCGGAAAATCACTCTGTTTACTTGCGTTTGCCACCGTGGGTGCTGCGCTTGTACTGGTCGATGTTGTTGCATTGCTTGCAGGCGGATGGTCAGAAGCGGGCGCAGTACGCATGAGCTTGCTTACGTTCAGGCTGCGATCGGCAGCAATCATAAACTTGGTCTGCGGTTGGTTCACACTCAAGGTGTCGATTTGCAATTTGTTCGGTGCCACTGATAGCGATACACCGTCTGCCTGTAAGGTTTGCCAGCGCAAGAATGGTTGCTGGCTTTCTTCCTCAATAATCGAGAGCTGGTTGACGGTGAAGCCGCCATCAAAGCGGGTTGAGCCTTGCGTGGATTGTTGTAACCTGCCTTCTAAACCGACTGCGCCATCTTCCAGTTTGAGTAAGGCGACTTGTGCTAGGTAGGGCGCAAAGGGTTTTAAAGATAACTGACTCAGCTGTGTTTGCAGGTCTGCTTTAAACGGGGCCGCCGCGATCTTGCCTTGCAGATTCAATTGGCCGCCTTGTTTGACCTTGAAGCCAGCCTTGACCGGGAGCCAGCGTGTCAGATTCTGGGTCAAGTCAGTCAGCGAGAGTTGACCATCGGTCACATCCAGGATCATGGGGCTTGAGGTCGATTGATCCTCAATATGCACCTCAGCCTGCTGCAAGGCTAGCTGTTTGAGACTATAGGTCCATACAGTTTTCTGCGTTGTCGCGGTGGGTGAAGTCGCCGTATTCTTGGGGGCTTCTGCCGAGGGTATTGCAAGCAGGGTTTGCCAGTTCAAGCGCTGGTCGGCCTGGCGAATCACCGAGGTTTTCAGACCGCTTAACTGGATCGCCGCGACCTCAGCTTTTTGTTGCGCCAGCGCCAGATGTACTTTGCCTACCGATAGCTTGCCGAGTTGTGCCAGCGTTTGTTTATCCGATTGCAGCGCGAGTTGGCTGGCATCCAGTTGCATGTTGCTGAGCGTCAGGTCTTCAGCATGATCCAAGGCCAATTGCAGATTCATGTCGCCTACCGTTGCCTGCAGCGGTTTGGCAAATTGGTGGTTGGTATAGGTCAGGTGCCAGTGCGCGAGAGCTATTTCGTCAATGCTCAAATGGAACGGCTTGCTTTCAGTTGTTTGCGCTGTTTGCTCGGCTGTGTGTTGGGTGGTTGACGTATTTTTTGCGACGGCTGGTTCGAAGCTCTGTTGCCAATCCAGCAAGCCAGAGGCAAGTTGCGTGGCAGATAATTGTCCCTGATTGAGATGGACGAGCCCGATCTTCGCACGACGGTCAGCCAGGTTGAAACTGGCGTGTTCCAGCGCCAGTTCAGGCAGGCTGAGCAAGGTTTGCTGGCCATGCTGTACCTGCGCCTGTTGCAGATGAACATCCAGATTTTCAAACTGAAGCTGTGCTTGTTTATCCAGCATGAAACTGAGACTGGGCAGTGACAGCTGGCTGCTGGCCAGTGAGACGACCGCTTGCGGCTTTTGTAGCTTGAGCTGATTCAGAGTCATGCCGATGTCATGACCCTGCAGGCTGAGTTGCGCAGCAGGGAGTAGCGTCAGCTGTTTGGTGGTAACCGTGAATGAGGCCCAGGTAAGTTTGTCCGCTGGCGCCATTGTCGCCCCCAAGTCCTCAATGCGTAGCTGGACATCACTGAGCTGCAGCTTTGGTTGTTGCTGATGCATGGAAAATGCATAGTTCAACTGACCAGAAAAAGCCCCGGTCTCAACTTTAATGGGCAGCGCCGCTGTGTTGACCCACTGCATCACCTTGGCAATTTGTAACGCCTCAATCGCCAGTTGCCCTTGCGATGCGAGGGGATTGACGCCGAAATTACCTTTCCACTTCACGGTGCCGCCCTGATAGGGCAGTTTTGCCGCGATCAGGTAGTCGCCGCGGTCTTGGGGCAGGGTCGAAAAGCCTTCCAGTTCAAAATCCAGCGGCTTGAGGGAGGCACGCAAAGGCTGGTCGTGCTGTGCATCCAGGTATTCAATATTGCCCTGGCTCAGGATGATTTTTTCAATGATGACTCGGGGCAGGTCCTGATCTGGCGGCGAGGGATTTTCATTGAGTTTGGCGATCAGGTCTGCCCAGTTGAGTTTACCTTGTTTGGAGACCATCATATTCACATGTGGGCCTGTCAACTGGATCTGCTTGAGTTTCCATGCCCATTTAAACAGCCCGCTGGCGTCAAGATCGACTACCAGTCGGTCAAACGCAGCCAGGGGCGCGCCTTGCTGATCAGTCAGTGAGAGTTTTTCGATGGTGGTGGTCAGGCTGAAGGGGTCAAACGTGACCTTGTCGACGCTAGCTTTGCTGGCCAGCTGTGTTTCGGCAACCCAGGGCAACAGCCATTTGGCCAGCGGGTTCACGGCCAGCCAGGCAAACAGCAGGTAGAAAACTACCAGTCCGGCGACGATCCTCAACGGTACTGATAATGCGATTTGCGCCAGTCGGCCCGACTGAGGCAGGCGAAAACGAGAAGAATAGGAACGCAAGCGATTGAGCATAGGCGATAATTTAGCAGAATTTAAATGTTTATAGCTTGATCGCGACTGGCCTGGGCAAATCTTGAGCCAAATCAGAGGGCTGGTGAGGTGAAGGTGACATGGTCATCTGTTTTCATGTATGCTTAAGTCATCTCGTTATACAGGATGCTGTTTTCAGCAGTAAATATGGCTTCGGAGCCGGATAAGTTATCTCATAAACCCTCTCTTTTAGAACGATTAAGTCATTTTCTGCTGCGTGAGCCAGAAGATCGAGAGCAGCTTGTTGAATTGCTGCACGGCGCTTATGAAAACCACCTGATGGATGGCGATTCACTGGCCATGATCGAAGGTGTTTTGCAAGTCAGTGAAATGCAAGTGCGCGACATCATGATTCCGCGCTCGCAAATGGATGTGATTGATATCGCTCAACCGCCAGACAGCTTCCTGCCGTTTGTGATTGAAACGGCACACTCCCGCTTCCCCGTGATTGAAGACAACAAGAATGATGTGATCGGCATCCTGCTGGCCAAAGACCTGCTTCGTTACTATGCAAATGAGTCGTTTGAACTGCGCGACATGTTGCGTCCGGCCGTGTTCATCCCCGAATCCAAGCGCCTGAATGTATTGCTCAAGGAGTTTCGCAGCAACCGCAATCATATTGCCATTGTGGTGGATGAATACGGCGGTGTGGCGGGCATGGTGACCATTGAAGACGTGCTGGAGCAGATTGTTGGGGATATTGAAGACGAATATGATGACGACGAAGGCGAGGACAATATTATCCAGCAGGCGCCGGGTAAATACCGTGTCAAAGCCTTGACTGAAATCCCTGAGTTTAATGAAGCCATTGGCACCACGTTTAGTGACGAAGAGTTTTCAACCGTGGGTGGGCTGGTGGTCAACCATTTTGGTCACTTGCCCAAGCGCGGCGAGCATATCCGCATTCAAAACCTGAGTGTGACCGTGGTGCATGCTGACAGCCGTCGTGTCCATGTGTTATTGGTAGAGCTATTGCCAGAAGAAGCCTATCCTATTGAGTCGGTCTAGACCACAGCGCCGCCGCCAGCCTATGCGTAGCGGCTGCAAATGGAACCTAATGATCGTTTTGATTGCCTGAGTGTTTGAACATAAGGAGAGTGATGATGAGAGCACAAACTTGGTTGCACGGGGTGTTGGCAGTTGGATTGTTATCAGTGAGCAGTGCATTATGGGCAGGGGCGACGCCGGGGACCGTTACGACGGGAGCGATTCCAGAAGACGAGCAGGCCTTTGTGGATAAAGTCGGCAAGATGAGCCGGGCCGAATTGATTGCATTGCTGGGCGAACCTGCCCGCGCAGAAGATGTGAAGCTCAAGGATAGTGGACGGGTGGTTGCCTCTATCTGGCATTATCACAACATCAACAAGGATGCGAAGGGAGCTTACTACCCAACGACCGAGCTGGATATTGTGGAAGACCAGGTCAGCGTGGTGGTGTTTTTGAATAATGATGGGTCTGACGCCAGCAGTGGTCAAACCTACGAAGTGCCCAATCCCAATCCGGCAGGCATTTAATTCTTTATTGCGGTATCAAAAACAAAGGGCGCTCAGGCGCCCTTTGTTTTTTAACCCCGATAAACCCTGATTTAATTGATTATTTTTTCAGGCTATCACGGATTTCGCGCAGTAGCACAATATCTTCCGGGGTCGGCGCAGGTGCGGCAGGGGCCGGTTCATCCGCGGTTTTCAGGCGGTTCATGAATTTCACCATCTGGAAAATAATAAATGCCAAGATAATAAAGTTGAGCACGATGGTCAGAAAGTTGCCGTAGGCCAGCACTGCACCCAGTTTTTTGGCTTCTGCCAATGCCAGGTCAGCCGATTGGCCGTTCAGGGGCACGTATAAATTGCTAAAATCAAAGCCGCCAAAAATCTTGCCGACCACGGGCATGATGACATCATCTACCAGTGAGGCCACAATTTTGCCAAAGGCCCCACCAATAATGACACCGACTGCCAGGTCCATGACATTGCCTTTAAGGGCGAACTGCTTGAATTCTGAAATGACGCTCATGACTTCTCCCACCATTGTTATTAAAGATTAAGATTGTAAAGGGCACTTTTATAAATTCAAGTCGTAAAGCAAGACGAGGTGCGATTAAAAAAGGAGATGCAGTCTCTGGTTGCGAGGGCAGGAAGTTTTTATCAACAACACCGTATGACGATGTTAGTGGTTTCAAGACGCCCTGCGTGAAACGCAGGCTCGCAAACTGAGTTTATAGAAGTGCCCTAAAGCGACTATAGGCAATGAGGGATCTGCTTGTCAATGCTTGGGTTAAACGCCAGGTGATGGGCCGCTGGTGCGAGAGGCCTGTGATATATTGCCGGAATTGTGTTTTTGTTGGATGAATGATTGATGCAAGTGTGTCACAGTGTGCGCGAGTTACGCGCCTTTTTAGCCCGTCATCCGCAAGCAAAGGTGGGCTTTGTCCCGACAATGGGCAATTTGCATGCAGGACATTGCCAATTAGTGACGCAGGCCAAGCAGCTCGCGGAGATTGTGGTGGTGAGTATCTTTGTCAATCCCTTGCAGTTTGGGGTGAACGAAGATTTTGGCAGCTATCCACGTACCTTGGCGGCCGACTGTGAACAGTTGGAAGCGGTAGGGGCGGACGTGGTATTTGCGCCTACCGTCACTGAAATGTACCCGGATTTTGATGGGCAGGATTTGCGGCAATCCGTTGTGATCCAGCCGCCCGCACTGGCCAATCAGTTATGCGGGGCCAGCCGGCCCGGGCATTTTGTCGGCGTGGCAACGGTGGTCGCCAAGCTGTTTAATATGGTGCAGCCGCAGGTGGCCGTGTTCGGCAAAAAAGATTACCAGCAATTGATGGTGATCCGCGCGCGGGTGCGGCAACTCAATTTTAACGTCGAGATTGTGGCGGGCGAGACTGTGCGCGAGCCTTCTGGCCTGGCCATGAGTTCTCGCAATGGCTATCTTTCTGCCACAGAAAAAACACAGGCAGCGCAACTGTATCAGCAACTGCAGCGCATTAAACAGGCGTTGCTGGCAGGCCAGCGGGATTATGCAAGCTTGTGTGAACAGGCAGTGGCTGGGTTAAACCAGCAAGGCTGGCAGGTCGATTATGTAGACATTCGCAGGCAAACAGACCTGACCTTGCCCGATGCGAATGACCAGACCTGGGTGGTTCTGGCGGCTGCCAGGCTTGGTGGGACGCGCCTGATTGATAATTGCGAAGTGAGTCTGTAGACCAAATGCGCCGCTTCTAACCATAAATTTATTTTGCGCTAAGCCCTTGATAACTTTATAATTACGTCCTTTTCCGCGCGAGCGGGTGTTCGAGTTAAGGAACGCAATGCAAAGAACCATGTTGAAATCAAAGCTGCATCGGGTACGTGTGACGCATAGCGAGTTGCACTATGAAGGTAGCTGTGCGATTGATGAGGCCTTGCTGGAAGCGGCCAATATTCATGAGTATGAGCAAATCCAGATTTACAACATCAACAATGGTGAGCGTTTTACCACCTATGCGATTCGTGCCGAGCGCCATTCCGGCGTGATCTCTGTCAATGGCGCGGCGGCCCACAAAGCCGATCCTGACGACTTGATTATTATTGCCAGCTATTCGCAATATACAGAAGCTGAATTGGCAAATTACCATCCACAACTGGTTTATGTCGATGCGCAGAACCGCATCGTCCAACAGAAAAACCATATTCCAGCGCAAGCTGCCTGAATTTGAAACCCTCTATGCAACCAAATACTTCATTAATGTCTCTTGAAGACATGAAACTGGCCGTTGTTGACGCGCTGGAAGACATCAAAGCCTTTGATATCACCGTGATGGACGTGCGCGACATGACCGCCATGACCAGTTACATGATCGTCGCCAGCGGCAATTCCACCCGCCAATGCAAAGCCATTGCGGACAACGTGCGCGAAAAGCTCAAAGAAAAAGGCATGGATGCGCGTGGTATTGAAGGCGAAAAAGAAGGCGAATGGGTGCTGGTCGACTTGGGCGACATTGTCGTGCATGTGATGGTGCCTGCTACACGTGCCTATTACAATATCGAGCAGCTTTGGAGCGAGTCACAGTCGCGCCGCGCCGCCTCGGCCGCCTGATTCTGACGCAAGGTCATTCTTTTTTATCCCGCATGAAACTCAATATCATCTCGGTCGGCCACAAGATGCCCGACTGGGTGGAGTCTGCCTGCGCGGAATACCTTAAGCGCATGCCGCGCGAACTTGAGACGCGCATCATTGAAATTAAGCCTGACAAGCGCGCTTCGGGCAAAAACAGTGAAGTGGTCCAAGAAGCTGAAGCCAGGCGCATTCTCGACGTGGTCGGTAAAGACTATCTGGTGGCACTGGATGAGCGTGGGCAGGCTGTCACCACCTTGCAACTGGCAGATAAACTCAAATCCTGGCAGGAAATGGGGCGTGATGTGGCTTTGGTCATAGGCGGCGCTGACGGCTTGCATCCGCAACTGAAAAGTCAGGCGCAATGGTTATTTAGTCTATCCAAGCTCACGATGCCGCATGGCATGGTCAGAGTGATGCTGACCGAGCAACTTTATCGTGCGCATACGGTTCTAAGCAATCATCCTTACCACCGAGAATAAGAATGTCCAATGCCCTGGTCTGGCTGCGTCGCGATTTGCGCGACCATGATCATGCTGCCCTCTACCACGCACTCAAACAACATGCGCAAGTCTATCTCGCATTTGTTTTTGATACTGAAATCCTGGATGCCCTGACCGATAAAGCCGACCGCCGGGTCGAGTTTATCTGGGAAAGCGCACGTGAACTCAAGCAGGCGCTGCAAGCAAGAGGTGCGGATCTGATTGTGTTGCATGGCGCTGCCAGGGAAGAGATTCCTGCCTTGGCAACACGCCTGAAAGTCTCTGCCGTCTATGCAAATCGTGATTATGAGCCCACCGCGATTGCGCGTGATGAGGCCGTCAGACAATCCCTGGCGGCTTTAGGTCAGTCACTGTTTTTGTTTAAAGATCAGGTCTTGTTTGAACAAGACGAGATCCTGACACAGGCTGGTAAGCCTTATGGCGTCTTTACACCCTACAAGAATGCTCACCTGGCAAAACTCAGCCCTTTTTATCTGCAAGCGTATCCAACTGACAAGTATCTCGGTCAACTGGCGCTACTGCCGCCGCAAGCGATGCCCACTTTGGCATCACTTGGGTTTGAGGAGACTAATCTGAAAGCCATGCGTTTGCCGACCGGAATGGCTGGTGCGCAGCAGTTGTTTGATGACTTTCTGCAGCGGATCAGCCAGTATCACGATGCGCGCAATTTTCCTGCCATCAAGGGCGTGTCTTACCTGTCTGTACATTTGCGTTTCGGCACCATTTCAATCCGCCAATTGGCGCATGCGGCCTGGCAATTGACGCAGACCGGCAATGAAGGCGCGGCCATCTGGCTCAATGAGCTCATCTGGCGCGATTTTTATTTCCAGGTTTTGTATCATCGGCCAGACTTGCAGCAGGGCGCGGCTTTCAAGGCTGAATATGAGGGGCTGGCTTTCCCCAATCACCAGCCCTGGTTTGAAGCATGGTGCGCTGGCCAAACCGGTTTCCCGATTGTGGATGCGGCCATGCGGCAGTTGAACCAGACCGGCTATATGCATAACCGGTTACGCATGATTGTCGCCAGTTTTCTGGTCAAGGATTTGCTCATCGACTGGCGATGGGGTGAGCAATATTTCGCACAAAAGCTGATCGATTTTGATTTTGCGGCCAACAACGGTGGCTGGCAGTGGGCGGCCTCTACCGGTTGCGATGCGCAACCGTATTTCAGGATTTTCAATCCACAGTCGCAATCTGAAAAGTTTGATCCGCAAGGCAAATTTATCCGCAAATATGTGCCAGAATTGGCACACCTGAATGATGATCAAATTCATGCGCCATGGGCAGCGAAATACCACAAGCAAAGCTTATTTAATCAAGGCGTTGCATTGAGTTATCCTCGGCCTGTTGTAGATCACGCAATACAGCGGGAACAGGCGTTGCGCCTATACAAAAATAATGTGAAGCCCAAATGACATTTGAGGTAGAATGAAGAACATTTTAATCGGGATTGGGGCGGAGTCTGGATCAAGGCAAAACACAGCCAAGTGGTGGCTGTATCTCAGATATCTTTGTCAAACGCGCTTTAGTTTTTAAAAAGTGATTCCGTTAAGAATAAGCATTGCTTAGTGATTAAATGCTATTGCAAGATAAAAAACATGCAGTGTTGGGGATACAAAAAATTTAATACGCCTGAACAGCTTCTGAAATAATGACGAATATGAAAAAATTAAGAGCGATAGTACTGATTGCAACACTGGCAAGTGTGTCTGGCTGTGCAACAACCAATAAGGATCCGCTTGAAGGCCTCAACCGTGGCATCTACAAATTTAATGATGTTGCGGATCGCTATGCGATGAAGCCGGTGGCAAAAGCCTACAAAGCCATCGCCCCTTCGCCGGTACGTACGGGCATCAGCAACTTCTTTAGTAACCTGGGCACCTTGACCACGGTGGTCAACGATCTGTTGCAATTGAAGTTTGCCCAGGCATTCAGTGATGCAGGTCGCTTTGTGATCAATACCACTTTTGGGGTGGTTGGCTTGATTGATGTGGCCAGTATGGACAACATTCCCAAACACCAGGACGATTTTGGTCAAACCATGGGCTATTGGGGTATGGGGTCGGGTGCCTATCTGGTGCTGCCAATTTTGGGGCCAAGTACGGTGCGGGATGCCAGCGGGTTGGCGATTGACACCGTGACTTCTGACCCGATTCAATATTTGCACAATATTGGCCAGGTTCGTACTTATTATCAGGTGCGTGCGGTGCAGTTGCTGGATAAGCGTACACAATTGCTTGATGCGACTGATCTCGTCGATAATGCGTCGATTGATCCTTATGCCTTCATGCGTGATGCTTATTTGCAGCGCCGTGCCAGCTTGATTCAGGATGGCTTGGTGCCTCAGGAATTGCTGCAAGACGAGTTTGAGCCCGCTGACGAAGATGTGCCGGCCAAACCAGCGGCGTCTTCCTCTAACAATGGCGAAACCGTATTGCTGCAGTCAGTGACCTCTGTGGATCAGGCTGAACCCGGCAATATGGCTGCGGTCGTCGTGTCTGAGAGTCAAGCCGTAGAATCAATCGCTGCACCGACATTGGATGAGGTCGACGCCTTAGCCTTTGAGGCGACTGCGCAACCTGAAGAGGTTTTGCCGCCATTACTCGAGCAAACGAGCGAAACTGGCGACGAAATGCCTGTGGTTGAAAAAGAGGCGGCAGAGGTCGTGGCTGCCATAGATGAAACGCTGATGGCATTACCGGCTGAGACTGCACCACAGTAATCCTGTCTGGAAATATAAAAAAGGCTTTGCATTTGCAAAGCCTTTTTTATTGGTGACAACTTGTTTACTGATGGTAATTGGGATGAGCGAACAAGTTTATTCGGATGAGGCGACGGTCATGCGCTCTATCAAAATAGAACCCGTCAGTTTTGAACTGTTGGGAATCACGTCATTACCAATGGCGACGATACTTTTCAGCATGTCTTTCATGTTGCTGGCGATGGTGATTTCTTCGACCGGGTGCACAATGACGCCGTTCTCAACCCAATAGCCAGACGCACCGCGTGAGTAGTCGCCAGTCACCATATTCAGGCCATGCCCCAGTAACTCCGTCACCAGCAGCCCCGTGCCCAGTGTTTGCAGCAGCTGTTCAAAGGACTGACCAGTGGATCGGACCAGAATATTGTGTGCGCCACCGGCATTGCCTGTGGTTTTGAGTCCCAGCTTGCGGGCGGAGTAGCTGCCCAATAAATAGCCTTGCAGGACGCCATTCTCGACCAGTGTTCTGGTTTGGCAAGCGACGCCTTCACTATCAAAGGCACTACTGGCCGCCCCTTTGAGCAGAAATGGATGATCTTCAATCTGTAACAGCGGGCTGGCGATGGTTTGGCCCAGGCTATCAAGCAGGAAAGAGGATTTTCGATACAGGTTGCCACCAGAAATGGCACTCATGAGGGTACCAATCAGGCCACTGGCCAGCGGTGCTTCAAACAGTACCGGGTATTGCCCGGTTTTGATCGGGCGCGCACCCAGTCGCCTGGCGGTACGTTCACCAGCGATCTGGCCCACCTGTTCAGGGCTGGCCAGGTCTAGTGCATCGCGGGCACTGCTATACCAGTAGTCGCGTTGCATTAGGCCATCGGCCTCGGCAATCACCGAGCAACTGATACTATGACGTGAACTGGCATAGCCCCCGATAAACCCGTGACTGTTGGCATAGGCGAAGGCGCCGCTTTGCGTATAGACACTGGCTCCCTCGCTGTTACTGATTCTGTGATCTACTGCCAGTGCCGCGCTTTCGCAACGTTTGGCCAGCGCCAGCGCTGCATCGACATCGACTTGCCAGGGATGATGCAGAGACAGGTCAGGAAACGAGGTTGCCATCAAGTCAGCGTCAGCCAGGCCACAGAAGGGGTCCTGCGCCGTATACTTGGCGATATTGCAGGCCGCTTCAACCGTATCACGCAAGGCTTGCGGACTCAGGTCTGAGGTGCTGGCATAGCCTTTTTGCTGACCAAAGTAGACCGTGACCGAGCAGCCCTTATCGCGGTTATACTCAATATTTTCAGTCTCGCCCTGGCGCACAGACACACTCTGACCCATGCCAAAACTGACTTCGGTTTCGGCGCTGCTGGCACCGGCTGTTTGCGTCAAACGAATAATGTCTTGGGCGATTTGTTGTAGTTGGTCTGCTTGCATGCTGGCTTGCTTGTTTTTAGCTTGGCGATTAAAGCTGTTATCATACCGTGATTTGGCAGAGATTGCTTTTAACATGACATCTGAAACCTTTGATGATTCCCAACCCAGTAAAACCCGCCTCAAGGCTGAGGCGGATGCCGCGCAGGACATTGGCCGACAACTGGTGGCGCTCCCCAAGGATAAACTGAAAAAACTGGCGCTGGAAGAATCCCTGATGGATGCGATTGCCGAAGCCAAGCGCATTACCTCGAATGGTGCCATCCGTCGTCAAATGCAATATATCGGGCGCCTGATGCGTGAAACAGATTTGGCCCCGATTGTTGAGCAGTTGCAAAAGTGGGAAGGCAAGCATCAGGAAGAAAATGCCCGCTTTCACCAAATGGAACGGTGGCGGTCACGCTTGCTCGAAGACAGCAAGGCCATCGAATTATTTATTGCTGAATATCCGCAGACCCCTGTGCAGCAAATGCGTACCTTGATCCGTAATGCGAATAAGGAGCATGCTGCCGGCAAGCCGCCTAAAAGCAGCCGCGAATTATTTAAAATAATCCGCGAATTGATGGAAGGTGTGGCGGTAGAGGATGACTTGCAGGCGATAGCGGGTACTGAGGAAGACGAATTGGATGAAGATTGAACGTGATTGGCGGTCGCCAACACAGCTTGATCATGCTGACATAAGCAGCTTTTGAAAAGGGGGACAAGTATGCACACCACACCAATAGATATCGAACTCGACCTGATGGGCCTGGACAGTCCGTTGCCCATGCTGAAAACCATCGAAAAACTGGAGGAGTTGTTGCCCGGTCAGGTGTTGTCCGTGAAAACGACCTCTGCTGGCAGCGAACAGAATATCCGCAACGTGATTAATCATCACCCGGTCAAGTTGTTGTCTGTGCACAAAGAAGGCGGTGTCTTTCACTTTTTGATCCAGAAAGAAACCACTCTGGCGGCTGACTAGTCACTGAGCGGGTGTGGCCCTGGGCTCCGGGCTTCGTCTGACCCGCTCCAACACCCGGCGCGCGCCGTGTGTTTAATGATCTGTATTGGTTTTCTTAGGGGGTAACAAGAACTTGCCTGGCTGGCGATACAGTGCACTTAACAATTCCAGCCAAAAAGCCTTCCAGTGGCGATAGCGCACTTTTCGTGACTTCATTGCAACGTAGATTGCCAGGCCGAAACTGGTAATGAGGTTGATGGTGCCGACCAGGGCAATGCCCAAAATGGTGGTGCCCACAATGTATTGGCTGACCTGAAAATCAAGCGCCGGGAACGAGTAACCGGCAAAAGCCGCAACACAGGTCACGTGACGGATGTCGAGCGGCAATCCCAGCATGACCCCCAGCCCTGAGGCAAATCCCAACAGGCAACCAAAGTAAAAATTCCCCGCCAGTGCGCCCAGGTTATGACGAATATAGTCGGTAATGCGCCCCAGACGTTCTTTGCCCAGCAAGGACTGCAACCAGCCCAAATGTTGCAGGCGTTCTGGAATCCGGTTGTAGGCGGCCAGGTTGTCGTGGTAGCCGGCAATCAGGCCTGACAAAAACAAACATACCCCGGCGACTGCCGCATAGAGAGCGGTCAGGCTGATCAGCGGGTTATTGTTGTCCAGCAGGCTATGTGCTTTTTCGCTGCCAATAAAGTGATGGCCAGTGCTTTGCATAAACAGCCAGTCAATCAGTATGGCCACCGGAATCACCACCACCACGTTGCCTAAAATCGCAATCGTCTGGCTGCTCGTAGTTTGTGCCACAATATTGATCAGATTGTGTATGTTTTTACTGTCATGGCCATGGTCATCTATGGTTGAAGCAATGGTTGCAGCGGTCATCGCAGGCTGCTTGGTGGCCACCGTGAAGTGCAACAGGTGAATGATGACAAAGCCCAGGCCATAATTGAGGCTAAACAAAATGGCCTCGGTCAGCGGTGGCAGGTGATAGCTGGCAATCATGATTTTAAACATCGCCATAAAGGCAATGATGAGGCCCGCGCCCATGGCTGAGCCCATGAGCTTGAAATATTCACCGCGATGTTGCGCAATGTAATGCTCGCCGGTATGGCTGGCATTTTCAGTGACGCGCAAGGCCAGCAATTCCGTATTTTGGCGCCAGTAATCCGACAGGTTATTTTTCTTGCATTCGGCATCCACCAGCTGTTTCAGCAAGCTGGTGATTGCCTGGCTCACATCATGCTTGAGAATGAGCCCATGCAGAATGTCTACCACCAGTTGCATGCGCTGAATCTGTTGCAAAATTCTTTGCATCAGCGCCGTCAGCGAGATGCTGGTGCCGGTTTTGGCATTCGCCTTGCGGATTTCATAGGTCAGTTGCTCACAACGCTTGAGCACACTGTAGAGATGTTGCACATCTTCAGCCTGGATGCTGCCCAGCGCCAAAAAATTTTGAATTTCAATATTTTGCGTGATAAAGGGCGAGCTGTTTGATTCGAGATCTTCATGCTGCAAAATCAGCTCGGGGTCCAAGCCAGATGCCGAGAGCCTGAAAGACAGCACTTGCAGGGCATCCTTGAGCTCCTGGATGCAGTTTTGCTGCAATTGCCAGTCGCCTCGGCTGATGTCCAATGTCTGCATAAAGTCTCGCCAGACCTGGTCGGGCATGCCGGTGACCCAGTCAGCATCATCGTTTTGATGAAAAATCTGGCCAAAGATATCCTTGAGATATTTAGGGTCCGGTACGTCTGGCAGGATTTTATGCGAAAGCCGACGATAAATTTCGGTAAAAAAGCCGAGGTCTGATTGAATGCCGTGGTCTGAATACAGCGATATCACGCTCTTTTCGTTGAGCAGTCTCAGCACGCTGTTGCGCAATAACAAGGCAAACTGTGGATGCTGTTGCAGCAGGAAGCACAAGGCCTGCAAGGCATTGCTCGCACTTTCAATATCCGAAGAGTCCTTAGGACGGATATTGTCGAACAACGCTCGAATAAACTGAATATCGTCAATATCACCGGCCGCTTCGCGGGCGGCCTGGTGGTCAAAAATCGGTTGAAACATGTAAAGCGCTGTCTTGGATGCTTGATTTGGCAAGGATAACACGCCAAACGTTTAGAGCTGCGCCTCTAGCGAGAGGGGTTCACTTTGACGTTCCATCTCTAACTTAACCGCTTTGCCGCGGTATTTGCGCACGAGGGTGGAGAGCGTGGCTGCATCTTCTACTTTTTCCTGGTTGATGCTGAGTAGCTGATCGCCACGTTGCAGGCCTGCTTTTTCGGCAGACGAGCCATGAATCACGGCAATCACGCGCACGCCGGGGGTAGGCAGGCGTTCACTCTCACCACCAGATTGTTTTTGCACCAGTTTGATCACATGGATGCCTAGTAAAGGAGGCGGCAGTTTTGCCCAGAAACTTGCGTAATAACGATATTTGCCCGGGCTGGCAGCCATGTCTTTTTCCGTCAGAGACTGACCTTTTTTCACGGCTTCCTTGATCATCTCCATCTTGGAGGCTGGCGAAGTGTTGCCCGCTTTTTTCACATAGACCAGAATGCTATCGGCTTGGAGGCTGCGGCCATGTTCTAGTGCCAGTTCTGGCGGGACTTCCCCCGCTTCAAAACTGCTAAAGCCCATCAAGTCATAGCCATCTTCGAGCATTCTGATGTTGTCGTCATCCCGGCGCACGCCACTGAGCAACTGCGGCTCAGGATTGGCTTGCAAGGAGTGCAGGTTCCCCTGGTTTTGTGCCTGGTAATGTGTGACGTAGGGGTTTTCTTCGGCAGAGACGCGTTGACTCGTGAGCATACAGGCGAGGGCCAAGCACATGGACAACCACATGAGCCCGCCTAGGATGAGCGGACGTTTTAAGGGGGGGGAATGCCTGCTTGCATGCGCTTGGTTCATCTCGTTCTCCATGATCGATTGTCACATTGTAATGTTATGATGTATTGGTACATTAACACAGACCAACTTCTGATAGACCACGTTATGCAACAACAATTCACGCGTGTTGGACTTGTTTCCATCAGTGATCGCGCTTCACAGGGCATTTATGAGGATAAGGGCATTCCATCGCTGACTGCGTGGTTGCAACAGGCGCTCACTTCGCCTTACCACGTCATCCCCCGGCTGATTGCCGATGAGCAGGCCACCATTGCCGAGACGCTCAGGCAATTGGTGGATGAAGAGGCCTGTCATCTGATTTTGACTACCGGTGGCACGGGTCCGGCCTTGCGCGATGTCACACCTGAAGCTACCTTATCGGTCGCTGATCGTGAGATGCCGGGCTTTGGCGAACAAATGCGCCAGATCAGTCTGAGGTTTGTGCCTACGGCGATTTTGTCGCGGCAAGTGGCAGTGATCCGCAAGCAATGCCTGATTATCAATTTGCCCGGGCAGCCAAAGTCTATTCAGGAAACGCTGGAAGGCCTCAAGGATGGCGAAGGTAAAACGGTAGTGCCGGGCATCTTTGCGGCGGTGCCATATTGCCTGGACTTGCTGGCAACCCCTGATGCGCCCATGCCTTATCTGGAAACAGATGCACGCGTGGTTCAGGCGTTCAGGCCCAAGTCGGCGCTCAAGCCCCAGGCTTGATCTCTTCATCTTCATTCAGGATACCCATGCGTTTTTCTCTGATTGCCAAAATCATCTTTATTGCCTGCTTGGCACTACTGACTTACCTGTTGCTGATAGAAATGGCGCCTGCCGAGCAGCGCTTTCCTTATCTGGACAAGATACAGCACATCGTCGCGTTTGGCGGTGCCACTTTTTGGGCAGGATTGGCCTATCCCGCCCGGCAACAATGGCTGATGCTCGGCTTGTTGATTTATGGAGGTCTCATGGAGGTGCTACAGGGGCTGCTCACCGTGACCCGTCAGCCCAGCGTCTATGACTGGCTGGCTGATAGCGTGGGTATCTTGCTGGCATGGGGCGTTGTCATCTTGTGTCTGCGCTGGTGGCAGCATCGCCGTGGCTGAATTTGATCTGATTGCCCAATATTTTACCAGGCAAGCAGCGGTTGATCTGGGGGTCGGGGATGACGCTGCGCTAGTTAGCGTGCGTCCAGGCTATCAATTGGCGGTTTCGGCCGATATGTCGGTTTCAGGCACGCATTTTTTTGCCGAGGCACAGCCCTTTGCCATTGGTTGGAAGTCCATGGCAGTGAATATCAGTGATATGGCGGCGATGGGGGCCGAGCCTAAATGGGCCACGCTGTCCATCGCATTGCCCGGGGTGGATCATCCGTGGTTACGCCAATTCAGTGACGGCCTGTTTGCCTGTGCGGATGCCTTTGAGGTTGCTTTGATCGGCGGCGATACCACCCGCGGCCCACTCAATATCGCCATTAACATCCTGGGTGAAGTGCCTCGTGGCCAGGCCTTGCAACGTAATGGTGCTAAGGCAGGCGAGGATATCTGGGTCAGTGGTTGTTTAGGGCAGGCGGCACTGTGGCTACAAAACCGTTTAGGGCATCTGCCTCTGCATGCCGATGATATTGCGATGCTCGCCACTGCCATGCATCATCCGCAACCAAGAGTGCGTCTGGGCTTGGCCTTGCGTGGCATGGCAAGCGCTGCACTCGATATTTCGGATGGTTTGCTGGCCGATTTGGACCATATTTTGCAGGCGTCCAGGGTTGGCGCTGAACTGGATTGGCGCGCGTTGCCGTTGCCACGACTGAAAACGCCAATAGACGAAGAGACAATGCAGAAAGCCGTGCTGGCAGGCGGGGATGATTATGAATTATGTTTTACTGCCGCTCCCCAGCACCGGGAGGCGCTGCTGGCCTTGTCGCAGCAATTGAATCTGCCGCTGAGTCGCATTGGTAAAACTACTGCCAGCCCCGGTTTAACCGTGCTGAACGGCAATGTGTCTCTGGATATTGCAAAGAAAGGATATCAGCATTTTGGCTAAGCATAGTCAGTCATCGTTACCGAGTTGGCGGCTGCTGTGGTCACACCCGCTGCATTGTCTGAGTTTGGGTCTGGGCACGGGTTTGTCACCCAAAGCACCTGGTACCGTGGGCACGCTGCTGGGCTTTCCCTTGTACTGGCTGTTGAGGCATTTACCTTTAACCCAGCAATGGCTTGCTTTGGCCGCACTTTTCTTGCTGGGCGTCTGGTGCTGCGCGTTTACCGGGCGTGCGCTCGGGGTCAGTGACCACGGTGCGATTGTCTGGGATGAAGTTGTGGCTATGGCTGCGGTTTTGGTCACAGTCCCCTCGGGGGTAGGCTGGGGAGCGGCTGCATTTGCACTGTTTCGACTGTTTGATATCTGGAAGCCGTTCCCGATCAGCTGGGTGGATCAGCGCGTGAAAGGCGGCCTGGGGGTCATGCTGGATGATGTGCTGGCCGCGTTCATGGCAATAGTTGTGCTGCAATGGTTACAAGGGATAATGTAATGTCATCCCTGCTGGAACTCAGTTCAAGCCTGGGGCAAGCCTTACATGCCAGAGGGTGGCAATTGGCGCTGGCCGAGTCTTGTACTGGTGGCCTGATTGCACAATCGATAACGGCAATTGCCGGAAGCTCAGCCTGGTTTGACCGCGGTTTTGTTACCTACAGCAACGCTGCCAAAACCGACATGTTGGGCGTCCCGGCGGTACTAATAGACGAACATGGAGCTGTCAGCGAAGAGGTGGCACAGGCCATGGCCGTCGGCGCGTTAGAACAGAGTTTGGCGAATATCAGTGGTGCGGTGACTGGTATTGCCGGGCCGGGCGGTGGGTCTGCTTACAAGCCGGTGGGGATGGTATGTTTTGCCTGGGCCACCCGGCAACCGGGACCGCCTCATGTGCTGGTGCACACCCGGTATTTTACCGGCGATCGCCAGCAGGTACGTGAACAGGCCGCCAGTTATTTATTGACGGCCCTGTTACGTAGCGTGACGTCAGAACTGTGATCAATTAATCGTCGTGGTGGTGATGGTGGTGGTGACCACGTCCCCATCCGCCACCATAGTAGTTGCGCGGGCCATAGTTGTAACCGCCGTAGCCACCATTGCCATAAGAGAACTGAATAAACCCGGGACCTGGTGGCGGTACTGGTGCAGAATAGGTCACTGCAGGGGGGCTATAGTAGTAACGGCTTTGTGGATGTGGGTAAATGACCACTGGCGGCGGTGCATAAACCACGGCAGGCGGCGCGTAGTAAGCGGGTGGGTAAGGGTTGCCTACCACCACACCCACCGACCAGTTATCTTGTGCTTGCGCGCTGACTGCCGCGATACTCGCCAGCGCCAACGTCAGAATCAGTTTAAAGACTTTCATAAATGCTCCTCTAGCGGAAAACAAATGCATGCTCCCTGATCTATTAACGCAGTTGCCGGGCCGCGGTTGACAGCACCATTCACGCATGCAGCTACGCAATTGCCTCAGGCCAGAATGGCTGGGCATTTATTCATGGCAACGCCATTTCACTGATGGTCGATTTATGAAATAATTAGAGGTTATTGTTTGGATTATATCGCGTTTGTACAAGCAACGCATTTTATCGCTAAAAGAAGGTAATCAGCATGGATGACAACAAAAGCAAAGCGCTCGCCGCCGCACTCTCTCAAATTGAAAAGCAGTTCGGCAAAGGCTCCATTATGCGCATGGGCGATGCTGATATTGGCGAAGACCTGCAAGTCGTTTCCACCGGTTCACTGGGTCTGGATATCGCACTCGGCGTAGGCGGATTGCCACGCGGCCGAATTGTGGAGATTTATGGCCCGGAGTCTTCCGGTAAAACCACCTTGACCCTGCAAGTGATTGCCGAAATGCAAAAATTAGGTGGCACCGCTGCTTTTATTGATGCGGAGCATGCGCTAGACCCGCAATACGCCTCTAAATTAGGCGTGAATGTCCCTGATTTGCTGATTTCGCAACCTGATACTGGCGAACAAGCCTTGGAAATTGCCGACATGCTGGTGCGTTCCGGCTCAGTGGATATTGTGGTGGTCGACTCGGTGGCAGCGTTGACGCCACGCGCTGAGATTGAAGGTGAAATGGGCGACAGCCACATGGGCTTGCAGGCGCGTTTGATGTCGCAAGCCTTGCGTAAACTCACCGGCAATATCAAACGTACCAATACGCTGGTCATTTTCATTAACCAGATTCGGATGAAAATTGGTGTCATGTTTGGTAACCCGGAAACGACCACCGGCGGTAACGCGCTTAAATTCTACGCCTCTGTGCGACTGGATATCCGCCGCACAGGCGCGATCAAGAAAGGTGACGAAGTCATTGGCTCCGAAACCAAAGTCAAAGTGATTAAAAACAAAGTCGCGCCACCATTTAAACAAGCCGAGTTTGACATTATGTATGGCGAAGGCATCTCGCGGTTGGGTGAGATTATTGAGTTGGGCGTCAATCTGAAAATGGTGGAAAAAGCTGGCGCATGGTTTAGCTATAACGGCGAAAAAATCGGCCAAGGCAAAGAAAACGCCAAAGAGTTCTTGCGTGAGCATCCAGAAATCGCAGCGGAAATTGAAGCGAAAATTCGCGCCAATGCCAAAGTGCTGGCAGATATTCTGCCTTCAGCGCGCGGCGAGGATGATTAAGGTTTTTGCGAGCCTGCGTGAGGCGTGCTGTTGACGTTTGGTTTTTCTCTGTGAGCGCTGTACGTACTGTGGCCTAAAATTCAATGGCTAATCTGGAAAAAACCTTACGCCAACGCGCTTTAGAATATTTAGCCAAGCGTGAGTATTCATACGCGGAGTTGGGGCAAAAGCTAAAGGCCTATGCCGAAGAGGCGGACGACCTCCCAGCCTTGTTGGATGATTTTAAACAGCGCGGCTGGTTGAGTGACGCCAGATTCACCGAGCAATTGGTCCATGCCCGTAAAGCCAAATTTGGCAGTGTGCGTGTCGCCAACGAGTTACGTGAAAAAGGGGTAGACGATACGTTGATTGCAGAAGCGGTTGCAGGTCTGCAGGACAATGAAGTTGCACGCGCCAGCGAAGTCTGGCGCAAAAAATTTAAAGCGGCCCCGATAACACGCGAGGAGTGGGCAAAACAGGCCCGCTTCTTACAGAGTCGGGGTTTTACGTTTGATGTAATTAAACACATTTTGAATAGACACGCAGAAGATGACAGTTAAGTACGGGCAAAAACCTTCCAGCAAACAAATCCGCCAGGCCTTCCTGGATTTCTTTGCTTCCAAAGGCCACCAAGTGGTAGCTTCCAGTTCACTGGTGCCGCATGGTGACCCCACCTTGCTGTTTACCAACGCAGGGATGAACCAGTTTAAAGATGTGTTCCTCGGCTTTGACAAGCGTGCCTATACGCGTGCGGCGACCGCACAAAAATGTGTACGCGCCGGTGGTAAGCACAACGATCTTGAGAATGTGGGCTATACCGCGCGTCACCATACCTTCTTCGAGATGCTGGGTAACTTCAGTTTTGGGGATTACTTCAAGCGCGATGCCATTACCTTTGCCTGGGAACTGTTGACTGAAGTCTACGCTTTACCCAAAGAACGCTTGATGGTCACCGTGTATGCTGAGGATGATGAAGCCTACGATATCTGGAACAAAGATGTGGGCGTCCCTGCTGACAAGATTGTCCGTATTGGGGACAACAAGGGCGCGCGTTATGCCTCAGATAACTTTTGGATGATGGGCGACACCGGTCCTTGCGGCCCCTGTACAGAAATTTTCTATGACCACGGTGCGCATATTCCAGGCGGCCCTCCAGGCTCGCCCGATGAAGATGGAGACCGCTTTATCGAAATCTGGAATAACGTGTTCATGCAGTTCAACCGCGATGAAGCGGGGGTGATGCATCCTTTGCCTAAGCCATCGGTCGACACCGGCATGGGCTTGGAGCGTATTTCTGCGGTACTGCAAGGCGTACATGCCAACTACGAAATTGATCTATTCCAGGCGTTGATTAAAGCCGCCGCGCGCGAAACCAATACGGCTGATCTGGAGAGTCCATCACTCAAGGTGCTGGCGGACCATATCCGCGCCTGTAGCTTCCTGATTGCCGATGGCGTGATCCCAGGCAATGAAGGCCGTGGCTATGTGTTGCGCCGCATTATTCGCCGTGCGATTCGTCATGGATACAAACTGGGTTGTCGTGCTGCTTTCTTCCATAGGCTGGTGCCAGATTTGGTGGCTGAAATGGGTGAGGCTTACCCTGAGTTGACCAGCAACCAGGCGCGAGTGGCCGAGGTGCTCAAGCAGGAGGAAGACCGTTTTTTCTCTACTATCGAGCAAGGGATGTCTCAGGTATCAGAGATATTGAATTTCCCATATGTTTTTGCAGCAGCAAATTATTATAAAGCCCAATTTCTTTCTGACGATTGGGAGCTGATACCTGTCTTTACACTTGAAGAGGAAAGAAAACAGCTGGCTTTTGGTCATTCACGCGGCGCTCAACAAAAAATACAAGCTATAGAGATTAATGATAATAGTGATGAAGTATTAATATTTCCTGAAGGGAGGCCAAGAGTTTCCGTCAATAAAGCGTCATTGAATGCCTACAAAGTTTTTGATGGGTACAGAGCTTTTGTTTTACACGACACTTTTGGTTTCCCTCTCGACTTAACTCAGGACATATGTCGAGAGCATGGTTTTGTTGTAGACGAAAAAGCATTTAATCATGCCATGGCACGCCAAAAAGAGCAGGCGCGTGCGGCAGGCAAATTCAAAATGGCGCTCAATCTTGAATATGACGGCGCTGCGACCACATTCCACGGTTATGACGAGCTGGAAACCGCTGCCAAAGTCCTGGGGTTATATAAAGATGGCAGTGCTGTACAAACACTGAATGAAGGTGACCTCGGCGTGGTTGTGCTTGACCATACACCGTTTTATGCTGAATCCGGTGGCCAGATTGGCGATAGCGGAGAGCTCAAGTCTGCCAACGGTATTTTTGCCGTAGAGGATACACAAAAAATTCAGGCAGCCGTGTTCGGCCATCATGGCGTACTCAAAACCGGGTCTTTGTCTGTAGGGGATGCATTGGCGGCTAAAGTCAATTTGCAGGCGCGCGCCAGCACCATGCGTAATCACTCGGCAACGCATCTGATGCATAAGGCCTTGCGTGAAGTGCTGGGTGAGCATGTGCAGCAAAAAGGCAGCCTGGTCGATACGGAAAAAACCCGTTTTGACTTTGTGCATAATGCGCCGATGACTGATGCTGAGATTGCCAGGGTAGAAGCGTTGGTCAATGCCGAGATTTTAGCCAATGCGGCGACACAAGCGCGCTTGATGGATATTGAGTCTGCGCAAAAAACGGGCGCCATGATGCTGTTTGGCGAGAAATATGGCGATGAAGTGCGCGTGCTGGATATCGGCTCTTCGCGCGAGTTGTGTGGCGGTACCCATGTGAGCCGCACTGGCGATATCGGCTTGTTTAAAATCACGTCCGAGAGTGGCGTGGCAGCAGGCGTACGCCGTGTCGAAGCCACCACCGGTGAGGGCGCGTTGAAGCTGGTGCAATCCCAGCAATCGCTGATTAACCAGGTGGCAGGCGAGCTCAAAGCCCCTGCACATGAAGTCCCAGCCCAAATTGCGCAAGTGATGGATCACGTCAAGTCGCTCGAAAAAGAGTTGGCGCGTTTGAAATCCAAACTCGCCTCTTCACAAGGCGACGATCTGGCGACGCAAGCCCTGGAAGTCAATGGCGTTAAAGTATTGGCTGCTGCCTTAGACGGTGCAGATGCCAATGCCCTGCGCGAGACCATGGATAAACTCAAGGATAAACTCAAATCAGCCGTCATTGTTTTGGCGAGCGTGGCAGAGGGTAAGGTCAGTCTGGCTGCGGGCGTGACTGCTGACTTGACTGGCAAAGTCAAGGCGGGCGAGCTGGTGAATCATGTTGCAGGCCAGGTGGGTGGTAAGGGTGGTGGCAAGCCAGACATGGCCATGGCCGGCGGCACTGAACCCGCAAATCTGCCGCAGGCACTGGCGAGCGTCAAAGCCTGGGCAGAAGCTAAACTAAATTAACTCAATTGATTAACAGAGCAAAATAATGGCATTAATCGTACAAAAATATGGTGGCACCTCAGTCGCCAATCCCGAGCGTATCCGCAATGTGGCGCGTCGTGTGGCACGTTACAAGGCCATGGGCCATCAAGTGGTGGTCGTGGTGTCAGCCATGTCAGGTGAAACCAATCGCCTGATTTCACTGGCCAAGGAAATCATGCCGGATCCAGATCCGCGCGAGCTGGATGTGATGGTGTCTACCGGTGAGCAGGTCACCATAGGCATGACCGCATTGGCCCTGATGGAGCTCGGTATCAAGGCCAAAAGCTATACCGGCACCCAGGTGAAAATTCTCACGGATGATGCATTTACTAAAGCGCGTATTCTGGACATTGACCAGCATAACCTGAAACAAGACCTTGATGACGGCCATGTCTGTGTGGTCGCCGGTTTCCAGGGCGTGGATGCCCATGGCAATATCACCACGCTGGGCCGTGGCGGCTCTGATACGACAGGCGTGGCGTTGGCAGCAGCGCTCAAGGCCGATGAATGCCAGATTTATACCGATGTGGATGGTGTGTATACCACTGACCCGCGTGTGGTGCCAGAAGCGCGCCGGCTGGAAAAAATCACCTTTGAAGAAATGCTCGAACTGGCCTCGCAAGGCTCCAAAGTACTGCAAATCCGCTCGGTTGAGTTTGCTGGCAAATACAAGGTTAAGTTACGTGTGCTCTCCAGCTTTGAAGAAGAGGGTGACGGCACGCTGATTACATTTGAAGAGAATGAGGAAAACATGGAAGATCCAATTATCTCCGGCATCGCTTTTAACCGCGATGAGGCGAAAATTACCGTAGCAGGCGTGCCTGACAAGCCAGGGATTGCTTATCAGATTCTTGGTCCTGTCGCCGATGCCAACATTGATGTGGATATGATTATCCAGAACGTGGGCGCGGACGGCACGACAGACTTCACGTTCACCGTACACAAAAACGAAATGAACAAGGCGCTGACAATTCTGCGCGACAAGGTTCAAGGCCATATACAGGCGCGTGAAGTCACTGGTGACGATAAGATCGCAAAAGTGTCTGTCGTGGGTGTAGGGATGCGTTCGCATGTTGGTATCGCTAGCCAGATGTTCCGCACATTGGCCGAAGAGGGCATCAACATTCAAATGATTTCTACCAGCGAAATCAAGATTGCGGTCGTGATCGAAGAGAAGTATATGGAACTGGCTGTGCGCGTGTTACATAAGGCGTTTGGCCTGGAAAACGCATAATCGCAAACGCACGAATAAAGAAATAAAACATTCTTCTTTTTTGCGTTGATTTTTGAAGGGTTTTCACGTAGTATGGCGCCCTTCGATGCAGTAGCAATACTGCAAAGAAAACAGCATCAGCTGTGTTGGTATTATTAAAGCGTCATTGTTTTAATAAGGTGAGCTGGCCGAGTGGTCGAAGGCACTTCCCTGCTAAGGAAGCATACGGGCTTAAACCTGTATCGAGGGTTCGAATCCCTCGCTCACCGCCAAATACCTGGGTTTAACGATTCAAGGGTTTGGTAAATTAGGGTGTCATCGTTGCTTGGACCCCTCCACAAAGCTGAAAATTATGTTATAATGCTGTTTTTGTTGCAAAGCAACAAACCTTGGCGCCCGTAGCTCAGTTGGATAGAGTATTTGGCTACGAACCAAAGGGTCGGGCGTTCGAATCGCTCCGGGCGCGCCAAAAATAAAAGCCTTGTTTCTTTCCGAGAAACAGGGCTTTTTTCTTTTAGTGATCCCCGTCCAACATTACATTTCTTAAAGCTCATCAGTGCGTTGATACATCGCTGATACGCGCTGAACATAGCGATGATGTTGGCGGTATGATATGCTTCAGCTTTTCATTTAATTGGTGTTTCAGTGTCTCTTCAGGCTTGTTTGGCGCGGATTACAGGCGATATGCAGCAGGTGGATGCCGTTATTCGCCAGTCTTTGTCATCCCAAGTTCCGCTGATTAATCAAATTTCGGAATACATCATTCATAGTGGTGGCAAACGCTTGCGTCCGACATTGGTGTTGATGGCCGCTGATCTGGCCGGGCGTGTAACACCGGACCACCATGCTCTGGCAGCCATTGTCGAATTTATTCATACAGCCACTTTATTGCATGATGATGTGGTTGATGCTTCTGAACTGCGTCGAGGCAAATCTACCGCCAATCATGTGTATGGTAATCCTGCCAGCGTGCTGGTCGGCGATTTTCTGTATTCACGTTCCTTTCAGATGATGGTCAGGCTGCAAAACATGCGTGTGATGGAAATCCTGGCCGATGCCACCAATGTGATTTCCGAAGGCGAAGTGCTACAGTTGCTCAATGTGCGCAATATTGGTGTTAGCGAGCAGGATTACTTGCAGGTCATTCATTTTAAAACCGCCAAGCTGTTTGAAGCGGCGACCCGCCTGGGAGCGGTGCAGTGTCAGGCCAGCGTCGCGCAAGAAGAGGGACTGGCCAAGTATGGCATGCACTTGGGTACGGCCTTTCAGCTCATAGATGATGTGCTGGATTTAACCGGTGACAGCGAAAAAATTGGCAAAACCCTGGGCAATGACCTGGCCGAGGGAAAAGTGACCTTACCAATGTTGTATGCCATCCAGCAAGCGCCAACCGCGCAAGCGGACTTGGTCAAGCAGGCCTTGTTAGAAGGGCAGGTCACCCAGCTAGATGCCGTGCTGGAGATTTTGCATGCCGTGAAGGCATTTGATTATGTACGCGCCGTGGCGCAAAAAGAAGCAGAACAGGCCTGTGAAGCACTGGCCATTTTTGAACTGACGCCCGCCAAACAGGCTTTGCTGGATTTGGCCCAGTTTTCGGTCAACCGGCAACATTAAGGTGTCGCCTGCTTGTACGCAGGCGACAACACCTAAAAGATACCGGCTGAACCAAACACCGGGTTAATTCAGGGCGATAGGCTCGCCACTCATGTGGTAGTAGCTGAGTCGCGCGCAGTCGTTGGTCGCATGGGTCAATGCACCATCAAACAAGGATTTTCCATTGACATCGACGACGGCATAGCCGTTGTGATACAAGGTCACCTCTGCCTGCAGGTCGCTCTCTGCTGACGCCATCGCTTTTTGCAAACGATGATGATTCGAAGAGCGCATCGCAAAGCTTACGCAGTTTTCCTCTTCTTCTTCACTGTAGACTTCCCAGTGTGATTGTCCGGTCAGTTTGGTGAGCCATCCAGGTAAATCGACTTCTACTCGACAAATCACTGGCTCATCCCAAGCAGGATGCTCAACCTCGTTCAACTCAACTTCGGTTGGCGATGTAAATTTGATTTGATCAGACATAGGCAACTTCCTTCTCTAGATAACAGATGCCACTTCACACAGACGCAAACCACTCAAGTTGCTGTGTCATGACCATCTTACACATAAATGGTGACTTGCAAACAGTTTTCAAGCCAGAAGAATGCGCTTTTAAAGCAGTTTTGCACTTTGTCAGCCTTGCCTATGGGCATCAACGATGAGATGATGCAGCAACCTTATCTTTGTTATCGGCATCATGCACGAAATCCTTGAACCTGTTTTAAGTCTGCTGCGCACGCAGCCTCATGCCCTGCAAGCCACCTGTCTGGTCTTTGGTTTGCTGGTTGGCAGCTTTCTCAATGTAGTGATTCATCGTCTGCCCAAAATGATGGAGCGTGAATGGCAGGCCAGTTGCCTGGATTTACAGGGGCAAGAGGTGCCAGAGCAACCTAAATACAATCTTGTGGTGCCGCGTTCG
>JABLTH010002797.1_pt1 | contig 32989 bp, 38 predicted proteins | sample 7875711 | NCBI WGS metagenome assembly JABLTH01 (sample SAMN14941262, study PRJNA633318) | bioreactor metagenome | isolation source: bioreactor | place: China | collected 2019-03-05 | reverse complement strand
GCCAGGAGATCGTCGCCTCGTACGGCGCGTCGGCGGCCGGCGTGCTCGAAATGGACGTGCAGAACCGCGAGGACGTGCGCGGTGCGATCCAGAACCTCGAGCAGGCGGGCTGGGGCGAGATCGACATCCTCGTCAACAACGCCGGCCTCGCGGCGGGGCTCGAGCCGGTGCAGGAAGGCCTGTTCGACGACTGGGATCGCATGATCGACACCAACGTCACCGGCCTCCTCAACGTGACGCGCTTCGTCGTCCCCGGCATGCTCTCGCGCGGCCGCGGGCACGTCGTGAACATCGGCAGCGTCGCCGGGCGCGAGATCTATCCCAACGGCGCCGTGTACTGCGCGTCGAAGGCCGCGGTCGACATGATCAACAAGGGCCTGCGCCTCGACACCCTCGGCCGCGGCCTGCGCGTGACCTGCGTGCGGCCCGGCATGCTGCAGAGCGAGTTCAGCCTCGTGCGCTTCCACGGCGACACCGAGCGCGCGCAGCGCGTGTACGAAAACGCCAACGTGCTGCAGCCCGAGGACGTCGCCGACGCGGTGGTCTACGCGGTGACGCGCCCGCCGCACGTCAACATCGAAGAGATCCTCGTGATGTCCACCGACCAGGCCTCGACGCGCGACCTGCACCGCGGCTCGTAGGGGCCGAGCTTGCTCGGCCCTGTAGGGGCGGGTTAAGGCCGAGACGGAGGGCGTTCGCACCCGTAGGGGCCGAGCTTGCTCGGCCCGGCGGTCACCTGCCGAGCAGCAGCGCCGCGAGCCGCGGGTTCCGCAGCGCGAGACCGCCCCAGACGAACACGGCGACGTACACGCTGAACAGGACGTGCGAGAAGAGCGGGTTTCCCACGCGAAACTGCGTGGCGAACGCGCCGCCGAGAAACGCCGTGAGATAGATCGCGCCCCACAGCGACGTCGCGGGAATGGCATAGAGCACCACCCCGGCCAGGAGGAGCGCGCCGACGGTGAAGACCGCGCTCTCCGGGTAGCCCAGCTTCACGGTTTCTTCGACGACGCGCGAGACCCGCAGCAGTTTTCCGCTCGCGTCCATCAACAGGAACGCGATGGCGATGCCGCTCAGGATCCGCCCGGTCCAGAGATGCTGTGAGGATAGCGCGTCCACGTCTTCTTCTCCCGACTTCGACGACGTCCGGCCGCGAGAATGGACGACTCCGCGCGCTCCGTATTGTACAAAAACGACAATTGCTCTTCGCCGCGCGCGATGGCCGCGGGCGTGAGGCCGGCGAGGTGCTTGAGCGAGCGCGTCAGGTGCGCCTGGTCGTAGTAGCCGAGTCCATTCGCCACGTCGACGATCGGAGTCCCGCAACGCAGGAGATGGGCGGCCCGCCGGGCACGCTCGATCTGGAACATCGTGTTCGGCGTCATCCCCGTGTCGCGCAGGAACTGCCGCTGCAGCGTACGTTGGGACGCTCGCGGCGTCCGGCCGTCGAGCGCGGCCTCGACCAGGGGCGACCTGCCGATCAGGCCCTTGCGCTGGAGCCGATGGACGAATGTTTCGACGTTGTCGAAGGACGGGTACTCCCACGCGGAGCCGTCGAGGAGAAACGTCCTCTCGGACGCCGCGGGCAGGTTCACGTCGTTTCGATCGCGCAGCTGCCATGGCATGAACCCCGGCATGAACGTGCCGAGCTTGAAGTGGATTCCGACCCACTCGCCCTCGGCGGGACAGTGCGCCGTCGTCGCCCGCGTTTCCGGGCCGCGGACGGTCAGGACGGTCCTGCCCCGGAGCCGGGTCACGACCATGTTCCAGTTGCATGTCGCTACCGACTTGAAGGGGCCGTCCCCTTCGCTGTGGCTCCGCCACACCCTCTCGACGACGGGTGAGTCCGACGGCCTGTCTTCGAAGACGATCAACAATTCCGCACGTTCTCCGGCCCGCCGCGAAATGTACGACGAGGGGCGCGGTCAGAAGTGCGGCAACGCCGCCCCGATCAACGCGGCCGCGACGAGCGCTCCCGCGTAAGCGCGAGCGGCATCGGGCGGCGTCGAGAACGCCATGCCGCGGCCCCACGCGTCGGGCGCCTCGGGATGCGTCCCGACGAGCACCAGCCAGCCCTTTCCGCACGCTCCCTCGACGATGGCCGGCGTCCCGTCGGGGTACCGGCTCACGACCGCGCCCCAGCCCGTGAACTGCGGCCCGTCTTCCCAGTAGTGATCGAGCGCGGCGCCGTCTACGGTGGTGATCTTCACGGCGGCCTTGTGGATGCCCTGGTCCACGAGCGCATGGAACCCGAAGCGCGCGCCGCCGGCGAGGTCGAAGCCGTGGTGCTCGACGTTCCCGGCGAGGAGTCCTCCCGCGCAGATTCCGAGGTAGTTGAGCCCACCCTGCACGGCGTTGCGCACGTTCGCGGCCGTGGCGGCCGTCAGCGCGTCGCCCATCGCGATGTAGTTCCCGCCGGGAACGATCAACAGCCGATACGCTCCGAGCTGCCGCGCGCTCATCGCGTTCAGCTGCGCGGAGTCCACCGTCGCGAACTTCAGGTTCCGGCTCGCGAGGACGGCCTTCACGGCCGTGACGTCGTTGGGTGACGTGCCGCTTCCGGCGAACAGCAGCACGGGCGGCTGCTGCTGCGGTCCCGCGGGTGCGCACGCAACGAGCGCGAGCGCCGCGAGGACGCACACCCACGTTTTGCTGCGCGCTACGTCAGGCAACGGCACGGCCGCTCTTGATCAGGTACGCCAGGTACGCCGCCGCCACGACGTCATACGCAGAACAGAACGCCGGCCACCAGGGCGGCACCCCGGGATTCGCGACGATGTGCGCGTGCACGACGTCCATGCAACCGTGAGCGGCGAGCGCGGCGGCCACGATCCACAAGGACCGCTTGAACCCGACGGACGCGGCGACGATGAACGCGAGACCCACCGCGCCGTCGGCCAGCAGCGCCGGCACCGAGTTCCCGATGAGCGCGAACAGCGAGTACAACGCCGCGATGACGATCATGACGACCGGGTAGAACGAACGGTCGCGATCGAGCCCCAGCGCCGTGGCGAAAACGCCGACCACGAGCGCGAGCAGGACTCCGACGAGCAGCGGCACCATGGGACCCGCATCCTCTCCGTGTGGCCGCTCAATATACGGTGATCGTCATGCGGACTCGCGGGCAAGTTGGCGGGTCGATCAGATGGTCGGATGTACACACGAGGGGCTCGAAGAATCGGCCCGACAGAAATTGCCGGCCTTCCACTACCACTTCCGGTCAGGCGAGGACGCCGATTGCATGCTCTCGAGAACGCTGTCGAGGGTGCTGGTGTCGGGTTCGTCGGCGTAGACGCAGTTCAACGCTTCCGTGACGTTCTGATGGCGATGGGACTTCACGTAAGCCGCGACAGCACGCTGGTACAACTCGCTCCGCGACACGCGCATGCGGCGAGCCAGGCGCTCTGCCGCCTCGAAAAGGGAGTCCGGAACGGAAACGACCGTCTTCATGTCGATGGAACAACTCCCGTCATGCCGCCAGGTGATGCAAACCTACTTCGCCATGCGATCGAGCAACACGCGTGCGCCCGCGAGCCGTTCCGGCGCCGCAGCGGGCTGCATGCTGGGATTGAGCGGGTACCCCGTTCCATCGAAGACCATGAGCACGTCGCCCGGCTCGAGGCCTCCGCCGCGGACGCGCACGGCGAGCGTGTGCCATCCGTGGCCCTTCTCCTGCAGCACGCGGATCGGCTCGTTCGTGATGGTGCTGTGGGACACGAACGAGAACCCGTCCTTGGTTCCATGGAAGATCATCATCGTACAGCCGCCGGACCCGCAGAAATCCCGCGCGGACATGAGCACGATCGCGTCCTCGGTCCCATCGTCGTCGAGATCCACGCGCGCGCTGCTGAACGCGGGGGCTTCGGCTCCCGCGGCGACATCGACTTGCTTGCGGACGGCCGCGCTCAATGCGTCCACGGGAGCGGGCGGGGAGGTTGCACTCGGGGCGACCGCGAGCTCCGCGGCCGTGAAATCGTAGCCCTTGCTCTCGACCATCGAGACGATGCTGATCCCGGTCCGCTTCAGGAACACGACCCGCACGCTGTTCACCCGCATCGAGTCCGGGTGGTTCTTCCACGCGAAGCGCGCGATCCGCGTCGCCTGGTCCTCCAGCTTGTCGTCCGGCATGGAGTTGTAGCGGGGCACCGAGAACTCGAGGGTCATCCGGCCCTTGGAGGAGACCACGACCTTCTCCGGAGCGGCCCCGAACTCCTTCTCGATGGCACTCTTCAGCGCGTTCAGTTCACGCAGTTGTGTGCAGCCCAGCGCCGTGAGCGTCAACAGCGCGAGCAGGACGGCCGCCCCCCGAGTCCATCCCATGCGAGTTGGCCTCTCTCTCTGTCGTGCTGGGTCGTTTCTCAAGCCAAGTGTCCTCGCCCGCGCGTCAGAAACGTCGCGCGATGAACGCGACCAGGATGAACGTGGCGAACGGGCCAAGGAGCAGTGAGAGGAGAAACCAGTTCAGGCCGCTTCGCCCTTTCGACTGGCCGAGGCCGGCGTTGATCAATGCCAGCGTTCCCCATCCGACGGCGTATTCCTGAGCGTTCTGCATGCCTGCCCCCGATCGGATTCGTGTTGTTAGCCAGCGATGATCGGCTCTAGGGTATGAATTCCTCGACGTAGACCGCCGGCCCTTCGAACTCTCCGGTCACGCCGTCGCCCTCCACGACGATTCGAACCGAGTTCGCGGCTTCGACTTCGAGGCGGCACGGTCCGCTGAAGTCCAGCGGCATCGCGATGAGGTTGTCGCGGGTGTGATCGCCAAGTCGAAGGAAGCCGTCGAGGAGCCATACGGGGAACTCAGCGGCGGTCGCGGCGACCGTGGCCGCGCGAAAGCGGAGCACGAGCGGTTGTGTCCAGCCCGTACCCGCATCGACACCCGGCCGGCCCTCGGAGCGGTGGACGTACGCGTCGACGTGGAGGACGACGTCGCCTTCCGACGAGTCGATCCGCAGCAGCCTCGAGTCGTGGATCTCGACTTCAGTGTTCATTGTGCGATCACCTGACCAAGACCGGGCGACGAGAGTGCGTCCCGCGCCCTGCGCCCTTATTCGGTCAGCGCGCGGAGCGTCGTCTGCTGCTCGAACTGGCGCACCTTCGACCGGAAGCGGAGGGCGCACACCGCGGTAACCACGACGAAGAGACCGAGGTTCACGATCTGCCACGTGTCCGGTTCACGCCGCAGGTCGTGCAGGGCGTTGGAAAGCACGGTTCCCATCGCGACGCCGCCGAACCAGTCTCCGACCGTCAGTTCCACGTGATAGGCGTTTTTCAGGAACGTCCACCCGGCCATGCCCCCTCCCTCCGCGAACGCTGGCCATTCGACTGAACTATGTAAGACAAATGACACCTGGAAGTATACGCCTCGCCTCAGAGCCAGCCCTTGTCACGCGCGATGCGCGCGGCCTCGACGCGGTTGGACGCGCCGAGCTTGCTTATTGCGGACGAGAGGTAGTTACGCACCGTGCCCTCCGACAGCCCGAGCTCGTCGGCGATGTCGGACGCGGTCTTGCCCTCGGCGGCAAGGCGCAGCGCGTGGCGCTCGCGGTCGGTGAGCGGGTCGGGGTCGGTCCAGGCCTCGGTCGCGAGTTCGGGATCGATCACGCGGCCGCCGGCGTGCACGCGGCGCACGGCCTGGGCGAGCTGGGAGGCGGGCGCGTCCTTCAGGAGGTAGCCCGAGGCGCCGGCGTCGAGCGCGCGGCGCAGGTAGCCGGCGCGCGCGAACGTGGTCAGGATCACGATGCGCGTCGGCAGGCCCGCGCGCTTCACGGCGGCGGCCAGTTCGAGGCCGGTCAGGCCGGGCATCTCGATGTCGGTGACGAGCACGTCGGGGCGGACCTTCTCGCACAGCGCGAGCGCGGCGTCGCCGTCGCGCGCGGTGCCGGCGACCTCGAGGTCGTGCTCGGTGTCGAGGAGCGCGGCGAGCGCGCCGAGGACCATCGCCTGGTCCTCCGCGATGACGATGCGGATCACGCCGGGCCTCGGTCGCCGCGCGTCTGCGCGGAGGGTCCCGCGGGAGCATCTGTCGCGGAAGGAACCGGCAGCTCGATCACCAGCCGCGTCCCGTGCGAGCCGTCGCGCTCGACGCGGCCGCCCAGGCGCATGGCGCGCTCGCGCATGCCCTCGAGCCCGCTGCCCTCGACGGCGGCGCCGCCACGGCCGTCGTCGACGACGGTCAGGCGCGCGTGGCCGTTCTCGCGCACCAGGGAGAGCGTGCACGTGCTCGCGGCCGCGTGGCGCACGACGTTCGTTGCGGCCTCGCGCACGGCCAGGGCGAGCACGGTCTCGTGCGCCGCCGGCAGAGAGACGCGTTCGATCTCGCGCCGCACGGTGATGCCGGCGGACTCGAGGAGGCGTGCGGCGTTGTCGATCTCGGCGGGCAGGCTCGCCGCGCGGTAGCCACGGATCGCGCCGCGCACCTCGGCCAGGGCTTCGCGCGCGATCGTCTCGACCTCGCGCATCTCGGTGCCGGCGCGCGCGGGGTCGCGCTCGACGAGCCGCGCGGCCAGCTCGGACTTGAGCACGATCGAGGACAGCGTGTGGCCGAGCACGTCGTGCAGGTCGCGCGCGATGCGCTCGCGCTCGGCGACCTTGGCGAGGTACTCGACCTGCTCCTGCGCGACGCGCAGCTTCTCGTTGCGGCGGTGGTTCTCGGCGTAGTGCGTGTTGAGCACGCCGACGAGCACCGTGAAGATCGGCGGCCACAGCCACTGCTCGATGCGGAACGAGAGCCACCAGCACTCGAAGAGCCACAGGCCGGCGACGGCGATCAGGATCGGGATCGCGCGCCGCGGCCGCAGGCCGTAGCCGGCGAAGCTGCCCGCGTAGATCGGCATCGCCCCCGCGCCGGGGTTGAGCGGCGCGAAGGCGTACCCGATCGCCGCGATGCCGACGATCGGGAGCGCGGCCTTCGCGCCCTTGAGCCAGAAGCCGCCGAAGTAGAGCCCGAGGAACACGGCGTACGCCGCGACGGTGACGGCCCACTCCCACGCCGGGGCGCGTTTGAGGGCCGGCATCGCGATGAACAGCAGGGAGTAGATCAGCCAGACGTAGGGTGTCCAGCTGAGGTCCTTCGAATCCGGCAGCAGGCGCAGGCGGCGTGTGCCCATCGGCGTCAGTCTATCCCTTCGAGAGCCCGGGGATCCGGGATCCGGGATCCGGGATCCGAGATCCGAGATCAACCGTAGGTCTTCCCCTCGTCGCGACGGTAGGCCCACGCGGCGAGGAGCACGAACACGAGCGTGGCCGCGGCGAGCGCGCCCAGGTGCTCGAGCGCCGAGCCCTGCCCGTAGCCGATCACGCCGAGGGCGAGCTGGCCGAGGTGGTAGGGCGGCAGGAACACCGCGATCGAGCGGATCACCGGCGGCAGGCCCTCGACCGGGATCCACAGGCCGGACACGAACGACAGCGGCAGGTAGATCACGTTGATCACCGCGGGCGCGGAGTTCGGTCCCGCGAGGTAGCCGATCGCGAGGCCGAGCGCGCAGAAGGGGAGCGCGCCAAGCCACAGCACCACGATCAGCCCGAGCCACATGCCGGCCGTCAGCGTCACGCCGCCGAGGGTCGCGCCGAGCACGACGAGGATCAGCACGACGGTGAGCGCGAACACCATCGACGTCGCGAGCTTCGCGGCGAAGTACGCGGACAGCGGCATCGGCGTCGCGCGCTTCACCGTCAGCCAGCCCTGGCCGCGCTCGATCGCGACGCCCGCGCCGAGACCCCACAGGCTCGCGCCGATGACGCCGAACGCGCCGTACGTCGCGATGAGGTAGCGCGACAGCATGATCCCGCCCTGCGGGGCGGACTTCCCGAACATGACGCCGAAGAACATGTAGAACATCGCCGGGAACAGGAGCCCGGGAATCGTGTGCGACGGCATGCGCAGGAGCTTCACGATCTCCGAGCGGAACTCGAGCGCATAGAGGCGCAGCGCCGCCGGTCGCGCGGGCAGCGCGGGGGGCGTCGACGGTCCGGCCGGACGGGTGGAGACCGAGGTGGCGCTCATCACGCAACTCCTTTCTCGAACTTCGCGCTGCTGCCGCGCGTCAGGGCGAGGTACGCATCCTCGAGGGTGCCGGTGGCGGGGAGGCCCGCCGCGGCCTTGATCGACGCGGTGCCGCCGTCGGCGACGACGCGGCCCTTCGCGAGCACGACGATGCGGTCGGCGACGGCCTCGGCCTCGGCGAGGTAGTGCGTCGTCAGCAGGACCGAGCCGCCCTCGGCGACGTAGCGCCGTACCTCGCTCCACAGGCCGCGGCGCGCCTCGACGTCGAGGCCGAGCGTCGGCTCGTCGAGGACCAGGAGGCGCGGGTTGCCGCACAGCGCGAGTGCGAACAGCACGCGCTGCTTCTGGCCGCCGGAGAGTTCGCCGAAGCGGCGGTCGGCGACGCCGTCGAGGTCGGCCGAGCGCAGCACGTCGTCGAGCGCGCGCGGGCGCGGGTAGTACGACGAGAACAGCGTGATGTGCTCGGCGACGGTGAGCGTCTCGGGGACCTTGCCGACCTGCAGCATCGCGCCGACCTCGATGCGGTGCGCGGCCACGCGCGGGTCGCGGCCGAAGATCGTGGCGCGGCCGGCGTCGGCGCGCGCGAGCCCGAGCAGGAGGCGCACGGCGGTGGTCTTGCCGGCGCCGTTCGGGCCGAGGAGGGTCACGAGTTCGCCGGGGTGCACGGCGAAGCTGACGCCGTCGAGGGCGGTGACCGAGCGGTAGCGCTTCACGGCCCCTTCGAGCCGGGCGGGTACGCATTCGTTCGCAGGCACGCATTCGTTCGAATCGAGCATGGGCCGGTCCTCCTTCGCTACGGGAGGAAATGTGCCGGAACCGCCGCGCCGCCGGCAGACGCGTACGTCACGCCGGCCGCATGACACCTGTCACGCCAGGCCAGCGGCCTGTAGGGGCGGGTTTAGGCGCCGAAGGCGCCGTAACCCGCCCGCGACGCCGGCCGTGACACGACCGTGACCCGCGAATGCCACCGTAACCCCCATGACGTCACACCACGAACGGGTTCTCGGCCTCGGCGAAGAGATCGCCAACGCGATCACCCACGGCATCGGCACCGCGCTCGCGCTCGCCGGGCTCGTCGTGGTGCTGGTCGCCGCGGTGCGCGCGAGCGATCCGTGGCGCATCGCCGCCGCATCGATCTACGGCGGCTCGCTCGTGCTGCTGTACCTCGCGTCGACGCTCTATCACGCGCTCACACACCCGCGCGCAAAGCGCGTGTTCCGCCGGCTCGACCATGCGTTCATCTACCTGCTCATCGCCGGCACGTACACGCCGTTCACGCTGGTGAGCCTGCGCGGCGGCCCGTGGGGCTGGGGACTGTTCGCGGTCACGTGGGTGCTCGCCGCGACCGGGATCGTGTTCGCCGCGGTGTTCGGGCCGCGGCGCTTCAAGAAGCTCTCGCTGGTGCTCTACGCGACGATGGGCTGGAGCGTGATGGCCGCGCTCGGTCCGACGATCCGCGCGATCGGCCTCGGTCAGTTCGGTTGGCTGCTCGCCGGCGGACTCGCGTACACGCTGGGCATCGCGTTCTACGTGCTGCGCGCCCGCTGGTCGCACACCGTGTGGCACGGATTCGTGCTCGCGGGGAGCGTGCTGCAGTTCGTCCCGGTGTTCCGCGTCCTCGCGGCGCATTGAAGGCGCACGTTCGTCAGGGGACGAGGGTCAGCGGCTCCGCGTCCGAGGGCTCCGGCGGCACCAGCGGCGTCTGCTTCCCCGCCGCGTAGTCGGCGATGCGGTCGAAGGCGTGCGCGGACGCGGGGTGCTCGTCCTCGCCGCCGGGCAGCGCGCTCGTCGAGCGCACCACGCCCGAGCCGTCGAACGCGGCCACCACGCGGTAGCTCGGCCCGTGCAGCGCGACGTACGGCGTCCCGTTCCACGGGCCCTCCGCGTGGAAACCCTGCGCGAGAATCGCGGAGCCCGAGCCACCCTGGCCGAAGGGCGGCGGATTGAACCAGCGCGCGAGCGGCCCGATCCCCACCGGCGAGCGCAGCGCGACCACGTGGTTCGCCTCGTACGACCAGGCCGCGGGATCGGGGCCGGCGGCGCGCTGCAGCGCGTCCCACGCGCCGTCGAGCGCGACGCGCACCTGGTCGCACGGTGACTCGATCCACTGCGTGCCGGGATCGTCGAACCAGTCCGCGATCCACGCGTTCGTCCGCGCCGTGCGCAGGAGGCCCGTGATCGCGCGCGCGCCCGCGAACACGCGGCCCGTCGTGCGCCCCAGCCGCGTGTTGTGCAGGAGGCGCTGCCGCAGCGTGCCGCCGAACGAGGCCGCGAGCAGCGGCGCGCCCGAGCCGCGCATCGTCGCGTCCCATCCTGCCAGCAGCTTCGCCGCGGGCGAGTCGAGCCCGCACGCGGCGACGACCTCGCGCAGCTCGTCCGACTGCGCCGCGTGCGCGTCGGTCTGCAGCTCGGCCATCTGCTCCGGCGACCAGCGCGGCGCGGCGCCGAGACGCGCGCGGATGCGTGCCGCGCGGTACGCGGGATCGTAGTCGCCGGTCAGCGCCTGCTGGTCCTTCGCCGGCGGCGCGGCCGCGATGCCCGGATCGTTCGCCGACGCGACGAAGCCCGCCGCGGGATCGCGCTCGAGCGGCATGCGCGCGTCGGGCACCCAGCCGCTCCACGCGTCCGCGCCGGTCCACGGCGCGGGCACGCCGCCATCCCAGTCCTTCGCTTTCGTCTCGCGGCGGGCGGGGGCGCGCCCGACCAGTTCGTGCGCGATGTGGCCGTCGCGCCCCACGACCACCAGGTTGAGCGGCGGCCCGGGCACGAGGTGGCCCGCGGCGATCGCGGCGTCGGTCGAGCGCGCGGTGTCCAGCGCGAGCAGGCCCTCGACGAGACCGCCGGCCTCGTCGAGCACCCAGCGGCGCAGGAACGCGTGATGCGGCCCGGCCGCGCCGGTGAACACGGCCGGCCCGGCGCGCCGCACCTCGATCACGGTCGGCTCTTTCGCGCCCTTCACCGGGACGCGGTGCGTCTCGACCTCGACCGGCTTCCACGCGCCGTTCTCGAGATAGCGCGTCGGCCGCTGCGGATCGTCGACTTCCGCGAAGAAAAGGTCGGCGTCGTCGAACGCGGCCGCGGTGAACGACCACGCGATGTCGTCGGAGTGGCCGATCAGCACGCCCGGCGTGCCCGCGAGCGACGCGCCCGCGATGCCGCCGCCGGGCCAGCGCAGCCGCACCTCGAACCACACGCCGGGCAGCTCGTGCAGAAGGTGCGGATCGCCGGCGAGGATCGGCCCGCCGGTCGTCGAGTGCGCCGGCGCCACGGCCCACGCGTTCGAGGCGAGCCCCGCCCAGCCGTCGAGCGGTCCGCACGTCGCGGCGTCGGCCGTCGCGTGCGCGGGCTCGCGCCGCAGCGACCCGGTCAGCGCGCGCGTGGCCTCCGGCACCGCCGGGAACGGCCGGTCGAACGCGGCGCGCCAGAGCGTGGCCGCGTCGTCGGGGCTCACGTCGGTGAGGAGGTCGAAGCGCTCGCGCTCGCACGCGGCCGCGACGCTGAGCTCGCTGCCGAAGCGCCGACCGAACGCGAGCACGTCGGCCGCGGTCCACGGCGCGGGATCGACCCGCATCAGCCGCAGCTCGGGCGGCAACCGTCGCGCGGTCTCGACGAGGCCCGCGTTGAGCCCGGCCACGTACGCGTCGAGCAGGCGTCGCGTCGCGGGCGCCATGGCGCGCAGCTCGGTCTCGGCGGCGCGCGCGAAGCCGGAGGTCAGCGCCTCGCGGTCCATCCACAGGAGGGACGCGCCCGCGACCTCGGCCACACGGCCGTTGGCCGCGCGGCGGCGCAGCTCGACCTGCATCGGGCGATAGCGCCCGTGCAGCCAGCCTTCCGCCGCGAGCGCGTCCTCGAACGAGCGCGCCTCGATGGTCGGCACGCCGCGCGGATCCCACGACACGCGCACGGACTCGTGCAGCCCCGCGAGCCGGAACGAGCCTGCGCGCGGCGGGACGCTGCCGGCCCACCACCACCAGAGGACGACCCCGCAGAGCCCGACCGCGGCGGAGGCGGCCAGGGCGCCGAAGAGGAGCCAGCGGAGGGGGCGCATCGCGCAGGAGGATATCGCGCGCGGGCCGCGGGCGCGCCCCCGGCTAGAATGCCCGCATGGACAGCGAACGGTTCGACGGATTCGAGACCGGGCCCGCGGACGCCAACGCCGCCGTGATCTGGCTGCACGGTCTCGGCGCCGACTGCTACGACTTCTCGCCGATCGTGCCCGAGCTCGGCCTGCACGCGTCGGCGCGCGTGCGCTTCGTGTTCCCCAACGCGCCGATCCGGCCCGTCACGCTCAACAACGGCATGCGCATGCGTGCGTGGTACGACATCCTCTCGCTCGACTTCGACGAACGTGCCCAGGACGCGGAGGGGATCGCGACCTCTGTCGAGCTCGTGCGCGGGCTCGTCGCGCGCGAGTCCGCCCGTGGCGTCGACGCGCGGCGCATCGTGCTCGCCGGCTTCTCGCAGGGCGGGGCGATCGCGGCGCTCGCCGCCGTGTCGCACCCGGAGCGGCTGGCGGGGCTCGTCGCGCTCTCGACGTACCCGCTTGCGCCCGAGCCCGGGCGGGGCGAGCCCGGGCGGGGCGAGCCCCGCCCCTACGACCCCACACTCGCGGCCGCGGGGTTGCCGTGCTTCGTCGCCCACGGGCCCGCGGACCCGATCGTGCCGATTGCGGGCGGCCAGCTCCTCGCGACACGGCTGGCCGAGGCCGGGTGCGAGGTCACGTGGCGGACTTACCCGGTCCCGCACGCGGTCCATCCCCAGGAGATCGAGGACACGGGCGCGTTCCTGCAGCGGCTCCTGGCCTGACCGGGCCGGGGCGTCAACCGCGCCGCAGGTCGCGCGTCCTGTGCTGCGAGGGCGAGCAGTGACCGTACCGGACGACGAACTGGTCGCACGCGCACGCCGGGGCGACCGGGACGCGTTCGCGACGCTGGTCGAGCGCTGGCAACGGCCGCTGTTCGCGCGAGCCCTCGCGAACACGCGCCGCGTCGAGGACGCCGACGACCTGGTCCAGGAGGCCTTCTTCCGCGCCTGGCAGAACCTGTCGAAGTTCAAGGGCGACGCGCCGTTCGGGGCCTGGATCCTGCGGATCCTGGCCAACCTCGCGATCGACCGCGGGCGGCGGTCGGGGCGCGAGGTCGGGGGCGCGGACGAGTGGGCCGCGGCGCTGCCCGACAGGCGGCCGGGGCCGGAAGAGCAGCTCCTCGCCGGCGAGATCGCGGGGGCCGTGCGCGAGGCGCTGGACGCGATCCCGCCCGGACGGAAACGGGAGGTGTTCCGCATGCGCTTCGTCGAGGGCAAGCCGATCCAGGAGATCGCCAGGGAACTCGCCGTGCACACGGGCACGGTGAAGGTTCACCTGTTCCGGCTGACCCGCGACCTGCGCCGCCGGCTCGGCACCGCGACGGGGCCGGACCACGAGGAGGGCGCGTGAGCGACAACGAGTTCGAGCGGCCCCTTGCCGAGCGGCGTGTCGCGGAGCGGTTCTTCGAGCGCCAGCGGCTCGAGATCATGGGCCGCATCGCGGAGCACGAGACGCGCCGCCGCGCGCGCCGCAGCGCGCTCCCGCTCGCGGCCGCGCTCCTGATCGGCGCACTCCTCAGCGGCGTCGTGCTGCTGCGCGGTCCGGCCCCGCGCACCGACGCCCGCGGCAGCGAGTGGGTCCTCGCCTGGAGCCTGCCCGCGGAGATGACGGGCAGCGACCCCCTCGCCGCGTACGAGGGCCCGACCGAGAGCGCCTCCGCCGAGGAGGCAGAGTTCGCGGGGCCGGACCTCCTGCCACCGCTGTTCGACGAAATCGAGAACACCGGGGACGCCGCCGCGTCCGCCGACCGAGGATGAACCGATGAAGACCTTCCTGTCGCTCTTGCTGTGCTTCGTTGCGGTGTGGGGCTCGGTGGCGCTCGCCCAGGACAAGGGCATGACGCCGGCCGCCGACGACGGGTCCGACGGCCCCGGGATGGGCCGCTGGTGGTCCAATCCGCGCGTCGCGGAGCGGCTCGGCCTCACCGCCGAGCAGAAGAAGCGCATCCAGGACATCGTCTTCAAGAGCGGCGAGCGGATGGTCGACATGCGCGCGCAGAAGGAGAAGGCGCGGCTCGAGATGCTGCGGCTCCTCGGCGCCGACGCGCTCGACGACGCCGCGCTCGAGAAGGCGCTCGACCGCTCCGCGCAGGCGCAGTGCGCGCTCGAACGCGAGATGCTCTCCGCGCGGCTGGACGTCGCGCGCGTCCTCACCCGGGAACAGCGCGTGTCGATGGCCGCGCTGTGGCAGGAACGCCGCGGCGGCGACGGCGAGAGCGGTCCGCGCCGGATGCGCCGCCTGCGTCAGTGAGCCGCGGGCAACGCCTGCGCGAGGGTCTTCAGGTCGACGCCCTCGGCCAGAGTGAGCAGCTCGCTGGCCGGGACGGCGTCCGCGGTGAGCGTCAGACGCAGGCGCGGTGCGACCACGACCTGCACGCGTGACGTGCCTTTCGGGCCACCGTCCTCCGACACCGCCGCGAAGCCCAGCACCTCGTGACCCTCGCGCACGATGCCGTCCGCTTCCGCGCGCTGGCCCTTCGCGAGCGGCGCGACGACGGTCGCGGTCTCCGGCGCGAGTCCCGCGGTATCGGCGAGCAACACGTGCATCGAACGGCCGCGCGTGTCGGTGTAGTGCGCGTCGGCCTTGGTCCACAGCGCCTGCATGACCTGCTCCGCGTTGGCCTCGATCGAGGTGCGCGCGAAGTTGCCCAGCGCGCGCGGCAGCGCCCGGGCGAGCGATTCGGGCACGATCGGGGAAACGCGCGCGGCGTCACGCATCGCCTGCGCGGCCGCGGCGGGGCGCCGCTTGGGTGCGGCCAGGCGCTTCGGCTTGGCGCCTTCCTCGGGCGGCGAGCCGGTCGGGCGTTCGGCGCGTGCCGCGGGTGCGGCCACGAGCAGCATCACGGCGGACAGGGCGGCGACGACGGCGCGGTGCGTCAAGCGGGACATGGTCGCTCTCCGGCGGCCGGGGCCGCGGGTCAATGGAGACCGGCCTTGCGGCGCGCCTCGAGCAGCATGGCGCGCGCGCGCGGGTCGGGTCGCAGTTCGAGTCCGGCCGCGAGGTACTGCGCGGCCTCGGCCGGGCGGCCGCCGCTCATCAGCGTGCGCCCGAGGTTGAACAGCGTCGGAACGTGGTCGGGTTTCGCGAGCAGGATCTCGCGGAACAGCTCGGCGGCCTCGTCGTACTTGCCCTTCGCGTCGAGCGCGACCGCGGCCTGGTGCTTCTTGCGCAGCAGTTCGGGATCGTCGCGCAGCGCGCGCTCGAACGCGGGCTGCGCCTTGTCCGGCGCGCCGGAACGCGCGAGCAGCATGCCCGCGAGGAAGTAGCCTTCGGGCGGCAGCTGGGCGAGGGACAGCGCGCGCTCCGCATCGTGCACGGCTTCGTCCGGCCGGCCCGCCGCGAGGTGCTGCTGGCCGAGGAGGAGCAACGCACGCGCGAGCGTCAGGGCGACCTGGTCGTCCTTCGGCAGGAGCTCGTGCGCGCGCGAGAGCGCCCGCACCGCGGGCTCGGGATGGCCCGCGCGCAGCTCCGACTCGCCGAGCCCGCGCCACAGCGGCGGCAGGTCGGGCGGCGACAGCGCGAGCGTGCGGGCCCACGCCTTCGCGGCCTCTTCGTGGCGGCCGAGCGCGCTGAGCGCGACGGCGTAGTTCTTCCAGGCCTGCGGGCGATCGTCCTGCAGCTTGACCGACTTCTCGAACGACGCGGCCGCGTCCTCGATCCTGCCCTGCTGCGCGAGCGCGAGCCCCAGCTCGAAGTGCACGTTCGCCGCGTCGGGGTACCACGCGAGCGCGGCGCGCGAGATCTCCTCGGCCGAACCCCACAGCGCGACGCGGCTCCACGTCATGCCGCAGAACACGACCCCGGCCAGCGCGACCCCGGCGAGCGCGGCCTTGTACGGCGGGCCGGCGGGCGCGACGCGATCGAGCAGCCACGCGAGGAACAGCGCGAGGCCCGCCGCCGGCAGGTAGAGGAAGCGCTCGGCGAAGAGCACGCCGCCGAGGCTCACCACGTTGAGCGCGGGCAGGAGCGGGAGCACCGCGAGGGCGTACGCGGCCGCGGGCACGGGATCGCGCCGCGCGGCGGCCGCGCGGAACGCGCCGTACAGCAGGCCGGCCAGCAGGGCGAAGCCCAACAGCGTGCGCACGTCGAACAGCGACTCGGAGAGCGGGATCGTCCCGTAGCCGTAGAAGTAGTTCAGCCCGTACGGCGCGACGAGGAGCCGCAGCGCGGGCAGGAACATCCACAGCGCGGTCGCGATGCGGGTGGTCGCCGGCTTGCCGTACAGCGGATGGTCGGGCGCGCCGATCATCGGGACGCCGCCGACCGCGCCGAACACCGCCCAACGCACGAGCAGGTAGACGACGAAGAGTCCGCAGGCGGCCCCGACCACGGTGCGTGCGCGCCGCGCGTGCTCGCCGCCGAGACGGCCCGCCGCAGCGCCCGCGAGGTCGACCGCGGCGAGGACGAAGGGGAACGCGACCGCGTATTCCTTGCTCAGGAGACCGGCGGCGATGCAGGCCAGCGCGCCGGCCTCGAGCGGCCAGGGACGCACCGCACGGCGCGCCCGCAGGTGCAGCACGAGCGCGCCGAGGAGTGCGCCCGCGGCCATCAGGTCCGCGCGGCCGACGATCGAACACACCGCTTCCGAGAGGACCGGGTGCACCGCGAACAGTGCGGCCAGGGGAACGATCCACGTCGCGGAGACCAGGAGTTCGCCGAGCAGCAGCGCGACCAGCACCACGTTGCCCGCGTGGAGCAGCATGTCGAACAGGTGCAGCATGACCGCGCCGTTTCCGAACAGGCGCACCTGCGCGGCGTAGGTCAGCGTGACGAGCGGGCGGTACGAGCGCGTGCCGTAGTTGGCCTCGCCGGGCACGCCCCAGAAGTCGTGCGTGAACATCTGCGCGACCGTCCCCGACTGGACCACGGCGTTGCGGGTCACCGTGACGTTGGCGTCGAGGATGGCCTGCTTGCCCGGCAGGAACAGGTACGGAACGAGCGCCAGCGCGGCGAGCGCGAGCAGCACGGAGAGCCGGGGCGCACCGGCGGGGGGCGCGATGGGTGCGGTCTTCTTCATCGGAGCGGCGTCATGCTAGCCCGGAAGATACGGGCACGCCGCCCCGCGTTCGACCCGATTCACGCTTCGGACGGCGGCTCCTCGTCCTCGGCCAGCGGTTCGGCGCTGTCCAGCACCTCGCGCGCCCGTGCGGCCTGCTCGCGCGGCACCACCACGGCGACTCCGTCCACCGCGTCGAAGTTGGGGAACACGCCGCCGCCGTCCTCGGAGTGGATCTGCGCCGCGAGGTTCTCGCTCTGCAGGAGCCCGACGAGGACCTCGGCTTCCGCCGTGGTTCCGACGACTTCGACGATCTCGAACGGATCGTCCTGTGCATCGTTCATCTCGTCGCGTGCCATGTGGTCTCCCTCGCACGCGGCACTCGGCCGCGGCAAACAGTGTACCGACCCGAACGCGCGCGTCCCACAGCGCCGCAGAACGCTGGAGGCCGCAAAAAAGCGGCGGTCTCCGCTTGATCCGGGCACAACGCGGTGCTACCAATGGGCGCGTTCCGCGACTTGAACGGTGTCCCAGACGCCAGAAAAAACAAAATCCGGAGTTGACGAAATTCCAGGAGGAGAGATCCGCATGGCGAAGAAGGCTCCCGCGAAGGCCAAGGGCAAGAAGCCGGTCGAGAAGGAACAGCTCATCGTGGCCAGCAAGGTGAAGAACGCGATCCGCGGCTTCGACCTGAACGTGGCTTCCGACGCAGCCGGCGCCCTGAACGAAGTCGTGTACTGGTACATCGAGCAGGCCGCCAAGCGCGCGCAGGCCAACGGCCGCAAGACCGTCCGCCCGTACGACTTCGTCGTCTGATCCGGCTCTTCGCGGGGGGCGGACGTCGCGGTGCGGCGCCGCCCTCATCCCCGTGAATCCAGCGCTTCGACCGTCCTTGGACCGCCTCGTCGGCATCCTGCTCTTCGTTCCCGTTCCGGTGGTGCTCGTGCTCTTCACGCGCGCGCCGCTCGGCCTCGCGTTCTCGTTCGCGCTCGGCATCGTGTTGATGGGCACGCATCGCCTCTACGCGCGGCCGTGGGCCGTGCGCCGCGCCGCGCGGCGCTGCCTGTGGTGCGCGGGCCCGGTCGGCGCGCCGCACGCGCTCGACGTCGCCGAACCCGGCGGCGCGGCCGCGGGGTGGTGCGCCTGCGGTCCCCCGCACGCCGACCGCGCGCTGCGCCTCCTCGCGTGGGCGCAGCGGACGCGCGCCCTGCTCGTCGCGGGCATCCTCGGCGGTCTCGTCGTGCTGCTCGCCGGAACCGCGCTCGCGGCCCGCGGCCTCGTGGGCCCCGTGCAGCCACGCGACGCGGCCGACGCGTTCCGGCTGCTCGTGGCGCTCGCGGTCCTGCCGCTCGGGTGGATCGGTCCCTCCTCCGCGCCGCCGCGGGGACGGGTCACGGTTCCGTTCCCGGTGCACATCCAGGCGCTCGTGGGTTCGCTCGTCGTGGTGTGGCTGTTCCGCCTCGTCGGCCTGTTCTGGCTCGTCGACGCCGGCCGCTCCCTCGCACGTCACGTAGGGGGTCCCTGAGCGTTCGGCCCGTCTCCGCGTATCCTGTCGTCATGGACAGGCCCACCGCGGCGGTGCTGCTCATCGGCAACGAGATCCTCTCGGGGCGCATCCGCGACGAGAACCTGCCGTTCCTCGCCTCGCAGCTGTGGAGCCTCGGCATCGCGCTGCGCCGCGTCGAGGTGTGCCGCGACGAACTGGCCGAGATCGCCGCGGCCGTGCGGCGTCTCGCCGCGGGGCACAGCTGGCTGTTCACGACCGGCGGCATCGGGCCGACGCACGACGACGTCACGATCGAGGGCGTGGCCCGCGCGTTCGGCGTGCGCGTGGTGACGCACCCGCACCTCGAGGAGATGATCCGCGAGCACTTCGGCGAAGCCGTCCGGCCCGCACACCTGCGCATGGCGTGGGCGCCCGAGGGTGCGACGCTCGAGGGGCAGGGGGACGGCGCGTGGCCGACCGTCCGCCTCGCCAACGTGCTGATCCTCCCCGGCGTGCCCTCGATCCTGCGGCGCAAGTTCGTGCGTCTCGTCTCGCTGTTCGAGGAGGCCGCGCCGTTCGAGCGCCGCGCGCTCACCTTCCTGGCCGACGAGGCGGACCTCGCCCCGGTCCTCGAGCAGGCCGCACTCGAGCACCCCACGGTCGAGATCGGCTCCTACCCCGAGAAGGGCCGCGTGCTCGTCACCTTCGAGGGCGACGACGAGGAAGAGCTCGAGGCCGCGATCCGGCAGGTCGACGAGGGCACCGCGGGGGTGCCCCGGGCGCCGGTCCTCTGACCGGTCACGGGGGCCGACCACTCGCTCCGGCGCGGAAACCGTCCGTGCCTCGAGCGGGTGGAACGGGCTTTCCTCCGCAACATTCCGGCGCATGATCCCCTTGCGGGCCGACATCCCGACGGCCCCCCGGAGGACGCCATGAACCGTTCCCGCCAGCTCCCGTTCGTCGCCCTGGTGGCCCTCGCCATGTTCACGCTCGCGCTCCCGGCCGCGGCCTGGGGGTTCGGCGTCTCCGGCTCCGGCAAGAAGGCCAGCGACACCCGCACCGTGGGGCCGTTCAGCCGGCTGCAGATCGACGGCTCGGTCGACGCGGACGTGCGCGTCGGTCCGGCGCAGTCGGTCGTCGTCGAAGGGGACGACAACCTCCTCGCCCTGGTCCGCACCGAGACCCACGGCGACCAGCTGCAGATCAGCAACACCGAGTCCTACAACACGCGGATGGGCCTGCGCGTCCGGATCACGGTGCCGCGCCTCGACGCGATCGAGGTCCACGGCTCGGGTGACGTGCGCGCGGAGGGTGTCCACAGCGATTCGCTCAAGGTCGCATTGGCCGGCTCGGGCGACGTGACCGTGAAGGGCACGGCCGACGCGGTCGACGTGTCGGTCCGCGGCTCGGGCGACGTGACCGTCGAGGACCTCGCGTCCCGCACCGTCGAGGTGTCGGTGAAGGGCTCCGGCGACGTGCGCCTGCGCGGGACGACGGGCGAACTCAAGGTCGGTGTCCAGGGGTCGGGTGACGTAAACTGCGCCGATCTCAAGGGACGGACCGCCACGGTGCTGATCCAGGGCAGCGGCGACGTCGAGGTGTTCGCGACCGAGTCCCTCGACGCGACCACCTCCGGCAGCGGCAACGTCACCTACGGCGGCAACCCGCCGCAGGTGAAGCACAAGAGCGCCGGCTCGGGAGACCTGATCAAGCGCTGACGCGCGACGCCGACTGCGGCGCGCGACCGAGGAGGCCCGATGCGTTCCTTCCGTACCGCCGCATGTGCCGCCGCGCTGGCCGGCGTCGCGCTGGCCGGCGCAGCGCTTCCCGGCTGCGTGTTCCACGTCGGAGGGAACGGCGTCAAGGGCTCCGGCAAGATCGCGGAGGAGACGCGCAGCGTCGGAGCGTTCGACCGCATCGACATCGAAGGCGAGGCGAAGCTCGAGGCGACCGTCGGCAACGGCGCGCCGTCGCTGGTCATCGCGGCCGACGACAACCTCCTGCCGCTGATCGGCACCGAACTGCGCGGACACACGCTGCGCATCTACCCCAAGGAGCCGTACAACGACACGCACGGCCACGGGATCCGCGTGCGGCTCACCGTGCCCGCCCTGCGCGGCGTGACCGTCGGTGGCGCGTGCTCGGGCACGATCGACGGCGTCAGCGGTGACGAGTTCGACATCGAGATCGCCGGCGCGGGCCAGCTGACCGCGAGCGGCGCCGCGAAGCTCGTGCGCGTCCGCGTGAGCGGCTCGGGCGAGATCGACATCCAGAAGGTCACGGCGGAATCCGCCGAGGTCGACGTCTCCGGTGCGGGCCACGTCAGGCTGACCGCGACGGCGTCCCTCGACGCGAAGGTCTCGGGCGTCGGGGACGTCCGATACGCGGGAAACCCGCCGAACGTCCGGCGCAAGGTCCACGGGATCGGGAAGATCGAACCCCTGTGACCCTGCGGGTACAATCGCCGGCGGAGGCCAGCCGGCGATGCGCCTGACGAAGATCTACACGCGCAAGGGGGACGACGGCACGACCGGGCTCGGCTCGGGCGCGCGCGTCGGCAAGGACGACGCGCAGGTCGAGTCGTACGGCGAGGTCGACGAGCTGAACTCGGCCCTCGGCGTGGCGCTGGCGGCGGGGCTCGATCCCGAGCTGGCGCGCGTGATCACGCGCATCCAGAGCGAACTGTTCAACGTCGGCGCGGAGCTGTCGCTGATCGGCGCGCCGGAGAACGCGCGTCCGCCGAAGCCGCTGGTCGACGCGCGTCACGTGTCCGCGCTCGAGGCGGAGTGCGACCGCTTCAACGAGCCGCTCGGGCCGCTCGCGGAATTCATCCTCCCGGGCGGCACGCCGGGCGCCGCGGCGCTGCACCTCGCGCGCACGATCTGCCGCCGCGCCGAGCGGCGTGCGGTCGCGCTCGCGCGCACTCACGCGGTGCCCGCGGACGTGCTGCACTACGTCAATCGCCTCTCCGACCTGCTGTTCATCGCGGCGCGCTACGAGAACCGCGCGAAGGGCGTGCCCGACGTCCTGTGGGACAAGCATGCGTGAGCCGCCGCGCGTGCCGGCCTCCGGCCGGATCGCGACGGTACTCCTCGCGGCGCTCGCCCTCGCGGCAGCGCCCGTTCCCGTGACGGCCGCGGAGGCGCCCGCCGCGCCGCGGTCCTCCGCGCCCGCCGCGAAGCCGGCGCACATCTGCTCGCTGTCGCTCGCGGCCGACGAAGCGCTCGCGCTGCTCGTGCCGGTCGAGCGCGTCGCGTGCGTGTCGTCGTTCGCCGACGATCCCGAGCTGAGCAACGTCGCCGGCCACTACCCGAAAGCGGTGCCGCGCCTCGCCGCGCACATCGAGCCCGTGCTCGCGGCGCACCCCGACCTCGTGATCGTCGCGCCGTGGAACGAGGCGAGCTTCGGCACCCTGCTCGCGCGCACCGGCGTGGCCTCGTACGTGCTGCCCGACGCGAACGACTTCGCGGAGATCCGCGCCGCGCTCCTCGCGCTCGGCGAACGGGTCGGCGAACCCGCCCGCGCCGCGGAAGCCGCCGCCACGCTCGACCGGCGCCTCGCCGCGCTCGACGCGGCGCTCGCGGGCGTCACCGCGCGCCCGCGCGTGCTCGCGTTCTCGCACCTCATCGTCGCCGGCGCGGACACCACGGTCGACGCGCTGATGCGGCGCGCCGGGGCGCGCAACGCGGCCGCGGAACTCGGGGTGCACGGCCACAAGCAGGTCCCGATGGAGCAGATCATCGCGCTCGACCCGGACTGGCTGCTCCTCGGCTTCGATCCCGGCGAGCGCAGCGACACGCTGCTCGACGCCTACCCGCTGCTGCGCACGACGCGCGCCGCGCGCGAGGGCCGCGTGATCGTGCTGCCCCCGCGGCTGCTCACGAGCGTCTCGCCGTACCTGGTCGAAGGCGCCGAGCAGCTGGCCCGCGCACTGCACCCGCGCGCGTTCGCGGGCGCGGCCAAATGAGCGCGCTCGCGCCGCCGCGCGTGTTCGCCGCGCGCCGTCCGCTCGCCTGGACCGCGCTCGCGCTGTTCCCCCTGCTCGCGATCACGCTGGGCGTGATGTTCGGCGGCGCGTCGGCGGTCGGGCCGGTCGAGTCCCTGCGCGCGATGGTCGGGCTGCCCGCGTTGTCGACGCCGGCGGCGATCGTGGACACGCTCGTGTTCGACGTGCGTCTGCCGCGTGCGTTGCTGCTGGCGCTCGCCGGCGCGGCGCTTGCGGTGGGCGGCGCCGTGCTGCAGTCGTGCCTCCAGAACCCGCTCGCGGACCCGAGCCTGCTCGGGCTCTCGGGCGGCGCGTCGCTCGGTGCGGTCGCCGCGTACACGAGCGGGCTCGCGCTGGCGTGGCCGCCGTCCGTGCCGCTCGGCGCGTTCCTCGGCGCGCTTGCCGCCGTGGGGGCGGTCTACGTCACCGCGCACGCCGCGGGGCGGCCGACCGCGGGCGCATTGCTCCTGACCGGCGTCGCCGTCGCGAGCCTGTGCGCGTCGCTCGTCTCGGTGCTGCTCATCGCCGAGGGCGGGCACCGCGTGCACGAGATCTTCGCCTGGCTGCTCGGTTCGGCGGAGCGCAGCACGTGGCAGCTCGTGCAGCTCGCGGTGGTGCCGGTGCTGCTCGGGACGACGGGCCTGATCCTGCTGCGGCGCGTGGCCGACGCGCTCGCGCTGGGCGAAGAACACGCGCTGTCCGTCGGCGTCGACGTGCTGCGGGCGCGCGCCGTGCTGCTCGCGCTGGTGGCGCTGTCCGCGGGCAGCGCGGTCAGCGTCGTCGGCCCCGTCGCGTTCGTCGGCCTGATGGTCCCGCACCTCGTGCGGCCGATCGCCGGCCCCGCGGCACGCGCGCTCCTGCCCGCGGCCGCCCTCGCCGGCGCCGGCTTCCTCGTGATGTGCGATCTCCTGGCACGCATCGCGTCGCGCACCGTCGACCTGCCGGTCGGCATCGTCACCGCGCTGATGGGGGTGCCGTTCTTCCTCGCCCTGCTGCACAGGATGCGTGCCCAGGGCTGACGCCGGACGCACCGCGCCGCGGGATCAGGACGACCCGAAACCGAGCCGCGTGAGGATGAAGCGCGCCGTCGTCCGCAGGTCGTCCGGCAGCTTCTCGACGGCCACGAGGGCCATGCGCTCGGCGGGCGGAACGTACTCGAGGAAGCGCGTGCGCTTGCGCCAGCGCGCCTGGAACGCGTAGGTCCCGAGCGCCTTGAGGTCGCGTTGCAGCGCCACCCACGAGAACAGCGGATCCTCGAGCGGATCGATCGAGAGCCGCGCGTTCTCGGCGAAGGCGTGCGCCGCGGCGACGGCGAGCTCGTGCCCGGGCTCGACGTACGGGTCGCGCACGAGCGAGGCGAGGTCGTAGTACGGCGGCGCGAACAGCGTGTCCTGGAAGTCGAGCACGCCGAGCTGGCCGCCCTCGAGGACCATCAGGTTGCGCGCGTGGAAATCGCGGTGTGCGAGCCGAGCCGGCGCGGCGGTGATCGCGGCGCAGATGCGGTCCGACAGCTCCGCAAGGTCGCGGAACAGGCCCGTGTCGGTCACCTCGCGCCGTCCCGCGACGTCCTGCGTCGCGAACAGCGCCAGCTCCCAGCGCAACCGCGGCCGCTCGAGCCGCGGGGCCGCGAGCGCGTGGTCGCCGGTCACCTTGGAGGTGCCGAGCCGCGCAATGCGCCCCGCCATCCGGCCCGCCTCGGCGTACGCGGCGACGCGCTGCGCGCGCGTCATCGAGGGCAGCGCGTCGGCGAGCAGCACGTCGCCGAAGTCCTCGAACAGGAGCGCCGGGATCGTGTCGTCGCGGTCCTCGATCTTCGGCACGCGCACGCCGACCGCCGCGAGCAGCGTCCGCGCCGCGCTCATGCGCTCGAGCGCCGCGGGGCCGCCGTCGTGATCGACGAGCGCGACGCGCGCCTTGCCGCGCGCACGCGTCACGCGGTAGAAGCGCCGCACCGACGCGTCGGGCTGCAGCGGTACGACCTCGCGCACGGGACCGAAGCGCGCCGCGATGCGCGCGATGTCGTCCGCGGGCAGGCGGCCCTGCTCAGTCGCTGAACGGTCTGAAGACATGCGAACCGGTTCCATCCGCGGTGAGTATGCCACCGCCGTACGACGCGTTGGCCGCGACGCGCACGCCGCGATCGACGATCACGCGGTCGAGCGCGGCGCCCCACGCGACCTCCGCGCCCTCGAGCAGGAGCGACGAGCGCAGTCGTGCGCCGCGGGCCACGCGCGCCCCGCGTTCGAGCACCGCGGCGCCCTCGACCCGTACGCCGGCCGGGTACGCCGCACCTTCGCCCGCCGCGAGCACGCCGTCGGGCACCGCGCGCACGGTTCCACCGCCGGGCAACGCGACGCGGCCCGTCGCGCGCGCGGCGCGGGCGAGGCGCACGACGTTGGCCAGGTACTGCACGGGCGAGGTGAACTCGACCCACGGACCTTCGTACGGAACGGCGGCGAGCGACCAGCCCGCGGCGATCCGCGGCAGGACCACGTCGGGGAACAGGTCGCTCGGCCGGTCCTGCGGCACGTACGGCAGCACGGCCGAGCGCACCGCGGACACGCCGAGGAACGTCGCCGGCGTTCCCGGCGCGCCCGCGAGGTCCTCGTTGCGGCCGAAGTGCCGCAGCACGAGGCCGTCCCGCACGAGCACGCCGCCGTAGCCCGGCGTCCGGCCGGGCCGCACGAGCAGCGCTCCGATCCGCCGCTCGCCGTCCGCCGCGGCCGCCGCGAGCGCGGGCAGCGGCGCGTCCGCGAGCGTGTCCCCGTTGTGCAGGAAGAACAGCTCGTCCGCGCCGAGGAACGCGGCCGGGGCCACCAGCGCGCCACCGCTGCCCATCAGCGCGGGTTCGTGGAAGACCTCGACCGCGAGGCGCAGCCGCGCGCCCTCGACCGCGAGGAGTTCCCGCACCGACTCGGCGGCGTGGTGCGTGTTGACCGCGACGCGCCCGACGCCCGCCGCGGCGAGCCCGTCGAGGATGCGTGCGAGGAGCGGGCGGCCGAGCACGGGCAGCGTCGGCTTCGCCCGCGCGGCGGTGAGCGGCCGCATGCGTTCGCCGCGTCCGGCCGCGAGCACGTAGGCCGTGCGGGCCGTGCCGCCGCTCATGCCGGGGGCGGGAAGACGAGGTCGCCGGGATCGGCGTGGCCGGCGTGTTCCTCGTGCAGCTGGCGGTAGGTCTTCGTGACGTAGTCGTCCGGCCCGAAGCCGAGTGCGCCCGCGGCCGCGTCGATCGCGTCGGGCGCGCCCTCGAGCTCGATGTAGACGCCGATCGGCGTCTCGTCGAGTTCCACGTGCACCTCGCCGAGCACGTACGATTGGCGGAACTTCTGGTAGCGCCACACGGGGCGCAGTCCGAGGCCGCGGAAGACCTCGTCCATCTCCGCGGCGTTGCCGACGGTCGTCTCGTGTTCCACGCGGACCTTGTACCGCCCGTCCTCGTAGTCGACCGCGAGCGGCTTCTTGAACGTGACGACGTTCGCGTCGCCGACCGACCGCAGCCGCAGGACCTCGCGCCGCCCCTTGAGCGTGCGCGACGCGTCGTCGTAGAGGCGGTTGTCCTCGAACTGGCGCGGCGTCCGTGCCACGGCGCCTGCACGGCCGAGCCGCGCGCGCGCGTCGTCCGCGTCGCCGACGGGGAGCTTGACCTCGATCTCCTGCATGGCGGGGATGATAGACGCGTTCGGACCCGCCGGCAGGCGGACGGAGACCGGGAACCCCGGATCAGGACGCGGGCGTTCCGAGGGTCGGCGGCGCGATGAGCGTCTCGATGTAGGCGACGAGGCGCGTGCGCTGGCGGTCGCGGTACGGCAGGTAGTCGGCGACGAGCGGCGCGTCCATCAGGTGCAGGAAGATCGCCTCGTCGAGGTACCCGGCGGACTCGGCGCGCGACATCATCTCCCAGAACGTGCGCGGCGCGTCGAGGTCGCGGCCGCCGAGCCGGCGCCACGTCTCGAGCGCCGAGCGCACCGCGCGCCGCTGCGCCGCGAAGGCGCTCTCGTTCTCTTCGGCGCGACAGGCGGCCTGGTAGCGCCGCCACGCGACGCCTTCCCGGTCGGTGCGCGCGACGCCCGCGGCCTCGGGCAGCACGCGGTTCCACGCCGTGCTGCGGCCCACGGAATGGTCGCGCAGGGTTTCCCACGCGGCCTGCGAGGTCGGATCGGAGAGCACGGCCAGCGCCGATTCCCGCGCGGCGTCCTGGCGGTTGCCGAGCGCGCTCTCGGTGTCGGCGAGGTAGCGGTGCGCCTCGCGGTTCCACGGGTCGGCAGACAACGCCCTGCGGAACAGCTCGCGCGCCTGCGCGTAATCGCCGCGCGCGAAGTACGCGTCGGCGTAGCCGATCCAGTAGGTCGCCGCCTGCGGGCAAGCCGTAGTCGCCGCGGCGAAGTCGGTCAGCGCCTCGTCGAACCGCGAATCGCCGAACAACGACTCTGCGCGCCGGTACGCGCGCTCCGCCTCGGCCGGGCACGCGGGGTCCGCACCGGCGAACAGGCGGCGGTCGTCGAGCAGCGCGAGGCGATCGCGGGCCGCCGCGCCGAGGCGCGAGTCGGGCGACGTGCGCGCGACGAAGTGGTAGTCCTCCTTCGCCTGCGCGACGAAGCGCGCGCGCTCGTCCTCCGCGCCCTGGCTGCTCGCGGTCTCGAAGAACATCGCGCGCGCGAAACGGATCTCGGTGTCGGCGGGCGCGGCGTCGACCGCACGATCGAACGCGACGCGGGCGCCGGCGTAGTCCTGCCGCGTCTGCCACAGCTCGAGCGCGTCGCGCAGCAGTTCCTTCGCGGACGGCGAGGCAGCGGGAGACGACGACGCGGACGGAGACGGAGCGGCCGGAGCGGGCGACGATGCCGCTGCGGGTGCGGCGGCATGCGCGCAGAGCGGGAGAAGCAGCAGGACCCACGCGCAGACCGCTCGCCGCATGACGCGCCCTCGGTGTGGCAACACTCGGGACCGTGTGCGAAATGATTCGAGGAACAACGTAGGAGACGATCACGAACTCCGCAACGAAAGTACGAACTTGAAACCTCGCCCGTGCCCGGACCGATCCGCCCTGATTCGGCGGATCAGGGCTTGTCCAGCAGTCGTGCGGGCTTCACCGCGTCGTCGCCGAAGCGCTCGCGCAGCGCGTCGACCGCCCGGCTCACGCGCCCGTCGCGCACGCGGCGTTCGTCGGGGAACAGCGGCGGGGCGACGTCCTTCGCGTGCACGAGGTCCTTCGCGGCCACGCCGAGCAGGCGCACGCCGCGCCCCGCGAGGTCGACGCGCTCGCGGAACAGCCGCAGCGCCGCGTCGTAGAGCTCGGCCGTGAGGTCGAGCGGCTCGGCGCAGGTGTGCGAGCGCGTGATCGTGCGGTAGTCGCCGTCGCGGACCTTGATCGTCACCGTGCGCGCGAGCACGTTCTTGCGTCGCAGCTCGCCGGCGATGCCGTCGCAGCGCGCGAGGAGCTCGCGCTCGATCTCGCGCGGGTCGCGCAGGTCCGTGCCGTACGTGCGCTCCTCGCTGACCTGCTTGCGCTCGCCGCCCGGCTCGACCGGCGTGTCGTCGAGGCCCTGCGCGCGCTGGTGGAAGTACAGCGCGGTCGCGGTGCCGAACTCACGCTTCAGGCGTTCCTCGGGACAGCGCGCCAGCTCGCCGACCGTCTTCACGCCGATCCGCAGAAGGTGCTCGGCGGACTTGGGCCCGATGCCCGGCACGACGCGCACGGGGAGCGGCCACACGCGCGCCCTCACGTCGGCCGGGGCGAGCACGACGAGCCCGTCGGGCTTCTCGAGGTCCGACGCGATCTTGGCCAGGAAGCGGCAGTACGACAGGCCCGCGCTCGCCGTGAGCCCTTCCGCGGCCCGGATCGCCTCCTTGAGCCGCCGCGCGAGCGCCGCGCCGCCCGCGAGATCGCGCGCCGCGCCGGTGAGGTCGCCGTAGGCCTCGTCGACCGACACCTGCTCGACGACGGGCACGTGCTCGCGGAACAGCGTGAAGATCGTCTTCGACGCGGCGGCGTACGCCTCGAACCGCGGGTGCAGCCACACGCCCTCGGGGCACAACCGTGCCGCCGTGACCGAGGGCATCGCCGAGCGCACGCCGAACTTGCGCGCCTCGTAGGAACAGGTGGAGACGACGCCGCGCGGCCCCGGGTGACCGATGATCACGGGCCGGCCGCGCAGCTCGGGCCGGTCGCGCTGTTCCACGGCCGCGAAGAACGCGTCCATGTCGAGGTGCAGGATCACGCGTTCCATGGCCCCATTGTCGGACATTCCGGACCGGGCCGCGCTATCTTTCCCCGGACGCCGAGACACTCACGGAGACCGCCGTTGCCCCGCGACGTTCGACTGCTTTCGGGAGACGCAGCCCTCGACCCGGCGCTCGCGCACGGGTGGGACGCGCTGCCCGCGGCGCGGGGCGACCAGGCCGACCTGTACGACACGCACGCCTGGCTCGCCGCGTGGGCCGACGCGGTCGAGCCGTCGTCGCGCGCGCTGCTGTCCGTGCCGTGCGCGATCGACGGCGGCGCGGTCGTCGCGGCGCTCCCGCTCGTCCGCGCGAGCGCGGCGCGCTGGGAGATCGCCGGCCTCGGCTTCCGGCCGCGCTGGCGGCCCGTCTTCGGCACGGCCGAACCCGACGTCGCGCTGCTCGCCGAACTGGCCGCGGCCGCCGCGTCGGCAGGCGCGCGCGACCTCTCGTTCCCCGCGCTGCCGGAGCGCGATCCGGGCACGCACGCGCTCGCCGCGGCCCTCGCGTCCGCGGGCTTCGTGGTCGAGCGCCGCACGGGCAGCAGCGAGTGCCTCGCGCGCGTCGACGGCGGCTGGGCCGGCCACCGCTCGCGCTTCAAGAAGTTCGAGCGCACCGCGAAGAACTTCGCCAACAAGGCCGAGCGCCTCGGACCGGTCGCGCTCGACGCGTTCGGCGCGCCGGGCGCGCCCGACGTCCTCGCAGCCTGGCCCGCGTACGAAGAGGTGCACGGCCGCGGTTGGAAGGGCGCGCTCGCGCCGCGCACCGCGGTCCATCGCCGCGCGCTGCTCGCGCGGGCGCAGGAGCGCGGCTGGGCGCGCGCCTACGTGCTGCGCGTCGCGGGCGTGCCCGTGGCCGCGATCCTCTGGTTCCGCCTCGGCCCGGTCGCGATCGCGTACTCGACCGTGTACGACGCGCAGATGGCGGCGCTGTCCGCGGGCACCGTCGTGATGTGGCAGAGCCACGAGCGGGTGTTCGCCGAAGGCGAGCCCGCGCTCGTCGACCTGCTCCCCGGTCACGGGCCGCAGAAGGACCAGCTCGGCCCCGACCGCACCGCGCTCGTCACGCTCGAGGCGCGCCGCGGCCGGGCGCGCATCGCACTCGGCGGGCTCGCGCGCGGGGCGCGCGCGGCGCTGCGGCCGCTGGTGCGCGCGTCGCGCGGCGCCTCCGCTGCGACGACGGCCGCGAGCGCCGCCCGCGGGCGCACGACGACCGTGTCACCGTCCCCCGCACCCGCCGCGTGGACCGCGCGGGCGATCGTGCTCGACCCGCGGCTCGAGATCCTGCTGGCCGTGGCCGGCGGGCACAACAGCCCCGCGGCGATGACCGCGACGTGGAGCGACGGGGACGCGTGGTATCACGCGACGAGCGGTGGGGAGGAGGCACTCCTGCGCGTTGCGGAGGCGTCCAGCGTCGTGCACGAGATCGTCTTCGGACCGGGCGCCCGGGGGTCCGGACCGGAAGCCCCCGTCACCGCGCTGGCCGCGCTGCTCGGGCGCGCCCTGACCGTCGTCCTGCCCGGCGGTGACGAGCCCGTGCGGCCCGTCGCCGTGTCCCGGAGCCGCTTCGCGCTCACCGCACCGGCGCGCTGAACTCGATCCCGACCGTCACCGACCCGCGCACGCGCTGCCCTTCGTACTCTGCGGGACGGAACGTCCAGCGGCGCACCGCGGCGATCGCGGCCTGGTCGAGGCCGGGCACCGAGCGCACGACGTCGATCGCGTCGATGCGGCCCGTCTCGTCGACGGTGACCGCGAGCAGCACCGTGCCCGCGCGGCCGGTGCCGCGCAGCGCGGCCGGGTACTCGGGCGCGACGCGCGTGAGCGCCTCGGGCTCCGTCGCCTCGGCGAGTTTCACCGCGACCGAGCCCGTGGCCGGATCGTCGCCGCGCCCGTCGAGCGGGCCGCCGAGGGAGGCGCGCACGCGGCGCGCGAGCGTGCCCGCGGCCTCGTCGCCGGGCCACGCGTCGGCGACGCGCTGCGCCGCACGCACGAGCCGGGCGTCCGACGGGGCGTCCGCCGCGCCGTCCGCCGCGCCGGCCTTGGCGCGTTCGACGTAGCGCGCCGCGATCGTCGCGAGCTGCAGCGAGCGCGGCGCGTCCTCCCAGCGCGGCACGAAGTCCGACACCTTGACCTCGCGGCTGCGCACGACGGTGTCCCCGCTGCGGCGGAAGCGCGCGCGCAGGGTCGCGATGCGTCCGTCGCCGAGCGTGCGCTGCAGCTCGAGCTCGTAGAGCGCGCTCACGCCGCCGCCCGGGGGCGGCGCGTTCGAGGCGCTGTACGGATCGCGTCCCAGGACGAGTTCCTCGTATCCGAACAGGCGGTAGCGCTCGACGCGCTCCGGATCCCACTCGACCTGCAGCTGCGCGTTGGCGCCCTGCGGCCCGCGCGCGCCGAGCCGCATGATGCGCGTGGCGCCGCCGTCGTCGAACGGCGACGGCGCGCCCTCGGCGACGAGCGCGTAGCCGTCCGCGGCCGGCACGGCGTCGAGGCCGTCGAACGCGGCGACGAGCCGCTCGATGCGCTCGAGCTCGACGTCGGTCGTGGCCATGTCGCGCGCGAAGCCCGCGCGGTGCGCCTCGAGCGCCGGGTCCGAGAGCGGCACCGCGCGCGCGTTCACGTAGCCCGGCGCGGCCGCGGCGTCGAAGGCCGGCATCGACGCGCGCGGGTTCACCGCGCCGCGCAAGAGCCACCCGCCGAGCAGCGCAACGCCGAGCACGGCCGCGTGCACGGCGAGGCTCGCCGCCACGCCGAGGCGCGGGAACACGAGCGGCCACGCGTTCTTCGGCGGGCGCGGACGCGTCCACTCGGGGGCGCGGAGCCCGTCGGGGATCTCCGCGGTGAGGCGTGCGGCGAGGTCGGACGGCGGAGGCGGAACGGAAAGCGCCGCGAGTCGTTCGCCCAGCGAGCGTTCGGTCGGACGCGTGGTCATCGGCGGTTCTCCTGCGCGAGCTGTGTCTCGATCGCTTTCATCGCGCGGCGCAGTCGCTTGCGCACGCCCATCCCCGTGATGCCGAGCACGCGCGCGATCTCCTCGACCGGCGCGTCCCCCCAGAAGCGTGCGACGACGGGGAAGCGCAGTTCGTCGGGCAGCGCGAGCACCGCGCGGCGCAGGGCGCGCGCTTCTTCGTCCTGCGCCAGCGCCTCGAGCGCGCCGGGGTGCGGGTCGCGCGGCTCGGGGAGTGCGGTGCCGTCGGGCAGGTCCACGAGGTCGCGCCGTCGCCGCGCGTCCTCGATGAACACGTTGTAGGCGATGCGGCACAGCCACGTCGTGACCGCGGCGCGGCCCTCGAAGCGTTCGATCGCGGCCCACGCGCGGCGGTAGGTCTCCTGCGTGAGGTCGGCGGCGCGCGCCGCGTCGCCCCGGCACATCTGGCAGATCACGCGGTACACGACGCGGTACGAGCGCTCGACGAGCTCGTCCAACGCCGCCTTGTCCTCGGCGGCGATGGCGGACCAGGGAACCTGCTCTCCGGTCCCGGCCACGTCGGGCCTCCCCTGCGCGCTGCGTCGCGTCGGGCGGGGCAAGCCCCGCCCCTACACGTTAGACGAGCCGCGGGCGGATTCCGAAACCGGAGGTCGGATTACTGCGGGGCGGATTCCGAAACCGCCGCCCCGCGTGACCGTAGGGGCGGGGCTTGCCCCGCCCGCCACCCGAACCGAAACCGGCGTCCGCGCTATTCCAACCTGAACCACACCACGGCCGAGAAGTAGACCCGCACGGGCTGCCCGTTGAGGCTGGCGGGCCGGTAGCGCCAGCGGCGCACGGCGTCGACCGCCGAGGCGGTCAGGAGCGGGTTCCCGGAGAGGACCGTGACGTCCTCCACGCGCCCGTCGAGGCCGATCGTCGCGCGCAGGACCACGCGGCCCTCGAGGCGCACGCGGCGCGCGGTCTCGGGGTACTCCGGGCTGACCCTCTCGAGCAGCTCGGGCGCGACGACCCGGCCCGTGACGAGGATCGGCTCGGACGGGCGTTCCGGGTTGCCGAACAGGCTGTTTCCCCACGGTGCGTCGCCCTGGCCGTCGGGGACCCCGTCCGGGCGGCCCGGACCCGCGGGCCCGTCGCCGGAGCCGCCGCCGCCGGGTCCGTCGTCCTCGGGCCCCGGTTCGGACGGCGCGGCGGCCTGTGGTTGCGGCGCCTCGTTCAGCGCGACGGGCGGCGCGGTCGGCTGCACCGGCTCGGCCGGCGTCGTGCGCTTCACGGGCGGCGCGATGGGG
>JABLTH010122809.1_pt1 | contig 33022 bp, 32 predicted proteins | sample 7875711 | NCBI WGS metagenome assembly JABLTH01 (sample SAMN14941262, study PRJNA633318) | bioreactor metagenome | isolation source: bioreactor | place: China | collected 2019-03-05 | reverse complement strand
GTCATCATCGCGCGCATGTTCGGCGCGGCGTCGATCTTCGCGCGCAGCTTCTTCGCGATGTCGAGCGCGATGTGCTTCTCGTACGTGCCGCCGCCGCCGATCGCGCCCGGATCCTCGCCGCCGTGGCCCGGATCGATCGCCACCGTCAGCAGGCGCACGGTGCCGCCCTTGCCGGATTTCGGTGCGGTGAACTTGTAGGTGTCGCCGTCGTCGTCGCTGTCGTCGCGGCGCGCGATGACCGGCGGCGGCTTGACGGCCGGCTTCGCGGGCGTCGAGGGCGTGCCGGCGGCGGGCGGCGTGTGCGGCGTGGCCGGCGTGTTCTGCGCGAAGCGCTGGAAGAACGCATCGCTGTTGTCGCCCGCGGCGGGCGGCGGGGTGCCCGGGCCGGCCAGCGTGGACGGCGGCTGCATCTGCTGCGCGCGCGCGGTGTCGTTGAGTGCCTGTTCCTTGCGTTCCGTCTGCGCGATCAGGTCGGACAGCGGATCGGGCGCGACGGCCGGATACAGGTCGAACACGAGCCGGTACTTGTACGCGCCGACCGGCGGCAGCGTGAACACCTGCGGCTTCACCGAACCTTTCAGGTCGAACACCATCCGCACGACGTGCGGCTGATACTGGCCGACGCGCACCGACTGGATCTGCGGATCGTTCGGCGCGATCTTCGACACGAGATCGCGCAGCGCCTGGTCGAGATCGAGGCCGCTCAGGTCGACGACGAGACGGTCGGGACCCTGCAGCAGCTGTTGGGTATTCTGCAGCGGCTGGTCGGATTCGATCGTGACGCGCGTGTAATCGCGTGCGGGCCACACGCGCACGCCGAGCACCGACGACGCGTGCGCGAGCCGCGGCGCGACGAGACCGAGCACCAGCGTCGACGCGCCCGCGCGCAGGATCTGGCGACGCCGCCAGTTGTGCGTCGCGGTGGCCGCCGATTCGATCGAGCGGAACGGTTTGATCAACATCTTTCGAGACATGCCTTTCCTGAAGCGCTGTACGCCCGGACGGTGAGGACGCGGCCGTCGCCATCCACGTCGAGCGAGAAAACCAGATCGGGTACGCCGAGCAGCGTGCCCGCCTGTTGTGGCCATTCGACGAGGCAGATCGCGCTGGAATTGAAATATTCGCGAAAGCCTGCGTCGGACCATTCGGCCGGATCGTTGAAACGATACAGATCGAAGTGATAGACCTCGAGTTCCCCATCCTCGCGTTCGAGTGCGTACGGCTCGACGAGCGTGTAGGTCGGGCTGCGCACGCGCCCCGTGTGGCCGAGGCCGCGCAGGATGGCGCGCACGAGGGAGGTCTTGCCCGCGCCGAGGTCGCCGACCAGCTGGATCTGCAGCCCGTCGAACGCATGCGCGCGGGCGAGTTCGGTGCGCGCCGCGTCGAGCGCGTGCGCGAAGCGGGTGCCGAAGGCCTCGGTCGCCGCTTCGTCGGCGAGCGCGATCACGCGCTCCGCGAGCAGGGCGGGCAGCATGGCGTCGTGAAGCGGTTGGCTGGGCGTGGCTGGCATTCTCGTAAAATAGTGCGATGAACCGATTACCGGAACTCGCCGCATCCGACAGGCCTTCGACTCGTGCCGAAGGCGCGGCACCGTGCGCGCTCGACGATGCGGCGTTGACTGCGCTCGCCGCGCGCATCAGGGCGTGGGGGCGCGAATTGGGTTTCGGGGCGATTGGCATCAGCGATACCGATCTCTCGGATGCCGAAGCAGGCCTCGCCGCCTGGCTGGAAGCCGGATACCACGGCGAAATGGATTATATGGCGAAACATGGGATGAAACGCGCGCGCCCGGCCGAACTTGTGGCCGGTACGCGACGCGTGATCTCCGCGCGGCTCGCCTATCTGCCCGCTCAAACACTCGTTGACGATGCGCCCGACGCACTCGTGCCGCACGACTGGCGTGCGCGCGAACGGGCCCGGCTCGACGATCCGCAGGCGGCCGTCGTATCGATCTATGCGCGCGGCCGCGACTATCACAAGGTGCTGCGCAACCGGCTGCAGACGCTCGCCGAGCGCATCGAGCGTGAGATCGGCGCGTTCGGCTACCGCGTGTTCACCGATTCGGCACCCGTGCTCGAGGTCGAGCTTGCGCAGAAGGCCGGCGTCGGCTGGCGCGGCAAGCACACGCTGCTGCTGCAGCGCGATGCGGGTTCGCTGTTCTTCCTCGGCGAGATCTACGTCGACGTTCCGCTGCCGACCGACGCGCACACGTCGCCCGACACCGCGCCCGAGACGCCCGGTGCCCACTGCGGCAGTTGCACGCGCTGCATCGACGCATGCCCGACCGGCGCGATCGTCGAGCCGTACCGCGTCGACGCGCGCCGCTGCATCTCGTACCTGACGATCGAACTGAAAGGCAGCATCCCCGAGCCGCTGCGGCCGATGATCGGCAATCGCGTGTACGGCTGCGACGATTGCCAGCTCGTGTGCCCGTGGAACAAGTTCGCGCAGGCCGCGCCCGTCGCCGATTTCGACGTGCGGCACGGCCTCGACCGCGCGACGCTCGTCGAGCTGTTCGCGTGGGATGCGGACACGTTCGATACGCGGATGCAGGGCAGTGCGATCCGGCGCATCGGCTACGAAAGCTGGCTGCGCAATCTCGCGGTCGGCCTCGGCAACGCGCTGCGCGCGGGTGAGGACCGGCTCGCGCCGCAGGCGCGCGAGGCGATCGTCGACGCGTTGCGCGCGCGGGCCGACGATCCGTCGCCGGTCGTGCGCGAGCATGTCGAATGGGCGCTGCGTGCCGCGTGAAGGCGGCGTAAAGTGTCGTCGGCGCGCGGTGCTGCCGCGCGCATCCATCGGTCAGGAGTGGGCCATGTTCAATGCAGTCATCGACGCACCGTTCGGCAAGGTCGGCATCCGCACGGATGCCGCGGTGGTGCGCGAGATCGTCTATCTGCCCGAATCGGTGAAGCCGGTCGATCCGGATACGCCGCTCGCGAAGCGCGCGGTCAAGCAGATCGAACGTTACTTCGCGCGCGCGTCGGCGCGCTTCGACCTGCCGCTCGCCGAGGTCGGCAGCGCGTTCCAGCACCGCGTGTGGGACGTGATCCGCGATATCCCGCCCGGCACGGTGCTGACCTACGGCCAGGTCGCGAAGCGGATCGGCAGCGCGCCGCGCGCGGTCGGCCAGGCGTGCGGCGCGAACTACTTCCCGCTCGTGATCCCGTGCCATCGCGTCGTCGCGGCGGGCGGCCTCGGCGGTTTCGCGAACCACGACGACAACGGGTATTACCAGAAAGTGAAGCGCTGGCTGCTGGCGCACGAGGGCGTGCCGTACTGATGAGTGAATCGCTGATTTCCCCCGAAGCCGACGGCGATGCCGCCGCGGCATCCCCCGCGCTGCTCGCGAGCCGCGCATCGATCGACGTGTTTTGCGATGCGCTGTGGCTCGAGCACGGGCTCGCACGCAACACGCTCGATGCTTACCGGCGCGATCTGGTGCTGTTTTCCCAATGGCTGGCCGCGACCCACGACACGTCGCTCGATTCGGTCGACGAAGCGATGGTGACGGGCTACATCGCCGCGCGAAGCGACGGCAAGGCGACGTCGTCGAACCGGCGGTTGTCCGTGTTCCGGCGCTATTACGGCTGGGCCGTGCGCGAGCATCGCGCGAGCGCCGACCCGACGCTGCGGATCTCGTCCGCGAAACAGGCGGCCCGGTTCCCGTCGACGTTGTCGGAGGCGCAGGTCGAGGCGCTGCTCGGCGCGCCCGATATCGGCACGCCGCTCGGCCTGCGCGATCGCACGATGCTCGAGCTGATGTATGCGAGCGGATTGCGCGTGAGCGAACTCGTGATGCTGAAGACTGTCGAGGTCGGGCTCAACGAGGGCGTCGTGCGGGTGATGGGCAAGGGCTCGAAGGAGCGGCTCGTGCCGTTCGGCGAAGTCGCGCACGGCTGGATCGAGCGCTATCTGCGCGATGCGCGGCCGGCGCTGCTCGGCGCGCGCGCGGCCGACGCGCTGTTCGTGACCGCACGCGGCGACGGGATGACGCGCCAGCAGTTCTGGAACATCATCAAGCGTCACGCGCTGCACGCGGACGTGCGCGCCCACCTGTCGCCGCACACGCTGCGGCACGCGTTCGCGACGCACCTGCTGAACCACGGCGCCGACCTGCGCGTCGTGCAACTGCTGCTCGGTCACAGCGACATCTCGACCACGCAGATCTATACCCACGTCGCGCGCGAGCGGTTGAAGACGCTGCACGCGCAACACCATCCGCGCGGTTAGCGCACGTTTCGCTGCGCAGGCTCCGGTGCGGGTACCGGCCTGCCTGCGTCAGACCAGCTCGCGCAGCTTGTGCTTCAGCACCTTGCCCGTCGACGCGGCCGGCAACGCGTCGAGGACGCGGATATGCGCGGGGCGCTTGTAAGGCGCGAGCCGCTCCGCGCACCATGCGTGCAGCGCCGCTTCGTCGGCGGTCGCGCCGGGCACCCGTTCGACGAACGCGAGCACTTCCTCGTTGCCTTCGACCGCACGGCCGATGACGGCCGCCTGTACGACGTCAGGGTGCGCGTTCAGCACCTGCTCGACTTCGACCGGATAGACGTTGAAGCCCGAGCGGATGATCAGCTCCTTGCTGCGACCCGCGATCGTCACAGCGCCGTCCGCTTCCTGCCGCGCGAGATCGCCGGTGCTCAGCCAGCCGTCCGGCGACACGGCCGCGCGGGTGGCGTCCGCGTTGCGGTAGTAGCCGAGCATCACGTTCGGCCCGCGTACGTGAATCTCGCCGACTTCGCCGGGCGGCACGTCGGTGCCGTCCGGTGCGACGATCCGCATCTCCACACCGGGAATCGGCACGCCGACCGAGCTGTCGGTGCGCGGCGCGTCGAGCGGTGTCTGCGTGATCGTCGGGCTGCTCTCGGTCATTCCGTAGCCGTTGTGCAGCGGCACGCCATACAGGCGTTCGACGCGTGCCTTCAGGTTCGTGTCGAGCGGCGAGCCGCCCGAATACGCAAAGCGCAGGCGCGGTGCGTGCCATGTGTGGCCGTGCGTGTGCAGGTGTTCGAGCAGCTTCGCGTGCATCGCGGGCACGCCCTGGAAGATCGTGACGCCTTCGTCGGCGAGCGCGACGCGCACGGCTTCCGGCGAGAAGCGCGGCGCAAGCCGCAGCGTCGCGCCCGCGTACAGGCTGCCGAGGCAGACCGACGCGAGCCCGTACACGTGCGAAACGGGCAGCACCGTGTAGACGACGTCGTCGGGCGACACGCGGCGCAGCGCGCTCGATGTCGCCGCGATGAACAGCAGGTTGCGATGCGACAGCATCACGCCTTTCGGCGTGCCGGTCGTGCCGGTCGTGTAGATCAGTGCCGCGCATTGCGAGGCGCCGTCGGCGGCAACCGGCTCGCCCGGCGCGCTGGCGTCGACGCGATACGACCATGCACCGATGTCGACCGGCAGTGCGCCGGCAGGTGTCGCGCCGTGCCGCGCAGCATGCGTGCGCGCGTCGGGCGATACGTCGGTGGTGAACGCGATCAGCTTCGGGCGCGCGTGCGCGGCGATCGCGTCGAGTTCGCCGGCCGACAATCGCGCGTTCGACACGAGCGCCCACGCGTCGAGGCGGGCGACCGCGAACAGCAGCACGATCTGCGCGACGCAGTTTTCGGCGACGATCATCACGCGGTCGCCGCCTTGCACGCCGAGGCCGGTGAGCAGCGCGGCCGCCGCATCGACGGCTTGCGACAGGTCGCCGTACGACAGCCGGCGTGCGTCCTCGATCAGCGCCGGATGCCCGGGTGCCTGGGCGGCCCGGCGTGCGGGCACGTCGGCGATGCGGCGGGGCAGCGCGGCGAGCAGTGCATCGACGTCGAGCGGCTCGGAAGAACGGAGGGGCGAGGACATGGCGTCTCCAGAAAAGGGGCGGGCGGCGGCCGACGAGGTTGGCGAACGATCGTGCCATGACGGCGCGTGCGCCACAATCGGCCATTCGGGCAATAGCGCTTCGCGATGTCCGCAATGATGATGGACGGAATCGCTGCGGCGACGCAGCAGGCCGCCCGGCGGAAAACGGGCCGCGAGTATACCGCCGGCGCGGGTGCGAGGGCTCAAGGGCCGAAGGGCCGAAGGGCGCGATTGCGCGCCAGCCGGTCGTTCACCATTAAAATGCCGCCATGAGCAAATCCAGACACGTGTCCGAAACCCCTGCCACCCAGCTGTTGCGCCGCCACGGCGTGGCGTTCGGCGAGCATCCGTACGACTACGTCGAGCACGGCGGCACCGGCGAATCGGCGCGCCAGCTCGGCGTCGACGAGCACAGCGTCGTGAAGACGCTCGTGATGGAAGACGAGCATGCGAAGCCGCTGATCGTGCTGATGCACGGCGACCGCACGGTATCGACGAAGAACCTCGCACGGCAGATCGGCGCGAAGCGCGTCGAACCGTGCAAGCCCGAGGTCGCGAACCGCCATTCGGGCTATCTCGTCGGCGGCACGTCGCCGTTCGGCACGCGCAAGACGATGCCCGTCTACGTCGAGGAGACGATCCTCGAACTGCCGACGATCTACCTGAACGGCGGTCGCCGCGGCTACCTCGTCAGTCTCGCGCCGGCCGTGCTCACGTCGCTGCTCGGCGCGCAGCCCGTACAGTGCGCCAGTGTCGACTGAGGGTTTCACCTTCGTGGCACGCCGCGCCCGTTCGGTAGAATGGGCGCCGTTTCGGCTTGCGGGCTTGCCGCGCAGCCGTCCCTTTACCGATACGTTGAAAGAAGAGTCCACCGCATGCAGATCCTGCTCGCCGCCCTCGTTGCCTACCTGATCGGTTCGGTGTCGTTCGCCGTCGTCGTCAGCGGCGCGATGGGCCTGGCCGACCCGCGTTCGTACGGGTCGAAGAATCCCGGCGCGACCAACGTGCTGCGCAGCGGCAACAAGAAGGCCGCGATCCTGACGCTCGTCGGCGATGCGTTCAAGGGCTGGATTGCCGTCTGGCTCGCCCGCCACTTCGGCCTGCCCGACGTCGCGGTCGCATGGGTCGCGATCGCCGTGTTCCTCGGTCACCTGTATCCGGTGTTCTTCCACTTCCAGGGCGGCAAGGGCGTCGCGACCGCGGCTGGCGTGCTGCTCGCCGTGCACCCGGTGCTCGGGCTCGCGACCGCGCTCACCTGGCTGATCGTCGCGTTCTTCTTCCGCTATTCGTCGCTCGCGGCGCTGGTGGCGGCCGTGTTCGCGCCGGTGTTCGACGTGTTCCTGTTCGGCACGGGCCACAACCCGGTCGCATGGGCCGTGCTCGCGATGAGCGTGCTGCTCGTGTGGCGTCACCGCGGCAACATTTCGAAGTTGCTGGCGGGGCAGGAGAGCCGGATCGGTGACAAGAAGAAGGCGGCCGCGGACGGCGGCGCGCAGGACGGCGGCAAGGCCTGAGAAAGCGCGGCGCTTGCCGCACGCCGGGCGCGCCGCGTGTGCGGGGCCCGGCAGGATGACGTGACGGATCGTTTGGCGATCAGTCGCGGAAGTTGTTGAAGTCGAGCGGCGTGTCGGTCACGTCCTTGCGCAGCATCGCGATCGTGCTCTGCAGGTCGTCGCGCTTCGTGCCCGACACGCGCACCGCGTCGCCCTGGATGCTCGCCTGCACCTTGATCTTGCTGTCCTTCACGAGCCGCACGATCTTCTTCGCGAGATCGCCGGTCACGCCCTTCTTCACGGTGACGATCTGCTTGACCTTGTCGCCGCCGATCTTCTCGACCTTGCCGTAGTCGAGGAAGCGCACGTCGACGTTGCGCTTGGCCAGCTTGCCGATCAGCACGTCCTTGACCTGGCCGAGCTTGAAATCGTCATCGGCGAACAGCGTCAGCTCGCGCTCCTTCTGCTCGACGCGTGCGTCGGAGCCCTTGAAGTCGAAGCGCGTCGAAATTTCCTTGTTCGACTGCTCGATGGCGTTCTTCACTTCGATCATGTTCGCTTCGGAAACGACGTCGAACGATGGCATGGCATTCCTCCCTTGAGATGCGGATGCCCGGCTCGCGCGCGGGCACTCGCTATAATTGCGGACTGTTTGCCATTTTACCGATGCCCCTCCGTTTGCCCAAGGCCGGCCATGCGCCGCCCGGGCGGACGTGACCGCGAATGCCGATGCCTCCTGACGATTCCGCCCTGTCGCTGCTTCCCGACCATCCGCTCGCCGCGCACAACACGTTCGGCATTGCCGCGACCGCGCGCCTTGCCGCGCGCGTCACGCATGCGTCGCAATTCGAGGCGCTCCATCGCGACCCGCGCGTCGCGAACCTGCCGCGGCTCGTGCTCGGCGGCGGCAGCAACGTCGTGTTCACGCGCGATTTCGACGGTATCGTGCTGCTCGACGAAATCAAGGGCCGCCGCGTCGTGCGCGAGGACGACGATGCGTGGTACGTCGAGGCCGGCGGCGGCGAGAACTGGCACGCATTCGTCGCATGGACGCTCGAGCACGGGATGCCCGGCCTCGAGAACCTCGCGCTGATTCCGGGTACGGTCGGTGCCGCGCCGATCCAGAACATCGGCGCATACGGTCTCGAGATGAAGGTGTATTTCGACTCGCTGGTCGCGGTCGAGCTGGCGACCGGGCGCAGCGAGCGCTTCGACGCCGCGCGCTGCGCGTTCGGCTATCGCGACAGTTTCTTCAAGCGGGAAGGGGCTGGCCGGTTCGCGATCGTGTCGGTGACGTTCCGGCTGCCGAAGCAATGGGCGCCGCGGCTCGGCTACGCGGACGTCACGCGCGAACTCGACGCCCGTGGCATCGCACCCGATACGGCCGCGCCGCGTGATGTGTTCGACGCCGTCGTCGCGATCCGCCGCGCGAAGCTGCCCGATCCGCTCGTCCTCGGCAACGCGGGCAGTTTCTTCAAGAATCCGGTGATCGATGCGGCGCAATTCGATGCGCTGCGCGCCCGCACGCCCGAGATCGTGTCGTATCCGCAGCCGGATGGCCAGGTCAAGCTCGCGGCCGGCTGGCTGATCGACCGCTGCGGCTGGAAGGGGCGCGTGCTGGGCGCGGCGGCCGTGCACGACCGCCAGGCGCTCGTGCTCGTCAATCGCGGCGGCGCGACGGGCGCCGACGTGCTCGCGCTGGCGCGGGCGATCCAGGCCGACGTGCACGCGCATTTCGGCGTCGAGCTCGAGCCCGAACCCGTCTGCCTGTAAGCGGGGTTTCGCACCGCTTTTCGCGGGCCCCAACAAAAAGCGCCGATCGACGATCGGCGCTTTTTACATGGGTTGCCGGGTGCCGGCGCGTCAGTGCTTGAGGCGGCCGAGCAGCAGGAACTCCATCAGTGCCTTCTGCACGTGCAGGCGGTTTTCCGCTTCATCCCATACGACGCTCTGCGGGCCGTCGATCACGCCGGCCGTCACTTCCTCGCCGCGGTGCGCGGGCAGGCAGTGCATGAAGAGGGCGTCCGGGTTCGCGTGGCCCATCATCTCCTCGTCGACGCACCAGTCGGCGAATGCCTGCTTGCGGGCCTCGTTCTCGGCCTCGAAGCCCATGCTCGTCCACACGTCGGTGGTGACGAGATCGGCGCCCTTGCACGCTTCATTCGGATCGTCGAACACTTCGTAGAACGGCGCGCTGTCGGGCGACACGAGCTTCATGTCGAGCGCGTAGCCGGGCGGCGTGGACAGGCGCAGCTTGAAGCCGAGGATCTGCGCGGCTTCGATCCACGTGTAGAGCATGTTGTTCGCGTCGCCGACCCATGCGACGGTCTTGCCGGCGATCGGGCCGCGGTGCTCGTAGTACGTGAAGATGTCGGCGAGTACCTGGCACGGGTGGTATTCGTTCGTCAGGCCGTTGATCACCGGCACGCGGGAGTTGTCCGCGAAGCGCTGGATGATCTCCTGCTCGAACGTGCGGATCATGATGATGTCGACCATCCGCGAGATCACCTGCGCGGAATCCTCGACGGGTTCGCCGCGACCGAGCTGCGTGTCGCGCGTGCTCATGAAGACGGCGTGGCCGCCGAGCTGGAAGATCCCGGCTTCGAACGACAGGCGCGTGCGCGTCGAGTTCTTCTCGAAGATCATCGCGAGCGTGCGGTCGTGCAGCGGGTGATAGGTCTCGTAGTTCTTGAACTTGCGCTTCAGGATACCCGTGCGTTCGAGCACGTACTCGTAGTCTTCCAGCGAGAAATCCTTGAACTGCAGGTAGTGACGAATGGTTTTGGCGGTCATGAAGCGAAATGCGGCGGGTTGCACCCGGCAGCAAGGCCGGACGGCGCCGCCGTCGGGTGTGGATAACTCAAAGCAGCATAAAGGATTTTCTGTGCTTTGACGAGCCGGGGAGAGAAGCGGGGCGCGATCGCCGTGCACTGCGGGCGGCGCAGGGGGAGGGGTGTCGGGACGACGCGCGATGGCGCGCTGCGGTATAATCCAAAAGTTTTCTCCAGCCCGGCAGGCAAGCCTCTTCGCGCTCTGCCGGACACAAGCCGTGCGCTGCACAAATCCGGTGCAGTCCGCCGGCGGCGCACGTCGACGTCTCGTTTTCGGGATATCGGAATGCTTGTGCCGCCGTCCGTTTCAGCTTTGTGTTCGCGTATCCAGGCGCCGTTGCCTGGACATCGCCGGGCCGTCACTTGGGTAACCACATGGCTGAAACCCCTCCGACCGAATTCTTCATCCAGGGCATCACGAAAGACGGGAAAAAGTTTCGCCCGAGCGACTGGTCGGAACGTCTGGCCGGTGTGATGGCCTGCTTCGGGCCGGGGGCGAGCGGGCCGAACGCGCGCCTCAAGTATTCGCTCTACGTGCGTCCGACGATGCTCGGCGACCTCAAATGCGTGATCCTCGATTCCCGGCTGCGCGACGTCGAGCCGATGGCGTTCGATTTCGTGCTGAATTTCGCGAAGGACAACAATCTCGTCGTCACCGAGGCGTGCGAACTGCCAGACTACGACGCGAAGAAGTGATGCCGGCACGGGCGAGGGCGCATGCGGCGCCCACCCTGGCGCCCGTCCTGGCACATGTCGCCAGCCCGCAGGATGTGCGCCGGCGACAGGCGACAAAAAAGCCCGCCTAGGCGGGCTTTTTTGCGATCGCAGGAAACAGGAACGCCCGCGTGAGCGGGCGCACCGGAGTTACGCTGCTGCCTGCAGACCCTTGACGGCCGCGGCGAGGCGGCTCTTGCTGCGAGCGGCCTTGTTCTTGTGAACGATCTTCTTGTCGGCGATCGTGTCGATCGTCTTCACGGCAGCCTTGAACAGCTCGGCAGCCTTTGCCTGGTCGCCGGCTTCAACAGCCTTGCGAACCGACTTGATCGCGGTACGGAATTTCGAGCGCAGCGCCGAGTTGTGCGAGTTTGCCTTCGCGGCCTGGCGGGCGCGCTTGCGTGCTTGTGCGGAGTTAGCCATGACGGTTCCTTATCCTGTCCTGTTTCCAGAGCTTGGAGCCTGACGGCCAAGCGCTGCTTTTCGATCCGTCCCCTGAGAACGATTGCCCAGGGGCGCATAAAAAAACGGTGATTTTAACCGAGGCCGGGACATGAAAACGGCAGTTGCCGTGCATGTACGAGCCCAGAAACCGGCGATTATAGCAACAAAATCAAGCGAGTGGCAAGTTGAACGTGACAACCGTCGGGCGGGGCATCGGTGGCGTGCGCGCTTTTCGGCATCGGCCGCTGGCCGGGCCACGCAACGTCCGTATAATAAGCGCCCCATGAATCTATTCCGAGCCCTGCTGACGGTCAGCGGCTTCACGCTGCTGTCGCGCGTGACCGGACTGGCCCGCGAGACGCTGATCGCCCGTGCGTTCGGCGCCAGTCAATACACCGACGCGTTCTACGTCGCCTTCCGTATCCCGAACCTGCTGCGCCGCCTGTCCGCCGAAGGCGCGTTCTCGCAGGCGTTCGTGCCGATCCTCGCCGAGTTCAAGAACCAGCAGGGGCACGATGCGACGAAAGCGCTCGTCGACGCGATGTCGACGGTGCTGGCGTGGGCGCTTGCCGTGCTGTCGGTCTTCGGGATCGCCGGTGCATCGTGGGTCGTGTTCGCGGTCGCGTCCGGCCTGCACACCGACGGGCAGGCGTTCCCGCTCGCGGTCACGATGACGCGGATCATGTTCCCGTACATCGTGTTCATCTCGCTGACGACGCTCGCATCCGGCGTGCTGAACACGTACAAGAGCTTCTCGCTGCCCGCGTTCGCGCCGGTGCTGCTCAACGTCGCGTTCATCGCCGCGGCCGTGTTCGTCGCGCCGCACCTGAAGGTGCCGGTGTTCGCGCTTGCATGGGCCGTCATCGTCGGCGGCGTGCTGCAGTTCCTCGTGCAGCTGCCGGGCCTGAAGAAGATCGACATGGTGCCGCTGATCGGCCTCAACCCGCTGCGCGCGCTGCGCCACCCGGGCGTGAAGCGCGTGCTCGCGAAGATGGTGCCCGCGACGTTCGCGGTGTCGGTCGCGCAACTGTCGCTGATCATCAACACCAACATCGCGTCGCGGCTCGGGCAGGGCGCGGTGTCGTGGATCAACTACGCCGACCGCCTGATGGAATTCCCGACGGCGCTGCTCGGCGTCGCGCTCGGCACGATCCTGCTGCCGAGCCTGTCGAAGGCGCACGTCGACGCCGATTCGCACGAGTATTCGGCGCTGCTCGACTGGGGGCTGCGCGTCACGTTCCTGCTCGCGGCACCGAGCGCGCTCGCGCTGTTCTTCTTCGCGACGCCGCTCACGGCGACCCTCTTCAACTACGGCAAGTTCGACGCGCATACCGTCACGATGGTCGCGCGCGCGCTCGCCACCTACGGGATCGGCCTCGTCGGCATCATCCTGATCAAGATCCTCGCGCCGGGCTTCTATGCGAAGCAGGACATCAAGACGCCCGTCAAGATCGCGATCGGCGTGCTGATCGTCACGCAGATCTCGAACTACGTGTTCGTGCCGCTGATCGGCCACGCGGGCCTGACGCTGAGCATCGGCGTCGGCGCGTGCCTGAACTCGCTGCTGCTGTTCCTCGGGCTGCGCAAGCGCGGCATCTACCAGCCGTCGCCGGGCTGGCTGCGCTTCTTCGTGCAGCTGATCGGCGCGGCGCTCGTGCTCGCGGGCCTGATGCACTGGTTGTCGATCAGCTTCGACTGGACCGGGATGCGCACGCAGCCGCTCGATCGCATCGCGCTGATGGCCGCGTGCCTCGTGCTGTTCGCTGCACTATATTTCGGTATGTTGTGGGTGATGGGCTTCAAATACGCTTATTTCAGAAGGCGCGCCAAGTGACGACCGCAATGACCCGCGTCCTCGACTACTTCAGCACGCTCGTGGCGGACGACGACAGTCTGCCCGTCACGGAAGCCGCGCTGTCGCTGGCGCAGGACGCGTATCCCGACCTCGACCTGCAGGGCACGCTGGCCGAACTCGACATGCTGGCGGCGCGGCTGCGCCGGCGGCTCGCCGACGACACGGACCTGAAGGGCCGCGTCGCCGCGCTGAACGACTTCTTCTTCCGCGAGCTCGGCTTCGCGTGCAATCACAACGATTACTACGACCCCGATAACAGCCACCTGAACGCCGTGCTGAAGCGGCGGCGCGGGATTCCGATCTCGCTGTCGGTGCTGTACCTGGAGCTTGCCGAGCAGATCGGCGTGCCGGCGCGCGGCGTATCGTTCCCCGGCCATTTCCTGCTGCGCGTCACGCTGCCGGACGGCGACCTGATCATCGACCCGGCCAACGGCCATTCGCTGTCCGAAGCCGAGATGGTCGAGATGCTCGAGCCGTACGTCGCGCGTGCGGCCGGTGCGGTCGACAGCGCGTTGCGCGCACTGCTGCAGCCGGCGACGAGCCGCGAGATCATCGCGCGGATGCTGCGCAACCTGAAGACGATCTATCTTCAGACGGAGCGCTGGCAACGGCTGCTCGCGGTGCAGCAGCGGCTCGTGATCCTGCTGCCCGAGCATCTCGACGAAGTCCGCGACCGCGGTTTCGCGTATGCGCGGCTCGACTACCTGCGCCCCGCACTCGAGGATCTCGAGCAGTATCTCGGCGAGCGGCCGGACGCGGACGATGCGACCGTCGTCGAATCGCAAGTGACCGAGTTGCGGCAGCGGATGCAGCGCGACGGCGAGGACTGAGCCGCCGCCGTGCTGCCTGCAGGAACCGTGAATGACACAACGCCCGCGATGCGGGCGTTTTTTTGCGTGCTTATTTCGGCTGCATCCGGATCGCGCCGTCGAGGCGGATCACTTCGCCGTTGAGCATCGGATTCTCGACGATCTGGCGCACCAGCAGCGCGTATTCGGCCGGTTTGCCGAGCCGCGGCGGGAACGGCACCATCGCGCCGAGCGCGTCCTGGACGTCCTGCGGCATGCCGAGCAGCATCGGCGTCTCGAACAGGCCGGGCGCGATCGTCATCACGCGGATGCCGTTGCGCGACAGGTCGCGCGCGATCGGCAGCGTCATGCCCGCGACGCCGGCCTTCGACGCCGCGTACGCGGCCTGGCCGATCTGCCCGTCGAATGCGGCGACCGACGCGGTGCTGACGATCACGCCGCGCTCGCCTTCCGCGGTCGGCGCGGTGGCGGCCATCGCGGCGGCCGCGAGCCGGATCATGTTGAACGTGCCGACGAGGTTCACGTTGATCGTCTTCGCGAACACGTCGAGCGGATGCGCGCCGTCCTTGCCGACGGTCTTGGCGGCGGGCGCGATGCCGGCGCAGTTCACGAGGCCGCGCAGCGTGCCTGCGCGCGTCGCTGCGTCGACGGCCGCCTGCGCGTCGGTTTCGCTCGACACGTCGCAGTGCACGAAGATGCCGCCCAGCTCGGTCGCGAGTGCGGTGCCTGCCGTGTCGTTCAGGTCGGCGAGCACGACCGTGCCGCCTGCTTGCGCGAGCATCCGCGCCGTGCCGGCACCGAGGCCGGATGCGCCGCCCGTGATCAGAAATACGTTGCCGCGAATGTCCATGACTGTCTCCGTGTCGACCGCCCTGGGCGCTTCAGCGCTTAGGGCGGTCCCATGCAAGGCGGTCGACCGCCGTCCGCGCTTCAGCGCAAGCTACGCTTCCGGGGGCAATGCGGTTGCCTGATTCTTGCCCCTTGATCGGTTGAAATGCCGGCGCACCGGTAACACAGACGCCCGCACCCGCCGATTGTACGGGGCACCCTCACGCGGCGGCGATACCAGAACGGTCGTGCGAATTCCGCCCGGGCAAAAAAAAGCCGCCCGGGGAGGGCGGCTTGCGGGTGCGCGACGCGCTGCTTACTTCAGTGCGTCAAACGCGCGCTCGCGGATTTCCTCGACGGCGCCGAGGCCCGAGATCTTGCGATACTGCGGCGCCTTCAGGCCGTTTTCCTCGCCGCGCTGCGCCCAGTCGCCGTAGTACGTGATCAGCGGCTTGGTCTGCGCTTCGTACACTTCGAGACGCTTCTTGACGGTTTCTTCCTTGTCGTCGTCGCGCTGGATCAGCGGCTCGCCCGTCACGTCGTCATGGCCTTCGACCTTCGGCGGGTTGAACTTGACGTGGTACGTGCGGCCCGATGCCGGGTGCGTGCGGCGGCCGCTCATGCGCTCGATGATTTCCGAGAACGGTACGTCGATCTCGAGCACGTAGTCGATCGCGACGCCCGCTTCCTTCATCGCGTCAGCCTGCGCGATCGTGCGCGGGAAGCCGTCGAACAGATAGCCGTTCGCGCAGTCGGCTTCCTTCAGGCGCTCCTTGACGAGGCCGATGATCAGCGCATCCGGAACGAGCTTGCCGGCGTCCATGTAGCCCTTCGCCTCGACGCCGAGCGGCGTGCCGGCCTTCACGGCCGCGCGCAGCATGTCGCCCGTCGAGATTTGCGGGATGCCGAACTTTTCCTTGATGAAGTTTGCCTGGGTGCCCTTTCCCGCGCCGGGCGCGCCCAACAGGATCAAACGCATGGTGATATCTCCAGTATGTAGATTCGTGTGGCGAGACGCAAAAAGCGCCGCGACGGTGGGCGCGGCGCTTGCCTGGCGCGCGGCGGACCGGTCTGATGCGGCGCGTCGGGTTGAGCGACGCGCGGCTGCCGGCAGGGCCGCGGGCGGGGTCAAGCGAGGACGCGCTGGTCGCGGACGGCTCGCACAATCGCCTGATTATGCCACGGGTTATTTTCGTCCCGGCTGAAAAAGGGCCTGCACGCGTGCGAGATCGGCCGGCGTGTCGATGCCGGCTTCGGGCGCGGACTCGGTGATCAGCACCGCGATGCGCTCGCCGTGCCACAGCGCGCGCAGCTGCTCGAGCTGCTCGGCCTGTTCGATCGGCGCCTGCGCAAGCGTCGGATACGTGCGCAGGAAACGCGCGCGATACGCATAGAGGCCGATGTGCCGATAGACCGGGAAAGCAGGCGCAGGCATGGCTGCGACGTCGGGCCAGTGCGGCTGGTACGCGTCCCGGCTCCATGGAATCGGCGCGCGCGAGAAGTACAGCGCGACGCTCTGCGCGTCGAGCGCGACCTTCACGATGTTCGGGTTGAACACGTCGGCCGCGTCGTGGATCGGGTGAGCGGCCGTCGCAATCGCGCACGCCGGATGCGCGGCGAGGTGCGACGCTACGTCGCGCACGAGTACGGGGTCGATCAGCGGCTCGTCGCCCTGAACGTTGACGACGACCGTGTCGTCGCTCCACCCGAACGTCGCCGCGACTTCCGCGAGACGGTCGGTGCCGGACGGATGGTCGGCGCGCGTCAGCACCGCTTCGAAGCCGTGATCGCGCGCGGCATCGAGCACGCTCTGCGCGTCGGACGCGACGAGCACCTGCTGCGCGCCCGCCTCACGTGCACGCTCGGCGACGCGTACGACCATCGGCTTGCCGCCGAGATCGGCGAGCGGCTTGTTCGGGAGCCGCGTCGACGCGAGCCGGGCGGGAATGACGGCGATGAAGGGTTGCGGGTGAGTCATCGGGGCGGGCGGTGAGAAGAACGGAGCGGGCGGCGCGCCTGGCGCGGGTCGCCCGGAGGGTTCGGCGCCCTGGCCGCGGACGGGCCGCGGCTCGGGCTGGAGCGGGGTCGGGCGGCTCAGCGGCCGGCCGGGTCGACCGGCGTGCCTTCGACGGTCTGGCGCGCTTCGTCGACCAGCATCACGGGGATGCCGTCGCGGATCGGGTAGGCGAGCTTGTCCGCGTTGCAGATCAGCTCCTGCGCGGCACGGTCATAGTGGAGCGGGCCTTTGCAGATAGGGCACACAATGATTTCAAGCAGGCGAGCGTCCACGGAGTTTCTCCACAACGAGGGCAATGAGGCGAGGGTCGAGCGCGGCTTCGACGGGGACGACCCACAGTCGAGCGTCGCGCCAGGAAGCGCCCAATTTTACTGCATCCTTCTCGGTGATCAGGATCGCGTCGACGGCGTCGTCGACGAACGGATTGTCGGCGAACGCATAGTGATCGGGCAGCGCGCGCGTCGCGGGCGCGAGACCGGCCGCGCGCAGCGTCGCGAAGAAGCGTTCCGGCGCGCCGATGCCGGCCGCGGCGAGGACGCGCTCGTTCGCGAATTGCGACAGCGGGCGGCGCAGCGCCGGCTGGTCGAGGTGCCATGCGGCGCCCGGCGTGAGCGCGAGCGAATAGGTGTCGGGCCACGGCGGCAGCGCGCCGCTGTACGGATCGTTGACGAGCGTCGCGTCGCGGTGCCGCGACAGCGGCTCGCGCAACGGCCCGGCCGGCAGTAGGAAACCGTTGCCGCCGAGCCGGTGGTCGAACACGACGAGTTCGACCGTGCGCGCGAGGCGGTAGTGCTGCAGGCCGTCGTCGCTGACGATCACGTCGACGTCCGGATGCGCGGCGCGCAGCGCCTGCGCGGCCGCGACACGATCCGGGCAGACCCAGACGGGCGCGCCGGTGCGGCGTGCGATCAGGAGCGGCTCGTCGCCGCCCGCGCCGGCGCGCGACGCGGCCGTGATGGCGGTCGGCGCCTTCACGTTCGCGCCGTAGCCGCGCGACACGATGCCGGGGGTGAAGCCGGCCGCCCGCAACGCGTCGACGAGCGCGATCACGGTCGGCGTCTTGCCGGTGCCGCCGACGGTCACGTTGCCGACGACGACGACGGGCACGCCGACGTCGACCGGCTTCTTCCAGCCCTGCGCGTACGCGGTGCGCCGCAGCGCCGCGCACAGGCCGAACACGCAAGCGAACGGCGTGAGTGCCCACGCGAGCGCGCCGCGGCGCTGCCATTCGCGCGTCAGGCGCGCTTCGAGCCGGGCGAGCGGGCCGTCGGGCGTGCTCATCGGGCCGGGCGCGGCAGGTCGTGCGCCGCGGCGTGGGACGGATTCGTCAAGGCGGATTCTCCGTTGGGCGGCGCATGCCGCGGGGTCTGCGGAAGGCGGCACTCTAGCGCGCCGCAGGCGGGCGCGGCAAGCGCGACCGGCCGACGCAGCCCACGGGGCCGGATCGTGACGGCTTGTGGATAACTCTGTGAAGAACTCCCCGCTCGAATGAGTCAAACGCCCGCCGGGCGGGCCTCGAATCGGATGAGAATCGTTTCGAAAGTTTTAAAAATATATAAAAATCAATGCGTTATCTCAAATCGTCTGGATTTTTCCGCGGTTTTCAGGCGTTTTAGGCCGACGATTGCCAAAGTGTGGACACCTTCCGCGCGTCACCGCGCACACGCCCGGCGCTGGACGTCGCGCGCGTGTCGGACTATCGTGTCGCCGCCAGCATTCATCCGACCGTCCATGCCTTCCGACTCCCCATTTGCCGCGCCGGGTGCCACCCGCGGCGGCGACGAAGTGATACCCGTTTCGGCGCTCAATCGCGCGATTTCGACGATGCTCGAGCGCTCGTTTCCGCTGCTGTGGATTTCGGGCGAAGTGTCGAATTTCACCCGCGCCGCGAGCGGCCACTGGTATTTCTCGATCAAGGACCAGCAGGCGCAGATGCGCTGCGTGATGTTCCGTGGCCGCGCGCAATACGCGGAATTCACGCCGCGTGAAGGCGACCGGATCGAGGTACGCGCGGTCGTGACGATGTACGAGCCGCGCGGCGAAGTGCAGCTCAACGTCGAGGCCGTGCGGCGCACGGGCCAGGGGCGCCTGTACGAGGCGTTCCTGCGGCTGAAGGCGCAGCTCGAGGGCGAGGGACTCTTCGCGCCCGAGCGCAAGCGGCCGCTGCCGCCGCACCCGCGCGCGATCGGCATCGTCACGTCGCTGCAGGCCGCCGCGCTGCGCGACGTGCTGACCACGCTCGCGCGCCGCGCGCCGCACATTCCGGTGATCGTCTATCCGGCGCCCGTGCAGGGTGCGGGCTCGGCGGAAAAGCTCGTCGCGGCCGTCGAGACCGCGAATGCGCGCCGCGAGGTCGACGTGCTGCTGGTCTGTCGCGGCGGCGGCTCGATCGAGGATCTGTGGTCGTTCAACGACGAGGCGCTGGCGCGCGCGATCGCGGCGAGCGAACTGCCGGTCGTGAGCGGCGTCGGGCACGAGACCGATTTCACGATCGCGGACTTCGCGGCCGACCTGCGCGCGCCGACGCCTACCGGCGCCGCCGAGCTCGCGAGCCCGCAGCGCGCACTGCTGCTGCGTGAGGTTGGCGAGCGCCAGCGTGCGCTCGCTCGCGGCATGGAGCGCCGGCTGGAGCAGCGCGCGCAGCAGCTCGACTGGCTCGCGCGCCGGCTGGTGAGTCCGGCCGAGCGGCTGCAGCGGCAGCGCACGCACGTCGAGCAGCTTGCCGTGCGGCTGGCGTCGGCGGCGTCGCGGCCGGTGCGCGACGCGCGCGCGCGGTTCGCGCTCGCGCAGTTGCGCTGGCAGCGCGCGCGCCCCGATCCGTCGCAGGCGCGCCAGGCACTCGCGGGGCTGTCGCAGCGCCTTGCGCTCGCATTGCAGCGCCGTCACGAACGCGACACGGCTCGCGTGTCAGCCTGTGCGGCAAGGCTCGAGGTGTTGAGCCCGCAGCGCACGCTCGAGCGCGGTTATGCGGCGCTGATCGATGCGCAGACGGGCCGCGCGGTGCGCACGCCGAACGCATTGAAGCCGCAGCGCCGCCTGACCGTGCATCTCGCCGAAGGCTCGGCCGACGTGTCGCTCGCCGACGTGCAGCCGCGCCTCGCCGATACGATCTGACGTGAGCGGCGCACGCGCCGCGACCGGCCAAAACGCGCGGGAACGGCGGTTGCGCGGTATCGGCTCGTCCCTGTGGACGATGCGCGAACATCGCTTTTCCGCATACCGCGGATAAATGGCCCGTGAGTTTGCGGGGTTATTCGTCCTCGCCTACAATCGGACGCTCGGCAGCATTCAACACAAGCCCCCCTACATACTCAACGAAGGAATCGCCATGGCTCATACGCTCCCGCCGCTCCCGTACGCTGAAGACGCACTCGCGCCGACCATCTCGCTCGAGACGATCCAGTACCACTACGGCAAGCATCATCAGGCTTATGTGACGAACCTGAACAATCTGATCCCGGGCACGGAATTCGAAAACCTGTCGCTGGAAGAGATCGTGAAGAAGTCGTCGGGCGGCATCTTCAACAACGCCGCGCAAATCTGGAACCACACGTTCTTCTGGAACAGCCTGTCGCCGAACGGCGGCGGCGCACCGACGGGCGCGCTGGGCGACGCGATCAACGCGAAGTGGGGTTCGTACGACGCATTCAAGGAAGCGTTCACGAAGGCCGCAGTCGGCACGTTCGGTTCGGGCTGGGCATGGCTCGTGAAGAAGGCTGACGGCTCGCTCGACATCGTGTCGACGAGCAACGCAGCAACCCCGCTGACGACGGCCGACAAGGCACTGCTGACGATCGACGTGTGGGAACACGCGTACTACATCGACTACCGCAACGCACGTCCGAAGTTCGTCGAAGCGTTCTGGAACATCGTGAACTGGGACTTCGCAGCGAAGAACTTCGCGTAAGGTCCGGCACCTGCGCGCCGCTACGGCGCGCGGTACCCAGCAGAAAAGCCCTCGTTTCGAGGGCTTTTTTGTTTTTGCCGCGGCGAAACGTGCCGCGCTTGCCCGGTCAGGCGAGGAGGCCGAGCCCCCAGCCGAGCGCCGCGCTCGCGATCACGACGGCCCAGGGCGGCACGCGCCAGAACACCAGCGCGACGAATGCGACGAGTGCCGCGGCCAGGTCGCGCGGCGCCATGATCGTATCGGTCCAGACCGGGTGATAGAGCGCCGCGAGCAGCAGCCCGACGACGGCCGCGTTCACGCCCGCGAGCGCGGCCTGCATCCGCGTGCTGCGGCGCAGGCGCTCCCAGAACGGCGCGGTGCCGGCCACCAGCAGGAACGACGGCGCGAAGATCGCGACCAGTGCGATCGTGCCGCCGAGCCAGCCGTTCGGCGCATCGCGCAGCGACGCACCGAGGAATGCCGAGAACGTGAACAGCGGCCCCGGCACGGCCTGCGCGACACCATATCCGACCAGAAACGCCGCATCGCCGACCCAGCCGGGCGCGACCACGGCCGCCTGCAGCAGCGGCAGCACCACGTGGCCGCCGCCGAACACGAGTGCGCCGGTGCGGAAGAACGCATCGACGACGGCGAGCGTATCGGAATGGAGCGCGCGGGCGGCGAACGGCAACGAGACGAGCAGCGCCGCGAACAGCGCGAGCCACAGCAGGCCCGCGCGATGCGACACGTGCAGCGGTAACGGCTCGTGTGCGTCGCGCGCCGGCTGCGGCAGCAGCACGAGGCCGGCCGATCCGGCCGCGACGATCACCGCAATCTGCGTCCACGCAGCCGGCGCGAGCAGTGCGGCGCACGCGGCCGCGGCCATCAGCGTGACGCGGCGCGCATCCGGGCACAGCGTGCGTGCCATGCCCCATACGGCCTGCGCGATCACGGCGACCGACACGATGCGCAGCCCGTGCAATGCACCGGCTTCGATCGGTGCGCCCGTCGCGTGCACGCCGAGCGCGAACAGCATCATCAGCAGCGCCGACGGCAGCGTGAAGCCGAGCCACGCGGCGAACATGCCCGCGTAGCCGGCGCGCGCGAGGCCGATCGCCATTCCGACCTGGCTGCTCGCGGGCCCCGGCAGGAACTGGCACAGCCCGACGAGATCCGCGTAGGTGCGTTCGGGGAGCCAGCCCCGCCGCGTGACGAATTCTGCGCGGAAGTAGCCGAGGTGCGCGACCGGGCCGCCGAACGACGTGAGGCCGAGCCGCAGGAACGCGACGAAGACGGGCCACGGATGGCGGGAGGGGACGGCGGTCGATGGATTCAAGGCGGAGCGATGGGGGAGCGGACGAGCCGCCACGATAGCGCAACCCGGCGGTGGCGGGGTAACGCATCACGGTGCGGCGCGCGTTGCTCAGCGCGTGCCGTCTCCCAGCCCGCTCGCGCGCCGCAGCGCGTCGATATCGACGAGTTCGATCTCGCCGACGTGCAGCCGCACGATGCCGTCGGCCTGCAGCGCCTTCAGCAACTGGTTGGTGGTCTGCCGCGTGATCGACAGCATCGACGCGAGCGTTTCCTGCGACAGCCGCACGCGCGTGCGCCCGGCGCTGATCCCGCCGTAGCCGTCGGCGATCATCAGCAGGCGGGCGGCGAGCCGCTGCGCGGCCGGCATCACGCTCATCGACTCGACGGTCAGGAAGCTCAGGCGCAGCTTCTGCGCCATCAGCAGCGCGAATTGCCGCCAGTATTGCGGCGTCGCGTCGAGAATCGCGAGCAGCGCGGCCTGCGGGACGTGCAGCAGCAGCGCGTCGTCGAGCGCGATCGCGTCGTGCGTGCGCGGCTGGCCGTCGAACAGCGCGATTTCGCCGAACCACGTGACGGGCTCGGCGACCGTCAGCAGCGCCTCCTTGCCCTGCGGATCGACCGCACCTATCGTGAGTGAACCGGCCAGTACCGCGTACAGCCCGCACGGCGGGTCGCCGCGCCGGAACAGCGCATGGACGGCCGGCAGCCGGCGCAGCGCCGCGCGGGCGAGCAGGTCCGCCCGCAACGCGGGCGGCAGCGCGGCGAACCACGGGTTCGCTTCGATCTGCGGCAGGTACGGGGCGAGCGAAGAGGGCATGGGCACGCGATGTCGGGTAGCTGACAGAGGTTCTCGGGCGTGACGCGCATCATAGCGCCCAACAACCGACCAGGAGACGCGATGAAGACGCTCGAAGACCATCTTTCCCAGTATGCGGCCTACCACCGCGACGCGCGCAACATCGCGACGCATCTGGTCGGGATCCCGATGATCGTATTCGCGGTCGAGGTGCTGCTGTCGCGGCCGGCGCTCGGGATGCTGGCTGGCGTCGCGCTGTCGCCGGCGCTGCTGCTCGCCGTCGCGTTCGCGGTGTTCTACCTGCGTCTCGACCTGCGGTTCGGGATCGTGATGACCGCGCTGTTCGCGCTGGGCCTGTGGGGCGCGCAGGCGCTCGCGTTGCTGCCGACCGCGCAATGGCTCGCCACCGGCATCGGCGCGTTCGTCGTCGGCTGGATCGTCCAGTTCGTCGGGCACTGGTTCGAAGGGCGCAAGCCCGCCTTCGTCGACGATCTGGTCGGCCTGATGGTCGGGCCGCTGTTCGTCGTCGCCGAGGTCGCGTTCTTCGCGGGACTGCGCGGCGAAGTGCGCCGCGAAGTCGAGCGGCGGGCCGGCCCCGTGCACGGCGGCGCGCATTCGCATGTCTGACGCACCGGTCTGCGTATTCGGCGCGGGCGCCGTCGGCTGCTATCTCGGCGGCCGGCTCGCGGCGGCCGGTGCGAATGTGACGCTCGTCGGCCGCGCACGGATCGGCGATGCGATTCGTCGGCACGGGCTGACGCTGACCGACCGGCGCGGCTATCGCGCGACGGTCGCCCCGGCCGATGTCGTGTTCACGACCGATCCGGCGGCTGCGGCGGCGGCGCGGCTCGTGCTCGTGGCGGTGAAATCGGCCGCGACGCGTGAGGCCGCGGCGCAGCTGGCCGGCGTGCTGCGGCCCGGCACGGTCGTGATCAGCTTCCAGAACGGCCTGCACAATGCCGACGTGCTGCGCGAGGCGCTGCCGCAAGCAACCGTGCTGGCCGGCATGGTGCCGTTCAACGTGATCGAGCGCGCGCCCGGCGCGTTTCACCAGGGCTCGGCCGGCGCGCTTGCGGCCGACGCGTCTCCCGCGCTGCCGCCGTTTGTCGACGCATTCGCGCGCGCCGGGCTGCCGCTCGCGCTGCATCGCGACATGCGGGCCGTGCAGTGGGCGAAGCTCCTGCTCAACCTGAACAACGCGGTCAATGCGCTCGCGAACCTGCCGCTGCGCGACGAACTCGCGCAACGTGCGTACCGGCGCTGCGTCGCGCTCGCGCAGCGCGAAGCGCTGCACTGCCTGGCGCGGGCCGCGATCCGGCCTGCGCGGTTGACGCCGTTGCCGGCCGCGTGGATCCCGGCCGTGCTCGACTTGCCCGATTTCGCGTTCCGCGTGCTCGGCGGCCGGATGCTCGCGATCGACCCGCTCGCGCGTTCGTCGATGTCCGACGATCTCGCGGCGCAGCGTGCGACGGAAGTCGAGTGGATCAACGGCGAGGTCGTATGGCTGGCCGCGCGCTTCGGCGCGCAGGCGCCCGTCAATGCGCGACTGTGCGCGCTCGTGCATGACGCGGAAACTGCGGCGGCGCGCCCGGCCTGGCGCGGCGACGCACTGTGGGCCGAGTTGACCGCGCAGGCAGTGCGCGCAGGCGACGTGCGGGCCGCGTAGGGGCCGCGCAGGCCGACGCGCGGGGCGTGGGAGGCCGCACGGCAGGTGCTGTGGCCAAGATGCGCGGTGCGTCATACGACGATTATGCGGAGCTGTCACCATGGTGGATCGCCCGACTCTCGATGCCTACGACGCCCACGCCGCGCAATACGCGCAGGACTGGCTCGACCAGGCCGCGCCAGACGACATGTACGCGCTGCTGGAGCAGTATTTCTCGCCGGGGCCGACCGCGGACGTCGGCTGCGGAGCCGGGCGCGATACGGCCTGGCTCGCGTCGCGCGGCTTCGACGTGCGCGGCTACGACGCGAGCGCCGCACTGCTCGACGAGGCGCGGCGCTGCCATCCGGACCTCACCTTCGAGCTGGCCGCACTGCCCGCGCTGGCCGGCGTGCCGTCCGGCGCGTTTCGCAACGTGCTGTGCGAAACGGTCGTGATGCATCTCGAACAGGCGGATGCGGCGGCCGCCGCCGCGCGGCTGGCCGAGCTCCTGATGCCGGGCGGCACGTTGTACATGAGCTGGCGGGTGGCCGGCAACGGCGCGTTGCGCGACGAGCGCGGCCGCCTTTACACGCCGCTCGATGCGGCGCGGATGCGGGCGGCGCTCGGCGCGGGCACGCAGGTGATCGACGAGCACGAGGTCGTCAGCGCATCGTCCGGCAAGCGCGTGCACCGGCTGATCGCGCGCAAGGCCGCCGCCGCGTGAGCGCGGCGCGGCGGCGCGCTCATTCGCGGTTGAGTGCCGCTTCCCAGTTGATGTCGACGCACAGCACCTGCATGCCGGTCGCGACCGGCGCGGCGATCGACGCGGTCACGCACAGGTGCGCCTCATTGATCGACAGGTAGGGGGACGTCAGGTGCACGTGGCCCGGCGCGCGCATCGCGTCGATGAAGTACGGGCGCCGTTCCCAGCTCGCGCCTTCCGAGTGCAGCAGCGGCCGGAAGCGCTTGGCGCGCTGCGATACGCTGCCGCGCGCGAGCACGTTGTCGCCGATCTGGCGCCCCGATGCGTCGAGCAGGAAACACCGGGCGGTCTCGGGCAGCCCGAGTACGACGGCCGCCGCGTCGGTGAGCGGCTCGCCCGCGCCGAGCTTCCGGCTCGCTTCCTCGAGCGCCGCGACGTACGGCGCGAGCCGTTCCGCCTGCGTGCGCTCGCGTTGCGCGACGCGCAGCCGCAATGCGGCCGACAGCGTATCCATGCAGCCCGCGGCGGCCTGCGGCTGCACCGGTTCGACGCTCGGCCCCGCGAAATACTGGCCCTGCACGAAATCGACGTCGCACTCGAGCGCGATCAGCGCGTCTCGCTCGGTCGCGAGCCCGCCCATCAGCACGAGCTGGCCGGATTCGTGCAGCAGCGACACGAGCCCCGGCAGCACGCGTTCGAGATGCGAGTGCTCGCTTGCCTGCGCGAGGATGCCGCGATCGAGCGTGACGATGTCGGGATGCAGGTGCCACACGCGGTCGATGTTCGAATGCTTCGCGCCGAACCCGACCAGCGCGATCAGGAAGCCGGCCTTGCGCAGCCCGTCGACGATCGCTGCGTAGCGCGGCGTTTCGCCGCCGGCCTGCTCGGGCACTTCGAGCACCACGCGATGCGGCGGCAGCCCGAGCGCCTTCAGGTTCGCGAGCAGGGCGTCGCTGTAGACGGTGTCCATCAGCGCGGCCGGATGCAGGCTCAGGAAGAGCCATTCGTCATGACTGTCGAACGCGTGGAAGTTGCCGAGATGCAGCGATTCGGCGAGCCGGCCGAGCTCGAGCAGGTCGCCGCGCCGCGCCGCCTGCGTGAACACCTCGTGCGACGCCACCTGGCGGCTGTCCTCGTCGTGCGCACGCAGCGACGCGTGATAGCCGATCGCGCGGCGGTGCGACACCGAGAAAACGGGCTGGAACACGCTGAACACGGTGTAGCCGCCGTACAGTACGGTGCGCCGGTTCCCGTCGTCGCCGGCGATGGGGCGGGGCGGCTGAAAGCCGGGGGGATCGATTTCGATCATGCTCATGATGTCGGCCGAAGGAAGACTGCCAGTTTACCTAGAGAATAGGCGAGCAAGAAGCGTGCACGGCATCGTACCCCGTGCGGCGGCGCGTCGCGGCCGGGCCGCCGGTCATCGCCGGCGCATCGAACGGCCCGCGCTGCACCGCAATGGTGCGCGCCGACCCGGTTCGGCGCGCGCCGCGCGTCACGCGCGTTCGGACGGGTCGGTCTTGCGCGCGGTGCTGCGGATCTCGGGCGCGAGCTGCGCGAAGATCCATGCGGAAGCGGCCGTGATGATCCCGACGCAGATGAACGTCGCATGGAACGCCGGCAGCGTGTTGCTCGGCGTCACGGTGCGCAGCATGCCCGTGAACGTCGCGAGCAGCGCCCCCGCGACCGTGACGCCGAGGCTCATCGACAGCATCTGCACGAGCGAGAACAGGCTGTTGCCGCTGCTCGCGCCGCCCGTGCCGAGATCCTTGAGCGTCAGCGTGTTCATCGCGGTGAACTGCATCGAGTTGAAGCCGCCGAACAGCGCGAGATGCACGATCTTCACCCAGACCGGCACCGTGTCGCGCATCAGCGCGAAGCTCGCCATCATCACGCCGACCATGATCGTGTTCACGAGCAGCACCTTGCGATAGCCGTAGCGCGTGATCAGGCGCGTGATGATCCGCTTCGAGAACATCCCGGCCGCCGCGACCGGCAGCATCATCAGCCCGGCCTCGAACGCCGAGTAGCCGAGGCTCACCTGCAGCAGCAGCGGGATCAGGTACGGCATCGCGCCGCTGCCGATCCGCGCGAACAGGTTGCCGAGCAGCCCGACGCTGAACGTGTGGATCCGGAACAGCTCGAGCGAGAAGATCGGCTGCGGCGCGCGTACCGCGTACAGGCCGTATGCGACGAAACACGCGAGGCTCAGGATCAGCAGCACGAGCACGGCCGCGTGCTGCATGCCGAGATCGGCGAGGCCGTCGAGCGACAGCGAGATCGCGACCATGCCGATCGTCAGCAGCAGATAGCCTTTCAGGTCGAAGCGGCCGACGGCCGGGTTGCGCGAATCGGGCATCGAATAGAAGGTCGCGATGCAGCCCGCGACGCCGACCGGCACGTTGATCAGGAAGATCCAGTGCCACGACGCGATCTTCACGAGCCAGCCGCCGAGCGTCGGCCCGATCAGTGGGCCGATCAGGCCGGGAATCGCGACGAACGACAGCGCGGACAGGTAGCGTTCGGCCGGGAACGTGCGCAGCACCGCGAGTCGCCCGACCGGCAGCAGCATCGCGCCGCCGACCCCCTGTATGACGCGGAACGCGACGAGTTGCTGCAGCGTATGCGCGTTCGCGCACAGCAGCGAGCCGAGCGAGAACACCAGGATCGCGCTGAAGAACACGCGCCGCGTGCCGAAGGTATCGGCGAGCCAGCCCGACACGGGGATCATCACCGCCATCGTCAGCGAGTACGCGATCACGACCGACTGCATGCGCAGCGGCGACTCGCCGAGGCTCGCGGCCATCGACGGCAGCGCCGTGTTGACGATCGTCGAGTCGAGCGTCTGCATGAAGAAGCCCGTTGCGACGAGCCAGAGCATCACGGTGAGGTTCTTTTCGCCGGGAGCGGCGGCAGGCGGGCGCTGGAACATGGGGGCGGGGCGGTGGTGCGGGACAGCCGACATTGTAGGGAAAGCCGTCGCGCCGTGCAGGTTCGGCGCAACGGCGGTGCGAATTCCGGCCGGCGGGTGCCTGTCCTCGTCGAGCGACCGGTACAGTTCAGCCGAAAGTGTTCGTCGCCGTATCTGTCCGTGTGCTGCCGCTGTCCGAAATACTGGTGCCATCGGACCCGTGCGACCAGGAGGCTGCCATGCGCGAACTGCGACTTTACGTGATCGAAGGCGACGAGCCGGCCGGTCGGTGGCGGATCGTCGATCGCACCGCGCTGGAGGTGGCCGACGGCGAGGTCTGGGTGACGATCGAGGGCCGGATCGACGATCACTGGCTCGGCGCCGGCGATTCGCTGACGCTCACGCCCGGCATGCGCGTCTGGGTCAGCGCGGGGGCGCACGGCGCGACGTTCGCGTTCGGTCCGCTCGACGCGCCCGCCGTGCGCGCCGCGCAGGCGTGGTGGCGGCCGCTCGTCGCATGGCGCGACGGCCGGCGTCACGCGCCCGCATCGCTGCCGACGTAGCCCCCGGCGCTGGCGGATCGGCGTGCGTCCTGGTATTGCTCGGGCACATGCGCGATTCGGCCGGCCGCGCGGCCATCGGCGATCCGCGTGGTCGGCGAGCCCGGCGCCGGAATGCGCCGGTCGAGCGGATGCTCGTCGACGTATCCCGAGCGTTTCGCTGCGGCACGGCGGCGTGCGAGCTGCCGCATTTCGTCCGCGCGGTAGCGACGAAGCCTGGCCGTGCCGCCCGGCAGCGAGCGCAGCGGGGCGCGGTTCACGTGCGTATGGAGGGGCACGCCGGCACCGAGGATGCCGCCAGACTTGCCGTGCGTTGGGGATGTCGAGCCGGCTGCGCGTGCCGGGGAGCAGGCGATACATCCGCGCTACGACCGTGTGCGAGGTGCCGATTCGCACAATCAGGATTGCTCGCGACGGTCGCGAATTCTAGACTCGATCCTGTCTCCCCCCACGGCCCGTCCCGCCATGACACCCGAACTCGCGTTGACGCATCTGTGGCGGCTCGCACACGGCGACCCCGACGCGCTGGCACGCGCGACCGTGACGGGGCAGGATCCGACGCTGCCGTCGACCTTCCGGGTCGGCACGCTGGCCGCGGCGACGATCGCGGCAGCCGGGCTCGCGGCGGCCGAATGCCACCGGCTTCGCACGGGCGTTGCGCAAACCGTCGACGTGTCGGTGCGCGACGCGCTCGTCGCGTTCCGCAGCGAACGCTATCTGCGTGTCGACGACGGCCCGCCGCCGGAGTTGCGTCATCCGGTGACGGGCTTCTACGAGACGCGCGACGGACGCTGGATCCAGTTGCACGCAAACTTCCCGCATCACCTGCAGGGGATTCTCGGTGTGCTCGGCTGCGGCGCGCGGCGGGACGACGTCGCCGCTGCGATCCGCATGCGAGACGGCGCAGCACTCGACACCGCGCTGGCCGAGGCCGGGCTGTGCGCCGCATTGATCAGAACACCTGACGAGTGGGCGGCGCACGAGCAGGCGCGTGCGATCGCCGCGCTGCCGCTGTTCGAGATCGAGCGGATCGGCGATGCGCCCGTCGAGCCGATCGGCGAGGGCGACGCAGGCCAGCCGCTTGCCGGTGTGCGCGTGCTCGATCTCACGCGGATCATCGCGGGGCCGGTCGCGGGCCGCACGCTGGCGTCGCACGGCGCGCAGACACTGCTCGTCAACGGCCCGCACCTGCCGAACATCGCGCCGCTCGTGATCGACAACGGGCGTGGCAAGCGTTCGACGTGGGTCGATCTGCGCGACGACGCGGGCATCGATACGCTGCACGCGCTCGCTCGTGATGCGGATGTGTTCCTGCAGTCGTACCGGCCCGGTGCGCTCGCGGCGCGCGGCTTCGGGCCGCTCGCGCTGGCGACGTGGCGGCCCGGCATCGTGTGCGTGTCGATCTCCGCGTACGGGCATGCGGGGCCGTGGGCGCAGCGGCGCGGCTTCGACAGTCTCGTGCAGTCGGCGAGCGGGATCGCGTGGCAGGAACAGCAGGCCGCGCACGCGAACGCGCCGCGCCACCTGCCGTGCCAGGCGCTCGATCATGCAACGGGTTATCTCGCGGCGTTCGGCGCGATGATCGCGCTCGCGCGCCGGGCACGCGAAGGGGGAAGCTGGCACGTGCGACTGTCGCTCGCGCAGACGGGCCGCTGGCTGCAGTCGTTCGGCATCGTGCCGGACGGCCTGCAGGCACCCGATTTCGCGCGCACCGATGTATGCGACCGGATCGAGCGCATCGCGTCGCCGTTCGGCATGCTCGACGCGGTGCGGCCCGCCGAGCGGTTATCGGTGACACCGCCGTCGCTTGCGCGCCCGTCCGTGCCGCTCGGCACCGACGATGCGTGCTGGCTGTAAGCGCCGGCGGCGCGGCCGGCGTTACTTGCGCAGTTCGACGACGAAGTCGTAGTAGTCGTTGCGGCAGTAGGTATCGGTCAGTTCGATCGCGCGCTGGTCCGACGTATAGCCGATTCGTGTGATCAGCAGCAGCGCGTCGTGCGGTGCGATGCCCATCTGCTCGGCGATCTCGTCGGTCGCGTTGACCGCGCGGAAATGCTGCAGCGCGCGCACGATCGGGGTGCCGCGCGCTTCGAGATAGCTGTACAGCGACCCGCCGATTGCCTGCGGATCGGGGATCAGCGTCGCGGGAAACGTCGAATTCTCGACGGCCATCACGATGCCGTCGGCGAGGCGCAGGCGCTTCAGGCGCGTGACCGATGCGGCCGGCGACAGCCCGAGCTGGATCACTTCGTCGCGGTTCGCCGGCTGGATCTCGCGTGCGATCCATTGCGAGCTCGGCTTGAAGCCGCGCCGTTCGAGCATTTCGCTGAAGCTCGACAGCCGCGACAGCGGATCCTCGTAGCGCGGCTGGATGAAGTTGCCGGCGCCCTGCGTGCGGCGAATCAGGCCTTGCTCGACGAGCAGCGCGATCGCCTTGCGCGCGGTGATGCGCGATACGCCCAGTGCATCGGACAGCACGCGCTCGGAGGGCAATGCCTCACCGGCTGTCCAGCGGTTGTCGTGGATCGCGTCGCCGAGCTTGCGGGCGAGCTGCAGGTAGAGCGGCGTGTCGTTGTCGGGGTCGGGGCGCAGGTCCTGCCAGCGGTCGTCCGTGGATGCCTTCATGGAGTGGGTATCGATCAGGGTGCGGCCATTCTAAGTCATCGCGTGACGCCGTTATAGCCGGTTTTTGCCGTGCAATAGGTGAATCGCGCGCCGATTGACTACACTGATGCGTCGTATTCCATGCCAGGGTCGCGGTGCGCGGCCACGAATCCGCAACGAGGAACGCATGACAGACACGATCGCCACGGTCGTCCTGCCGGACGGCGAGACGATTCCGAAGCTTGGCCTGGGCACGTGGGAGATGGGCGAGCGGCCGGCCCGGCGCGCGGACGAGATCGCCGCGCTGCGCGAAGGCGTCGCGCTCGGAATGACGCTGGTCGATACGGCCGAGATGTACGGCGACGGCGCGACCGAGGAACTGGTCGGCGAGGCGCTCGCGGGCCTGCGCGACGACGTGTTCCTCGTCAGCAAGGTCTATCCGCACCATGCGAGCCGGCGCGGCGTCGTTGCCGCGTGCGATGCGAGCCTCAGGCGCCTGCGTACCGATCGCCTCGACCTGTATCTGCTGCACTGGCGCGGCTCGGTGCCGCTCGACGAAACGGTCGAAGGCTTCGAAGCGCTGCAGCGCGCGGGCAAGATTCGTCACTGGGGTGTCAGCAACTTCGATACGGCCGACATGGCCGAGCTCGTCGATGAAGCCGGTGGCGGCGCGTGCGCGACCAACCAGATCCTCTACAACATCGCGCGGCGCGGCCCGGAATTCGACCTGCTGCCATGGCTTGCAGGGCACGGGATGCCGGCGATGGCCTACAGCCCGGTCGATCATGGACGGCTGCCGAAGCGCTCGCCTCTCGACGAGATCGCACGGCAGCGCGGGGTGTCGGTGATGCGCGTCGCACTTGCGTGGGTGCTCGCGCAGCCGGGGGTTTTCGCGATCCCGAAGGCGTCGCGCATCGAACACGTGCGCGACAACCGGGCCGCGCTCGATTTCATGTTCAGCGACGACGAGCGCGCGCAGCTTGACGCGTACTTCCGTCCGCCACGCAGCAAGCGCGCGCTCGAGATGCTCTGACGACACGCGGCCGGGCAACGCGGCAGGTCAGTGGTTGCCTCCGGAGGATCCGCCGTTGCCGTGACCGCCGCCATTGCCGTTCCCGCTGCCATGGCCATTGCCGACACCGTTGGCACCGCCATTGCCGGCGCCGCCGCTGCCGTTTCCATTGCCGTTGCCACCGCCATTGCCGTGGCCGCCGTTGCCACCGTCGCCGCTGCCATGGCCACCGCCGTTACCGTGACCGCCGCCATCGCCGTTGCCATGGCCACCGCCGTCACCGTGGCCGCCGCCGTCGCCGCTGTCGTGACCACCGCTGTTACCGTGACCGCTGCCGTCGCCGCTGCCATGGCCACCGCCGGTACCGTGACCGCCGCCGTCGCTGCTGCCATGGCCGCCGCCGTTACCGTGACCGCCGCCATCGCCGCTGCCATGGCCACCGCCGTCACCGTGGCCGCCGCCGTCGCCGCTGCCGTGACCACCGCCGTTACCGTGACCGCCGCCGTCGCCGCTGCCGTGACCACCGCCGTTACCGTGACCGCCGCCGTCGCCGCTGCCATGGCCACCGCCGTTACCGTGACCGCCGCCGTCGCCGTTGCCATGGCCGCCGCCATCGCCGCTGCCATGGCCGCCGCCGTTACCGTGACCGCCGCCATCGCCGCTGCCATGGCCACCGCCGTTCCCGTGACCGCCGCCGTCGCCGCTGCCATGGCCACCGCCGTCACCGTGGCCGCCGCCGTCGCCGCTGCCGTGACC
>JABLTH010056165.1_pt1 | contig 33085 bp, 33 predicted proteins | sample 7875711 | NCBI WGS metagenome assembly JABLTH01 (sample SAMN14941262, study PRJNA633318) | bioreactor metagenome | isolation source: bioreactor | place: China | collected 2019-03-05 | reverse complement strand
TTCCAGGACACGATCCGCCGCGAGCGCGAATTGAGCGCCGCAGGGCTGCATTTCATCGGCACCGGTGTTTCCGGCGGCGAAGAAGGCGCGCTGCATGGCCCGTCGATCATGCCGGGCGGCCCGCGCGACGCCTACGACCTGGTGGCACCGGTGCTCACCGAGATCGCCGCCCGCGCGCCTGACGGCGAACCCTGTGTCTCTTACATGGGGCCGAACGGCGCGGGCCACTACGTGAAGATGGTGCATAACGGCATCGAGTACGGCGACATGCAGCTCATCGCCGAAAGCTATGCCGTGCTCAAGCAGGTGCTCGGGCTTTCCAACGAAGAGCTGGGCAAGGTGTATGCCGACTGGAATCAGGGCGAGCTGGACAGCTACCTGATCGCCATCACCGCCGACATCTTCGGCAAGAAAGACCCGGACACCGGCAAGGACATGGTCGACATCATCCTCGACCGTGCCGCGCAGAAGGGCACGGGCAAGTGGACCAGCCAGAGCGCGCTCGACCTCGCCGTCCCGCTGCCGCTCATCACCGAATCCGTCTTCGCGCGCCTGCTCTCCGCGCTTAAGGACGAGCGCGTCGCGGCCAGCAAGCAACTGACGGGGCCGGCGGCGAAGGCGTTCGCGGGCGATCGCACAGCCTTCATCGAAGCGGTGCGCCGCGCGCTCTACCTCAGCAAGATCGTTTCGTACGCACAGGGCTTCGCGCAGCTGCGCGCCGCGTCCGACGAGTACAAGTGGAACCTGCCGTACGGCACCATCGCGCGGATCTTCCGCGCCGGCTGCATCATCCGCGCGCGCTTCCTGCAGAAGATCACGGATGCCTACGCGCACGACCCGGCGTTGGCCAATCTTCTGCTGGACCCGTATTTCCGCGACAGTGCCGCGCAATACCACCAGGCGTTGCGCGATGTTGTCGCCGCGGCGGTGCAGGCCGGCGTGCCGGTGCCCGGCTTCGCCTCGGCCATCGCCTATTACGACAGCTACCGGGCCGAACGGCTGCCCGCGAACCTGGTGCAGGCGCAGCGCGATTATTTCGGTGCGCATACGTTCGAGCGCATTGACCGTCCCGGCAGCTTTCACGCCGACTGGACGTAAGCGCCAATCCGACACGCCGCCATTGATCAAGCCAGCCATTCCACGTGCCTGAACTGCCCGAAGTCGAAACCACCCGCCGCGGCATCGCGCCCCATCTGATCGGGCGCCGGGTCACGGCGGTCACCTTGCGACGGCGCGATCTGCGCTGGCCGATTCCGCCGGAGATCAGCGAACTCCTGCCGGGCCAGCGCATCGAGGACGTGGAACGGCGCGCGAAGTACCTGCTGCTGCACACCCAGGTGGGCAGCGCGCTGCTGCACCTCGGCATGACCGGGATGCTGCGCGTGCTGCCGCCAGATGCGCTGGTGGGCAAACACGACCATGTCGACATCGCGCTGGAAGCAAGGGCTGGCGAAGGATCTCGCGTGCTTCGCTTTACCGATGCGCGGCGCTTCGGCTGCCTGCTGTGGCAACCACCGGGAACGACGCACGAGTTGCTGGGCAATCTGGGTCCAGAGCCGCTGACCGACGCGTTCGACGGTGACCTGCTATGGCGCCTCTCGCGCGGGCGCACCGCGGCCGTGAAGCTGTTCCTGATGGACAACGCCATGGTGGTGGGCGTGGGCAACATCTACGCCAGCGAGGCTTTGTTCGCCGCCGGCATCGACCCGCGCCGTGCGGCCGGCAGCGTGTCGCGCGCGCGCTACGCTCGCCTGGCCGCGGAAGTGAAGCGCATCCTGGCGTGGGCCATCGAACGAGGCGGCACCACGCTGCGCGATTTCATCAATCCGGACGGGATGCCCGGCTATTTCGTGCGCGAGCTGATGGTGTACGGGCGCGAAGGCGAACCGTGCAAAGTATGCGGCACACCGATCCGGCAGGCCGTGCTGGGACAGCGCTCGACCTTCTGGTGCCCCAGTTGCCAAAAATGAGGGGCGCAAGCCCGGTGCGGCACGGTGCGCCGTCGGCTCATGGCCACCGCGCCCCATGGAAGGGCCGACGTCAGGCCGGCCAGCGGAATTCGACGAAGCTGTTGTAGAACGGTGGCTCCTCATCGCCACCGCCGATCTTCGCCACGAAACCATCCATGCCGTCCGCCTGCAGCGACTGCCCGTCCTCGAAGGACGCGCCGAGCGCCTGCGTCTCGGCTAGCTGCTCGCACAGCATGCCGGCGCGATCGACCTGCCCAGCCGGCACATGGCGAAGGCTGATGTCGGGGCGGCCGAACTTGCGCATGCCGCGGGTGCGGATCCAATGGCCGTCGCCCTCTTCCTCGTCGTCACACAGGATCAGCAAGTGATGGCGAATCGGCGCACCGTCGCGCACGAGATAGTGGTTACGCCAAGCCTGCGCGTCGAACAGCGTGACGATCTGCGGATCGAGCACCGCGACCCCGCCGATGTCCAGCAGGCCCGCGATCACACCGAGCGTGTCGCGCAGATAGCCAATATCGCCCTGATCGTCGAGGGTCCCCCGCAGGATCATCACCTGCGGCGCGTCCACCGCGGCGCGATAGGCTTCCGGCGCTTCCTCCTTGAACATCCGTCCGAGCTCGCCGCGGAGCGGATAGCCGTCCCACTGGCGCAAGGTCGCGTGATGGTGATTGGTCACCTCGATGCCGCGCGGCAGGCCGTCGCTGCCGTAGGGTGCCGAAGGCACGCGCACATTCTCGAAGTTCCCGAACACATAGAAATGCAGGTAGATCTCCTCGCCGCCGGGATGCCAGTGCGGGCGCTGCCAGGCGGGAATGCGGATCGGGGTGGCCATGCGTTGGATTCCTTGAGGTGGCCGGCCGGCGCGAGGCCTTCCGGGAGCGCGGCGTTCGCGCCCGGTGGATCAGGGGTCGCCCAGCGGCAACACGGATTGCTGCAGTTCGATGCGGCCGCGGCCCTCGGTGATCTTCTTGAACTCGGCGCGGCTCACCGAGACATAGCGGTCGTTGCCGCCGATCTCAACCTGCGGCCCCTCGGTGACCGCACGGCCGTGCTCGTCCACGCGCACCACCATGGTGGCCTTGCGGCCGGTGTGGCAGATGGTCTTGATCTCTTCCAGGTTGTCGGCCCACGCCAGCAGATAGCGGCTGCCCTCGAACAGTTCGCCGCGGAAATCCGTGCGCAGCCCATACGCCAGTACCGGAATATTGAGCCGGTCCACGACGTCGCTGGCCTGCCAGACCTGCGCCTTGGTGAGGAACTGCGCCTCGTCGACGAACACGCAATGCAACGGACCGCGCGCGGCGATGTCGCCTTCCACCATCGCGAGCAAGTCTTCTTCGCGACCGAACCGGCGGCCGTGGGCCTTCAACCCGATGCGCGAGGCCACCACGCCTTCGCCGAAGCGATCGTCCAGCGAGGGGGTGAGGATGAGCGTGCGCATACCACGCTCGTGGTAGTTGTACGCGCTCTGCAGCAGCGTGGTGGTCTTACCGGCGTTCATCGCCGAGTAATAGAAGTAGAGCTTGGCCATGCGCCGGTACGGAAGAGATGACGGCACGCATGGTAACGCGCGCCACGCTTCGGTTGGCATCCGAAGCGTGAGCGGCGGTTACTGCCGGGCGGCCTGCGCGGGCGCGCCGTGGTTCAGCGCTAGGCCCTTCAACACGTTCAGGGCCTGCGACAGCGCATAGTCCTGCGTGGCCAGCTTGGCGTTTTCCGCACTGCCGTCGTTGTCGATGTCCTTGCGGTCCTTGCTGCCGTCCTCGTTGGCGAGATGGTTGCGCAAGTCCGCCTAGGAACCGATCAGCGTGGCGGCGCTGTCGGTCTTGTTCACCGCCAGGTCGGCCAGCGCGATGTCCGGCTTGATGCCTTCGGCCTGAATCGACGTGCCATTGGGCGTGTAGTAACGGGCCGTGGTGATCTTCACGGCATGCTCGGCGTCGAGCGGCAGCACGGTCTGCACCACGCCCTTGCCGAAGGTCCGGCGGCCGATGATGAGCGCGCGGTGGTTGTCCTTCAGCGCGCCGGAGACGATCTCCGCGGCGGAGGCCGTACCGTTGTCCACCAGCACCACCATCGGCGCGCCCTTGAGCAGATCGCCCGGATGCGCCGCGAAACTGAGGTTGGCGTCCTGCAGGCGGCCGCGCGTGGTGACGATGGTGCCGCTGTCGAGGAAAGCATCGCTCACGCCGACGGCCGCCGTGAGCAGGCCGCCCGGGTTGGAGCGCAGGTCCAGCACGGCGCCGAGCTGCTCGCCATTCTTCTTGATCAGCTCGCCGAGCTTCTTCTCCAGGTCGGCCGTGGTGTCTTCCTGGAACTGGCTGAGGCGGATGTAGGCATAGCCCGGCTCCAGCTCGCGCGTCTTCACGCTGGTGACGGAAATGCGCTCGCGCACGAGCGTCATATCCACCGGCTTGTCGCTCTTTTCGTGCAGGACCGAAAGCATGATCTTGCTGCCCGGTTCGCCGCGCAGCTTCTTGAACATGTCGTCGATGTTTTCCGAATCCACCGCGGGGCCGTCGACCTTCACGATGGTGTCGCCCGGCTTGATACCGGCGCGCGAGGCGGGCGTGTCGTCGATCGGCGCGACGATGCGCAAGGTGCCGTCCACCTGCAGCACTTCGATGCCCAGGCCGCCGTACTGGCCCGTGGTGTCCTCGCTCAGTTCGGCGAGGCCTTCCTTGTCCAGGTACTCGCTGTGCGGGTCCAGACCGGTGAGCATGCCGCTGATGGCGGCTTTCATCAGGGTCTTGTTGTCGACCTTCTCGACGTAGGCCTGCCGCACCATCTCGTAGACGCGACTGAAATTACGGACGTCGTCCATGTCGACGACGTCAGGCGACTCGCTCGACGCGGCCTTGGCCGGCTCCGCGGCCGGCTTGGCGGCGCTCTTGGCTGGCATGGCCTGTGGCGACAGCGCGGGAACCGCCAGCAACAGTGCGACGAGGCTCAGGGAGGAAAACCGCATGAACTTGCTCCGGGGAAACTGGGGGCGCGCCGCGGTACGGAGCGGCGCCTGGCCGCTTGGACCGCCGGGACGCGCCGGAATTCAACTGAGGCTAGCCTGCTTCGGCGCGCGCGCGGCGTCAACGCTGGCGGGCCAGCCAGCTGCGCGGATCCACCGGCTTGTTGTTCTGGCGCAATTCGAAATACACGCCAGTGTTGACACCGGTGGGCGCCGCGGCGGTACCGACGGCCTGGCCGGCGTCCACTTCGTCGCCCACGCCGTGCAGCAGGGTTTCGTTGTTGCCGTACATGCTCATCCAGCCGCCGCCGTGGTTGAGGATCAGGAGCATGCCGTAGCCGCGCAGGAATGCGGCGTAGATCACGCGCCCGCGCGCCACGGCACGCACCTCGCTCCCCCCGGGGGCTTTGATCAGCACGCCGTTGCCGTAGGTATTGACCACACCGTTGGCCGGCCAGGGCAGGTTGCCCCGGATATTGGCGTTGCCCTTGCCTGGCGGCCCGCTGGGACCGGCCGGGTTGGCCTTGGCCGCCTTCGCCGCCTCGCGCGCGGCTTCGTCGATGGCCTTCTGCAGCTTGTCGACCAGCGTGTTCAGCGACTGGGCATTCTGCTTGAGCTGGGCAAGCTGCGCGCCCTGGTCCTTGTATTGGGCGTCCGTCTGCGCCGCCAGCTTCGCCTGCTCCGCACGCTGCTGCTCGAGCGTCGTGGTCTGCTGCTCGCGCTGGGTCTTGGCTGCCTGCAGCGCCTGCTGCTCGCTCGCGATCCGCGCCTCCAGGTCTTGCAGGCGGGCCAGGTCGCCCATCAGCTGCTGCACCCGCTGGACGCGGTCTTCCTGGAAGTATTTGGAGTACGTCAGCGCCCGCGCCACCCGCGCGATGTCCTCGTCGCCGAGCAGCAGGCGCAGATCGGAGCCGCGGCCCAGCGTATAGGTGGCGCGGAGCAGGTCGGCGATCGCCGCGCGCTGGCCGTCGAGATTCGTCTGGAGCGCGGCGCGGTCCTGCTGCAGCTTGTCGAGTTCGCGCTGCTTCGCCGCCAGCTCGGCATCCGTCTGGCGCACCGCCTTGGCCGCGCTGGCCACGGCGTTGGCGCGCTTGGCCAGCTCCGCATTCGCCGCGTCGCGCTTGGCGGCAGTCTCGGCCTGTTCCCTGGCCAGCGCCTCCATCTTGCTGCGTACGTCGGCCAGCCGCTTCTGAGCCTCGGCCTGTTCGGCCTTGGTCTTTTCCTGCGCGAACGCGGGTACCGCCGAAAGCGCGAAGAGCGCCAGCAAGGCGGCACCGATCAGGCCGCGGGAACGACGAACGGAGCAGCGGGCATTTGGCATCGCGCGATTATGCGGGGGCGGACCGAACGTGGCGAGAGGCCGGCGGCAGCGAACGGACGCGAAACGTGCGCTTCGCCACCCGTCGCTCACTTCCCCTGCCCTACCATCGCCCTTCGTCTTCACAGGGAGCATCCATGCGACACCGCGGCAAGGCGATCGGCGCGAGCGCACTGCTGCTATGCATGGCCACCGGCACGCGTGCAGCCGACACCACGGAACTGCCACCGGTGCAGGTCAACGCGACCCGCATGGACATGCCGCCCTTCGACCTGCCCGCCTCGCTCAGCGTGGTCGCCATCGAACTGGGCAACAGCGGCAAGCCAGGGATCAATCTCTCCGAAGCCCTGACCGGCGTACCCGGCGTGCTGGCGCGCGACCGGCAGAACTACGCACAGGACGAGCAAATATCCCTGCGCGGTTTCGGAGCGCGCTCGACCTTCGGCGTGCGCGGCGTGCGGCTCTACGCGGACGGAGTTCCGGCGACCATGCCGGACGGACAGGGGCAGGTCTCGCACTTCAGCCTGGACGCGGCCGACCGCGTGGAAGTCTTGCGTGGTCCGTTCTCGGCGCTGTACGGCAATGCGTCGGGCGGCGTGGTACAGCTCTGGAGCGCCGAAGGCACGGATCCGCCGATCACGCGCATCGGCTTGTTCGGGGGCGGCAACGGCACGGCGCGAGTCGGCGCATCGACGCGGGGCAAGCAGGGAGCCTTCGACTACAACCTAGCGCTGTCGCATTTCCAGACCTCGGGCTACCGCGATCACAGCCGGGCGCACCGCGAATCCGGCAACGCGCGGCTGGGTTTCGACCTCGCCCGCAGCGGCCATCTCACCCTGGTGTTCAACACCCTGGCCTTGCCGCAGGCGCAGGACCCTCTGGGGCTTACGCGCGCGCAGGCCGCCGCCGATCCGCGACAGGCCATTCCCGCCGCGTATCAATTCAACACGCGCAAAAGCGTGCATCAGGCCCAGGGTGGCGCGGTCTACGAAGTGGCCCCGGATGCCATCACGCAGTGGCGCCTGATGGCCTATTACGGCGAGCGCGGCGTACAGCAGGAGCTGGCGCTCCCGGTCGCCGCGCAACGTAATCCGCTCAGCTCGGGCGGCGTGGTCGATCTGGATACGGCCTATGGCGGTATGGATGCCCGCTGGACCCGCCGCGCCGAGCTCGCCGGCGGCCCGCTCGAGGCAGTGCTGGGGCTGAGCTACGACGATCAGCGACAGCACCGGCGCGGCTACGAAAACTTCGTCGGCAACGTGACGGGCGTCACCGGCAGGCTGCGCCGCGACGAGGACGACCGCGTGTGGAATCTGGATCCCTACGCCCAGTTGTATTGGCGCTTCGCGGAGCGCTGGTCGCTCCTGGCTGGCGTGCGGCATAGCGAGGTGCGCTTTCGCGCCCGCGATCGCTACATCGCCGCCGGCAATCCGGACGACAGCGGCGGCGTCAGCTACGGGGCGACCACGCCCGTGCTGGGCCTGCAATACCGTCCCACGGGCGATGTACGGCTTTATGCCAGCTACGGCGAAGGCTTCGAAACCCCGACCTTCGCCGAACTCGGTTACCGCGCCGACGGCGGTGCCGGCCTGGCCTTCGGTCTCCGCCCCGCGCGCAGCCGCCAGGGCGAAGTCGGCGCGAAGTGGCGGGCGGACGAGCGCTGGTCGGCGGAAGCGGCACTGTTCCGCGCGGACACACGCAACGAACTGGCGGTAGCGGACAATGTTGGCGGCCGCTCCAGTTACCGCAACATTGGCCGCAGCCGGCGCCAGGGCGCCGAACTCTCGCTGCAAGGCGAACTGGGCGGCGGCTGGCGCCTGCGGCTCGGCGCAACGCACGTGCAGGCGTATTTCCGCGATGCGTTCCTCACGGGCACGCCTGCGGTCCGGGTTCCCGCCGGTACGCGCATCCCCGGCGTGCCGCAGAACGACGGCTCGCTGCGGATCGAACGCGGCGGCCCCTTGGGCTGGCGCATGGGCGTCGAGTGGCAGGGCGTCGGCGCGGTCACGGTGAACGATCGCGGCGACGAGCGTGCTCCTGGCTACGTGTTGACGGGCATCGACGTCGGCTACGGGTTGGCGCTGTGGGCCGCGAGACTGCACTTGAGTGCGCGCATGGACAACCTGTTCGACCGGCGTGCGATCGGCTCGGTGATCGTCAACGAGAGCAACGGCCGCTATGACGAACCGGCGCCCGGACGCACCTTGATGCTTGGCGCGCAGCTGGAGTTCTAACCGGCGATGGCTGGCCGGCTACCGCGCCGGTACGGACAACAGGGAGCGCAGCATGTCCCCGAACGGTTCGTCGTCCAGCAGGCGGAAGCCGCCGAACTCGAAGGCCGGCGCCACGGTGCAGGTGACCAGCGTGTACTCGCCCAACGGCCGCGCCGCCTGCCACGCATGCGCGGGGACGACGCACGCCGGCGTACCGCCCTGGGCCAATGGACCGAGCCGATGGCGTTCCAGGCGCCGCTCGGCCGGGCGATAGATCATCAGCTCCAGCAGGTCGCCTTCCGCGTGATGCCAGGCTTCCTCGGCGTCGACCGCATGCCAGTCACTGACCTCGCCGCGGGCGAGCAGGAAATGGATGGCGCTGAGCGCCGGCCGCTCGCCGTGCGCCGCGGCAGCGGTGTAGAAGCGGCGGTAATGGCCGCCCTCGACATGCGGCTGCAGGTCCAGGGACGCGATCAGCTCCGCCGCGCGCCCGGGTGCCCGCACGTCAGCGCGCCTCGGCTTCCGCGGGCGGCTTGACCAGCCAGCGCACCGCCAACAGGCCCAGCTCGTAGAGGAAGCACATCGGCACGGCCAGCATGATCATCGAAGTGATGTCCGGCGGCGTGATGAAAGCGGCGATGGCGAAGGCGCCGACGATCGCGTAGCGGCGCCCATCGCGCAGCTGCTCGAGGGTGACCACGCCGATCGCGGCGAGGATCACCACGGCCACCGGCACCTCGAAGCACAGGCCGAAGGCGAAGAACATCAGCATCACGAAATCGAGGTAATGCGTGATGTCCGTCATCATCTCCACCCCCTCCGGCGTCACCGCCGTGAGGAAGCGGAACGCGGCCGGCAGGACCAGGAAGTACGCGAACGCGCACCCGATGTAGAACAGCGCCAGCGCCGCCACCAGCAGCGGACGCGCCAGGCGCTTCTCGTGCCGGTAGAGGCCGGGGCTGACGAAGGCCCACAGCTGGTACAGGATCATCGGCATGCTGATGAACAGCGCCGCGTAGAACGCCAGCTTCAACGGCGTGACGAACGGACTGGCCACCTCGGTGGCGATCAGGTGCGCGCCCTGCGGCAGGCGCGCCACCAGCGGCGCGGCCAGCTCGGCATACAGGTGGTTGGCGAACGGCACCAGCGCCAGCAGCACGACGGTCACCGTCACGATGGCCCGCAGCAGGCGCGAGCGCAGTTCGATCAGATGGGAAAACAGGCCCTCCTCGGGGCCTTCCGGTTCCTGCTCAGGCGCCGCCATGCGTGGGGTCCTTGGGGGGCGTCTCGGGGGCGGGCGCCGGCGTTTCGCCGGCGACGGGATTCTGCGTGCCGGGCTCCGGCACCGAGGCGGCGGGTGTCACGGGTGCGGAGGTCACGGTCGCGGTCCCGACCGTCTCGGCACCGGCATCGCGCACCTTGCGCAACGTGGCGTCCAGCTCGGACTGCGCGGCTTGGGCGCGCTCGGCGGCCTCGCGGGCCTGGCGCTTGATTTCTTCCACCTGCAGCTCGCGCTCGACCTCGGCTCGCACGCTATCCCAGCCCAGGCGCACCCGTCGCAGCAGCGCACCCGCGGTGCGGGCGGCGTGGGGCAACTTTTCCGGGCCGAGCACGATCAGCGCGACGAGCGCGAGCAGCACCAGCTTGCCGAAGCTGATCTCGATCACCTGCGTTCCGCCTTTGGAGCCTGCCCTGGGTTACTTGGCTTCGGTCTTGTCTTGCTGCTCGCTCTGCGTGCTGCTCGAGGCCGGCGGATCGGCCTGCAGGCGCTCGCTCTTGGACTTGTCGCTCTCCTCGCCGCCGTCCAGGCCCTTCTTGAAGTCGCGCACGGCGCCGCCCAGGTCGGAACCGATGTTGCGCAGCTTCTTGGTGCCGAAGATCAGCACCACGACGATCAGCAGGATGATGAGGTGGGTCATGCTCATGGGATGGCCTCGATTGCGGAACAGGACCGGAAAACGTTCGCACACCCGTGCGCCGGCCTTTCCGAATCAGCGCTGAGTGTACTCCTCCAGGCGGTCGCGGAAATCGACGACCTGGGCGGGAACGTTGGAGACGCCGCCTTCGAAGATGCGGCGGGGGGTGATGCCCTTGCCATAGATGGCTTCGTTCGCGTCGTAATCGATGCGCAGGGCCGAGCCGTCCAGGGCCACGCCGGCGAACAGGCCGCGCGAACGGGAATACGAGTAGATCTCCGCCTTGAACTGAGAGTCGGTGGACGCGGTGGCGGTGCGGCCGACCGGGCCCGCGGCCGCGGCCGCATCCGCGCCCAGGGTGAACTTGCCGTTGACGATGGAATCCACGCCGCGCTGGGTACGGAACACCAGGATCACGTCCGTGGACGAGACGCCCGCCTGGAAGCCCACGCTGCCTCCGGTGAGGGAGACGAAACTGGGGTTCGACCAGGTGCCGTCCGGCCCCTTCACCGAGATCAGGCCCTCGCCGCGGCGCCCGCCGAAGATGAAGCCAGCCTTGATCATGTCGGGGATCACGGCGATGGCGTGAGCCTCCTTCAGCAGGTCGCTGGGAATCGACTTGTCCGGCGCCTCCATGATTTCGTTGAGCACCCGCACGGCATTCTGCGCGCGCACCAGCGGCGGATCCTCGGCATGGACGGACATGGCCGGCAGCAGCAGGACCAGGGTGGCGAGCAGCAGACGACGCAGCGGTGCTTTGAACATGGGTGGCTCCTGTAGCGGGTTCCTTCGGGGCCCCCGCGACTACGGGTCGCGTGGGGCGCCACATGGCTTGTGGCAGACTTCGGGGCCGCATTCGCCACGTCGCCACCATGCCTCGCAGCCACTATACCGGCCTCACCGGGCTTTCCGATGACCGCCCCGTTAAAGCGGGTGTCCTGCTGGTAAACCTGGGCACGCCCGAAGCGCCCACCCCGCAGGCGCTGCGCACTTACCTGGCCGAATTCCTCGGCGATCCCAGGGTGATCGAATACCCGCGCTGGCTGTGGTGGCTGATCCTGCATGAGGTGATCCTGCGCATCCGCCCGCGCCGCTCGGCGCATGCCTACCAGCGCGTGTGGACACCGCAGGGTTCGCCGCTACGGGTCGGCAGCGAGGCCCTGGCGGTTGCGCTGCAGGAGGAACTGGCGCGCCGCATGCCCGGTCCCGTCCAAGTCGCTCTGGCGATGCGCTATGGGCAGCCGTCCGTGAGATCGCAGATCGAGCGGATGCAGCGCGAGGGCGTCCGCCGGCTACTGGTGTTGCCGCTTTATCCCCAGTACTCGGCCACCTCGACAGGCTCCGTGCTGGATGCCGTGGCCGACTGCTTCAAGCGGTTGCGCTGGCCGCCGGAGCTGCGTGTGGTGAACGACTACCACGACGATCCCGGCCACATCGAAGCCTTGGCGCGGAGCATCGAGACCTGGTGGCAGGACAACGGCCGTGGCGAGCGGCTGCTGCTGTCCTTCCATGGCATCCCGGAGCGCTACGTCAAAGCCGGCGACCCCTATCTCCTGCAATGCGGCGCGACTGCGCGCTTGTTGCGCGAGCGTCTGGGACTGACGTCGTCCGAGCTGGTGGTGAGTTTCCAGTCGCGCGTGGGACGCGAGCCCTGGCTGCAGCCATACACCGACGCAACGGTGCGCGAACTGGCCGCGCAGGGCATCAAGCGTCTCGATGTCGCCTGCCCCGGCTTCGCGGTGGATTGCCTGGAGACGCTGGAGGAGATCGCGATGCAGAACCGCGAGTTCTTCGTCGAAGCCGGCGGCCGAGAGCTTCGCTACATCCCCGCCCTCAACGACAGCCGCGGCCAGGTCGACAGCCTCGCCGGCCTGGCGCTGCGCCACATGCAAGGCTGGCCGGAGCGCGACGGCGCATGAGCGCGCCGGTCGAACGCGCGATCGAGCTGCCCCAGCTGACGTTGCGCGCACTGGCCTGGGGCGACGGCGCCCTGCCGCCGCTGCTGGCCCTGCACGGCTGGCTGGACAACGCCGGCAGCTATGCCTACCTCGCGCCGCGACTGGCGGAACGCCGCCACGTCATCGCACTGGAACTGCCCGGCCATGGCCATTCCGACCATCTCCCGCCGGGCATGCACTATCACTTCGTGGACTACGTGCGCGGCGTGCTGGCTGCCGTGGACCGGCTCGGCCTGGAACGCTTCGATCTGATCGGTCACTCATTGGGCGCCGGCATCGCCGCCCTGGTCGCGGCCGCGACACCCGCCCGCATTCGCCGCCTGCTGCTCATCGAGGGCCTGGGGCCGCTGGGCGACGATGGCACGCGAACCTTGGCGCGCTTTCGCGAGGGCATCGACGCGACGGTCGGTAGCAAGGGCCTGCGTGTGTTCCGCGACATCGACCAGGCCGTGTCTGCGCGCGTCATTGCCGGCGGCCTGCGCGCGGATCTGGCCCGCCCCATCGTGGAACGCGGCCTCGCCGAAGTGGCGGATGGCTGGTGCTGGCGCAGCGATCCGCGGCTCACGCGCACCTCCCCGCTCCGGCTGGCCGAAACGCAGATCCTCGCGCTTCTGCGCGGCATCGAGGCGCCGACCGCCCTGCTGCTGGCGAGGCCCGAGACCGTTTATCTGCCGGGCGAACCCATGGCCCGCCGCGCGACATACGTCGCCGATATCGCGGTCAATCACATGGACGGTGGACATCACCTGCACCTGGAACACCCGGAAGCCGTGGCCGCCTGGGCGCTGGACCACCTCGGCGCCCCCTGACCAACGGCACGCGGCGCGCCGCACCCTCTCCGTACACTGACCCCATGCGACATCTCGGCCGGGCCAACTTCGGCTCTCCCCAGCACCGCCGGTCCGCCGGCGGCCTGCTGGTGACCGCCACGACCTACGCGGGGGTCGGCGAACTGCCGCTGCACGAGCACGACGAGGCGTATCTCTGCCTGGTCGCCGGCGGGGCCTACACGCAGCAATCCTCCGCCGGCGAGACCGCATGCGCGCCCGGATTGCTGCTGGCGCATCCGCAGGGCCACCGCCACGCCAACCGCTTCTCGCCGCGGGGCGCGCGCTGTCTGAGCATCTTCGGGTCGGGGGACCTGGCCGAGGGCGCCGGCATGCGCCGGCTGCTGGGCGACTATCGCGCACTGCAGCTTCCCGACGCGGCGCGGCTGCTCGCCCGCATCGAACGCGAACTCGCGGCCGACGACGATGCCGCGCCACTGGCCCTGCAATCGGCCGTGTTCGAGCTGATCGCGCTGGCCTGCCGAAGTGAGCCGGCGGAACGGCGCTCCGCCTGGCTGGCGAAAGTGCTGGAACGGCTGCACGACGATCCGGCGGCCGAACTGTCGCTGGCCGAACTGGGCCGCCTCGCCGGCGTGCATCCGGCCCATCTCGCGCGGAGTTTCCAGCAGGCACAAGGCATGTCGGTGGGCGATTACCGCCGCGCCCTGCGCGTTCGCCTGGCCTGCCGCGCCCTGGCCGGCGATCGGCGCCCGATCGCCGAAATCGCGGCCGAGGCTGGCTTCGCCGATCAAAGCCATTTCGCTCGCGTGTTCAAGCGGATCGTCGGCGAGACGCCGCGTGACTATCGGCACAAAACGCAACGCGCGTCCTGAAACCTCACGTTCGTCCTAGTCCACACCGTGCACCGGCGGCAACATGCCGGCCACGCACATGAGGACCGAACGCCATGATCCAGCCCCGCGCCCTGCCCTTCCTGATCGCCGCCCTGCGGCCCGCCCTGGCGGGTGCAAACGACGCCGATGCGTTGCTGCGCGAGTTGCGCCAGGCGCACGGCGCCGTCGTCGTGCGCAGCCATGCCGCGATCGACGCCGAAGGCAGCCAGGAGGCCGATGGCCTCAAAGGCAGCTGGCACCAGACGGTGGACCTGCGCAGCGGCCATTTCGCCGCACACATGCGCAACGACGTGTTCGCCGTCGCCGAGGGCTACGACGATGCGGGCCGCTGGCGCCAGGACAACACCGGCCTGATCCATCCGCTCGACTCTGCCGAGGCCAGAACGGTCGCGGCCAGCGAGAACTGGCTGCGTCGCTTTGGCTTTCTCGACGCGGACGACGGTGCGCGCTATCGCCTGCTGCCAGATGCCGACGAAGACGGCCGCCGCTTTCAGCGCCTGGAGGCCACACCCAAAGACGGCCGCGCCGTCACGCTGTGGATCGATCCGTCCACGCATCGGCTCGACCACGCCAGCTGGCAGAGTTCGTTTCTCCAGGTCTCGCAACGCTATGGCGATTACCGCAACGTCGACGGCGCTTCGCTGCCTTTCCGCATCGTCGACAAGGCCACGACCGCCGCGGGCGGATTGGATAACGAAAGCGTCTCCACCATGACGCGTTATCGCTGGCTCGATCGGGCCTCCGGCGAATTGCAGCGGCCGGACGGCAAGGTACGCGACGTGACGATGGCCGGCGGAGCGCGTCAGGCCGTGGTGCCGATGCATCTCGATGGCGGCTTCCTGCTGATCGACGTGAACATCGACGGCAAGGGACCCCTGCCTTTCATTCTCGACACCGGCGGCCACGCGATCCTTACCGCGGATGCCGCGAAGAAGCTCGGCTTCGAAACGCGCGGGGCGGGCGTGAGCACCGGATCCGGCCCGGGCTCGATGAGCACCGCCTATACCCGCGTCGGGCACCTGGGGCTGGGCGCCGCGGACGTGCGCGACCTGACCTTCCTGGTGATGCCTTATCCCCACGAATTCTACGAACGCGGCGAAGGCCGCGAGCCGATCGCCGGCATTCTTGGCCTGGAGATCTTCGAGCGCTTCGCCGTCGGCTTCGACTACGACAAGAACCAGCTGATCCTGCAGCCCTACGACCAAGGCGCCGCGCCGGCGCCCCTCAACGGCGACCGCGTGCCGCTGATGTTCACCGACGACATGCCGCTGGTCGATGCCAGCCTGGATGGACATCGCGGCGTCTTCGGCATCGACACCGGCAACTCCGGATGGACACTGTTGTTCCCGCAGTGGGCCGAACGCAGCGGCATCGCGGCACGCTACGAGACGGGCGCGCCGGCGCCCACCGGTGGCGTTGGCGGACAGTTCACGGCGCACTTCGCGCATGCGCAGAGCATGCAGCTGGGCAGGCAGCGGTTGAACAATGTCGTGACGATGCTCACCCGTGCCGATGCCGGGGCGACGGGCAATCCGAGTGAGGCGGGCAACATCGGACAGGACGTGCTGTCGCGCTTCAACGTCCACTTCGATTACCGGCGCGGCGAGATGGTGCTGCAGCCGCGCGCGCAATCGGCGGAGCGGCAGTATGCGATGGCTGGCTTCCGCGCGAGCAAGTCGGCCGCGCAACCGGACCGCTACAAAGTCGGCTGGGTCCTGGCCGGCAGCCCCGCAGCGGAGGCGGGCCTGAAGGCGGGCGACGACATCGTCGCGGTCAATGGCAAGCCAGCGAAGGCGATCGGCCTGGGCGAGCTGCGCGCGGCCAGCATGAATCTGCCGGAAGGCACGCCGCTCCAGTTGACGCTGGATGGCGGCAAGGTGCTGGACATGCGCGTACGCGACGTGGCGCCGCGCTGAAACTCAGCGCAAACCTGGGGCGCGCGAAAGCGGCCCCAGGCTTGCGATGCACGATCGTCCACGAAGGCCCAGCTGACCCGGCGTTTCCTTCGGCTCAGTCGACCCGTTTGCGTCCATCCGCGCGTGGGTAGACCTCGATCGTGGCGGTCATGCCGGCCGCGATCAGCACATCCGGCGGCAGGTGCTCCGTATCGATCGCGATCCGCACCGGCACGCGCTGCGCCAGGCGCACCCAGTTGAAGGTGGGATTCACGTCGGCGAGCAGATCGCTGCCGGTGGGGTTGTCCCGGTCGGTGATGCCGCGCGCGATGCCGGTGATCTGTCCCTTGAGGCGGGCTCCGCCCGCCATCAGCCGGATGTTCACCGGATCGCCTACGCGCAAGTGGGGCAGCTTGGTTTCCTCGAAGTAGCCGTAGATGTAGTAGCTGTGGCTGTCGATCAGCGCCAGGCGCGGCGTGCCGGTGGAGGCGTAATCGCCTACGCGGATGTCGAGGTTGGTGACGTAGCCATCGACCGGCGCGATCACATCGGTGCGCTCCAGGTCGAGCTTGGCGCGGTCCAGCGCCACCTGCGCCTGCTCCACCGCCGCCTCGGCCTGTTGCCGGCCGGCACTGGCCTGGCTGCCGCTGGCCTGGGCCTGCTGCCAGGTCGCGCGCGCGGCGTGGGCCGAGGACAACGCGTCGCTGCGCACTTCCTGCGAGACCACGTCGCCAAGCTGCTGCCGGCGCTCGGCCTGCCTGGACAGCATGTCGTAGTCGACCTTGCGCGCGGCGGCGCTGGCGAGCGCCGCGTTGATGTTCGCGCCGGCGGCGCGCGCGCTGGCCTCGGCGGCGGCGAGGTTGGCCTGCGCCTGGGCCACTGCGTACTCGAAGCGCGACTTGTCGATAGTGAACAGCACGTCGCCTTTCCTGACCTGCTGGTTGTCGACCACCGCGACACGCGTGACCAGGCCCGAGACGTCCGGCGCGATGCGAACCACCTCGGCGCGCACGCGACCGTCGCGGGTCCAGGGCGAATACATGTAGTGCCGCCATAGCGCATGGCCGAGCAACGCAGCCACGACGACGACGACGGCGGTAAAGGCGAAACGGAGCAGCGATGGGATCTTCATGGACGTGACTCAGGGGAACAGCAGCAGTCCGGCGGCGCCGAACATGCAGACGAAGAGGGCCAGCCGGAAAAGCGGCGGGTGCCAGACGAACCGGTAGAGGCCGAAGCGGCCGACCACGGTATCGACCACCCACAGCGCGAGCAGGCAACCGAGGAAGACGAGCAGCAGGCCGGGCACGAAGGCGTCGGCCAAGGCGATTTCGTTGGGGACGAGGTCATGCGGCATGGGGAGACTCCGCGGCGGGCTGGCCGGCCTGGATGTACGGCGCCATCGCCGATTCGTCGTCGCGCAGCGCGCTGCGCAACAGGTATAGATGGGTGAGCGCCGCCTGGCAGGCGCCGGGCGATCGCGAGAGATGCTGCGCGGCGACGTCGATGGCATGCGCCACGGCGGCATCGGCCAGGCGCCAGCGTTCCGCATCGGGCCGCAGGTACAGCGCTCCCATCGTGTGCACCGCATCCTGCACCGTATCCACCACGGACGACGGCATCCCGCTGCGGGCGATGTCCTGGCGCAGCTCGATCACCGCACGTCCGCATTCGTGCACCGAAAGCGCCCAGGCCAGCAAGCTGCGCGATTCCTCGGTATCCGGCCGGGTATACGTCACCACTTGCTGGACGATGTCGCGATTGACGCTCTCGAAGCGGGAAAGCAGGCCCTGCAGCGGCGCGCTCGCCGCCAGCACGACCTGGCGGCGCAGCTGCGCCAGCTGGCGCCGGCGCTGCCATACCGACCCCGTCACCGCCGGCACGAAGACGAAGAACACCGCGGTCATGCCGATGCCGACGACTTGTGCGATCGCGTCGTTGAGGAAGCGCGTGGGGTCGTAGACCATCGGGTTCTTCAGCGCCAGGATGTACACATAGCCCAGCGTGTAGCCTGCGCCCACGCCAGGCAACGTGTTGCGCGTGGTGAGATATGGCCCGATCAGCAGCAGCGGCAAGGTCGCGATGATCAGCATCGCGAAGCCGTCGCCGCCCGGCAGCATCCAGAAGGTGACGAAGTAGCCGCCGACCATGCCGGCGACATAACCGGCGAGCGTGTTGGTCACCGCGATCATCGGGTTGGCGGAAGCCGCGAACAGTCCACTGAAAATCGTGGCCAGCAGCATGGCGCTCGAACCGTAGCTCCAGCCGCTGCTCAGCCAGAACACGCTCAGCACCGACATGGTGAGGAAGGTGCGCAACACGCTCACGCCCGCCCCGAGGTAGTCGTTGCCGCGGCGAAAGTGGACGATTTCCACTGAGCCCTTGAGCTTCCCCGCGCGCAGCGACGCCTCCAGCGCGGTGAAGTCGCGCATTTCGCTACAGAAGCGGCGCAGCAGGCTCGCGCCGGTATCGAACTCCAACCAGGTGTTCTCCGGCAGCTCCGCTCGCAGCTGCGCAGCCAACGGCGGCAGCGCGTCTTCGCAGGCCTGCAGGCGCGGAGCCAGGACGGCCGGATCCTGCTGCTGGGCCGGATCCGGCGAGAGCGCTTCGCCGATCGGCGCGTAGAGGGCGATCAGCGCGGCCGCGACGCTGTCGCGACCGCCGCGCTGCAAGCGGTTGATCAGGTGGTGCGCCGACTGGAAGCTGGTGGATGCGGCCATGTAGCGCTGATTGAGCAGGCGCATGCGGCTGCTGCGGGCGCGCGCTTCCGGGTCCTCGAAGATGACCGATGAGCGCAGGTCCTCCAACTGCACGGCGGCCCGCACGAAGCGCAGGTGCGCCTTTTCCATCTCGCGACGCGGAATGGTGCCGCCGGTGCTGCCGCGGGCGAAGTCGATGAAGTGCGCGAAATGCTCCCGCGCGCTGCGGCGGAGCAGAGGGCGCAGCCGCTCCGGCAGGACGATATCGCTCACCACGCCGGACACGATGATGCCGAGCATCACCTCGCTCACGCGCATCACGGCCGAGTCGAATACGTTCAACGGATTGCTGACGGCCGGCAAGGTCACGATGGCCGCGGTGTAGCCGGCCAGGACGAAACCGTAGGCGGCGAAGTTGCGGTAGAGCGTCGCGCCGCCCGCGCACAGCGCCACCCACAGCGACAGGCTCAGCAGGAACAGCTCGCGCTGCTGCGGGAACAGGCTCATCAGCACCAGCCCGAACAAACTGCCGGCGAGCGTGCCCAGTGCGCGGTAGAAGCTCTTCGCCAGCACCATGCCGCTCTGCGGGTGCATGACGATCGAAACGGTGATCATCGCCGTGGCGGGCTGCTCGAGCTGAAAGAGCATGGCCAGCCAGCAGGTGACGTACATCGCCAGCACGGTCTTGGCGACGAACACCCACGCGATCCGCTCCTCCGACAGAAAGGCAGGGAGCCATGGCCAGCGCGCAGTGGCGGCGGTCGTGCGGGTGTCGACGGGGGACATGGGCTCAGCCCTGGTCCAGGTGATCGAGGAATTTCTTGAGCAGGCGCTCCAGCTGCGCGGATTCGCGCGGCTGCAGGCCGCCCGCCTGCCGTTCCAGCAGGGTGCAGATGTCGGGCAGGAAGCCTTCGATCATCGCCAGGCCCTTCGCCGTCAGCGTGAGCGTGACCTTGCGGCGGTCTTCGTCGCTGGCGGTGCGCTCGATCAGGCCCTTATCGCACAGCTCGTTGGTAAGCCGCGTGATGTTGGCGGATTTCTCCCCGGCAGCGTCCGCCAGCTGCGACGGATTGAGGGTGTAGCCCTCGGTGCCGTACAGCATCATCAGGATGTTGTATTCGGGGTGATTGATGCCCCAGGGCTTGAGCAGCGCATTGGCGTCGTCGTGCACGCGCTTGTAGATGTGCTTGATCAGCCGCACGAGGATGGCCGGTTCGCGAGGGAACGCGGCGTAGCGCCCGCAGGTGACGGCAAGGCGCTGTTCGGTTGGAGTGAAACTGCTCATGGAACGACCTCGGTGACGGCCGACTATTTAGTACATTTATGTATAACTTATTTGTGAATATTATGCTTGTAGTGGAGTGCACGCAAGTGTCGCCCGCCGTAGCGAACAGGCGCGCAAAAAGAAAGCGCCCCAGAGGGGCGCTTCGACTCAAGCGGGTATGGCTGTGACGCCGGGCCTCAGCCCTTGATCGGGAACGTCTCCGCGTTACCCGGCGCCGACTGGGCCGGCCGCGGGGATGCGGCGGGCGCACGCCCGCTGGAAGGCCGGTGGGCGCCGCACTGGTAAGCGCCCCAGGGCTGCGACCCCTCGGAAGGCTCGGCCAGCGGCTTGACCGTATCGGCCTGCATCTTTGCCGCCTCGTTGCGCGCCATGACTTCCAGCTCGTCGCGCACCTTGATGTCGTTGCGGTTGATCGGGCCCACGCGATTCATCACCGACACGGTGACCTTGCCCAGTTCGCGGCAGGAAGACACGTCCCCGCTCCATACCGTGCGTACGTTCTTGGCGGCATCGTCCAAGGTGATGCCCCAGGTGCAGGCACCGAGCATCAGCGCCATGGGAACGAGCAGCAGGGTCTTGCGCATGGGTCACTCCACGGTATCCATAAAAGAAAGCCGGGCAGCACACTGCCCGGCCCACATCCTAGCGTGCGGCGCGCCGGTCGGCCCAAGCCGGGCTGAACGACGCGACGGAAGGCGCCAGGCCTTCCGCCGCCGCCTTACTTGCCGGCCTGGGCCTTGGCCGCGGGCTTCGCCACGACCGGCTTGCCGTCGGCATCGATCACGTGCACCTCGCCGAGGCCGAGTGCGCGCACCGGCTGCTCGATCTTCTTGAGGTCGCCGACGATCACCCAGGTCAGCGCCTGCGGCTTGACGATCTCGGCGATCGCCGATTGCGCGCTGGCCTGGCTCACCGCCTCCGTGTGCTGCTTGAGCGTCTGCACATAGTCGTCCGGACGGCCGTACTGCACGATCTCGCCGACCGCGCCGAGCACCGACGCGGTGGTCTCGAAGCTGCCCGGCAGGCCGCGCACATTGGAGGACTTGATCTTGTCCACCTCCTGCGTGGTGAGCGGCTTGGCGCCGACCACGGCCACGGCTTCCTTCTCCACCTCGCGCGCGGACTCGGCGGTCTTGTCGGTCTGCACCGGCGCGTACATGAGGAACGGCCGCTGGCCGACCGCATCGCGCAGGAAGCTGAAAGCGCCATAAGCCCAGCGCTTGTCTTCGCGCAGGTTCATGTTGAGGCGCGAAGTGAAGCTGCCGCCGAACGCGCCGTTGGCCACATCGATGTCGATATCGTTCGGCGCCTTGCTGGACGGCGCCAGCAGGCCAGCGAGGATCAGCGACTGCGGCGCGTCGGGCCGATCGATCAGGAACACGCGCGGCTTCGCCTGCGCGGCCACCTTGGCGATGTTCTTCTTCGGCAGCGGGGCTGCCGGGGCCTCCCAGTCGTCGAACACGGCATTGAGCTGCGGAATGATCTGTTCGAGCGTGGTGTCGCCGGCGACCAGGATCTTTACGTTGTCCGGCCGCAGCCAGTCATGCTGGAAAGCCGCCAGGTCCGCCGCCGTCAGCGATTTGATCGCCGCCTCAGTGCCGGTTCCGGTGAACGGGATGCCATAAGCATGACCTTGCCCGTACAGCAGCGGCGGCAGCGTGCGCAGGGCCAGGCCGGTGGGCTGGGTCTTTTCCTGCGCGATGCTGGCCAGCCACTGGCCGCGCACACGCTCGATGTCTTCCGCCTTGAACGCCGGGTTGCGCACGATGTCGGCGAACAGTTCCAGCGACGGCTTGAGCTGGTCGTTCAGCGCATTGAGCGAGGCGGTGCAGGTGTCGAGTCCGCAACCGAGGCTGGTGATGGCGCCCAGGCGCTGCTTGCGCTTGGAAACCTCCACCGAATCGAGCGACTTGGTGCTCTCGTTCATCAGGGTGGTGGCGAAGCTGGCCGTGCCGAGCTTGCGCCCCTGGTCGGCAGCGTAGCCGGCGTTGAACTGCAGTTGGATCTGAGTGACGGGAATGGTATGGCGCTGCGCCAGCACCACTTCGATGCCGTTCTTCAGCTTGCCGCGCTCCAGCGCCGGGAAGCTCAGATCGGGAAACTGGCTGACTTGCGGCACGCCCTTGGCGCGATCGACCTCGTCCTTGCCCACCGTGTACTGCTGCGCAGCAGGCAACTTGGCCTGCGGACGGCCGGCGGCGTCGGGCAGCGGCGTGACCTTCGCGTCTTCCGCCTGCGGGTCGAAATTGCCGCTGGCCGGCAACACGGTAAGCAGGTAATCGCCCTTGGTCAGCCACTTCGCGGAAGCGTCCTTGACGCTCGCCACGGTGGCGCCGTCGATGCGCTCCAGGTCTTTCTTGTATGCGCCCGGGTCACCGCGGTAGACCTGGCCCTCGGCGAGGATCACCGCCTTGCCGCCGAAGCCGCCCACCTTTTCCAGGCCGCGCACGAACGACGCGCGGTTGCCGACCTTGGCGCGGTCCAGCTCGTCCTGGGTCGGGCCATCGGCGAGGAATTTCTTCAATTCGTCGGCGATCGCCGCTTCGACCTTGGCCGGGTCCACGCCGTCGCGGACGTCGGCCTGGATCTGGAACTGGCTGGCGAGCGCGAACGGCGCCACGCTGGCGGAGACGTCATCGACGAGCTTGTCCTGGTAGACCAGGCGCTGATAGAGCCGCGACGTCTTGCCGCCACCCAGCACGGTGGACGCCAGATCCAGCGAGATCATGTCGTCCGTGCCCAGCTGCGGCACCACCCAGGTGCGGTAGATGCGGGGCTGCGAGACGTGGTCGTGCTGCACGCCGCGCGAGGATGCGGTCAACGGCGTGATCCACGGCTGCTGGCGCGGCACCGGCGGGCCCGCGGGGATGTCGCCGAAGTACTTGGCCACCTTCTCCTTGGCCTGCGCGGGCGTGATGTCGCCGGCCAGCACGATTACGGTGTTGGCCGCACCGTAGTAATCGTGGAACCACTGCTTCACGTCGGCGAGCGACGCGGCATCCAGGTCCGCCATCGAACCGATGGTGTCGTGCTGGTACGGATGATTGGCAGGGTACGTATGGGACAGGATGTTCTGGTCCACGCGTCCGTACGGGCGGTTCTCGCCCTGGCGCTTTTCGTTCTGCACCACGCCGCGCTGCGTATCCAGCTCTTTCTGGCCGATCGCGCCGAGCAGGTGGCCCATGCGATCCGATTCCATCCACAGCGCCATGTCCAGCGCCGTGGTGGGCACGGTCTCGAAGTAATTGGTGCGGTCGAACCAGGTCGTCCCGTTCATGTCCGTCGCCCCGGCCAGCTCGAACGGCGCGAAATAGGTGCCCTTGTGATTCTCCGAGCCGGAGAACATCAGGTGCTCGAACAGGTGGGCGAAGCCGGTCTTGCCCTTGGGTTCGTCGCCGGATCCGACGTGGTACCAGATGCTTACCGCCACGACCGGCGCCTTGTGGTCCTCATGCACCACGACCGTGAGGCCATTGGGCAGGGTGAAGCGCGTGTAGGCGATCTCTGGAATGGTCTGCGTGGCCGGGGCGGCCATGGACGACGACGGCGCGGTCATGGCGACTCCGGCGGACAGAAGTCCGGCGATGAGCAGGACAAGGGGTTTTCGCATGGGTGAACCTCCTGTTTCACGGGAACCTCCGAGGCTAGTCATGCGTGAAGGGAACCGCAAATGACCATCGGCAGGGATGGCGGCGGTGTCCGGACACTGTCCGGCGGTCTGTCCGCTAGCGTGCGCGCGGTGTCCGCGGACAGCCAAGCGGGGTTGGTCCTTCATCGTAAGTCCCGACGAATCAAGACCTTGTGATTCGGTCCGGCTTGGCACGGCGCTTGCCACTCCAGGGGTGCAGGACCTCACCTTTTGTCGGAGACAACCCCATGAAATTCGAAGCTTTGCTGCTGCGTGGCCTGTTCGTTGCCTGCCTTGCGGTCTGCGGCCTGGTCCTTGGCGCCATGATCCATGCTTCCCCCGACGCCATCCGTTTGGCCGCCAGCGGCAGTGCGGGGCAGCTCAGCCAGGCTGCCCATGCGCAGTGCCTGCTGCCGCCGGATGGCGTGGTCTGCCCCCGCTTCGGCGGCTGATCGCCGGACGGGGGCGCTGTCCCGGCAGGCGCCCCGCCCTGATAATCGCCGGATGCTGCATGTCATCCTGTTCAATCCCGAAATCCCGCCGAACACCGGCAACGTGATCCGCCTGTGCGCCAACACCGGCGCCTCGCTGCACCTCATCCGGCCGCTGGGCTTCGAGCTCGACGATGCGCGCCTGCGCCGCGCCGGCCTGGACTACCACGAGTACGCGCACCTGGCCGTGCATGACGACTTAGCCGGCTGCCTGGCGGCCATCGCGCATCCGCGCGTGTTCGCCTTCTCCACCCGCGGCCGCGTCGCGCACGTCGATGCGCGCTTCGCGCCCGGCGACGCCCTGCTGTTCGGCTGCGAGACCGCGGGCCTGCCGCCCGAGGTGCTCGAGGCCATTCCCGAGGATCGCCGGCTGCGCCTGCCGATGCGCCCGCAAAGCCGCAGTCTCAATCTGTCCAACACCGTGGCAGTCGCCGTCTACGAGGCATGGCGGCAGTTCGGCTTCGATGGCGCCGCATGAAGGCGCCTTCCGCGCAAGCGTTGTGCCAGGGGTTTGCGAGGTTTCTTATATCTAGACGAGAACTTTCTCGTTGAAATAACCGTACGCCGCCGTCCTACCGCGCGGTGATGGCGCTCGCGCACCGAGACGCCCTTCCCCCAGCCCGAACACCAACGCCCGGCCCTCGCCGGACGACGGCCGCGTGCGGCCGCGGAGTACGCCCATGTCGCTGCCACAACGCCTCGTCCACCTCTTGCCCGCGCGACGTCTGGCGCCGGTGCTCGCCATCGTCACCGCCCTGCTGGTCGCACCGCTTGCCACGACGGGCCGGACGCTGCCATCGCTCAAGCCGGCGGTAGCCGCATTACCGCAGATGCCGATCGCCCTTCCCGCCGTTCCGCACGGCGGCATCGCGGAAGAGCACGAAGACGCCGACGAACCGCTCGATCTGGCCCGGCTCGCCGGACTCGATGTGAAGCTAATGCCGATCGACTTCGCGCGCGTGACGTCCCAATTCGGCCACCGCACCGATCCCCTCAAGCGCACCCGCACCTTCCACGCCGGGATCGATTTCGGCGCCCCCACCGGCACACCGATCCATGCGGTGGCCAGCGGCAAGGTGATCCTGGCCGGCCACCAGGCCACGTACGGCAATGTGGTGGTGATCGAGCACCGGCCGGGCTATCGCACGCTCTACGCCCATGCGTCGAAGCTGCTCGTGCGGGCCGGCCAGAAGGTCGACGCCGGCGACACCATCGCCAAGGTCGGCTCGACCGGACGCTCCACCGGCGCGCACCTGCACTTCGAGGTGCATCACAGCGGCCAGCGCGTCGATCCCGGCCTGTACCTGGCCGGCCTGTAACGAGCGGCTTCTCGGCGGCGTGCGCCGGCGCCCTGCCGCTACAATGCCGGGCATGACCGCCTCTCCGTCCCGTCCCTGGCTGCCGCGCCCCTTGCGCGCGATCGCAGGCCGCGCGCTCCAGTCGGCGCTCAATCACGCCCTATCGCTTGACCCGGACACCCAGCAGCGGGTCGTCGCACTCGATGGCCGCAGCGTCCAGTTGCACCTGGAAGGCCCGGAATTGACGCTGGCGATCACAGTGCACGACGGAAAGCTGGCGGTCGGCCCGGGCCGTGAGGACAGCCAGCTCCGCGTGCGCGCCACGCCGGGCAGCCTGCTCTCTATGGCCATGCGCCGCGACGATGAAGGCGTGGCGCCGGGCAAGGTCGATATCGCCGGCGACGCCGAACTCGCCCGCCGGCTGGAGAAGCTCGCCACGCAATTCGCCCCCGATGTCGAAGAGGCCTTTGCCCGCACCTTCGGCGACGTGCTGGGCGTGCCGATCGCCAGGGCCATGCGCCAGGCGCTGGCGCATGCCCGCGAAAGCGGCGGCCATCTCGCCGAAGATGCGGCCGATTGGCTGCGTGACGAGACTCGCGTGGCCGCCGCACCCGGCGAGGTGGAGACCTTTCTCGACGGCGTGGACACGCTGCGCGAACGCAGCGAACGACTAGAGGCGCGTCTCGCCCGGCTCGAGCAGAAGCTGAAAGGAAGCGCCGCGTGACGCCGCTGAAAGTCGTGCCGCGCGTCCTTCGCGTCGCTTCGGTCCTGCTGGCCTATCGGCTGGATGAACTGATCGACGCCGCGCACCTGGTCCGCCCCCTCAAGCTCCTGCGGCCTTTCATCGCCAGGCCCCGCGCCGACGTCGCCCATCTGCCGCGCGGCGAGAGAATCCGCCTGGCGCTGACGGAGCTGGGGCCGATCTTCGTCAAGGCCGGCCAGGTGCTGTCCACCCGGCGTGACCTGGTTCCTGCCGACATCGCGGACGAACTCGCGCTGCTGCAGGACCAGGTTCCACCGTTTCCCGGTGCCGAGGCGCGCGCCATCGTGGAGCGCGAACTGAAGGCGCCGGTGGCAGCGCTGTTCGCACGCTTCGACGAAACGCCGCTGGCTTCGGCCTCCATTGCGCAGGTGCACGCCGCCGTGCTGCCCGACGGTCGGGAGGTCGTGGTGAAGGTGCTGCGCCCGGGCATCGACGGGCGCATCGCGCGCGACATCGGCCTGCTGCATTCGCTGGGAGAGCTGGCTCAGCGCTGGCATCCCAACGCGGACAAGATCCGGCCACTCGACGTGGTGGCCGAGGTCGAGAAGATGCTCGAGAACGAGCTGGACCTGCAACGCGAAGGCGCCAGCGCCAGCCTGTTGCGGCGGAACTTCCAGAGTGGTGTCGATCTGTACGTACCCGAGGTGCACTGGGAACTGACCGCCGAGCGCGTGCTGACGCTCGAGCGCGTCAGCGGCGTGAGCTGTGACGACATCGCCGCGATCGATGCGGCCGGCGTGGACCGCAAGGCGCTCGCCGCGAAGGGCGTGCGGGTGTTCTACGAGCAAGTATTTCGCGACAACTTTTTCCACGCCGACGCGCATCCGGGCAACATCTGGGTCGACGTGGCGCGCGCCGGCGAACCGCGCTTCATTGCGCTGGATTTCGGCATCATGGGCTCGCTGCCGGAAGCCGACCAGTACTGGCTGGCGCAGAATTTCATCGCGTTGTTCGAGCGCGATTACGCGCGCATTGCGCAGCTGCACGTCGACGCCGGCTGGATGCCGAACACCGTGCGCATTGACGAGCTGGAAGCGGCGGTACGCACGGTATGCGAGCCCTACTTCACCCGCCCGCTTGCGCAGATCTCGCTGGCCGAGCTGGTGGTGAAATTGTTCCAGACCGCGCGTCGCTTCGAGCTGACCTTGCAGCCGCAGCTGATCCTGCTGCAGAAGACCCTGCTGAACATCGAAGGCGTCGGTCGCATGCTCGATCCGCAGATCGACATCTGGGCCGTGGCGCATCCGGTGCTCAAGCGCATCCTGCGCGAACGCTACAGCCCGCGCCGCACACTGCGCGAAGTACGCAAGCGCCTGCCGGAGTGGTTCCATGCCGCACCGCAGTTCCCGGAGCTGATCCGCGATGCGCTGCGCCAGACCGCGCGAGGCGAACAACGCCAACTGGCCGACCCGCTGGACCTGCAGCAGCGGCATGAGCTCGCGCGGCGGCAACAACGGGCCCGATCGACCGGGCTGCTCGGTGGCGCACTGCTGGTGAGCGCGGCCTTGCTGTGGACGCTCGCCGGGCCGGAGCATGGCCCGTGGCCCTCGCTCGCCGCAGCCGCCGCGGGACTGACCGCTTTCGCCGCGGGCTGGTCGCGCCGCTGAATCTGGGAGACGCCGCGCCGCGCGGCCATGCATGACCGTTATCGACCTCCTTTACCAGGACGAAGCCCTGATCGCGGTGAACAAGCCCGCGGGGCTGGCCGTGCACCGCTCCAAGCTGGTGGGCAACGCGGACGAATTCCTGATCGATATCCTGCGCGAACAAGTGGGGGGCACAGTCCATCTGGCGCACCGGCTCGACCGCGCCACCAGCGGCGTGCTCCTCGTCGCACGATCGGCGGACATCGCCGCCGCACTCGGCGAGCAGTTCATGAGCCGCGATGTGCACAAGCAGTACCTGGCCGTGGTGCGTGGTTGGCCCGAACCGGAAGAAGCGCTGATCGACTACCCGCTGCCCGGCTCGCGCGATACCGGCCCACGGCGCGACGCGCGCACGCGCTACCGCCGCTTGGCCACGGTCGAAGTACCGATCGCGCTGGGCCGCTATCCGCAACAGCGCTATGGGTTGGTGCTGGCCGAGCCGGAGACCGGCCGCTTCCGCCAGATCCGCAAGCACATGGCGCATGTCCACCACCCCGTGATCGGCGATTGCCAGCACGGCCGCGGCGATCACAACCGCCTGTACAAGCAATACTTCGGCTGCCATCGCATGCTGCTTCACGCATGGCGCCTCCGCTTCGCGCACCCGCTCACCGGTCAGCCGATGTCGCTGGAAGCCCCTCTGGACGCGGCCTTCGCGGGCCTGCTGCAGCGCTTCGGCTGGGTGTTGCCAACCGCGGCGTGACATCGGTCAAGCGCAGTGCCCTGGCCCCCGCTACACTGCGCGCCATGCTTACCGTCAGCCGATCCCTAGCGCGGCCCGAGGCCGAGCTGACCGAGCGCTTTCTGCGCGCCGACGGCCCAGGCGGCCAGCACGTCAATCGCACCGAAAGCGCCGTGGAATTGCGCTTCGACGTCGCGCGCTCGCCCACGCTGCCCGAGCCGGTGCGCGAGCGGCTGCTGTCGCGCCGCGACCGGCGCCTCACCGAAGATGGCGTGCTGGTGATCCAGGCCCGCCGCTTCCGCGATCAGGCGCGCAATCGCGAAGACGCCCGCGAACGGCTCGTGGAGATCATTCGCGCGGCGCTCACGCCGCCGAAGCCGCGCATCGCCACCAAACCGACCCGCGCCGCCAAGGAGCGGCGCCTCGCCGGCAAGCAACAGCGATCGAAGGTCAAGCAGACGCGGTCGCGACACTGGAGTTCCGAATGAGCCACCCCGTCGTGCCGCCGTCTCCGCCGTCGGCGCCCAAGCTCAACAGCCGTTTCTGGCCGTGGCTCGCACGCACCGCGCTGCGCCTGACCGGTTGGCGCCTGGTGGGCGAACTCCCGGACGAGCCGAAACTGATTCTGATCGGTGCGCCGCATTCCTCGTACTGGGACGGGCTGTGGGGCCTGCTGATGAAGATCGGCATCGGCGTCGAAGTGAACATCATGATCAAGCGCGAGGTACTGGACGGCCCGCTCGGCATCATCCTTCGCCCGATCGGGATGATCCCGATCAATCGCAAGGCCGCCCTCAATGTGGTCGACCAGATGGTCGACCGCTTCCGCCAGCGCGAACGCATGTGGCTGGGCATCACGCCGGAGGGGACGCGCAAGAAGGTCGTGCACTGGAAGTCCGGTTTCCTGCGCATTGCGCACGAAGCGAACGTGCCGATCCAGACCATCTTCATCGACTACCCGACCAAGACGTTCACCCTGGGGCCGGTCGTGCGCGCCACCGGCGACCACGATGCGGACATGACGAAGATCCGGGCCTTGTTCGTTCCTTATCGCGGCAAGCACCGCAATACCGAGTGACATGCAGACGATCGCGTTTTCGCTGGGCATCCAGCACTTCGGCGCTTTTCTCCTGGCTTGTATCGCGCTCAATCTGACCCCTGGCCTGGACACCTTCTACATCCTCGCCCGCAGCGGCCGCGAAGGCCGCGCAGTGGGCGTGGCTGCGGCGATGGGCATCAACGCCGGCTGCGTAGTCCATACGCTCGCCGCGGTGCTGGGCATCTCGGCGATCCTGATGACGTCGGCGCGTGCATTCGCCGTGCTGAAGTACCTGGGTGCCGCCTACCTCGTCTGGATCGGACTGCGCATGCTGCTGTCGCGGCAGACCGCACGGCAAGCGACCGTGACGCGAGGCACCGGCCTCGGCGCGGCGTTCCGCCAGGGCATGCTGACCAATGTGCTCAATCCGAAGGTCGCGCTGTTTTTTCTCGCCTTCCTGCCGCAGTTCGTGTCGATGCAGGCACCGCATCCGCAGCTGGGACTGCTGGTGCTGGGCCTGAGCTTCATCGGTACCGGCCTGAGCTGGTCGATGGTGCTCGCGCTGCTCGGCGGACAGATGCACCGCCTGCTCCAGGCGCGCCCGCACGTCGGTCGCTGGATGGACCGCGTCTGCGGTACGGTCTTGCTCGGTTTCGGCATCAAGCGGGCCCTGCAGCGGCCAGCTTGACCACGGGCGCTGCACGCGCTCAGCGTTCGGAATGCCCGGGTTCGTCGTAGTCCCGATGGGTCAGCAGGCCGGGCCGGATCAGGTCCACGAAGGCGCGCGCGTCCGCGCTCAGGAACTTGCCTTTGCGCATGACCACGCCATAGGCACGCTGCGGGAAATACTGGCGCAGGTTGCGCACCGCCAGGCGCGCGCGGTCGGCTTCGGTAATGCAGATGCCCGTGACGATGGAGATGCCAAGCCCCATCGCAACGTATTCCTTGATCACATCCCAGCCACCCACTTCGATCGCGACGTGATAAGGCACCTGCCGCTGCTGGAAGACCAGATCGACCAGCCGGTAGGTCGATAGCCGCTGGGGTGGAAGGATCAGCCCGTAAGGCGACAGATCTTCCAGCGTGATGCCGGGCTTGGCCGCGAGCGGATGATCCGGCGGCATGATCAGCATGGGGTCGTAGTGGTAGACCGGCGCCCATGCGATGTCGTTGGGTACGTCCAGCATCGAACCCACCGCGAAATCCGCTTCGTCCGCACGCAGCAGCGCCAGCCCGTCCTTGCCGGTGACGTTGGCCAGCTGCAGCTGCACCGCCGGACAGCGCTCGCGATACCGGCGCACCAGGTCGGGCAGCAGGTATTGAATGGTCGACGTGCCGGCGGCGATGACCAGACGGCCGCTCTGCAGGCCCTTCACCTTGGCCTGGAAGTCCCGGTCCAGCGACTCCCAACCCTCCACCAGGGGGCGCGCCAGCTCGTACAGCGCCTCGCCGGCATCGGTAAGGTTGATGCGTCGCCGGCTGCGCTCCAGCAGCCGCATGCCCAGCTCCCGCTCCAGTGCCTGGAGCTGCAGGCTCACGCTGGGTTGGGACAGATACAGCGCTTCCGCGGCGCGCGTCAGCGTGCCGAGCTTCACCGTGTAGACGAATGCGCGCAGCTGCTTCTGCCGGTTGCCCTTGTAGTAGAAGCGCGCGGCGCCGTCAGGCGACTTGGCGGAGCCCGCACGGCGCCTGGTGGGCGCTTTACGCGTTTTCCGCGGTCGATTCAGCTGATCTTCTTGCATGGAAGACCTTATAGCTCAACGTGTTGCCTTTTGCATTAAAAATGACAATAGCTGAGATTGAAACATTCGCTTTGTCAAAGACGATCTCCGGAACCTAGTGTCATCCCAACGTCATCGCGGAGATCACCATGGCTGTCCCCCAGGAACGACTCACCGAACTGCCCGTCCGGATCCACGGCCGGGTCGGCCCCGGCCACGAGGCCATCCTCACCCCTGAGGCCCTGGCTTTCCTGGCCGTCCTGCACCGGCGCTTCAACGGTCGCCGGCTGGCCCTGCTGGTCGCCCGGCGCGAGCGGCAGGCACGCTATGACGCCGGCGAGCTGCCGGATTTCCGGCCGGACACCGTCGCGATCCGCGAAGGCGATTGGACCGTCGCCCGCATCCCAGGCGCGCTGCAAGACCGTCGCGTGGAGATCACCGGCCCGGTCGAGCGCAAGATGATCATCAACGCGCTGAACTCCGGCGCGAAGGTGTTCATGGCCGACTTCGAGGATTCCAGCGCTCCCACGCTGGCCAACCAGCTCGATGGCCAGGTCAACCTGCATGACGCCGTCAATGGAACGATCGGCTACACCTCGCCCGAAGGAAAAACGTACCGCGTCGGCCACAACCCGGCTGTACTGGTTGTCCGCCCGCGCGGCTGGCATCTGCCCGAGCGGCACCTGACGGTGGACGATGAGCCGATGTCGGGCGCGCTGGTCGACTTCGGCCTATTCGCCTTCCACAACGCCCGTGCCCTGCAGGCGCGCGATCGCGGCCCGTACTTCTACCTGCCCAAGCTGGAGGCGATGGAAGAAGCGGTGCTGTGGAACGACGTGATGGCCGCCGCCGAAGATGCCCTGGGCTTGCCGGCCCACTGCATGAAGGCGACCGTGCTGATCGAGACGCTGCCGGCCGTGTTCCAGATGCACGAGATCCTGCACGCGCTGCGCGAGCGCGCCGTGGGGCTCAACTGCGGCCGCTGGGATTACATCTTCTCGTACCTGAAGACCTTCCGCGCCCATCGCGACCGCCTGCTGCCCGAGCGTGGCCAGGTGCAGATGACGGTGCCGTTCCTGAAGGCCTATTCGGAGCTGCTCATCCAGACCTGCCACCGGCGCGGCGCTTTCGCCATGGGCGGTATGGCGGCGCAGATCCCGATCAAGGGAGACGACGAAGCCAACGAAGCGGCCATGGCCAAGGTCCGCGCCGACAAGCTGCGCGAAGTGCAGGCGGGACACGATGGAACGTGGGTGGCGCACCCGGCGCTGGTGCCGGTGGCGAAGGACATCTTCGACAAGTACATGCCGTCCCCGAACCAGCTCAACGTCGCGCGCACCGACGTGCAGGTGACGCGCAACGAACTGATCGCGCCGTGCGCCGGATCGATCAGCCGCGCGGGCTTCGACAACAACGTGGAAGTGGCCTTGCGCTACACCGCGGCATGGCTCGATGGCCTCGGCTGCGTGCCGATCCACCACCTGATGGAAGACGCCGCTACCGCCGAGATCGCCCGCGCGCAGCTGTGGCAGTGGCTGCACCATCCCGGTCACGAGGCCGGGGGCGGCCTGGAATTCCCCGATCACGCGCCGATCGATTTCGCGCTGTTCGACCAGGCGCTCGCCGCGCACACGCATCGCCTGCGCGCGAGCACGCATCCCGGCGTCACCCGCGCCGACGAGGCCTCCGCCTTGCTGTCCGCACTGACCCATGCCGAGCAGCTCGGCGACTTCCTCACCTTGCCCGCCTACGACCGTCTCGCCTGAGCCGCTCCCGCGAACGCCGTCGAAGCCACGTTATCCAGGAGTCATGCCATGAAGAACGCCCTGCCCACCGCGGAACAGCTCACGCTCGAGTGGAAGAACAACCCCCGCTGGACCGGCATCCGCCGGAACTACACCGCGGAAGACGTGG
>JABLTH010004887.1_pt1 | contig 33146 bp, 33 predicted proteins | sample 7875711 | NCBI WGS metagenome assembly JABLTH01 (sample SAMN14941262, study PRJNA633318) | bioreactor metagenome | isolation source: bioreactor | place: China | collected 2019-03-05 | reverse complement strand
GCTGATGAAGGCCGTCTCCACCAAGATCGAGGGCACGTCCGGCGAACGCAGCACCACGAAGTTGGCGCGCTCCACATAGCCACGATGGGTCGGGCCGAGGCCGCCCAGCGCCTTCAGCACATTGGTGGCCACCGCTTCGCTGGCCTGCATGGCATAGCCCTGCTGCAGGTCCAGCAGCACGGCGGCGAGGCTGTCGTCCTTGTCGTCCAGCGACACGCCGCCGATCAGGTCGGCGCGGTTTTCACGGTCGGCCAGCCAGCGGGCCGCTTCGCTGGTCTTGCCGCGCGGCGACAACACCCACACCGACGAGCCCTTGGCGTCGCCGTTGATGAAGGCATCCGCGTGGATGGATACGAACAGGTCCGCATTGTTGCGCCTGGCGATCTCGTAGCGCTGCTTCAGCGGAATGAAGAAATCGGTGTCGCGCGTGAGCACCGCCTTCATGCCCGGCTGCTTGTTGATCTGGGCCGCCAGTTCGCGCGCGACGGCCAGCGTCACGTTCTTTTCCAACGTGCCACCCGGACCGTGGGCACCCGGATCCTGGCCGCCGTGGCCCGCATCGACCGCCACCACCACCTTGCGCTCGCCGTTGAGCAGCGCCGCGGCCTGGCGAGTAGATGCCATGCCGCTCTGGGTGGATTTGACGCTGTTCTTGCCGGACACGGACGGCGTCTTGACGGCGACCGGCGCGATCGCGGCCGGCGCGGCATCGTCCTTCGCGGGGGTGGTCGCCGGAGCGGCGGTCTTGGCGGGTGCCGAAGCGACACCTGTGCCGGGATAAACGTCCAGGACGAGTCGATAGCCGTAATCGGCAGCCGGCTTCAGCACGAAGCTCTTGTAATGGCTGGAGGCATCGACCTTGGCGACCAGTTGCAGCCGGCCGCCCTGCTGGCTGCTGTCCAGGCCCTTGAGCAGGCCCTGTGCCTTGGGTGCGGCGAAATCGCCAGCCAGGGCACTGCGGTCCAGATCGATCACGACGCGGTCGCCATCCTGGCGCGCCTTGTAGTTCAGCGGACCCGATACATCGAGCACCAGGCGGGTGTATTCCGGGCCGGCCCAGACGCGCGCGGAATTCACGTCCGCGGCATGGACAGTGCACAGCGGCAGCGCCACGGCCAACGCCACGAGGCAAGAAAACGGACGGATGGTGGTCGGATATCCCCTCATGGGCGGCATTGAAGCTCAGCACTTTTGTGAATGCAAGTGCTTTTCCCTTGAATATCCATAACCTGCAGCGGTTTTGTCAGGCTGGATCCAGCTATCGGATGCAAGCCACGCTGGTAAAAGGGGTCTTGCCTGCTCAGCGTCCGACGCAAAATCTCATTGGCGACGGATACTTAGTGTTTCCTGCCCTCAGGCATTCGCCGCCAATTGCGCCAGCAGGCGCTGACCGCGCGGGGTGAGGCCAGCGATATGGGCGGAACGCCCCGGACCGGCGTAGGCGAGATCCAACTGCAGATCCGCCGGCGGGAGCGCTCCCTTGCCGCGCTCGGGCCATTCCACCAAAACCAGGGCCGAAGGATCGGACAGCGCATCGAGCCCAAGCCACTCCAGCTCACCCGGATCGGCAATGCGGTAGAGATCGAGGTGCCAGGCGATCCGGTCGGCCACGCGATAGGACTCGATCAGGCTGTAGGTCGGACTCTTGACCCGTTCGCCCACGCCCAGCGCACGCAGGAACGCGCGGGCGAAGCTGGTCTTGCCCGCACCGAGGTAGCCGTGAAGGTAGATCACCATGCCTTCGTCGAGCGCCGCCGCCAACCGGCCCGCAAGGGCCACCGTCGCGGTCTCGTCGGGCAGATCCTGATGCAATGCGTTCATGCGTCCAGTCCGTTGAGCAGCCGGCGCAGAGGCACCAGCAGGTCGGTCGCCAGCAAGCCGCGCTCGCCGTCCCGCGCGGCCGCATCGCCGGCGCGCGCATGCAGCCCCACGCCGAGGCACGCGGCCTCCCAGGTATCGCAGCCCTGAGCGATCAACGCGGCGACGATGCCGGTCAGCAGGTCGCCCATGCCGCCCGTCGCCATGCCGGGATTGCCCCAGGGGCACACCGCCACGCGGCCGTGCGGATCCGCGATGAGGCTTCCGGCCCCCTTCAGCACCGCGACGGCGTTATAGCGGCGAGCCAAGGCACGCGCCGCCGCGAAGCGGTCGGCCTCCACCTCGGTCACCGCGATCCCCAGCAAACGCGCGGCCTCGCCCGGATGCGGCGTGATCACTGCCGGCTGCTCAAACCTGCGCGGCTCGCGGGCCAGCAGATTGAGGCCGTCCGCGTCCAATACCAGCGGTTTTCCCGCATCGAGCGCCGTCAGCCAGAGCGCATGTCCCCATGCGCCCTGCCCCAGCCCGGGCCCGAGCGCGAGCACGTCGGCGCGTTCCAGCAGCGGCTGCAGCGACTGCGGGCCGTCCACGCCATGCGGCATGAGTTCCGGCCGTGCGGCATTCAAGGCGAACAGATTCGCCTCGCGCGTCGCCACGCTGACCAGGCCGGCACCGGCGCGCAGCGCGGCCTCACCGCAAAGGCGGATCGCCCCCGCCGTGCCGGATTCGCCGCCGATCGCCAGCACATGACCGTTGCTGCCCTTATGCGCATCGCGCGGACGCCGCGGCAGGGTTTCGGGCCGCAGCAGCAACGCGTTGGGTTCGACGCCTTCCCATAGCGATTCGGGCAGGTCGAGCGTATCGAGTTCGAGCGTGCCGACGCAGTCCGAAGCACGTCCGGTATGAAGCCCGCGCTTGTGCGCAATGAAGGTCACCGTCACATCGGCCTTGATCGCTTCGCCGGGACATTGACCGGTATCGGCCTGAAGCCCGGACGGCAGATCCAGCGCCAGGATCGGCTGGCCGCTGCGGTTCAAGCGCCAGATCAGGTCGGCCACGTGCCGTTCGGGCGCGCGCGTCAAGCCCGTGCCGAACAGGGCGACGACATGCACGTCCGCGACAGGCAAGTCGGTGGCTTCGTTCCACTGCCGCACACGCCCGCCCGCCTGCTCGAAGCGCGTGCGCGCGGTTGCTGCGTCGCCATGTGCTTCGTCCGTGAGCGCAAACAGCACGACCTGGCATTCCGCTTCCAACGCGAGCGCCCCGAGCAGGAAGCCATCGCCGCCATTGTTGCCAGGGCCGCAGTACACGGCGATGCGGCGCGCATCGGGCCAGTGGCGCCGCAGCGTGGCGAAACCGGCCGCAGCCGCCCGGCGCATCAGTTCGATGCCGGGAATACCCAGCTCCTGGATGGCACGCCGGTCCAGCGCGCGCACCTGTTCGACGGAGTAGAGCTCGTGGCTGTGCATGCGGGTAGGCATCATGCGCCGGATTATAGACACCGGCCGGCCGACAGACCGCCGATCTACAATGCACGCCATGCAGGCCTTCCCTCCTCCCGTCCACGACTACGCAGCGCTCGCTGGCGACATCAAGCGCTGGGCGCGTGAGCTGGGCTTCGCCGACGCGGGCATCGCGGGCGTCGAATTGGGCGAGGACGAACACCACTTGCTGCGCTGGCTCGACGACGGCCATCACGGCGAGATGGACTACATGGCCCGGCACGGCACCAAGCGCAGCCGCCCTGCCGAACTGGAGCCCGGCACGCTGCGAGTCATCTCCGTACGCATGGATTACGTCCCGCCGGGCACACGCAACGCCTGGGCGGTGCTGGACGATCCGGAAGCCGGCTACGTAGCCAGATACGCGCTGGGCCGGGACTACCACAAGCTGATGCGCAACCGGTTGCAGAAGCTCGCCGAACGTATCCGGGCACAGGTGGGCGAGTTCGGCTATCGCGCTTACGTCGATTCGGCGCCGGTGCTGGAAAAGGCGCTGGGCCGCAACGGGGGGCTCGGCTGGATCGGCAAGCACACGGTACTGATCAACCGCAATGCCGGCTCGTACTTCTTCCTCGGCGAGCTGTATACCGACCTGCCCCTGCCGCTGGACCAGCCCGCGAGCGCGCATTGCGGCTCCTGCCGTCGCTGCATCGACATCTGCCCGACGCAGGCGATCGTCGCGCCTTATCGGCTGGATGCGCGGCGCTGCATTTCGTACCTGACCATCGAACTCAAGGGCAGCATCCCAGAGGCATTGCGCGAACCGATGGGCAACCGCATCTTCGGTTGCGACGACTGCCAACTGATCTGCCCCTGGAACAAGTTCGCCCGCGACACCGCGGAACCCGACTTCGCGCCGCGCCATCGTCTCGACGGCGCCCGCCTGGTGGAACTGTTCGCCTGGAGCGAAGAGGAGTTTCTCCGCCGCACCGAAGGCATGGCCATTCGCCGCGCGGGCTATGAAGGCTGGCTGCGCAACATTGCAGTGGCGCTGGGCAATGCGCCGGGCACGCCGGAAATTGTCGACGCGTTACGCATGCGCACGAACCATCCCTCTCCCGTCGTGCGCGAACACGTCGCCTGGGCGCTGGCGCGGCACCAGGCGACGTAAGCCAGCGGTCGATCAGCCCTCGCGGCGCTGCTGGATTTCCTCGATGAGTGCGCGCGTCGCGGTGTCGAACCCGGAGAGGTCGTCGGCCTGCCCTTCCAGCGCCGGCAGGATCTGCCGCGCGATCCCCTTGCCCAACTCGACGCCCCATTGGTCGAAGGCATTGATGTTCCACAGGTGGCCGAGCATGAACACCTTGTGCTCGTAAAGCGCGATCAGCGCGCCAAAGCTTTCCGGCGTGAGTGAATCGAGCAGGATCACCGTACTGGGACGGTCGCCGGGGAAGGTGCGCTGCGCGGCGAGCACGCGGCGCGCGGATTCCTCGCCGCCCTTCGCTTCGGCCAGCGCTTCATCGAAGGTCTTGCCCAGCGCGAGCGCCGCGGCCTGCGCGAGCAGGTTGGACAACAGCGCATCGTGGCTGGCGCGCAGCGGATGTGCCGGGCGTACCACACCGATGAATTCGAGCGGCACGGTATCCGTGCCCTGGTGCAGCGACTGGAAATACGCATGCTGCGCATTGGTGCCCACGCTGCCCCACACCACTGCCGAGGTGTCCTGCGCCACCGGCTCGCCCTGCGGCGTCACCTGCTTGCCCAGGCTCTCCATCTCCAGCTGCTGCAGGTAGGAGGTGAGATCGCCGAGCAGATCCGCGTATGGCACCACGGCGCGGCTCGCGCGACCGAGTGCGTTGCGGTTCCAGTACTCGACCAGGCTGAGCAGGACGGGCAAGTTCTCGTGCCACGGCGCGCTGCGGAAGTGGTCGTCCATGCGCGCCGCGCCGGCGAGCATCGCGCGGAAATGCTCCATGCCCACCGCCAAGGCCAGCGAAAGCCCCACCGCCGACCACAGCGAGAAGCGCCCACCGACGAAGTCCCACATCGGATAGATATTCGACGACGCCACGCCCCAGCGCTCGGCTTCGGCGGTATTGGCGCTGACGGCGAGAAAGTGCCGCGCGGCAGAGCGCGCGTCGCCGTCGTAGGCACGCATGACCCAGTCGCGCAGGATGTTGGCGTTGAGCAGGGTTTCCTGGGTGGTGAAGGTCTTGGAGACCACGATCACCAGGGTGCGGCGCGGATCGAGCTGGCGCATCAGTTCATGCGCCGACTGGCCGTCCACGTTGGTGAGGAAATGGCTGCGCAGCTCCGGCGCGTGGAACGGGGTCAGGGCGCGTACCGCCAGGCGCGGACCGAGATCGGAACCGCCGATGCCGATATTCACCACATCCGTGATCTTCGCCGGCAGGCCCATGCTCGCCGAATCGCCACGCTCGACCGCGCGGACCAGCTCTTCGATGCGATGCACGGTCTGCTCGATCTCCTTGCGCGCCTCGCTCGGCGCCACCGCAGGCAGCCGCGAGCCGCTCGCGCGAAGCGCCGTATGCAGGACCGCACGATGCTCGGAGGTGTTGATCGGCTCGCCGGCGAACATAGCGTCGCGGGCACGCTGCCAGTGGCTGGCTTCGACATGCTCGCCAAGCGCTCGCAGCGCCTCGCCGTCGATTTTCTGGCGACTGAGGTCCAGCATCAGGGGACCTACGCGGTGGCGAAGGCGCTCGCCGCGCTCCCGGTCCTTCAGCAAGTCGCGCAGGTGCGTGCGCGAGAGACGTTCGACGTGTGCTGCCAGGAAGGACGGACTGCGCTGGGGCGACATAGGCTCGTGCTTGGCGGGGATGGGAACCCCGATCTTAGAGCCAGTGCGAGGCCTTCGTGTAGCCCGCGGAACCCGTCCCTATGCGCGGACGGTTCGGGAACGCAAGCAGGCCGCCATGAGGCGGCCTGCTTGCGGAAGAAACAGAGACGGGCGAGCTACGCGCTACCGCCGGAGCGGCAGCGCTCAGGCCGCCGCCATCTGCTTCGGAATGGAGCGATTGGTGTGCGAAATGACATTGTTCGCGTCGACATAGACCAGCGTGGGCTTGAACTGCTCCAGCTCGGCCTCGGACAACTGCGCGAACGCCGCGATGATTACCAGATCGCCCGGCTGGGCGCGATGCGCCGCGCTGCCGTTGACCGAGATGATGCCGGAACCTTCTTCGGCGCGAAGCGCGTACGTGACGAAGCGCTTGCCGTTGTTGATGTTCCACGCGTGGATCTGCTCGTACTCGCGGATGCCGGAGGCATCGAGCAGCAGGCCGTCGATCGCGATCGAGCCTTCGTAGTGCAGCTCGGCGTGCGTCACCGTCGCGCGATGGATCTTGGCCTTGAGCATGTTCAGGTTCATGGCATGACTTCCAGCAGAAAAGGTCTGCGTAGCGGGCAATTATCGGGCCGCGGACCGCCGTGCCGCAACGTGGGCGGGTCCGGGCGCTACATGGGGATGGATCAATCGAAGGGCAAGTTGTCGATCAGCCGGGTGCTGCCCAGCCTCGCGGCAATTAGCGCCACCAGGCCATCGCGCTCGCCCTCGGCGGGCTCGGCGAGGTCCTCGACGCGGCGGATGGCCGCGTAATCCGGCTCGAACCCGGCGCGGGCCAGCTTGGACGCGGCTGCCTGCTCGACCACCTTGACCGCATGCCCTTTGAGCACGAGCTCGCGCATCTGCTGCAAGGTGCCATGAATTTGCGGCGCCAGCTCGCGCTCGGCAGGCGAGAGGTACTGATTGCGCGAACTGAGCGCGAGGCCGTCCTCGGCGCGCAGCGTGGGGGCGCCCATCACCTTCACCGGCAGGGCCAGGTCGCGCACCATGCGCTCGATCACCTTGAGCTGCTGGAAATCCTTCTGGCCGAAGACGGCCACGTCCGGCTGCACGAGGTTGAACAACTTGCAGACCACCGTGGCCACGCCATCGAAATGTCCAGGGCGATGGGCGCCTTCCAACGTGTCCGTTAGCTGCGGCACATGCACGCTGACGCCATGGGCCGGGCCGAACGGATACATGGTGGCCACTTCCGGCGCGAACAGCAGGTCGCAGCCGTGCTCGGCCAGCCCGGCCTGGTCCTGCGAAAGCGTGCGCGGATAGCGCTCGAAATCCTCGCTTGGGCCGAACTGCGTGGGATTGACGAAGACGCTCGCCACCACGCGGTCCGTCCGCGCGCGGGCGAGCTTGATCAACGAATGGTGACCGGCATGGAGGTTACCCATGGTCGGCACGAAACCCACGGTCTGGCCCTGGGAGCGCCAGCCGCGGATCATGGCGCGCAATGCCGCGGCGTCTTGCACGGTCTGCATGAAGGTCGGGTCTCAGCTGAAGCAGTGTTCGGGGGCCGGGAACGCGCCGCTGCGCACATCCTCGGCAAAGGCGGCGAGCGCGGCCGCGACAGAATCGCGCCCGGCCAGGAAATCCTTGCTGAACTTCGGCCGCTTGCCCGGGGTGATGCCAAGCATGTCCTGCAACACCAGCACCTGGCCATCGCAGTGCGGCCCGGCGCCGATACCGATGACCGGGATACTGACTGCCTCGGTGACCCGCTGGCCCAGCGCAGTCGGTACGCCTTCGAGTACGAGCAGATCCGCGCCGGCCTCCTCCACCGCCTTGGCCTCGGCCACGACACGGTCGGCCGCTTCCTGCTCGCGGCCCTGGATGCGGAAACCGCCGAACTTATGCACCGACTGTGGCGTCAGGCCGAGATGCGCGCACACGGGAATCGCCCGTGTCGTCAGCGCATGGATACCGTCGAGGATATGCGGCGCCGCGCCCTCGATCTTGACCGCCGCCGCGCCGCCCTCGCCGACCAGACGGGCGCTGGCGTCCAGCAAGTGCGGCACGTCGCGGTCCGCCATGAACGGCAGGTCGCTGATCAGCAGCGTGGCGGTCAGGCCGCGCGCCGTGGCGGCGGTGTGATAGATCATGTGCTCGAGCGTCACCGGCAAGGTGCTCTTGTGCCCTTGCACCACCATGCCCAGCGAGTCGCCGACCAGCGCGACGTCGATGCCCGCGGCTTCCAGCTGCCAGGCAAAGCTGTAGTCGTAGGCGGTGAGCATGACGATGCGCCGGCCTTCCGCCTTCATGGCACGCAGGCCGGGAACCGTCACAGGCTTGCGGACAGGGGCGTTGGCGTTCTGGACGTACACGGAAATCCCTCAGAGCTCGGCGGGCTCTAGGCCGACAGGAAGGCGGCGATTATCCGCCGCATTGCACAAAAGGCTCAAGGCAAGACTTCGCAGCCGCTGCGATCCAGTGCCGCCAGCAGCCCGGCGACACGGCCCTGGCCAGGAACCTCCAGGTCCGGCGCCAGATCGTTCAGCGGCAACAGCACGAACGCGCGCTCGGCAATGCGCGGATGGGGCAGGATCAGGCGCGGGTCGTCGCTGCGGACGCCTTCCACATGGAGCAAGTCCAGGTCCAGCGTACGCGGCCCCCAGCGCTCGCCTTCCCGCCGGCGGCCAGCCGCCCGCTCGATGCCGAGCAGGGCGTCCAGCAGTTCCACGGGCGGTAAACCCGTATCGAGCCGCACCACGGCATTGAGGAACGGCGGCTGATCCACCACGCCCCACGGAGGCGTGCGGTAAAGGCGCGAACGGCCGGTCACCCGCGTCCGCGGCAGCCGGTCCATGGCATCCACGGCATCCGACAGGTATTGCCGCGAATCGCCCAGATTGCTGCCCAGCGCGACGTAAGCCGCTGCGGTCACGCGGCGCCCGACTTGCCGTCCGGCTTGCGCCGGCGCCGACGCTTGCGCGGCTTGGGTGCGGAGCCACCGCCACCGCTCGGGGCAGGCACGTCCGCGCCCGGCGCACCGGACAGCGCGGCGGCCAGCGTCTCCTGCGGCAACTGCTGGGCATGCGCCCACCACTGCCCCAGTTCGCGAATGGCCGGCGACTCCGCACCGCGCAGCACCAGGAAATCGAATGCCGCGCGAAACCGCGGATGCGCCATCAAACGGAACACCCGCTTACGCTGCACCTGCTCGAAGCGCGGCTGCAACGCCCAGATCTCTTCCATGGTGATGGTGAAACGCCGTGGGATCGCCACGCGCTGGCATTGCTAGGAGACGACGTGGGCGACCGCACGGCCCCAGGCCTGCGAGCTCTCCACACCCTTCACGATCCAGGCATGCGCCAGATCGCGCACTTCGCCCCACAAGAGCACGGCGAACAAGAACGCAGGCGTCACCGACTTGCCCTCGGCGACGCGGGCATCGGTGCTGCTCAGCCCTTCTTCGATCAGCGCGCGCAGCGCCTCGTCGCCACGCTTGAGCGAGCGCGCCGTCGCCGGGAACATGAACTTGAGCAAGCCGCTGCGCTCGAGCATGCGGAAGCTCTTCAGGCCATGCCCGCTCAGGAACAGCTTGAGCGACTCATCGAACAACCGCGCCGGCGCGGCATCGAGCAGCAAGGGGCCGAGTTCCTCGAACGGCGCAGCCGCCGCGTCGTCGATGCGGAAGTTCAGCTTGGCGGCCAGGCGCACTGCGCGCAGCATGCGCACCGGATCCTCGCGGTAACGGGTCATCGGGTCGCCGATCAGGTGCAGCACGCGATTCTCCACGTCCGGCATGCCGCCGACGTAGTCGCGCACCGAGAAATCGCTGATGTCGTAATAGAGGGCGTTGACGCGGAAGTCGCGGCGCAACGCGTCTTCTTCGATGGACCCCCACACGTTGTCGCGCACGATGCGACCGTCGACGATGTGCCGATCACCGCCCTCGCCGTCGTCCTCACCGGTGCCGCGGAAGGTCGCCACTTCGATGATCTCCGGCCCGTAAACGACATGCGCCAGGCGGAAGCGGCGGCCGATCAGGCGACAGTTGCGGAAGAGCTTCTTCACGTCCTCCGGCGTGGCATTGGTGGCCACATCGAAGTCTTTCGGGTGTCCGCCGAGCAGCAGATCGCGGACGGCTCCCCCGACCAGAAAAGCGTCATAGCCGGCTTCGTGGAGGCGATACAGCACGCGCAACGCTGCCTTGCTGATGTTCTTGCGCGATATCACGTGCTGCTCGCGCGGAATGATGCGCAGCGACGGCGTTGCCTCGTTCCTTGCTTTCAAGTTCAAGCGGTTTGAATCCTTGCAGCGAAAAGATGCCCGTGCAGCCTCGGCCCGGCTCGAACCGGAAAAGGCCCCTTGGCGGCGTGATGGCCCCGGGCATGAAACGGTGTCACGGAGGCATTGCCGGCCGAAACAATTTCGCTATACTAGCGCGCTCCGGTGCTTTTCGCTCCCTTCGTCTAGTGGCCTAGGACACCGCCCTCTCAAGGCGGGAACACGAGTTCGAACCTCGTAGGGAGCGCCACTTCCGGGTCAACACAGACCCCTCCCGGCATACACCAAGGCGCGCGACAGCATGACCTTTGTCGTCACCGACAACTGCATCAAGTGCAAGTACACCGACTGCGTCGAGGTATGTCCCGTCGACGCCTTCCACGAAGGCCCCAACTTCCTCGTGATCGATCCGGACGAGTGCATCGACTGCACCCTCTGCGAACCGGAGTGCCCGATCAACGCGATCTATCCGGAAGATGACGTGCCCGCCGGACAGGAACAGTTCGTGGCGCTGAACGCCGAACTCGCCAAGGCTTGGCCGGTGATCACCGAGCGCAAGGATGGCCTGCCCGACGCCAAGGAGTGGGAGAACAAGCCGGACAAGCTGCCCCTGCTGCAACGCTGAATCGGCACGTTCCGCAGAACAAAAAAAGCCGCCCTTTGAGGCGGCTTTTTCGTGGGCAAGCGCTCCGTGGCGGGATCAGCTCCCGCCCAGGCGTGCCTTGAGGGTGTCCACCACCTTGGCGACAGCCGCGGCGTCGCCCTGCGCACGGACGTCGCTGGCGCTCTGACCACTGGGGCCAATGGCCACCTGCACCTGATGCGGCGCCGCACCGGGCGCGGCAGCGGACGGCGCCTGCTTGCCGCCGCCGAACATACGACGGAAAAAGCCCGGCTTGCTGCCCTGGGCAGCGGAGGCCACGACGCTCAGCGTGTAGGTATGACCGGCATCGTCATGCGAGACCACCTGGCCGATATCGCCCTGCTCCAACGCCTGGCCCACGCGGCGGTAGGCGTTGTCGACCGTGTCGGAAAGCACGAAGCCATCGGCAATCACGCCGCCCCCCTTGCCCACGCGCGCGGTCGCGCCGTTGGCAGTGGGGTTGTTGGCGCCCTGCTCGGGGATCACCAGCGCGGCGCTGGTCGAGGGGGTATCCAGGCCCGGCGGGATCTCCAGCGGCGATTCCTGCTTGGCGGCTTCCCAGGCCTTCTCCGAGCGGAACATGCCACAGCCGGAAAGCAGCAAGGCGGACAGGGCCAGAGCCGGGAAGGCGACGACGAGCGGGGATTTCTTCATTGAATTGGAGTTCCGTTGAGAGATCGGGCGACCGTCAGGCCGCGTTTGCCAAGGATGCCAGAGCCGCCAGCGCTTCGGTGATGCGCGCCCGTTCCGGCCCTTCCTGCAGTTCAACCAAAGGCAGGCGAAGCACCGCCGAACCCAGCCCCAGGGCCGGCAGGCCCGCCTTCACGGCGATGGGGTTGGGCGCGCAGTTGAGCGCCTGAACCAGCGGACCGAGCGCCTCGTCGCAGCGCTCCGTAGCCGCCTTGTCGCCCCCGGTCGCCGCGTCGCAGAGCGCGCGAAAGGCCTTGGGCGCCAGGTTCGCCACCACCGAGATCGTGCCGGCCGCGCCGGCCAGCATGGCGTTGCCGGCGGTCGGGTCGTCACCGGACAGGTAGACGAAATCCGCGCGCGCAAGTTCCGCGAGCGCACGAATCCGTTCGTCACTGCCGACGGCTTCCTTGATGCCGACGATGCCGGCGTGGTCCCGCAAGGACGCGACGGTCTCCGGCAGCAGGTCGCAGCCGGTGCGGCCGGGTACGTTATAGAGAAGCACGGGCAGGCCGCCCTGCTCGGCGACCTCGACGAAGTGGCGACGCAGCCCTTCCTGCGTCGGACGCACGTAGAACGGGGTCACCACCAGCGCGGCGTCGGCGCCCAGCTCACGCGCGCGGCGCGTCAGCGCCACGGTCTTGGCCGTGCCCGCCTCACCCGTACCGGCGATCACCGGAATGCGCCCAGCCACCCGCCGCACCGCGAACGCCAGGAGCGTGTCGTACTCGTCATGCTCGAGCATGTGCGCCTCGCCGGTGGAGCCGGCGACCACTACCGCCTCGGTCCCGCCGGCGATCTGGTAGTCGAGCAGGCGCCCGAAGGCGTCCAGATCCAGTGCGCCGTCCGACGTGAACGGGGTCACCCGCGCGCAGATGCTTCCACGAATCTTCAAGACACACTCCGGCCAAAGCCAAGCCCTGAATGTTACTTGCGACCTCCGAGGGGCCACAAGTAAGCTCGCCGAGCCTCGCGCCGCCGTCCCGCGCTGCGCAGGCCAAGCACAGGCAGACTCACTTGAACCGTTCCTCGCGCACCGGCAACGACCACCAGTTGCTGATCCAAACGCTGACTCCGTCGTCGCGGACTCCCTTGCTGGGCCTGGCCCGGCGGATCGCCGACGCCGGCTGCAACCTGGCCGATGCCCGGGTCGCTACCATCGCCGCGGACACGTCCCTGACCTTGCTCGCCACCGGTTCCTGGGACGCGGTGGCCAAGCTCGAGTCCGCCCTGGGCAAGGTAGCCCGCGAGGAAGACCTGCACCTCGTCCATTACCGCACGGACAACCGCGGCCAGGCCTCCCGGCTGCTGCCATATCTGGTGGAAGTGATCTCGGCCGACCGCCCCGGCATCCTGGTGCGGATCATCGATTTCTTCGATCACCACGGCATCGCCGTGGAGCAGCTGAATTCGATGCGCTACCAGGCCATGCAGACCGGGGCGCCGATGTTCCAGGCCCAGATCACGGTAGGGATTCCCGCCGACACGCACATCGCCGCGCTGCGCGACGACTTCCTGGAGTTCTGCGACGGCCTCAACCTGGACGCCATCATGGATCCGGTGAAGTTCTAAGCATCTGCGGCCGGAAAAAACCCGTTCCGGCCGGCCCCAGGCGGGAGGCCCAGCATGCGCCCGCCTCATGACGGTTGACAAGGACTGTCATTGCCCGCCGCGGGCACGTTAGTCTTGGCCCCGAAGAGGCAACACCGGAGGGCCGGCGCGCATGCAGCATGCAGATCGAGCGATCACCATCGCACGATGCGCCGCTTCCCCTTTCGCGCCGACCGACGGCCGCCAGCCCTTCTCCCCTACGACAACAACACGCCGGAACCGGGCCACGGTTCCGCAGGAGACGTCATGCCAGACATCGGCAAAAAGGCCCCCAAGCTCAAAGGCATCACCGGCGACGGCAGCGAGCTGAAGCTCGATGGCCTCAAGGGCGAATGGGTAGTGGTGTATTTCTATCCGAAGGACAGCACACCGGGCTGCACGAACGAGGCCAAGGATTTCCGCGACCTGTATCCGAAGTTCCGCAAGCGCAACGCGCAAATCATCGGCGTCTCGCGCGACTCGGCGAAATCGCACGCCAACTTCGCCGCCAAGCAGGAGCTGCCGTTTCCTCTGGTTTCCGACCCCGAGGAAACCTGGTGCCAGGCCTTCGACGTGATTCACGAGAAGGTGCTGTACGGAAAACGTCACATGGGTGTCGTACGAAGTACCTTCCTCATCGACCCCGAAGGCAGGCTGGCCCAGGAATGGCGCAACGTGAAAGTTCCGGGTCACGCGCAGGCCGTGCTCGACGCCATCCCCACCAAGTGAAGCCATCCGACCTATTCGCTCCATCGTGCCCGTGCCTCTCGCGCCGGCACGGCGGGCCCGCGCTTTCCGGCCGCTCCGGCCGGATATCCACGGCATTCCGCATGCCGCGTTCCATCCACCAGCAAGCCAGCGAGGCAACTTCCGTATGACCGGAAGCACGCGCATTTACGCTCTCGACACCAACGTTCTGTTGCACGATCCCACGTCGCTGTTCCGTTTCGAGGAACACGACGTGTTCATTCCCATGACAGTGCTGGAGGAGCTGGACGAAAAGAAGAAAGGCGCATCCGAGGTTTCCCGCAACGGACGCCAGGTCAGCCGCTTTCTCAACGAGCTGATCGAACAGGGCAACGGCCACGGCATCAGCAACGGCCTGGAACTGGCAAGCCCGCAGGGCATCAAGCTCAAGCGCGGCGGGACGGTGGGCAGGCTGTATTTCCAGCAGCGCGCCACCAATGGGCACGGCAAGGCGGACAACCTGATCCTCGCCGCAGTGATCGAGCTGCGCGACCAGAACCCCGATCGCGCGGTGATCCTGGTCAGCAAGGACATCAACCTGCGCATCAAGGCCAAGATCTACGGCATCGACGCGGAGGACTACGAGAACGACCGCGCGCTGGATGATTTCGCCCTGCTCTATACCGGCTCGACGGAGCTGACGGAAGCTTTCTGGGACCGCCACCCGGAAGTGCAGTCCTGGAACGAACGCGGCCGCACTTACTACAAAGTCACGCGCCACGAGGATGAAGACTGGCATCCGAACCAGTGCCTGTTCCTGCCCGGCGATAACAGCGTCGAGCTGCGCGTGCTGCACGTCGACGACGAAGACGCCACGCTGGTGCTGCTCGACGATCACAGCCATGCCAACCACGCCGTGTGGGGTATCGCCGCGCGCAACCGCGAGCAGAATTTCGCGCTCAACGTGCTGATGGATCCGGATGTCGATTTCGTCACCTTGCTCGGCACCGCCGGCACCGGCAAAACGCTGCTCGCGCTGGCCGCCGGCCTGGCCCAGGTGATGGACCAGCAGCGCTACCGGGAAATCATCATGACGCGCGCGACGGTGTCCGTCGGCGAGGACATCGGCTTCCTGCCCGGCACGGAGGAAGAAAAGATGACCCCGTGGATGGGCGCGCTCACCGACAACCTGGAGGTGCTGGCCAATCCCGAGGAAGGCGGCAGCTGGGGGCGCCAGGCCACCAACGACCTGCTGGCGTCGCGCATCAAGATCCGCTCGCTCAACTTCATGCGCGGACGCACCTTCCTGTCGCGCTACCTGATCATCGACGAGGCGCAGAACCTCACACCTAAGCAGATGAAAACCCTGATCACCCGCGCCGGCCCCGGCACGAAGATCGTCTGCCTGGGCAACGTGGAGCAGATCGACACGCCGTACCTGACGGAGACGACATCCGGCTTGACCTACGCCGTAGACCGCTTCAAGAACTGGGAGCATTCGGCGCACATCACCCTGCGTCGCGGCGAACGGTCTCGGCTGGCGGACTTCGCGTCCGAAGCGCTCTAAACGTCCTCATGGGACAATCGCCGCCCGGCCAGTGCCGGACGGCGATGACCATGGAAAGAACCTTCGAGACCACTCCCCCCATCGCTCTCACCATCGCCGGCTCCGATTCCGGCGGTGGCGCGGGCATCCAGGCCGACCTGAAGACGTTTCGTGCCCGTGGCGTCCATGGCCTTTCGGCCATCGCCGCCATCACTTCGCAGAACACCCTCGGCGTCACTGCCGTCCATCCCGTGCCACTGGCGCACATCCGCAGCCAGATCGAGGCGGTGTTCGACGACTTTCCGATCGGCGCGGTGAAGACCGGCATGCTCGGCAATGCCGCCATCACGCGGCTGGTCGCGCGCGAAATGCGTCAGCGCCGGCCGGCATGGCTGGTGGTGGATCCCGTGATGATCTCGACCAGCGGTGCACGCCTGCTGACCGAGGATGCGGTCCAGGCGATGGTCGGCGAACTGATCCCCCTGGCCGACATCCTCACTCCCAATCTGCCCGAAGCCGAGGCGCTGCTCGGCCGGCCGATTCGCACGGCCCGCGACTACGATCGCGCCGGAGAGGCGCTTCTGGCGCTCGGTGCCGACGCAGTGCTGCTGAAGGGGGGCCATGCCAAGGGAGGCGAGGTGATCGACCGCTTCTACGATGTCCAGGGCACCATGGAGCTTCGCCACCCCCGCTTGCGCGTCGAAGGCCATGGGACGGGCTGCACGCTCGCCTCGGCCATCGCCGCGGAACTGGCCAAGGGCCGGAGCCCACGCGTGGCCGTCCGGCATGCGGTCGCCTACGTGCAGCGCGCCTTGGCCCACGGGTATCGTCCCGGCGGCGGCAAGGTGCTCGTGCTGCGGCATTGACGCCACGAAGCGATTGTCGGCATGGGGGTAGAATGGCCGGCGATACCTGCCGCTCCCGTCCGCCATCGACATGATTCTCGCCCCGCGCCTGATCCTGCTGCTTCTTTTCGCGTTGTTCGCGCTGTGCGTGCTCATGGTGCATCTGCGCGGCCGCGCGCGCCTGCGCTTCGACCGGCAGCTGGTGGACCACTCGGCGGTGTTCGCTCCGTACAACTTGCTGATGTACACCTTCTCGGCGGTGCCGGCCCGGCCGATCCTCGACCGCCGCGGCTTTCCCCAGCTCGATCTGCTGCAGGCGAACTGGCAGGCCATCCGCGAGGAGGCCATGCACCTGTTCGACGAGGGCTACATCCGCGCTGCCGAAAAGCACAACGACGCCAGCTTCAACAGCTTCTTCAAGCAGGGCTGGAAGCGTTTCTACCTGAAATGGTACGGCGAGCCGCTGGCCTCGGCCGAAGCGCTGTGTCCCGAGACGGTGAAGCTGCTCAACGCCATTCCCAGCGTGAAGGCGGCGATGTTCGCCCTGCTTCCGCCGGGCAGCAAGCTCAACCCGCACCGCGATCCGTTCGCCGGCTCGCTGCGCTACCACCTGGGCCTGATCACGCCGAACTCGGACGACTGCCGTATCTTCGTCGACGGCGAGATCCATGCCTGGGGCGACGGCAAGGACGTGGTGTTCGACGAGACCTACGTGCATTGGGCCGAGAACCGCACCGACCAGACCCGCGTGATCCTGTTCGCCGATGTCGAGCGCCCGTTGCGCACGCGCTGGATGACGGCGATCAACCGGCGCGTCGGGGCCTTCATGGGCGAGATCACCGCTTCGCCGAACACCGAATCGCCCGCGGAAAAGACCGGCTTCGTCAACCGCATGTTCGCCCTCAACCAGCGTTCGCGCGAACGCAGCCGGGCCTTCAAGAAGCGCCATCCAAAGCTGTTCCGGGTGCTCAAGTACATCGGCATCGTGCTGATGATCTGGCTGGTGTTCCTGGCACCCTATCCGTTCGTGCGCTGAGGCCGGACCGGGACCTGTCACGTTCCGGCCGACTGGCGCGTCCTGGCATCATCCCCCGACCAGGAACCCACCATGGACGCCCAGACCGCTCTGTTCCAGCAGCACCGCCAGCGCCTGTTCGGCCTGGCCTACCGCATGCTCGGCCGCCCGGCCGACGCCGAGGACGTCCTGCACGATGCCTGGCTGCGCTGGCATGAACAGGATGCCTCGACGCTCGACGACCCGGAGGCCTGGCTGGTCACCGTGACCACCCGCCTCGCGCTCGACCGCCTGCGCCGCGCCAAGACGGAGCGGGAGCACTACACCGGCCCATGGCTACCGGAGCCTTTGGAGCCGATCGACGAAGCGCCGTCGGAACAGCTGGAGCGCGCCGAGACGTTGAGCTTGTCCTTCCTGCTACTGCTCGAGCGACTCAGCCCGGAAGAGCGCGCTGCCTTCCTGCTGAAGGAAGTGTTCGACTACAGCCACGCCGAGGCTGCGGCGATCCTCGGCATCGGCGAGGACGCCTGTCGCCAGCGAGTGCACCGCGCCAAGACACGTCTGCGCGAGGGGCGCCCGCGGTTTAGCGTCGACCACGCCATGCAGCAGCGCATGCTGCAACGGTTCCTCGCCGCCATGGATCGTCCGGACCTGGATTCGCTGCGGGCATTGTTCGCCGAAGACGCCGTGCATATCTCCGATGGCGGTGGCGTGGTGCGTGCCGTGCTACGTCCGCTCTATGGCCAGGATCGGCTGGCACGGCTGTATCGCCAGATCGCGCTGCACTCCGCCGGCCCCGATACTTTGCGGCAGATGAGCGAACTCAATGGCGCGCCGGCCATCCTGATCTGGACCGATGGGCGACTCACCTCGGCGCTGTGGGTGGAATGCGACGGCGAACGCATCACTGCGATCCATTCGATTCGCCATCCGGAAAAGCTTGCGCGCCTGGAAGCGGTCACGAAACGCGCGGCCTCCGCGTCCTTGCACTGAAGAGCGGCCATCGCGGCCGCTCCACGCCAAGGAACCCGCCATGTCCCGCTTCAATATCGCCAACCACTCCAAGACCCTGCAACCGCTGTTCACGCTGAGCAAGAACCTCAAGTCCGGGGGCCTGGAACCGGCACTGATCGAACTCGTGCTGACCCGCGTCTCGCAGATCAACGGCTGTTGCTACTGCCTGGACATGCACACCAAGGACGCCCGCGCCGCCGGAGAGACCGAACAGCGCATCTACTTGCTGGCCGGTTGGCGCGAAGCCTCGATCTACAGCGACCGCGAACGCGCCGCCTTCGCCTGGGCCGAGGCGCTGACGCGGCTGGTGCCGGGGGATTCGGTGCCGGATGCGCTGTACCACGACACCAGGAAGCATTTCGATGAGAAGGAACTGGTCGATCTGACCTTGCTGGTGACGCTGATCAATAGCTGGAACCGCATCAACCTGGCAGCGCACACGCAGGGCGGTGACTACCGCCCGGGTATGTTCGGCTGATCAGCTCTCCCCGTCCGTCCGCCACTTCATGCAAGCCGGAAGGACCGAAAAAGAAAAAGCCGCGGCGAACGCCGCGGCTTTCTTCGTGCAAGACAGCGGAATCAGGCCGCCTTGACGCGTTTCACGATGGCATCGCCGAAGCTGTCGGTGTTACCCTTGCCGCCCAGGTCCGGCGTGACCGCATCGCGGTCGTTGGTGAGCACATCGCGGATCGCGTTGCGCACCTTGTTGCCCTTGTCGGCCATGCCGAGGTGGTCGAGCATGTCAGCCGCCGCCAGCAGCAGCGCGCACGGATTGGCGATGCCCTTGCCGGCGATGTCCGGCGCCGAGCCGTGCACCGCTTCGAAGATAGCGGCGCCTTCACCGATGTTGTCGCCGGGAGCGAGTCCCAGGCCGCCAACCAGGCCGGCACACAGGTCGGACAGAATGTCGCCGAACAGGTTGGTGGTGACGATCACGTCGAACTGCTCAGGCTTCATCACCAGCTGCATGCAGGTGTTGTCGACGATCATCTCGTTGAATTCGATGTCCGGATATTCCTTGGCCACTTCGCGGGCGACATTGAGGAACAGGCCGGAGCTGGTCTTCATGATGTTCGCCTTGTGCACGGCGGTCACCTTCTTGCGCCCCTTCTTGCGGGCCATTTCGAAGGCGTATTTCACGATGCGCGTGCTGCCCTTGCGCGTATTGCGCACCATCGAGGTGGCGACCTCACCGTCCTCGGAAAGCGTCTGGCCCTCGGAGAGGTAGGCACCCTCGGTGTTCTCACGCACCGTGATGATGTCGATGTTCTCGAAGCGCGCCTTGGTGCCCGGGAAGCTGATCGCCGGACGCACATTGGCGTACAGGTCGAAGTGACGGCGCAGGGTGACGTTGATCGAGGTGAAGCCACCGCCGATCGGGGTGGTGAGCGGCCCCTTGAGCGCGACCTTGTGCTTGGCGATGGCATCGAGCGTGCCCTGCGGCAGCAGGTCGCCGTGCTTTTCGAGCGCCACCATGCCGGCGTCGACGAAGTCGTAGGACAGGCCGCAATCCAGTGCGTCGAGCACGCGCAGCGTCGCTTTCATGATTTCCGGGCCGATGCCGTCACCCGGAATAACGGCGATGGTCTTGCTCATGGGGGAACTCCTTGAAGGAAAAATGTGTGCGGCGCGGCGTGGGAGGGCCGGCCGAAAAATCCTTCCAATTATCCCCGATGCCGCCAGGAGCGGCCAGTGCGCAGGGCCCGAGGCGAGTTGCAAATCCTCGCACGGAGCATTTCGGAAACTCGCACGGAAGAGCCCGGCGCACGGCCGGGCACCCGGTTGCTCAGGCGTGGCTGGCGCAGTTCTCGCCGGTGGCGGAGGCGCCGGCTTCCAGCTGGTCCAGGAAGTCGACCGCCCGCCGCAGATGGGGGATCACGATGGAGCCGCCCACCACCAGCCCCACGCTGAACGTCTCGAAGAACTCCTCGCGGGTGACGCCGGCTTCCTTGCATTGCGCCACGTGATAGCTGATGCAGTCGTCGCAGCGCAGCACCATCGAGGCGACCAGGCCCAGCAGCTCCTTGGTCTTCACGTCCAGCGCGCCGGGCTTGTAGGTCTGGGTGTCCAGGGCGAAGAAGCGCCGCACCACCTGGTTGTCCTCGGCCAGGATGCGCTCGTTCATGCGCTGGCGGAACGCCGTGAACTCGGCCAAGCGGTCCTTGCCGTCGTTGCCGGCGCTCATGCGGCGCCTCCCAGCAACTGGGCGAGCTTGCCGCTGCGATCGGCCGCCACGAGGTCGTCGAAACCGCCGACGTGCTGGTCGTTGATGAAGATCTGCGGCACGGTGCGGCGGCCGCCGCTGCGCTGGAGCATTTCCTCGCGGCGCGACGGATCGGCGTCGACCATCACCTCCGTCCATTCCAATCCCTTGGACTTCAGCAGGTTCTTGGCGGACACGCAGTAGGGGCAATAGTTGGTCGAATAGACCTCGATCTTGGGCACGACGGACTCCGGAAAGGAAAGCGGCGATGGCGGGCTAGATAGGGGCCCATCCCCCTGAAAACAAGCCGCCGGAAAGCAGTGAACCGGGCTCATGAGACGCGGTCACAAGTGATATTGTCACCCACCTATGCGCATGGCACCACGTAACGCTCCCCGCCCCCTTCCGAGCAGGCTCGCCGCCGCCCTCGCCTGCGCCCTGATGGCCTTCGGGGCCGGCGCGCAGGACACCAGCGTCCGCCTGCCCGACCTGGGCAGCTCCGCCAACGCCCTGGTCTCTCCCCAGGAGGCGCAGGACTACGGCGCTGCCATGCTGCGGCAGATGCGCGCGCTCGACATGGTGGTGGACGACGCCATGCTGGACGACTACATCAACGACCTCGGCTACCGCCTGGTCGCCGCCAGCGACAAGCCCAAGGACCACTTCTCGTTCTTCATCGTCAAGGAAGACGTGATCAATGCGTTCGCCGCGCCAGGCGGCTATATCGCCGTCAACTCCGGCCTGATCAACATCACGAACAACGAAAGCGAACTGGCCGGCGTGATCGCCCACGAAATCGGCCATATCACGCAGAACCACCTTCAGCGAGCCTTCGAGTCCTCGAAGAAAGACGCGCCACTGATGGCGCTGGTGCTGCTGGGCGCGATCGCCGCCGGTGCGGGTGCGCACGCCGGCGACGCCGCGGGTGCGGTGCTGATGGGCGGCCAGGGCTTGATGCTGCAGCGCCAGATCAACTTCACCCGCAAGGACGAGGTCGAAGCCGACCGCGCCGGCATCCAGACGCTGGCCAATGCGGGGTACGACCCCAACGCCATGGCCGCCTTCTTCGAGCGCATGCAGGACACGCTGCGCGCCGGCTCGGGCGGCGACCGCGACGTACCGGAGCTCCTGCAGACTCATCCAGTGACGCTCTCGCGCATCAGCGACGCCAAGTCCCGTGCCGGCGCCCTGGTCGCCCAGCAGAAGCAGCGCCCCACCGCCCCCACCCTGGTGAAGAGCCAATGGGAAAAGAGCACGGCGCCGATTCCTTACGTAAAAGACCCGACGCAGCTCGCGGCGGCTCTCGGCAAGAAGGATGGGCTGGAGACCTATCCGCTGATGCGCGAGCGCGTCCGCGTACTCGCGGGCGACGCCTTGCAGCTCAGCACGTACTACGCCTCCAACCTGAGCACGCACCGCGAGTTCGACACGCCTGCCAACCGCTACGGCTATGCGCTCGCCCTCACCCGCAGCGGACGCGGCGGCAAGGCGGTGGAGGAGCTTCAACCGTTGCTCAAGAGCTATCCCGTCAACCAGATCGTGCGGCTGGCCATGGCCGACGCCAAGCTGCAGGCCGGCCAGCGCGGCGAGGCGCTGGCCATTTACGCCGAGCTCAATCGCCAGTCGCCGCGCAACCGCGCGATCGCCCTAGGCTATGCGAAGGCGCTGACCGACAGCGGCAGCACCGCCGACGCCACCCAGGCTGCGGACATGCTCCGCCCCATGCTGGACAACGCCGACGAACCGGAGCTCTACCGCAGCTACGCGCGCGCCAGCGACAAGGCCGGCGACACCGTGCGGGCCGGCGAAGCCTACGCCGACGCCAGCTACCTCTCCGGCCGTCCCTTCGACGCCATGGAACAGCTCAAGCGCCTGCTCAAGCGGCCGGATCTGGACTACTACGCCCGCGCGCGCATTCAGGCCCGCATCGCCGACCTGACGCCGCTGGTGATGGAACTGCGCAAGCGCAAGGTGCAAACCGAGGACAATCCGGATGGCCGCACCCAACAGTGGCAGCGGCAAGACGGTTCCTGCGGCTCACGCCTCTGTTTCAGCGCCTCCGACCGCTGACTTTCCCCGCTTTCTGCACGCGCCGATCACGGCCTGCCACAGACGATTTCGTTGCGCCTTCGTGAAATGTCATCCGGGCGTAACATTGGATCGTTGCAATATTTGCGTCACAGGCCCCCAAGCGGACCCATACGCGTGCACAAGCGCATTCTTATCGTCGAAGACGAAGCCTCGATCCGCGACATGGTCGCCTTTGCCCTGCGCAAGGCCGGAATGGACGCGGTCCATGCCGCCGACGCCCGGGCCGCCCAGATCGCCATCGCCGAACAGGTCCCCGACCTGATCCTGCTGGACTGGATGCTCCCCGGCACCAGCGGCCTGGAGCTGGCCCGCCGCCTCCGCAAGGAGGACTTGAGCCGGGAAGTCCCGATCATCATGCTCACCGCCCGCGGCGAGGAGATGGATCGGGTCAACGGGCTCGAAGCGGGCGTCGACGACTACGTCGTCAAACCCTTCTCCACCCGCGAGCTGATCGCCCGCATCAAGGCCGTGCTGCGCCGAAGCCAGGGCGACGACGGCTCGGGCATGGTGGACCTGGGCGGCCTACGCATCGACGGCCCGGCACACCGCGTGTTCGCCGGGGACGACTCGGTGCCGATCGGCCCGACCGAGTACCGACTGCTCTATTTCTTCATGACCCATCCGGAGCGCGTCTACTCGCGCGCGCAGTTGCTCGACCATGTGTGGGGCGGCAGCGTGTACGTCGAAGAACGCACGGTGGACGTACACATCCGACGCCTGCGCAAGACGCTGGAACCGTGGAAGCTGGATGACATGGTGCAGACCGTGCGCGGCGCCGGCTATCGCTTCTCGGCAAGCGTCTGACGCCCGGGCCGCCAGCCCGCGCGCCGGGCCGGCGGTGCTTACCGGATCGCAGGGATTTGCCGATATGCTTGGTCGCCTTTCGGCGAGCACCGCCCGAGTCCCATGCCTGAGCCTTTCGACCGCACCTGGAAACTGCCGGCCGCCCTCGCGGCCGGCCTGCTCGCGGGCGGCCTTGCCGGCTGGCTGAGCGGGGTCGGCGCGACGCTTGGAGTGGCCATCGTCGCGGTCGCCGAAACCGTCTTGCTGCTGACTCGAATCCGTCATGAAACACGGCACATGATGCCGCCGCACCTCACCATCAGCCCCTTGCAGCATGACCGCTTCATGACGCGTTCCCGCCGTATCGCCTCCAGTCTGCGCGACCTGCGCAGCGCCGCCGGCAGTCTGCCGGACGCCGTCGTCCTGCTGGACAACGACCAGCATGTGCGCTGGTTCAACCACGCGGCGGAAGACCTGCTCGGCCTGCGCCGCCCGCAGGATCGCGGCATCCACCTGCACGAGCGCATGGGCACGACGGAACTGGCCGGCTGGCTGCAGGATGGCGCGCATGAGCCGCTCAACGACGTCGTCGCTCCCGGCCATCCCAACCGCCACATCAACGTCACCCTGCTTCCGTTCGGCCGGCGCCAGCGGCTGCTGTTGGCGCGCGACATCAGCCATCTGACCCGGCTCGAACAGATCCGCCGCGACTTCGTGGCGAACGTGTCGCACGAGCTGCGTACGCCGCTCACCGTGATCCACGGCTATCTCGAACTGATCGATCCGGAAGACGTGCCCGAACTGGCGCCGGTCCTCGGCGAGATGCGTGCTCAATCCAAGCGCATGGGCCAGATCGTCGAAGACCTGCTCACCCTCTCGCGCCTGGAGACCCAGGAACACGTCTCCGACGAGCGCGTTCCCATGACACCGCTGCTCGCCACCCTGCGCAAGGAAGCCGAAGCGCTCAGCCAGGGCCGCCATCACATCACGGTGGAGAACACCGCCGAGGCCGACCTGCTCGGCTCGGCCAAGGACCTGCACAGCGCCCTCTCCAACCTCGTGAGCAACGCCGTGCGCTACACCCCCACCGGCGGCAGCATCACCATTCGCTGGAAGCGGACGCCCGAGGGCGCGGCCTACTCGGTCAGCGATACCGGCTTCGGCATTCCCGCCGCACACCTGGCCCGCCTGACCGAGCGCTTCTACCGGGTCTCGTCCAGCCGCTCGCGCGACAGCGGCGGCACGGGGCTGGGCCTGTCCATCGTCAAGCACGTGCTCAACTTGCACCAGGCGCGCCTGGACATCGCCAGCGAGCCGGGCCAGGGCTCCACCTTCTCCTGCATCTTCGGCCCCGAGCGGCTGCTCAAGCCGGGCGGCCTGGACGAAACCTGATTCGATTGCCGGTGACCGAAGGCCGAGCGGCGGATCACACTACGCGGCACCGCCGCATGAGCTTGCGGCCCGCATCGGACAGAATGCGACGATGCGCCGCAAACCCTCCACGCCCTCTCCCGAAATCGACCCTGCCGCTCCCGAGCTGTACCTCAGCCGCGAGCTGGCGGCGCTTGAATTCAACTTCCGCGTCCTCGCCCAGGCGCGCGATGCGGACGTCCCGCTGCTGGAGCGGCTGCGCTTCCTGAGCATCGTCGCCAACAACCTCGACGAATTCTTCGAGGTGCGCGTGGCCATGCTCAAGCATCACCACAGCTTCGGTTCCGCCGCGCCCGGCCCGGACGGCATCCCATCGGCCGAGTTGCTGGCGCGCATCCGCAAGCGCGTGCTGGACCTGGTCGCCGAGCAGTACGCCACCTGGCAGGACGAGCTCAAGCCGGCACTGGACGCGGAGGACATCCATTTCCTCACGCGCAACCGCTGGACCGATCGCCAGCGCCGCTGGCTGCAAGGCTATTTCGAGAACGAGGTGCTGCCGGTGCTGTCGCCGCTGGGCCTCGATCCGGCGCATCCGTTCCCACGCATTCTCAACAAGACGCTGAATCTGGCCGTGGTGCTGAAGGGCCGGGATGCCTTCGGCCGCGAAGGCCATATGGCCCTGGTGCGGGCGCCGCGCTCGCTGCCGAGGATCATTCGCCTGCCCAACGAGGTGTGCGGGCCGGGCGACCATTTCGTGTTCCTGGCCGAGCTGCTGCAGGGCTTCGTCGACCAGATGTTCCCCGGATTCAAGGTGGCCGGCTCGTACCAGTTCCGCGTGACGCGAAACAGCGAGTTGATGGTCGAGGAGGCCGAGGTCGAAAACCTCGCCCGCGCGCTCAGCGAAGAGCTGCTCGGCCGCGGCTACGCCAAGCCGGTGCGGCTGGAGATCGGCACGGATTGCCCCAAGGCGATCGTGTCCATGCTGATCGCCAACTTCGAGCTGGAAGAGAGCGACGTCTACCGTTGCGACGGTCCGGTGAACATCATCCGCGCCGGCAGCGTGTACGACAGCCTGGACCGGCCGACGCTGAAATTCCCGCGCTTCACGCCCCAGCTGCCGAAGGCGTTCGACGCCAGCAAGTGCAAGTTCGAGGTGCTGCGCGAGCGCGACGTGCTGCTGCACCACCCGTACGAGTCCTTCGCCACCGTGGTGGACCTGCTGCGCCAGGCCGCGCAGGACCCCGCAGTCCTGGCGATCAAGCAGACGCTCTACCGCGCCGGCGCCGACACGCCGCTGGTGGATCTGCTGGTGGAAGCCGCCCGCAACGGCAAGGACGTCACCGTGGTGATCGAACTGCGCGCGCGCTTCGACGAGGAGGCCAATATCCGCCTCGCCACGCGTCTGCAGGAAGCCGGCGTGCAGGTGGTCTACGGTGTGGTGGGCTACAAGACCCACGCCAAGATGCTGCTGATCGTGCGCCGCGAGGGCGAGGTGCTGCGGCGCTACGTGCATCTGTCCACCGGCAACTACCACCAGGCCAACAGCCGCGCCTACACCGACATCGGCCTGATGACCGCCCACCCGGAGATCGGCGAGGACCTGCACAAGGTCTTCCAGCAGCTGTCCGGCCTGGGGCCGATGATCCAGCTCAAGCGCCTGCTGCACTCGCCTTTCACGCTGTACAAGAGCGTGATGGCCAAGATCGAACGCGAGACTGCGCACGCCTTGGCGGGCCGGCCCGCGCGCATCGTGGCCAAGCTCAACGCGCTGAACGAAGCCCATGTGATCGAGGCGCTGTACCGGGCTTCGCAGGCCGGCGTGGAAATCGACTTGATCGTGCGCGGCGCCTGCACGCTGAGGCCCGGCCTGCCGGGCGTGTCCGAGCGCATCCGCGTGCGCTCCATCGTCGGCCGCTTCCTGGAACACAGCCGGGTGTACTGGTTCGCCAACGACGGCGCCCCGGAAACCTACTGCGCCAGCGCGGATTGGATGGAGCGCAACCTCATGCGCCGCATCGAGGTGGCCTGCCCCATCCTCGATCCCGCACTGGCCCAGCGCGTGTACGACGAAACCCTCGCCAACTACCTGGCGGATAATACCCAGGCCTGGCTGCTCGGCAGCGACGGGCGCTACACGCGGGCGCAGCCCGGCGGGGATCCGCCGCACAACGCGCAGCAGTTCCTGCTGGATAAGATCAGTCCGGTGGTTTCTCCGGTTACCCGCGCACCGGCCTGACCCACGCGCTTCCGTGCGTGCGAGAATCCGCTCTCAATCGCACGGAACGAGCCCCGCATGATTCAAGGCGAACAGATCCCGATCAAGGATGGCGAGCTGATCGCCGCCATCGATATGGGTTCCAACAGCTTTCACATGGTGGTGGCCAGGGTCGAGCACGGCGACCCGCGGGTGATCGACCGCCTTCGCGATACTGTGCGCATGGCCGCCGGCCTGCGCGCCGACGGCACTCTCGATGCCGAGCACCGCGCCCGCGCGCTCAATTGCCTGGCCCGCTTCGGCCAGCGCATCGCCGGCCTGCCCTCCGCCCGCGTGCGCGCGGTGGCGACCAATACCGTACGCCGGCTGGCTTCGCCCCAGGCGTTCCTCACCGCCGCCGAAACGGCGCTGGGACATCCGGTGGAAATCGTGTCCGGCCGCGAGGAAGGGCGCTTGATCTTCCTGGGCGCCTCCCACGACCTGCCCGCCTCCCGCGAAAACCGCCTGGTCATCGACGTCGGCGGCGGCAGTACCGAGTTCATCATCGGACGCGGCCTGGCGCCCATGCACACCGAAAGCGTGCAGGCGGGCTGCATCGCCTCCACCATGCGCTTCTTCCCGGGCGGAAAACTCAACCGCAAGCGCTGGCAGCGCGCCAACGGCGAGATGGGCGTGCTGCTGCAGCAGTTCGCCGAGGACTATCGGGAAGCCGGCTGGGTGGACGCCTTCGGCTCGTCCGGCACGGCCAAGGCCATCGGCGCCGTGGTGCAGGCGATGAAATTCTCCGACGACGGCATCACGCCGTCGTCGCTGGCTTCGTTGCGCGACGCCCTGCTCGCCCAGGGCCAGATCGGCGCCATCAAGCTGCCCGGTCTCTCGGACGACCGCGCGCCGGTGATCGCCGGCGGCGTGGTGATCTTCGAGGCGGCGTTCGAGGCGCTGGGCATCGAACGCATGCGCGTCTGCGAGAGCTCGATGCGCGAAGGCCTGCTGTGGGACCTGCTCGGCCGCGCCGGCGGCACCGACCCGCGTACCGCCAGCATCGATGCCCTGGCCGCACGCTACGGCGTGGATCGCGCCCAGGCCCGCCGGGTGGAATCCACGGCGCTGATGCTGTTCGACCAGATCGCCAAGTCCTGGAAGCTCGACGGCGAGGCCCGCGAATGGCTGTCGTGGGTGGCGCGCGTGCACGAGATCGGCCTGGCCATCGCCCACAGCCAGCATCACCATCACGGCGCCTACATCCTTCGGCACGCGGACCTGGCCGGCTTCTCGCGCCAGGAACAGCAGCTGCTGGCGGCAGTCGTGGAGGCGCATCGCCGCAAGCCCGACAAGGCGCTGTTCTCCGCCCTTCCGCAGCGCTATCGCTCGCTGGCCCGGCAGATCACCGCCCTGTTGCGCTTGGCCGTGCTGTTCCGCCGCGCGCGGCGCCCCGAATCCCTGCCGCAGATGCGCCTGGCCGCGACCACCCAGCGCCTGCGCCTGGCCCTGCCCGCCCCCTGGCTCGAGCAGCATCCGCTGACGGAGGCCGACCTCGAGCAGGAAGCGGCCCCCATGGCCGAACTCGGGCTCGCGCTCGAACTGACGACGATCTGACCGTGCGACCCGCCCAACTCTCTACGGCCTTTAAGGCCAGCCTCACCCCGGCCGCGTATCATGCGCGGATGCCTGACGCCGCCCGATACGCCATGCAACGAATCCTCTCGCTGATCGCCTCGCTGATCGTCCTGCCGATCGTCCTGCTGATGTTGCCGCTCACCGCCTCCGCCCAGGCGGCGAAACCGGCCGTGGCCGGCACCCCATCCGCCCAGCCGCATCCCGAAGTGGTGATGCATACCGCGATGGGCGACATCACCATCGAGCTCTTCCCCGACAAGGCACCCAAGAGCGTCGCGAACTTCCTGCAGTACGTGCGCGACGGCTTCTACAACGGCACCGTGATGCATCGCGCGATCGCCGGCTACATGGTGCAGGGCGGCCTCTATACCCGCGACCTGCAGCCCAAGCGAACGCACTCGGCCATCGCCAGCGAAGCGGACAATGGCCTGTCGAACCTGCGCGGCACCATCGCCGTGGCCCGCGGCGCCGATCCGAATTCGGGCACCTCGCAGTTCTTTTTCAATCTCGTGGACAACCGCCGGCTGGACTACGTCAGCAACCAGAGCGGGCTGACCTGGGGCTTCACCGTATTCGGCAAGGTGGTCAAAGGCATGGACGTGATCGACAAGATCGCCGCCCTGCCCACCCGGGCGCTGGGCCCGTTCGCCAATGACGTTCCCAATCCGCTGGTCGTGGTCGACAGCGCCTACGTGCTCGGTGAAACGCCGCCTCCCAGCCCCTCGGCCGCACCGGCACCCGTCGCCACGCCCGCTGTCTCGGCACCCGCCAAGCCAGCGGCCAAGAAGAACGCCAAGGGCTGAACTGGCATGCACACGCTGTTCATCGCGGACCTGCACCTGGATGCGAGCCGCCCGCGGATCACGACGCTGTTCGAGGATTTCCTCGCCGGCGAGGAGGCTCGCAGCGCCGATGCCGTCTACATTCTGGGCGACCTGGTCGAAGCCTGGATCGGCGACGACGACGATGCCGAGCTGCCGGGACGCATCGCCGCGGCGACCCATGCCTTGCGCGACGCGGGCGTACCGGTCTACTTCATGGTCGGCAACCGCGATTTCCTGCTCGGCGAGGCGTTCGCGCAGCGCGCCGGCTTGACGCTGCTGGACGATGGCGCCGTCCATGACCTTTACGGCCGCCCCACTCTGCTGATGCACGGCGACGTGCTCTGCACCGACGACGTGGCCTACCAGACCGTGCGCCGGCAAGTCCGCACGCCGGAATGGAAGGCTCAGATCCTGGCGATGCCGCTGGACGCTCGTCGCGCCTTCGCGGCCAAGGCCCGAGAGGACAGCCGGGCGCATACCGGCACAACCATGGAAACCATCATGGACGTCAACGCGGACGCCGTGGCCGACGCCATGCGCCGGGCCGGCGTGACGCGCCTGATCCACGGCCACACCCACCGGCCCGCCGTCCACCGCTTCGACCTGGACGGCCAGCCGGCGGAGCGGATCGTGCTCGGCGATTGGTACGAGCAGGGTTCCGTGCTCCGGGTGACGCCCGGACAGGCGGAGCTGCGGGGATTGACGCCGGCTTGATGGCTCCGGCGGGATGGGGGCACCGTACCGACGTCCGCTTCCTTTCCCGCTAGCCTGGGTCGCGAAGAAAAGCCATTCGTCGGCGATCCGTTTGACTTCGCTCATTCGTCCTTGGTGTGTCCACACGAAAAGGAGGCACCCATGGCTAACGAACCCGTCGTTCTCATCAATCTGCTGAAAGTCGAGCCGGCCAAGCAGGCGGCGCTGCTCACGCTGTTGCAGCAAAACATCGAAACCGTCGTCAGGACGCTCCGCGGCTGGCGGACGAGCCGGCTGATCGCGGCCGCCGATGGCACCAGCGTCGTCATCTATTCGGAGTGGGACAGCCCCGACGCGGTCGCGGCGATGCGGTCCGACCCGCGGATGACCGCGTATTTCCCGCAGATCCTCGCGTTGGCCAGCCTGGACTCAAGCCTGGGCGCGGCGGTCTTTGAGCATTCCACCCCGATCGCCGCGGCGGGCCCGGCCATGAGGTCAGGCGCGTGAGCGACGCCGACTTCGAAGCCCGCCTGGCCGAGCTCAGGCCGCGGCTGCACCGCTACTGCGCGCGCATGACCGGCTCGACCGTCGACGGCGAGGATGTCCTGCAGGACACCTTGGTCAAGGCGTTGCAGGCGCGCTCCGCAGGCACGGCCGTGGACAACCTCGAGGGCTGGCTGCTGCGCATCGCCCACCATACGAGCCTGGACTTCCTGCGCCGGCGCGGCCGGAACCGCGTCGTTCCGCTCACGGAAGAGATCGAAGAGCCTTCCATCGCCGAAACCGACGTGGTGATGGTCGGCTTTCAGGCGTTCATGCGATTGCCCGAACTTCAGCGCTGCGCGGTGATCCTCAAAGACGTCCTGGAACACTCCATCGAGGAAATCGCTGCCATTGCCGACTGCACGCCCGCGGCGGCCAAATCGGCGCTGCAGCGCGGACGGGCCGCACTGCGGCGGGCAGCCGAAGCAGCGGACGATACGCGGCTGCCGCTTATGTCGGACACCGACCGCCGGAAAATGGCCAGCTATGTCCAGCTGTTCCAGCAAGGCGATTTCGACGCGATACGCGCGCTGCTGGCCGACGACGTGAAGCTGGACCTGGTGAACCGGCTCAAGCTCGAGGGACGCGAAGGTATCGGCCGCTATTTCACGCGCTACGCCGAGGAAACGAAATGGCGCTTCGCCTTCGGCGCGATCGAGGGCAAGCCCGCGATGCTGGTGTTCGACCGCACCGGCTCCATGGAGCAGCCCGCATTCTTCGTGCTGCTCGAATGGCGAGGCGATCGGATCGAGCGGATCCGCGATTTCCTGTTTGCGCCCTATGCGATGGAGGTGGTCGACTGGGTGCGGCTGGCCTGAGGCAAAGCGGTGCATGCGAGGAGCATGCGATCTTTGTCGCGAGCGACGCTGCCTAGATACCGCCACACGACGCAGCCGGCATGCCCCCGGAAAGTCCTCGCCCGTCCCTTGGCCGCGCCTAGCCTCCACAGCTTTCGCCAAGCGTGGCGAGAGAGGTGATATGCGTGTCAGCGCGTGGGTGCAACGTGGGGCCTGGAGCGTTCTCGCCGCAGCCGGACTGGCGAGCGCCGCTGCCTGGTTCGCAGGCGACAGGCTGATCTATCCGGCTCGACACCTCGTGGGTGCACCACCATTCGACCTTCCTGCTCGCAGTGTGACCTTCACCAGCGACACCGGCCTGCCCCTGCACGGTTGGTTCATACCTGGGCAGCCAGGGCAAGGAGCCGTGTTGCTGCTCCATGGCGTGCGCGCCTCGCGTCTAAGCATGCTGGCGCGCTCGCGCTTTCTTCATCGCGCCGGTTATGCGGTCTTGCTGTTCGACTTCCAGGCCTCCGGCGAAAGCCCGGGGGAGGCCATTACCTTCGGCTATCGCGAAGCGCTCGACGCCGCCGCCGCGGCGCGCGAGTTGAGCCGGCTCGCACCGGGCGAATCCATAGGGATCATCGGCACCTCGATGGGAGGGGCGGCGACGGTGCTCGCCGGCCCATCCATCCGCGTGGATGCGATGGTCTTGGAGCAGGTCTATCCAAGCATCGACCAGGCCCTGCGCGACCGCCTGACGTGGCATGTCGGCCCAGCGGGCCGTTGGCTGACTTGGCCTCTGCTGGCGACGCTGCAGCCGCATCTGGGCCTGTCCCCATCGCAATTGCGGCCTATCGACCATATCGGCGCGCTGACCACACCCAAGCTCCTCATCGCCGGCGCCTGCGATCACCATACGCGGCTTGGGGAATCGCTGGCGATGTACAGGCGAGCCGCGGCTCCGAAGGCTTTGTGGGTCGTGCCCGGAGCCGCACACGTGGATCTGCACCGGTTTGCAGGGAAGGCCTATGAGACACATGTCCTCGCGTTTTTCGGGAAATGGTTACGAGGCGAAGCAAACGCGCCGACCGATGCTGTGGAAACGCTTAGCGACGAGAGTGTCGGCATCGCTTCGGCGCAGGTGTTTCATTGCGAGTGATGCGCATCGAGCGTTGAATTTTCTTGCGTCGCGCGCCACGCGATGCGCTCTGCGTGATCAGCCTGCGGCTGTCCAAATTCGCTCCAGGCGAATTTGTCGAACCGGAAGGTTCGTCCACAACTTTCTCTCCGCCAGGTACGCAAAACGCCCCTTACGGGCGCTTCCATTGGCTTCGATGCAGGGCGCGCTTCGTCGTGGAAGGTGGGATTGTTCGGGCCAGCCTAGGGCTGTCCAAATTCGCTCCTGGCGAATTTGTCGAACCGGGGGTTCGTCCACAACTTTCTCTCCGCCAGATACGCAAAACGCCCCTTGCGGGGCATCTCTCTGTGGGCTTCGATGCAGGGCGTGCTTCGTCGTGGAAGGCGGGATTGTTCGGCCCATCCATGGGCCGAACCCCTTCGCGCTGTGCGCTGCGGGGCCAGCCTGCGGCTGTCCAAATTCGCTCCAGGCGAATTTGTCGAACCGGAGGGTTCGTCCACAACTTTCTCCGCCAG
>JABLTH010027052.1_pt1 | contig 33198 bp, 28 predicted proteins | sample 7875711 | NCBI WGS metagenome assembly JABLTH01 (sample SAMN14941262, study PRJNA633318) | bioreactor metagenome | isolation source: bioreactor | place: China | collected 2019-03-05 | reverse complement strand
ATCGCACGCCGATGGCCGACGCCCTCACCGTCAGCTTCGCCTATAGCGCGGACGGCATACGGTTCGACGCCACCTCCGGCGAGTACCCGCGTGCGGTGCGCGTTGTGCTGACCGTGCCCGGTACCGGTGCGACCGTGGAACGGTTGCTGGCATTGCGATGATCGTCACCAGAACTCACCGATCTGCACGCGGCGCAGCGCTCGTCGTGGCCATGCTGCTCACTGCACTCGGCGCAGCGGTTGCCGTACAAATGATCGTGCCGCTCTCCGGCTGGCTGGAGCGCGAGTACCGTGCGCGCGACACTCAGGCGAGTTACACGCTGGCTGATGCGTCAGCGGCGTGGGCACTGACAGTGCTCGCGGCCGACGCCCGACTCGGTCCGGTCGATCACTACGGCGAACTGTGGGCCACCCCACTGCCGGCAACACCGGTGGAGGGCGGCAGCATCGAGGGCCGCATCACTGACCTGCAGGCCCGATTCAATCTCAACAGCGTGGCGCCGCGCGGGGTCCGCAGTGCACCCAACATAGCACTCGCGCGGACCCTGTTTGCGCAGGCAGGAGTGCCAGTCGGGCTGGTTGATGTGCTGGCTGACAGCATTGATCGCGACGAGATCAGCGACGACGGCCAAAGCGAGCGCCAGCGCTATGGCCGCAATCTGCGCAATGCCCCGCTCCGGCGCTTTGCCGACCTGCTCGATGTGCCGGGTATCACTGAGGCACACGTCAGCGCGCTGATGGCCGCGGTCACCGTATTGCCCGAGGCAACCCCCATCAACGCCAACACGGCGGCGCCTGCCCTGATCGCCGCCGCGTTTCCTCGCGCCACGCGCGAAACGCTTGATCGCGCCATCGCCCGACGCGCACAGCAGCCGTTTGCCAGCGCTGGCGATCTGGCCGCCGCCATCGGGCAGCCGCTGCCGGACAGTATGTTCAGTGCCAACACCCAATACTTTGCCGTGGACGCGACGATCCGGTTCGAGCGCGCGGCGCATCGCGTACAGTTGCAGATTGCCCGTCCGCCCAACGCTCGCCCGATCGTAATTTCACGTCTGATTGCCAATGCCTGACCCCGCCGCCGTCGTGATCGTCCCGCCGCAGCTTGGTCTGGCACGCTTGGCGATCCCCGGCTTTGCCGGACTCAGTGCCAGCGAGCGCCTGCAAGCCGCGGCACTCGCCCTGCGCCGGGACCTGAGCGTCAGTGACGCTGATCTGCGGATTGCCGCGACGCCAGCGCCTGGGCCGACCACCTCATCGGGCCATGCGATGGTGGCGTGGTGCGGCAGTGGTAGCGACACAAACAACAGACCGCTCGCCACCGATTTGCCAGGTGCCGTGCAGCCCGGTCGGTTGTACTGGGTCGGGGCGCCCGCTGGCTATCTGGTCGGCGAAATGGGGGCGGTCGTGGTCGAACCCAATGACGCGGGACAAGCGCTGCCAACCGAAGTGGCAGCCATGCTCGCCGCGCGTGGCTGCCAAGTGGTGACAGACATCGTACTGGTTGATCGCGACAGCAACGCGCTGCCCGATGACCGGCTGGCCTTGTGGTCGGCCGCCAGCGGCGTTTCATTGCGTGATGGCAGTTGGCCCGTCACAGCGTCCGTACCACTGGTGGCGCCCCCTCGCGCCCGCGTCCGGCCGGTCACCACGGCACTCGACCGCACGTTGCGCTGGGCGCTCGCGGCGGCACTGGTTTGTGCCGGTCTCAGCGCATGGCGCTATGCGTCGCAGCCAACGCCGGCGCCGTTGCCAGCCGCTGCCTCGACAGCGCCAGCGCCCGGAGCACTGCTGGACCGCATCAGCATTTCCGCGCCCGACCTGCTGCCACACTTGCAGAGCGCCACCTATGCCGGCGGTGCCTGGGTACTCGTTCTGGCTGAAGCGTACGACGCCGCTGCCATGCAACGTGCAACCCGGATGCTGGAAGGCAACGGGCTGGTGGTGCAGTCCGCACGTGCGCCCGGGCCGCGGCTGCGTGTCTCACTACCCACCGAGTTGAAGCCACAATGAAGGCAACTACTGGCAAGTTGAACATTGGCCTCGCGCCCGGCAGCGTTCGCCGTATCGCCTGGGCGGCGGTGACGATGCTCACCATTGCCGCCGCCCTGTGGCTGCAGCACGCCGCTGATCGCCGCGCCGCGCTCGCGCAGGAGGCCGCCGTACGGAGTGCGTGGCAGACCAGCCAATCGCCCGCAGCAGCGGTGCCACTGGCATCGGTCAGCACCCGATTTGCCATTCGCCCTAGCGGTACCAGTGCGGGCGGCAGCGAGCTGATCTGGCAAGCGGGTAGCGCAGGAGAACTGCTTGCGAGCCTCAGGGCGCTCGACGGCACTGACGCCCGGCTGGCACAAGTCAAAGTCACGCGCAACGGCAGCGCCGGATTCTCGGTAGTGGCGGAGCGATCACCATGAAACGATTGCTGACGATCCTTGCATTGGTGCTGATCGCGCTGTCGGTGCTGGTCTGGCGGATGCCTGCGTCGGTGCTGCGTCTGTTCATGCCGCCGGACGCGGCACGAGTGGTGCAATTGCATCGCATCGACGGCACGGTGTGGCGCGGCAGCGCGCTGTTGAGCCTGACGGGAGTGCCACCCTCGCTGCCCGTTACCTGGTCCTGTCGGCCGCAGTGGTGGCCGCTCGGCGTCCGGTGTGAGCTTGGCGATACCGTGGCCGGAAGCGTCGTGCTGAACGCCGTCACCTCCGAGGTGGTGGCCGAACGACTGAGCACGACCCTGCCGCTGCGCGTCACTGCGGGCGCCCAGGTCGTTGCCCAATCGCCTCGCGTAGTGGCAGACGTAGTTGCGGCAACACTGGCCCGTGACCGCCTTGTCGTGAAAGGCAATCTGCGTGGGCAAGATGCCGCCTACCGTCTGGGCAACACCGACATCGCCCTGGGCGAAGTCAGCCTGGATTGCGCGCCTTCGACAACTGCGGCGGATGGCAGCGTTTGCACTGTTGCCAATCGCGGTGGCAGCGCCCGCATCGATGGACGCCTGCAGTTGGCACCTCGGGCCGTGACGGGCAGCGTGGAGCTGACGCCGGCCGGGGGCGTGACCCAGCGGTTCGGTTTCTAGAAAAACGTCTTGGTACCCACGGCTAAAAACCGCTTTTGCTGCCCTTGCGTACTGACTGGTGAACTCGTTTCCCAGCCGGTATGCACTACCTTTCCCCGCCTCCGCAGTCGCTAAACGGATACCATGCTTCGATGGTAGTTCCTGGCTTTTCCGGCGGCGGCTCGGCATCCGTCTCGCTTCGTGATGACTCCGGCAGCGATCCGCTGGCCGAGCGTGACCGCTCGCTGGCGGCGCTGGTGGCACGCATGGCCAACAAGGATGAGGCTGCCCTCGGCGAGCTTTACGACTTGACGGTGCGCCGCTTGCACGCGTTCGCACTGCGCATCGTGCGCGACACGGGTCTGGCTGAAGAAGTCACCGAGGACGCCCTGTTCCAGGCGTGGCGCGAGGCCAACCGCTTTGATGCCGGGCGCGGCAAAGTCATTACCTGGCTGTTGACCATTTGCCGCTCGCGCGCGCTGGACGCCCTGCGCCGTGCCGACATTGCCGAATCAGTGGAAGACCCCGACGAATTCCGCGCCCAGGAAGCCAGCCTGATGGCCGAACCGGAGCAACTGATCGGCCAGTTTGAAGCAGGCAGTGCCGTACACAATGCGCTGCTGCAATTGCCCGCCAGGGAGCGGCAGGCAGTGAGCCTGGCTTTCTTCCGCGGGCTCACGCATCAGGAGATCGCCGAGCACTGGCAAATGCCGCTTGGCTCGGTCAAGACGCTGATGCACCGGGCCTTCGCCCAACTGCGCACGCATCTGGAGGCGCAGCAATGAACAACCCTTCAAGCATGGATGATGATCTGAATTTCCCGCCGATGGTGGCAGCGCGCATGGCCGAGGCCGTACGCGACGTGCCACTCGACGCCATGGCCGAACGCTTCATGAAGTCGCGCCTGCTCACCCGTGTGCGCGACCATGAGCGTGGCGCCAACACCAGCACCGTGCGCCCCGGCGACGGTGAATGGGAAAAATTCAGTCCGCGCATCAAGATGAAAGTGCTGCGGCGCGAGGCAGATGGCAGCAGCATGAGCTATCTGCTCAAGCTTGAGCCAGGTGCCTTTCTGGTGCCGCACCACCATCATCACGACGAAGAGTGCGTGGTGCTCGAGGGCGAAGTCACTATCGGCGAATTGCGCGTTGGCCCGGGCACCTATCACCTGGCGCCACGCGGCATGATCCACGAGCCGATCCGGTCGGAACACGGCGCTGTGCTGTTCATCCGTGGTCAGGAGCCAAGCTGGCGCGACACGGCTGTGCGCGAGACCTTGCGGGCGCTGCTGCGCTGACAACCCAATCCCGAAGCGCCGAGCGTGCAGAGAATGGTATCCATTCACTGCGCACTCCGTCTGCCGCCGAATTGCACTGACCAACCGTGCCCAGCTGCAAGGACTCGCTGGAATGGCCCTGGCCGCCGCAACAATTACCTTCAACCGCCAGTTGGCCACCCGACGCGGCGCTCTTCCCCCTCGCGACGGCGCGGCGATTGACAGACGTCAATGACGAAGGCAATGATCACCCCCAGAATGGTCTGACGCGCGTTTCTTGTGGCTAGTACCGCAGAGACGTCAACCACTCTCGCGGCGCCGCAGCAATGACTTCTTCCTGGCCTGATCGCTCACCTGTTCGTGTTCGTTGCTTGCTGCGCCGTGTGGCGGCGCTATGCGCTGCCGGCCTCTGCGTGCTGCTTGCTGCGCCGCCAGTGGCCGCGCAACCGGCGGGCTGGGCACACAAGGCGACGCTGCGCGTCGAGCCAGCCACCCCCATGGCGGACTATCAGGTCAAGCTGACGCTCAACCGCGCCACCTTCGACTACAGCAAGGCGAAGCCCGATGGCAGCGATCTGCGCGTCTATGCCGGCGCGACGGAATTGCCGTACTGGATCGAAACCTGGAATAGCGCCGGCACATCAACCTTGTGGGTCAAGGTGGCTGCCGCCAATACCGCGTCCCTGCACCTCTACTTCGGCAACGCTGCTGCCGCCGCGGTCAGCGATGGCGCCGCAACTTTCGAACTGTTCGACGATTTCACCTCGCTGGCCGCATGGACGCTGCGTACGCAAGCCACCGGCACTGCCGTGCAGGCGACTGTGGACGGGCGCAGCGTGGCGCAGCTCACCTCGCCCGATCTCTCCAACGGCAGCGTACTGACCCGGCCGTTCGCGTCCAGCGGCACCGCCGGCTATGTGATCGAAACCCGCGCGCAACGGCCAACACCGGGTTCTGACGGGATCCTCGTCGCCTTCACCGACAACAGCCTCAACGCGTCCTACTCCGATTTGCCCGACAACGGCTATGTCGGCTATCTGTTTCGCCACGGCAACAGCCGTTCCGGCTTGATCCGCATGGTCAACGCGGGCGCGGCGGGCAGCGGCGAGTGGTCCATCGTCGACAGCGGCGTGGCGGACCAATGGTACGTTGGTGGTTTGCGCTGGTCTGGCGACACGCTCACGTCCGAACGCGACCGCCAGACAGTGGTATCCGCACCGGGACAGGCGTTCAGTGCGCTTACTCATTTGCACATCTCCACCCTCGCCAGTGTCTGGAACTTTGACTGGGTGCTGGTGCGCAAGGGGGCAGCGGTCGACAGCATCGCCACCGTGGTGACGCCGCTCGTCTACACCGCCAGCCACCTCGCCAGCAGCGTCACCGTTCACACCAATCTAGCCAGCGGAGACGTTGCGCCGCTGAAAACCTATGGCGGCGCCAATACTGGCATCGCTACCCCCGCCTGCGCCTTCGTATCCGGTGATGAACTGTTCGTTGCCAATCATCATGCAAACTCCATCACCGTGCACGACATCAACGCCGCCGGCGATGCACCGCCGAAGCGCAGCATCAGCGGTGCCCTGAGCAATCCTGCGCACTGCTGGGTCGACAACGGAGAGCTTTTCGTGGCGAATGCCAACGGTGGCAGCGTGCAGGTCTACAACAGCAGCGACAACGGCAATACAGTCGTCCCGAAGCGGGTGCTGGATGTGCCGGCCCGCGGGCTGGCGGTCTACGGCGAAGAGTTGATCCTGCCGCAGGACTACAACGTCACGGCAGGCAACACCATTTACATCTACCCAAAAACCGCCAGCAACCCGGCAACGCCGTCGCGCACCATCACCGGCAGCAACACGCTGCTCGCCGGCCTGGTTGGCGTGCATGCATCCAACGGCGAGCTGTTTGCCATGACCAGTGGCGCAGTGCGCGTGTTCAACCTCGGCGATAACGGTAACGTCGCGCCGAAGCGCTCGATCAGTGGTGTGCAGACCGGTTTTGCCTTCCCGGTCGCGGTGTGGACGGTTGGCGACGAGCTCTTCATCGCCGACGCCACCGGCAACCGGATCAGCGTGTTCAACCGCAATGACAGCGGCGACGTCGCGCCGAAACGCGTCATCACCGGTGCCGCGACGGGCCTGAACTACCCCTACCACGTCACGGCGGACGCTGGGCTCGTGCCCATGGCGATGTGGGAGGCAGAAAGCAATGCACTCGATAGCGTCGGCCCCCATCACGGCGTTGCCAACAGCGGCGTGACGTACTCGGCGGGTGTCGCCGGACAGGCATTCCGCCTCAACGGTAGTACCGGCAAGGTGACGGTGCCGGCGTTCGACATGGGCAACAACTGGACAATTGAAGGCTGGATCCGGCCCGACACCTGCAGCGACAACTGGCATTGCCCGATGCTGGTGCGCAGCGCCGGCAACCAGGATGGTCTGTTCCTCGGTTACGGTGGCCCTGGTCACTCGGCGGCGGGCCAGTTCCTGTTCGATATTGGCGGCAGCGGCGCCTGGCAGTTGGTGATGACCTCCGGTGGCAAGTACGCCTCGACAGCGTGGCATCACCTGGTCGCCACACGCAACGGCGACACCTACACGCTGTTCGTCGACGGCGAGCAACGTGCGCAGCAGGTGGTGCCTGGCGCGTCCACCGCCTATCAGTCGCGCGACCTGCAAATGGGCTACTGGCACTACAGCATCGGCGAAAGTTATGTAAATGGCGCCATTGACCAGGTCAGCATTTTCGACACCGCGCTCGCGGCGTCCGAGGTGCGCAACCGCTACGTGCGCCTCGCTTCGGCCTGCCCCAATCTGCTCGCCGGCACCATTAGCTGGTGGACGGGTGACGGTGATGGCCGCGACACAATGGGTAACAACGCGGTCGTGACGGTCAGCGGTGTCACCTACACGCCCGGAAAATCGGGTCAGGCATTCAATCTTGATGGCAGCAGCGGGTACGTTCGGGTCGCGCAGCCGAACGGTCTGCCGACAGACAGTGCGCCGCGCACGATGGCGCTCTGGGTCAAGACTCCGGCCAATTTCTACAGCACCACGGAATGGGCGATGATGCAGTACGGCACCGCCGCTGGCTCACAAATGTTCGGCCTGATCACCTCGGGCAATGCGCCGTACCGACTCTATTTCTATGGCAATAGCAACGACGTCGCCGGTGCCACCACACTACAGCCCGACACCTGGTATCACGTCGCGGTGACTTACGACGGCCACCTGTTGCGGCTCTATCTCAATGGCCAGATCGACGCCGAGGCTGTCGTCGGTGCCCTCAACACAACGCTGTCGGCCGATGGTCTGACGCTCGGATTGAGACCGCCGGATGGCCCTGGCGCTACCCGCTGGAAGGGCGAGATCGACGAAGCGGCGGTGTTCAACCGGGCACTGTCGACGGCGGAAGTGGCGCTGCTATATGCGGGCACCGGATCAGCCTGTCTGCCACAGAACTCGACATCGACCAGCATCAACGCGCACACGCCGAACCCGAGCGTCGTCGGCCAGCCAATCACTGTGCAGGCAACGGTCACGGCGACCACGCCCGCGACGGGCACGCCTGGCGGGAGCATCGTGGTGAGCGATGGCAACACCACCTGCAGCATTGTGCTTCCGGCGACATCCTGCACGATCACACCGGCCAGCGCCGGCAGCATCACACTGACCGCGCGCTACGGCGGTGACGGCGTATTTTTTGCCAGCCAGTCGGCGGCGGTGCTGCATACCGTGGTTGATGTCAGCCAGCAATCAACGCTCACCGTCACCCGGCCTGGCAGCGCCGGCGGAAACGTCAGCAGCGCTAACAACGAGATCAACTGCGGATCAACCTGCTCGCACCTGTATGCCAATGGCAGTGCGGTGACGCTCACCGCCGCGCCCGACGCCGATGCGATCTTCAACGGCTGGCTGGGCCACTGCGTGGGCACTGGCCCCTGCCAGATCACGGTCAACAGCGATACCGCCGTGTCGGCGACCTTTGCGCCATCGGCACTGGCGCCTTTCCCGATCGATGTGGACCTGAACCACGGCTACGAAGCGGCGTTTGACGGCGTGCTGATGCTGCGTCGTCTGTTCGGTTTCGGCGGCCTGGCGCTGACCGTCAACGCGACCGGGGCGAACGCCGGGCGCACCGATCCGGCCCAGATCGCCAGCTACGTGACCGACCTGCTGCCGCTGCTTGACATCGACGGCAATGGTCGCGTCGATGCGCTGACCGATGGCCTGCTGTTACTGCGCTATCTCACTGGCCTGCGCGGCGATGCGCTGGTCAATGGCGCATTGGGTAGCGGCGCCACACGCACGCTGGCAGCCGACATCGAAGCCGCCATCGCCGCCCGCATGCCTTGACGGCTTCCAAGCGCCAGCAAAGCGCCTCTGCGCTGGGCGACAGGGCACCGGTTTGGCTATCCTGTGCGGATGACGACGCCTCCTGCCACGCCACCCGCCATCGCCGCTGCTTACGACGCGTGGTCGGCGCAATACGACCACGACTGCAATCCGACCCGCGATCTCGATGCACAGGTGCTGCCGCGTGTGCTCGGCGAGCTGCGCCCACGCACCACGCTGGAGACGGGCTGCGGCACCGGCAAGAACACGGCCTTTCTCGCCAGCATCAGCCAGTCCGTGCTCGCCGTCGATTTCTCGTCTGGCATGCTGGCCAAGGCGGCCCAACGCGGTCTGCCACCGCAGGTCCGCTTTGCGCAGTGCGACTTGCTGCAACGCTGGCCGGACGACGACAGCAGCGTTGATCTGGTGTCCTGCAGCCTGGTACTGGAGCACCTCAAGGATCTGTCGCCTTATTTTGAGGAAGCTGCCCGCGTGCTGGCGCCCGGCGGTCATCTGTGGGTGTGTGAGCTGCACCCCTACAAGCAGTATGCCGGCAGCCAGGCGCGCTTTGCGGGTGCCTCCGGGGACACGGTGAAGGTGGACGCCTTTACCCATCACCTGTCCGACTTCACCGCCGCTGCGGGCCGCGCCGGCTTGCACCTGCGGCGGCTCGACGAGTGGTGGCATCCGGACGAATCTGCCGCGCTGCCGCGACTGATTTCGTTCCTGTTTCAGCGCTGAGCCCTCAGTTCCGCCTATAGCTTTTCTTTGAAACCATTGTTCAATGTGGGCTCAGACGCGATTAGGCAAATTGTCGACTTGATCCATTTCTTGTCTGCGGGCCTTATTGAAACGTCATCTTCAGCAAAAGTCAGTGAATAACTCCAGTCGCACTTGACTTGAATTCCATCATGATGGATATTTATTCCATCATGAAAGACGACACTATCCGCCGAGCCAACGAACCAGCCGGACCCGCCAGAGAGGACGAGAGCAGCGGCTTGTCAGCCCGCATTGCCCAGCGCATACACGGCCTGCGCACGGCACAACGCATGTCGCTGGAGGCGCTCGCCGGGCGCAGCGGTGTCAGCCGCTCGATGATTTCTCTGATCGAGCGCAACGAGGCGAGCCCGACAGCAGTCGTTCTCGAAAAAATCGCCACCGGGCTCAATGTCGTACTGGCGGCGTTGTTCGATGCTCCCACCGTCGAAGGGCAGCCGGATCGCACCGGCACGCTTGCCCGCCGCGCCGATCAGGCCAGCTGGCGCGACCCCAATTCCGGTTATCTGCGACGCAACGTCTCGCCAGAAATCGCAAGCACCTCAAGCGGACTGATGCAGTCGCCAATCCAGATCGTCGACGTTGCCTTCCCCGCGGGTGCGCGCGTCGCCTATGAGACCGCCACCCGCGACATCCCTGTGCATCAGCAGGTGTGGGTGCTGGATGGCGCCATGCAAATCACGGTGGGCGAGGAGACGCATCAGCTAGACAGCGGCGACTGCCTGGCCTTCGCACTCGACCGGCCGGTCGCCTTCCACAATCCCACCGCCGATACGACTCGCTATGCCGTCGTGATCGCGACGCTACCTGCACCTCCCCGGAGATGACATGCCTGCCACCGCCGCGCCAACAACCATCACCATCCGCCGTCTGATGGCGCCGAGCCCCGCCGACTTGGCCGGACTGGCGGACGTGCTCGTCGATTGCGTCGAAGGCGGCGCCTCGGTCAGCTTCATGCTGCCGCTCAGCCGCGAGCGGGCGCTGGCGTTCTGGCAACGGGTTGCCGACGGCGTCGCGCGCGACGAGCGCGCCCTTCTGGTGGCGGAGGACGAGGCCGGCATTGTCGGCACGGTACAACTGGTTTTTGATTTGCCGGAGAACCAGCCGCATCGCGCCGATCTGGCCAAGATGCTGGTGCATCGCCGTGGGCGCCGGCGCGGGCTGGGCGAGGCACTGATGCGAGCGGCAGAGCAGCTCGGTCGCGACAGCGACAAATCGTTGCTGGTGCTTGACACCGTCACCGGCGGCGACGCCGAGCGCCTCTATGCGCGACTGGGCTGGCAAAAGAGCGGCGTGATCCCGAACTATGCGCTATGGCCGCAGGGTGGCTTTTGCGACACCACCTATTTCTACAAGGCGCTGTAGCCGCCGCTGCATTGGCTGCGTACCGTCAGGCGCAACGGCGAGTAGCGCAATCCGCTACCGCCCTGCCCCGATTGCGGGGTCATCGCAAAGTAGCGACAATCCGCCGCGCAGATTTGCCTGCTCACGAAAACAGGATCACAACCCATGCGTGACGCCACCTTGCCCGTCGTACTGATCGCCGGCGGGCTCGCCCTGCTCGGCTGGAACTACGGCTGGATTCCGGACTGGAACACGCTGGTCGCCATTGCACTGGTGGTTGCCGGCATCGCGATTCTGGTGCTCGATGGCATCACCAAGAAGTCGCTGGTCGCCGGCCCGATCCTGATTGCCATCGGCATCGGCTGGTACGGCTACTTTGATCTTGGATGGCGTTCGCGACTGATCATTCCGCTGTTGATGATCTTCTCCGGGCTGATGATGCTGGTGGCGCGCTTCGCGCCGGTACCCGAATCGCGCGCCAACGGGCTGCTGGCACCCAGGCAAAAGGACAGTGCGCCATAGGAGCTTGTTAGCGAAAAATCAGACAAAACCGGAAATGTCTTAGGCCGCGCTTTGCCCACTACAATCGCGGCCATGGCAAAACAAACCTACCTCGATTTCGAGCAGCCGCTGGCCGAGCTGCAAACCAAAATCGATGAACTGACCGAGTTGCACCACGGCGTTGACCAACTCGACGTCTCCGACGAAGTCAAAAAGCTCACCAAAAAGCTCGCTGACCTCAACAAGTCGATCTACGCCAAGCTCACGCCGTGGCAGATCGCGCAGGTGGCGCGACATCCGCAGCGGCCCTACACGCTGGACTACGCCAACGGCCTGTTCACTGACTTCGTCGAGCTGCATGGCGACCGCGCCTACGCCGACGACGCAGCCATCGTCGGCGGCCTGGCCAAGTTTGATGGCCAGAGCTGCATGGTGATCGGCCACCAAAAAGGTCGCGACACCAAGGAGAAAGTGTTGCGCAACTGGGGCATGCCCCGCCCCGAGGGCTACCGCAAGGCGTTGCGCCTGATGAAGCTCGCCGACAAATTCGCGCTTCCGATCTTCACCTTCGTCGATACCCCCGGCGCCTATCCTGGCGTCGGCGCCGAGGAGCGCGGCCAGTCCGAGGCGATCGGCCGCAACCTGTTCGAGATGGCACAGATCAAGTCGCCAATCATCGTCACCATCATTGGCGAAGGTGGCTCCGGTGGCGCGCTGGCCGTTGCCGTTGGTGACGTCACCGCGATGCTGCAATACGCCACCTATTCGGTGATCTCGCCGGAAGGCTGCGCCTCAATCCTCTGGAAGAGCGCCGAGCGCGCGCCTGATGCCGCCGAGTGCATGGGCATCACGGCGGACCGGCTGAAGGCCCTGCGTCTGATCGATCATATCGTCCCGGAGCCTGCTGGCGGCGCCCATCGCGACCCGGTGGCGATGATGGGCAACCTGAAAAAGGTGCTCGCCAGTGAACTCGAAAAGCTCAAGGCATTGACGCCAGACAAGCGCCTGGCGCTGCGCCGTGCGCGGCTGGCCGACTATGGCGCCTTCAAAGCCGGCTCCTGATCCCGCAAACGCCGTCCGTTCTGCCGTAGCCGCCGCGCTGCATCGCTGGCGTTCCCGCGCCGGCGGGCTGACACGGGTGCGAGTGGCACTCTCGGGGGGCCGTGACTCCATCGTCCTCTTGCACGCGCTGCACGAAGCTCGCCGCGATGACACCAGCTGGGCGTTGCAGGCGCATCATGTGCATCACGGCCTCAGTCTCAACGCGGATGCCTGGGTGGCGCATTGCGAAGCGGTCTGCCGCGCGCTGATGGTGCCGCTCACGGTCAGTCGTGTGCATGTCGATCGCAACGATCCACGCGGCATTGAGGCGGCGGCGCGTGACGCACGCTATGCGGCACTGCAGGCGGGAGCGACAGGCGACCAATCGAAACCAGCAACCGGTGCCACGATCATCGCCCTCGCCCATCACGCCCGCGACCAGGCTGAGACCGTGCTGTTGCAGTTGTTGCGGGGAGCTGGCCCGGCCGGGCTGGCAGCGATGCCAGCGAATGACGGTGACCTGTATTCACGCCCGCTGCTGGCGCTTCCCCATGCTGCGATTGCGGCCTACGCGACGCGACGCGGGCTCACCTGGATTGACGACGACAGTAATGGCGACCAGCGCTTTGCCCGCAACCGCTTGCGTCATGCCGTCTGGCCGGTGCTGGTTGAAGCCTTCCCGTCCGCCGAACGCACGCTTGCCCGTGCCAGCGGTCTGCAGGCCGAGGCGGCCGAGCTGCTGGATGATCTGGCGGCGATCGACCTGGCCGCAATCAGCAGCACCGATGGCGACTCGGGTGAAGACCATGAGCAGGAACTGGTCGTTTCGCGGTTACGGCGCCTGTCGCCAGCGCGGCAGGCGAACGTGCTGCGCCACTGGCTGGCAAGGCATGCCATTGCTGCCGTTGCCGAGGGCACTCTGCATGAATGGCTGCGCCAGCTCGGGACCAACAACCCGACGCAGGCTATCCGTCTACGCGCTGGCAATCTGATGCCCGATGTGATCGTCTATCGTGATCGTCTGCAGCTCGCGTGGCCGCAAGAGGCCTGGCCGGCGATGCCTTGGACCGGGGAACCCAGCCTCTCGTTGGGCGGCCATTGCGGCAGCGTGGAGTTCGTTGCCGGCGCTGCCGATGAAACCTTGGTGCTGCGACCGCCGCAGTCGGGCGAGCGCTGGCTGGTGCGACGGCGGCAGCCCGGCGACCGCATCGCGCTGTCCGAGCGCTCCGGTCATGTGTCGATCAAAAACGTCATGCAGAACGCTGGTATCCCGCCGTGGCAGCGCAGCATGTGGCCGCTGTTGATCTGCAACAACGAAGTTGCAGCAATCGCTAGCGTTGCGACAGCTTCCGCCTATACAGTGCGCGCCGCACCGTATGCTACAGAGGCCGGCGGGAGAGGCTTTTGCTGCCAGTGGAAACCCGCTTGGCAGATCAAGACCGGCTCGCAACAATGACCGTGGAGTCAGCCAGCGCGTGAACCGTGGCGTTGTATTCCCGGCCCATAACAATCAATCCAATGGAGAAATCACAAATGCTGAAGAGACTCTCGACGCTTGCCACGCTGGTGAGCCTCGCCGTGGCGAGTTCGGTCGCAGTGGCGGCCTACCCTGAAAAGCCGATCACGGTGGTCGTCCCGTTCGCCGCTGGCGGCCCCACCGATGTCGTCGCCCGCACCCTGTCGCAGGCCATGAGCGGCCCGTTGAAGGGCACACTGGTCGTGGAGAACGTTGGTGGTGCCGGTGGCACCATCGGCGCCGGCAAAGTCGCTCGCGCCCAGGGCGACGGCTACACCCTGCTGTTCCATCACATCGGCATGTCGACCGCGCCGGCGCTGTATCGCAAGCTCGACTTCAAGCCGCTGGATGACTTCATCCCGATTGGCGCCGTGGTCGATGTGCCGATGACTTTGATTGCCAAGCCGCAGACCACACAGACGAACGTCAAGGACCTGGTGGCCTACATCCGCGCCAACAAGGAAAAGATCAATCTGGCCAACGCTGGCATCGGCTCGGCGTCGCACCTTTGCGGCCTGCTGTTCCAGAGCGCGCTGAAGACCGATCTGACCACGGTTCCGTTCTCGGGCACCGGCCCGGCGATGACCGCGCTGCTTGGCGGCAACGTTGACGTCATGTGCGACCAGACCACCAACACCACCGGCCAGATCAAGGCGGGCAAGGTAAAGGCGTTTGCGGTCACCAGCAAGGGCAAGCTCGCCAACTTCCCCGAGCTGCCTCCGCTGGCGACCGAGTTGCCCGGCTTTGAGGTTGGCGTATGGCACATCCTCTACGCGCCGAAGAACACCCCGGCCGACGTCGTAGGCAAACTGCAGGGCGCGCTGCAAACGGCCATCAAGGACCCGGCATTCCTCGCCAAGATGAAGGACCTGGGCGCCGAAATCATGCCGCCTGATCGCCAGACTTCCGCTGGCGCCAAGGCGCTGCTGAGCGCTGAAATCGGCAAGTGGGCACCGATTATCCAGGCAGCCAAGGCCTACGCCGACTAAGTTGGCAGGGGCGTGCGGCGCTGCGGCGCCGCACCTCTCACCGCCACCATCACCACGCATCAATATGGTGCGCAGCGTGGCGACCAGCTGGCGTGAAATTGGCGACCGTCCAACGCGTCAGGCACAGCCAGACCGTGCTGATTCGGACGATCAGCACGACGCGAGCGTGATTTGTTTCCGCCGTTCGCTGTGCGAGCGGCAGCAAGTCCGGTGGTGCTATTCGCCGCCGGTGCCGGTCTTGACGGTTGCGCCGTCGTCCGGTTTTTCGAGGAGTTTGGTCAAGCACCCGGCGCAGGTAAAGACGGTGCGACCACCGACTTTGCGCGTCTTGCCGCCACGGATGATGGCAGGCTGCTTGCAGGTTCCGCAGAGCCGTGTCCAACTACCGGCCACCGAGCGTTTGCGCGGTGTCGCGGTTTGTTGACGAAATTTGGCGATCTGATTCGGATCGAGCATAGACATCGTCACCCTGAGTTACGCGCCATCAAATGCTCACAAGACGCGCTTCGTGTAAAAACCATGACACGAATGCAATTGAGGCAATTCAATAAAGCGTTGTATTTTCAACGGCCTATATTATGTCTCAAAAGCGCTTTCTTTGCCACTCCCACATGATGAAAAAGCCTTTGCGATTTGTCCGAAAACCGGCGTCGTGGCGCAGCCAGCGTAGTCGCGGCTTCATCCTGCCGCTGCTGGCGGTGCTGCTCATCATTGTCGTGCTGGCAGGCGTCTACGGCATGATCGTCTGGAAGTGGAGCTACTCGGAGGGCGAACGCGCAGGCGTCGTGCAGAAATTCTCGCGTAAGGGCTGGGTCTGCAAGACGTGGGAGGGAGAGCTGAACATGGTGGTGCTACCCGGCGCGCTGCCGGAGAAATTCTTCTTCACTGTGTGGGATGACGGCGTCGCTGCGTCCATCAACCGCAATGTCGGCCGCCGCGTCACGCTGCACTACGAGGAGAAGGTCGGACTGCCGACCAGTTGCTTCGGCGAAACGCGCTACTACATCAAAAAAGTGACGCCGCTGCCGGAGTAATACCCGCTAGTGCTGGTTGCCACGCGCCAGCAGCCTCGCGTAGTCCTCCGGCGTGTCGATGCCGGGTGGCAGCGGATCGTCAACGACGGCGACCCGTATGCGATACCCGTGCGCCAGGGCCCGCAACTGCTCCAGCGCCTCGTGCCGCTCGATGGCGGGCACAGTCAGGGCTGGAAACGAGCGCAAGAAAGACGCCCGATAGGCATAAAGCCCAATGTGGCGATAGACCGGCAGCCCGGCCGGCATGACAGTCACCCCGCCTGCCCACGCATCGCGCGAGAACGGCACCGGCGCCCGACTGAAATAAAGTGCGTTGCCGGTTTCAGCCACGATGCACTTGACGACGTTTGGATTGACCACGTCGCTGATGTCATGAATTGGGTGGCAAAGCGTGGCCATGGCCGCGCCGCGATCGGCATCCAGCATCGTCGCGACAGCATCAATGGCAGATGCCGGAATCTCCGGCTCATCCCCCTGCACATTGACGACGATGACATCATCGTCAAGGCCCAGCGCGGTGACGACTTCGCTGAGGCGGTCGGTACCAGTCGCATGGTCGCTGCGCGTCATCGCGACGCCTACGCCGGCAGCATGGCACGCCTCAGCGATGCGAAGATCATCTGTGGCAACAACGACCTGCTTTGCAGCGGACAGCGCCGCACGCTCGGCCACCCGCACGATCATCGGCTTGCCGAACAGATCAATCAACGGTTTGCCAGGGAAACGGGTGGATGCGTATCGGGCTGGAATGACGGCAACAAACGACATATCTCGTACTGTGCTCTGTGCTGGGTGGCGAACTGGACTGTCCGCGATCAGGACGCCAACGCCTCGATCTCTTCTGCCGAGAGCTTGCGCGCGTCCTCTTCGAGCATCACGGGAATGTCTCCGCGAATCGGGTAGGCAAGACGTGCCGACTTTGAGATGAGCTCCTGCCTGCCTTTGTCATAAATCAGTGCCCCCTTGGTGACGGGACACACGAGGATCTCAAGCAGTTTGGGGTCGATGGCCATATGGGTGGGTCGTGGAAAACTATTCGGTTGCAGCTGACACTGGTGACGGGGGCGCTGGATCATCATCCAGCAACGCCTCGCGCTCGGCGCTGGCGGCCGGCGCCGCCCGCGAAGGCTCGTGCGTGGCATACAGGTCGCAGGCATCGCGTACCAGCCGCAGCAGTTTACGCTTGGTTTCGGGCGCCAGATGCACGCTCAGCGGTACGGCCCACATTCGACGATCAGCAAAAGGCAAACACTTCGGCGCGTCTTTCTCTGTCATCAGTATCGGACGCTCGCCGATGTTCCTGAAATCACCTGGCTGGAAGGCGTGATGATCGCGGAACGGAAACAGTTGACCGCTAACGCCCGCCCGGCGCAAGGCATCGTAAAAGTTGCGCGGGTTGGCGATGCCGGCAACCACCGCTGCGCGGGATTCGGCAAAGGTCGACAACGGGGTATGGCGGCCGGGCTCGACCAGCGCGTAAGCATCGCTCAATTTGCGCCGCGCCACATGATGGTTGCCGTCCTTGTAGCCGGAGCTCGGCGTCGTCCATGATGGCATGATGCGCAACTCGCAGTTGCGCATGCGCTCGCGCGGCTCGCGCAGAGGCCCTGCCGGTAGCAGCAGGTTATTGCCGTAGCGGCGTTCGGCACTGATGACCTCAACCTCGACATCCCGCATCAGAGCGTAGTGCTGCAGGGCGTCGTCAGCGACCAGCACATTGACATCGGGATTGTCCGCAAGCAGATGGATTGCAGCCAGCACCCGATCGGCGCAGACAACGACCGGCACACCGAGAGCAAAGTGCAGCATCGGCTCGTCACCAACATCAGCCGCCGTCGACCGTGCGCTCACGGCGCGCGGCGCCTTGGGGCTGACCGGATAACCGCGACTGATGATGCCGGGGCGATAGCCCGCTTTCTGCAGGCAGCGAACAATGGCCTGCACCACCGGCGTCTTGCCTGCGCCGCCAACAACGACATTACCAACAACGACGACGGCCACGCCGGGATGGCTGCGCTTGAATACACCGCGCCGATAGAGATCTGCCCTGATACGGACAACCAGACCATACAGCCACGACAAGGGCTTCAGCAGCCGCGCCAGCGTGGTCGGCTGTCGTGCCCACCATGTCTTTTCAAGAAGCGCAGGGAGCATGATGGCAAATGTGCCGGGTTGCGGCTACACCGCGGCCAGGCTACTTGCCCGGCGACTGCGTTGCGAAAGTGATGTTGGCGTATTGCGCCAGGCGCGCTGCCTCCATCACGTGGACGACATCCTGATGCTTGGCGGCAGCATCGGCATTGATGATGATCACCGGGTCAGTAGCACCGGCGGCAGCGTCGCGCAGCGCCTGCGCCAGCGCAGCAACCGTGGTGAAGGTGAACACCTGTTTATTGAGCGCGAAACGACCGGTCGCATCAACGCCGACGTTGATCTCCTTCGGCCGCTGCGCCTGTTTTTCAGCGTCCGCTTCCGGCAGCGAAATCTTCAGTTCGGTGAACTTGCTGTAGGTTGTCGATGCCATCAGGAAGATAAGCACGACCAGCAGGACATCGATCAGCGGGATGAAGTTGATCTCGGGTTCTTCGCGAAAGCGGCCGCGGCGAAAGTTCACTTGGCGCGGTCTCCATGCAGGATGTCAACCATGCGTGTCGCCTGCTGCTCCATCTCGATCAGCAGCGAATCGACCTTGCCCCGGAAGTAGCGGTAGAACATCAATGCCGGAACCGCAACGATGATGCCCATCGCCGTGTTGTAAAGCGCCACCGAAATGCCGTTGGCCAGACGTGTCGGGTCAACGCCGGCGCTGCCGGTGCTGCCGAAGATTTCGATCATGCCAATGATGGTACCGAGCAGCCCCATCAGTGGCGCTGCCGCAGCGATGGTGCCGATGGCGTTGAGGTACTTTTCGAGCCCGTGGGCGACCACGACGCCGGTCTCCTCGACCGCCTCTTTCACCACCGGACGCGGCGACTTGATGTTGGCGAGCCCGGCAGCGAGGATCTGCCCCATCGGGCCTTGCCCCGCCGTCAGATCAACCAGTTCCTGCGTCAGGCCCTTCTTGCGGTACTCGGCGATGACTTTGTCGACCAGGCCGGCCGGGATGATCTGCGAGCGCCGCAGGGTCCAGGCCCGCTCGATGATCAGCGCCAGTGCGACGATGGATACGAAAATCAGCGGCCAGATCGGCCAGCCCGCCGCCTTGATGATGTCCCACATGGAGCGCAGTCTCGCAAATTGAGTCGTAAACAGTAAGCAGTGTAACGCGCGACGCGGTCGCAGGAGCCTGCTCGATCAGACTATCAACTTTTTCGTCGAGTCCCCATCCAGCGCGGCCTGCATCGCGGAAAGTCAAAGAGTCAACAAACGGCCTTTTTAGCTGCCAGGCCCAATATCCAAGGGGATCTTGGCAAAAAGCTGTCGGCCACGTCGTGGATCATGCAGCCGACCTCGGCCGCATCACGATTCACGTCAATGCAGTCGCGACTGGACAAGCGTCAGCCGCGCCGGCCCCGCCGATCTTCACGGCGATCTGCGGGACTCGCGGCTGCCCGGACAGATGCCGGGCAGCCCGTGCGCGCCTAAGCGCGCGCGACGCGACGACGCGAAACGTAACCAGCGGTGCCGAACGTCAAAAGGAGCAGCGCCAGCAGACCAAAGCCATTCAGCGTGGGAACTGCGAGCGGCACTTCATCGTTGTCAGCAATGCTGACCGATACACCCGCCACGCTGCGGCCGTTGTAGTTGCCGTCGCTGCTCGTTACCGCAAAGCTCACGGCGCCCGCATGCGGACCTTCGATGAGGCTGTCGTTGACCGCAGCGACGGTCACTGTCTGCGGCACATTCCAGTTTGCCGGCGTAAATGTCAGCGTCGCAGGAGACACGGTCAGCTGCGAGCCTCCGGTAACCGTCACGACGACGTTCGCTGTTGGCTGCGAATTCAGTACGACCGTGAAGCTGTCCGTCCCGCCCGCCTCGGAGACATTCGTGCTGCCGCCGCTTTGCACGACCGTGACGCCGGCAGTATCGTTGTCTGTAATGTTGACGGTGACATCCGGTGGGTTAAGACCGTTGTAATTCGGGTCCATGCTGACCGCGGCACCGGTGACGATGGTCGACACGTGTGCCCCCTCCACCACCGCATCGTTAACCGCCGTCACGGTCACCACTTGCGGCACGTTCCAGTTGGCGCCGGTAAACGTCAGCGAGCCGGTAGACACCGTCGACTGGGCGTCCGGTGTCAGCGCGATAACCACTGGGGCGATCGGTTGCGAAGTCAGCACCACGCTGAAGCTGCCAGTTGCACCGCCTTCCGTTGCGTTGGTGGTGGTCGGAGACACGGTAATGCCCGCGACGTCGTTGTCGGTGATGTTGGCAACGACATTGGCGACTGCGAACGCGTTGTAGCCGGTGTCAGCACTGGTGACAGCAAAACTGATGTTGCCTGTGTGTGTGCCCTCGACGATGGCGTCATTGACTGCGGTGACGGTCACCGTTTGTGCCACATTCCAGTTTGCAGGGGTGAAAGTCAATGTTGCGGGAGACACCGACACTTGCGCATCTGGCGTCAATGCGATCGTCACGTCGGAACTCGGTGCCGTGTTCAGCGCAACGGTGAACGTGTCAGTGGCACCGCCTTCCGTAACGTCGGTTGTGCCACCGCTCTGGGTAACAGTGATGCCCGGCACCGTGCCGCTCAACGTCATGGGAAAACCTTGTGCGGGCGTACCAGTGCCGCCGTCAAGCGCTGCCGCCCAGGTACCAGGTGGAGTCGTGGTGCTGGCGAGGAACTGGAGTGCGTCACCGGTTGCGGCTTGCCCCAGAATTGTCAACGGGATCGCCCACGGGCCTGAAGCCAGCGTGCCGCCGACCTGCCAGTCCAGCCAGTAAGTTCCGGCTGGGAGGCTGATGTTCAATCCGCCCGCCTCGACCGCCATGATCGGACGCGTCGTAGCGCTGATGGTCGTCTCGGTGACACGATAGATGCCGGTGAACAGCGTAGCCGTCATCCGGTTGGTGGTGGTGTCGCCAAAGACAACTGCCGAACCAACCACATTCGGGGGACCGTTCCAGATCTGGAAGTTCAGGTTGTTCATGGTTGACGTGGTGGTCGAACCGGTCTGATAGGCATAGGTCGTCACCTTGTCGATGACCCAGCCGCCAGCGGGCACCGTGAAGTTGTCTGCGACACGATTGCCTGCCGACTGCTGATGGCCGAAGCCGATTGTGTTCATGCCCAGCGACACGCTTTGCACCATGCTGACGTCGGCGCCACCAGCACCGGTGCCAATGCCGGTGACCATCTGGCTGCGGGTGTCAAGCAAGGTGGCCGCAATGCGCGCCGGATTCGCTTGAATCGGTACCGGCGGATGCAGCGTCGTGGACGGCGCTTCGGCCGGGTTGTAGATTTCGGCGGCCTGACCGAAGGCGAGCGCGGGCAGGACTCCGGTTAGAGCCAGTATCAGATTACGGAACAGAGACAAGATAACCCCCGGAAAACAACGTTTTGTCTGTCACGTCGTGCACCGCAGAGCGGGTAGAGAGGCAATGTCAGCAGCCAGCGATTCGACGTCGCCATCCAACACCAAGCTACTTTCGCCCGTCACAATGCGGCCACGAAACTTCGTGAACTGGTAATGATAAAGACAAATGGGCCGTCGGCCAACGCCTTCGCGGCAGCGGGATCCGGCGCGCCAGGCGTACCAGCAACTCGGGGCGGGCCAAGGCAGGGGTAACCGCTCCGCCCGCACGACCGACCCGATCCCGCGCGTCACCGGCGAGCCCGCAGATCGTCACTCCGAAGCCAAAGTGAACACGCTATGTTGGCTTCCAGCCGTCCTTGAGGGTCACCGCGCGGTTGAATACCAGTGCGCCGGGCTGTGACAACTTGCGGTCTGGCGTGAAATAGCCGTTGCGCTCGAACTGATAGCTTTCGTCGGCCTTCGCACTGGCCAGTGAAGGCTCCAGCCAGGCCTGCACGACCGTGAGCGAATTCGGATTCAGGTAGTCCTTGTAGTCGCCCTCGCCCGCGTCCGGATTCTCGACGTTGAACAGCCGATCATAGAGGCGCACTTCCGCCTGAATGCCGTCAGCCTTGCCGACCCAGTGGATCGCACCCTTGACATTGCGGCCACCGGTGCCGCTCTTGGTCGCCGGATCGTACGTTGCGTAGATCGTCGCGATGTTGCCCGCAGCATCTTTCTCGATGCGCTCGCACTTGATGATGAAGGCGTGGCGCAGGCGCACCTCGCCGCCTGGCACCAGCCGGAAGAAGCCCTTGACCGGGTTCTCCATGAAGTCGTCGCGCTCGATAAACACTTCGCGACAGAACTTGAAGCTGCGCTTGCCGCGAGATTCGTCATGCGGATGTACCGGCGCCGAGCATTCCTCAAATTGCCCTTCGGGATAGTTCTCGATGACCACGCGGATCGGATCGAGCACCGCCATGCCGCGCGCGGCCACTGCATCCAGGTCATCACGCAGCGCACGCTCCAGATCGCCCATATCGATCCACTGATGCGCCTTCGACACACCTGCCCGCTCGGCAAACAGGCGGATTGAGGCGGGCGTAAAGCCGCGGCGGCGCAGGCCGGCGAGCGTCCAGAAGCGCGGATCGTCCCAGCCATCGACATACCCCTTCTCGACCAGCTCAAGCAGCTTGCGCTTGCTCATGACGGTGTAGCTCAGGTTCAACCGCGCGAACTCGATCTGCTGCGGGTTCGGCGCTGGCAGCTTGCCCGATTCGACGAGGCGCTCAAGCACCCAGTCGTAAAGCGGTCGGTGCGCTTCGAACTCCAGCGTGCACAGCGAATGCGTGATGCGCTCGAGCGCATCGCTGATGCAATGCGTGTAGTCGTACATCGGGTACACGCACCACTTGTCGCCAGTCCGGTGATGCTCGGTGTGGCGAATGCGATAGATGGCCGGGTCGCGCAGGTTGATGTTGGGCGAGGCCATGTCGATCTTGAGGCGCAGGATGTGCGTGCCGTCGGCATGCAGTCCGCGCTTCATCTCGTCGAATAGGCGCAGGTTCTCCTCAGCGCTGCGATCACGGAACGGCGAGTTCTTGCCGGGCTCGGTCAGCGTGCCGCGATTGACACGCATCTCCTCGGCCGACTGGCTGTCAACGTAAGCCAGGCCGCGCTCAATGAAGTGTTGCGCAAAGGCGTACAGGGTGTCAAAGTAGTCGCTCGCGTAGAACAGCTTGTCCTTGAAAGAAAACCCGAGCCACTCGACCATTTCCTTGATCGACTCTTCGTACTCGATGTCTTCCTTGACTGGATTGGTGTCGTCGAAGCGCAAGTGACAGACGCCGGCGTAATCCTTGGCGAGGCCGAAGTTCAGGCAGATCGATTTGGCATGGCCGATGTGCAGGTAGCCGTTCGGTTCCGGCGGGAAACGCGTGATGACCTTGCCGCCATGTTTTCCGCTCGCATTGTCGGCATCAATGATCTGTCGAATGAAGTTGGAAACGACCCTGGATTCTTCTTTGCCCACTGGCGTGGCGCTGCTGGCGGATACAGCGCCCTTGATCGGTGCGCCCTTGGTCACGGAACTCATTCGAGATTGGACAATGTCGTATTGTGCGGTCGCAACATTGTAACGATGCGCTTTTGTACCGCCGAACGCGCGTCCATCAGCGTTCTGGAAAAGTCACCGCTGCGCGACGCCAGCCCCGATGCGGTCCCCGGAATCGGGAAAGTTGCCCACATCGATTGTGGATAACTGACCGGATAACTCTGCCGATCTGGCCGCAGCCCGCATCGGTTCTCGATTTTGCTTTTTGCTCGCAGTCTGTCCTGCAAAAACGTAAACTCGATCAAGCACTTGCACCACACAATCAGCGTTTGCAGGCGATGACGTTGGCGTGCTCCTCAGAATAATCCCGGTACCGTTTTCGTCGACATGTCCTGGACAGAACCCGCAGAAACCATCAACAACGCCGAGCCTATTTCGGTCAGCGGATTGTTGCAGCGCGCGAAGCTTGCGCTGGAACGTGCACTGCCCTTGTGCTGGGTATCAGGCGAGATTTCCGGTTTCAAACGCGCCGCGTCGGGCCATTGTTATTTCGACCTGAAGGATGACGCGGCACAAATCGCCTGCGTGCTTTATCGCAACCGCGCTGCGCTGGCTGGATTTGAATTGAAGGATGGCGCACAGGTGGAGTTGCGCGTCCGTCCCTCGGTCTACGAGCCGCGCGGCAGTTTGCAATTCACCGTCGAACAGGCGCGCCTGGCGGGCGTGGGTCGTCTCTACGAAGCGTTCCTGCGGCTCAAGGCAAAACTCGACGCCGAGGGCTTATTCGCCGATGAACTGAAACGCGAGCTGCCCGCATTCCCGCGATGCATCGGGCTCATCACGTCGACCCGGGCCGCTGCCCTTGCCGACATGCTGCGTGTGCTGCGCGACCGCTGGCCACGCGCGCAGGTAGTCGTGTATCCGGCGAGCGTACAGGGTGCGAGCGCGCCCCGCGAATTGCTCGCGGCGCTCAACGCCGCCAACGCGCGTGCTGAGTGCGACGTGCTGATCATCGGCCGTGGTGGTGGCAGTATCGAGGACTTGTGGGCGTTCAACGATGAAGCGCTGGTACGTGCCGTTGCCGCTTCCAGTGTGCCCATTGTCAGCGCGGTCGGCCACGAAACCGATTACACGCTCTGTGATTTTGCCGCCGACGTTCGCGCGCCAACGCCAACCGCAGCCGCAACAATGGTCACCCCAGAGCAGCATAAGCTGCGCACGGCATTGGGCGAGCGGGCACAGCGCCTGATCGACGCGCTGGACAACCGCTGCAACCGGCTCGCCGAACGGCTTGATCATCTCGCCGCGCAATTGCGCAGCAGTCTCGGCAAGCTCGCGCCCTGGCGCGAAGCCTTGCTGCGCGCCGAGGCGCGACTGCAGCGCTGTCTGACCCGGCAGCTGCCGATGCAGCACGCGCGACTGGAAGCGCTGGCGCGCACCCTGGTTGCCCGGCAGCTCCCGCCCCCGGCCATTGCCCGTCGCCTGTCGGGTTGCGAGCATGCGCTGACGCCCGCCATGCGATCCCGTTTGCTCAGCGCACAGCATCGCCTCGACCGCGCTGCTATGGCGCTCGCACATCTCAATCCCGAGAACGTACTTGACCGCGGCTATGTGCTGGTCTACGACAGAAGCGGCGCGCTGGTCACCGATCACTCGCCGATATCCATCGGAGAGCAACTGACGTTGCATTCGCGTCGGCGCCGGGTCCGCGTGACTGCCGACGCAATTACAGACGTAAAAGTAAATCCGTCCAATGGCTAGCAACAGCCGCTGAAAAGCGACTGAATTTGCGCGTCAATGCGTCAAGATACTTGTGACGATAATGCCGATGTCATAACATGCCGGCGTCCGCTGACAAAGGGGTCGAACCTTGAAACCACTCTTCGCTGCACGCGTGCTTGGCGCGCTTCTGCTTGTGTCTGCAGGCGCGCACGCTGCCTGTCCATTCAACGTCTCCGGCGTCGGTACCCTGACCGACCCGGCCAGCTTTGATCTGTTGCGCGATGGCGTGCTGATTACCCGGTACGCGCAAGGCATGCGTGGTGCGGCGCTGGTGGCCGGCACCGGCACCACTGCGGCCACGGTCGAAAGCAATATCGCCAACAATCTGGCGCAGCTCGACATCAATGGCGATGGCTTCCTTGATGTGCAGGACGCGCTGGTGATCAACCGGGCCCTGCTTGGCATCGCCAATAGCAAACAGGGCGCCGGCACCGCCAACGTCAACTACGGCACGCGGACCAACGCTGCGGTCATGCAGGCGTTTGTTGCCGGTGGTTGCAACATTACTTTTGCCGCGCCCAGCAGCGATCAGGTTGACGCCTCGCGCTTCCTGATTCAGTCCACATTCGGGCCCAGCCTCAACGACATCCAGTCGTTCGTCGCGTTGACGCCGGATGCTGCCGTGTCCGGCAGCAATCACAAAAAGCAGCGCTCAACCTGGCTCAACAACCAGCTCAACATGGCGCGCAGCCAGAAGCATTTTGACTACCTGCTCGCCCGCAAGGTTGAATACGACGCTGCCGGTCAGACTTTCTACAGCGAGATGAGCCGCGAAACGTTCTGGGGACAGGCGCTGAAGAGCCCAGACCAGTTGCGCCAGCGGGTCGCGTTTGCGCTGTCGGAAGTGGTGGTGGTGTCCGAGAACGGCGGCTCCAACGATCCATTCGAATTGGCCGCCTATCTCGATCTGCTGGCAGACAACAGCTTCGGCAACTTTCGAGACATCCTCTATAAGGTGTCGCTATCCCCGGCGATGGGACGCTACCTGAGCCATCTGCGCAATGATGGCGGCGCGGCCACACCGAACGAAAATTTCGCGCGTGAAATCCTGCAGCTGTTTGCGGTTGGTCTGTTCATGCTGAACGCGGACGGCACCGCCACCGCGACCCCGAGCTACGACGAAGACACCGTCAAGGGTTTCGCCAAGGTGTTCACCGGCTTTACCTTCGACGACCCCTACTGCAAGACTGGTGACCCCGGCTACGGAATTTCCCGTACCAATTGCCGCGACGGCTACTCGACCCTGCATCCGTCGTGGTACTGGAGTCCCTATGACAATCCGCCCAACAACACCACCACCGGCGAGGCTTTCCCGCCAGTGCTGGCCGGCTGGGCGAAGCCCATGATCGCCTACCCCGGCAAGCACAGCGCGCTGGCCAAGCAGATGCTGAAGTACAACTACGCCTCACCGGTCAGCGCCTGTACTGCCGCCGTCAATCTGGCCAAGCCTGCAGCTGCCGGCGGCGCCGACGGTCTGCTGGCGGCCATCAACACCACCGGCTCAGGGGTGACCACCGGCACCCGCGTCAACGCGACTCAGGCGTATGCGACGCTCAACTCGGCAATCGACAACGTGTTCTGCCATCCGAACGTCGGCCCGTTCATCAGCCGGCACCTGATCAAGTTCCTGGTCACGTCCACGCCGACACCTGCCTACGTGCAGCGCGTGGCCGCCGTGTTCAATGACAACGGCAGTGGTGTTCGCGGCGACATGAAGGCGGTGATCCGCGCGATTCTGCTGGATGACGAGGCCGTGTCGCCAGCGACCACGCTGACAGCGACTGAATACGCAAAGTTCGGCAAGCTGAAAGAGCCGATGCTGCGCCTCTCCGCGATCCTGCGCGCCTTCAATGGCACCAGCGCCTCCGGTCGCTACCAGCTGCACTACATCAACGACGTCGAATACGGCATCAGCCAGGGACCGCTGCAATCGCCGACGGTGTTCAATTACTTCCACCCCGAGTTCGCCCCGCCTGGGCCGGTGTCGACCAATGGGGCGATCGCGCCAGAGTTTGAAATCACGACGACGACTGCGGTCGCGAGCACGCAGAACTTCCTCGGCAGCGTCATCACCTCAAGCAACGGCAACAATCTTTACAAGCAAAACGGGCAGGGCGACTTCTCGGGGACCTGTGATTCCACCAACACGCAAGACTGCATCTTCTCGAATCTGTCCGATCTGTACGCGATTCAGGCCAGCAGCAGCAGCCTGTTCGACTACATCAACCTGGTGTTGCTGGGCGGCACGCTAAGCCCCACCAACAAGGCCGCGCTGGCCAGTGCGCTCGACACCGCCTACCCGGTCTACACCCTGCCTGGCTCGCCCACGGCGGGGAACATCACCACCTGGCAGGACCGCAAGCGTGACCGCGTCAAGAGCGCGCTGTGGCTTGCCGTACACACCCCCGAATTCCAGATTCAACGATAGGCGGCACCACCATGACACCCAAGAACTTTCAGGAACGCCGCAGCTTCCTCAAGCAGGCCACCTCGCTCGCGCTCGCAAGCGGACTGCCCACGCTGGAATCGCTGACCAAAGTCGCGCATGCTGCTGGCGGCGTCGGCGCCACCGAAGTCGGCGCTGACTACAAGGCCATCGTTTGCGTCTTCCTCTATGGCGGCCAGGACGCTTCCAACGTACTGATCCCTTATCGCGACAGCAATGGCACCGGAACCACCGAGTACGACCGCTATCGTCAGGGTCGTGCCAACGGCAGCGATCCGCAAAATCAGACGACGTCCACCGGTGACCTGTCCTACACCAACGCACAGCTGGCGGCAACGTCGATCTCGTCGACAGGTACCGATCCCGGCACCAACTCGGTGTTCACCACCCACACCTACGGTCGCCAGTTTGCGCTACACCCGAGCTACGCCGAGTTGCGCTCGCTGTACAACAGCGGCAAGCTCGCCGTGATCGCCAACGTTGGCCCGCTGGTGGCACCGTTGACGCGCGCGCAATGGTACGGCTCGTCAGCTACACGACCGCCCCTGCCAGTCAACCTGTACTCGCACGACGACCAGCAGAAAGGCTGGATGAGCGGCACCGCCAACGTCGCCAACCCTGCCGTAGGAATCGGCGGCCGGATCGCTGCCAACCCGGCGATCGCCGCGTTGAACGTGGGTGCCAAAGTGTCCACCCAGATTTCGATCGACGGCGTGAACACCTTCATGCTGACCGACGTCGGCTCGCCGACTACCGCCATCGCCTATCAGGTCGGTACTGGCTCCATCGGGCGCCTGCAGACTGCGACCACGACGCCACCGGCGACGCCGACCGTCTGCAACACCGGCTCCACGTTCATGAACAACAACCCGACATCGCCCTACTGCGTGACGGGTGGCCCGATTCGGGTGAGCAACGGCTACAGCTGGAATTCGCCTCTCTACAACGCGTTCCGGGGCCGCATCAATGCCACCGCCGAGAACGTGTCGGTCTACCACGACCAGTGGCGGCAAACGATGAACCAGTCGATCCAGACGGAAATTGACGTCAGCTCGGCTTTCCTCAACAGCCCGCCAACCGAGGAAATCGTCGCTCCATTCCAGACCGTACTCAGCGTCGACAGCGGCAACGATCTGGCCAAACAGTTGCGCATGGTTGCCGCCATGATCCGCGCCAGCAACCAGCTGGGCGCCACGGCTGCCACCCCGGTCAAGCGGCAGATATTCTTTGTGTCCATCGGTGGTTTCGACACTCACGGCACCGAGTTCTGGGACAACAACCCGAGGCTCAATGGCCGCATCAGCAAGGCCATCAATGCCTTCTGGTCTGCGATGGGCAACGTGCGCATCCGTGACGCCGCCGGCACCGGTTATCTGCCCGGCAGCGCGCAGGATCGCGTCACGCTGCTCACCATGACCGACTTTGGGCGTACGCTCGACTCCAATGGCGCGGGCTCCGATCACGGCTGGGGCAGCCACCACTTCGTGCTTGGCGGCGCGGTGCAGGGCGGCAAGATCTACGGCATGAACCACAACGTGTCGCAGGCGTATATCGACTCCCTCACCACCACCAGCAAGGTCTGGGTCAGCCCGGATACCACCTGCGGCGCCGTGCCGCGCGTCGGCATTCCGCCAGACCGCTACAACAGCTCGCTGACAGCACCCGGTGCCAAGTGCAACGGCCTCAACCATGCGCTCGACCGCGGCGAATTGCTGGCGACCACGTCGGGTGATGCCGTGATGGCGACCATTGCCAAATGGTTTGGCGTGCCGCTCACCACCAACGCCGAGATTGACGCCATGTTCCCAACCGTGCGGGCGGCCCACCCGAACGGCTTTGACATGGGATTTCTGGCCTGACCACCGGCTGCGTTGGCAGCCTGGTCAAAATAAAAGAGGCGCGAAATTCGCGCCTTTTTCTTTTCGCATCCTCCCTCGTATCCGCGCTGCGCGAGTCACTCCTGCCCGAGTTTGCTTTTTGCAATGGGTGCCGCTCAGGGTTGCAGCGTGGTTGCGAGATAGCTCTTCATCTGCGCCACGTTCCTGCTGCCTGGGCGGCCAGCGCCGCTGGTCAGCGCAGTATCGTCGGTCAGACCGAGCAGGTGGCGAATGATCAGCAGGCCATCGGTCGTCGCCAGTCGCAGGTTGTCGCCCTCGATATCGAGATCCGGCAGTACGGCCGCAAGATAGCCTTCGATGGCAGCGGCCGAGGCGCGCTCGGCCCCGGCTGCAGCAACAGCGTCGGCCACCAGCGCAGCGCCGCGATAGCCCAGCAGATAGCGAAGAATCAGCAGCCCGTCGGTCGCCGCGTCAAAGCGGTCGTCGTTGTCAACATCCAGGCTTGGCACAAAAGCTCCGGCCGTGAAGGTTGCGGTAATGGTGCTGGCGCTGGCCGGCACGGTGTAGGCATGGCTGCGTGCTCCCGCGTCGGACCACGACGCGAAGCGATAGCCGCTCGCCCCCGCATTCTGATCGCGTGCTGCGATGGTGAAGGCAGCACCTTCCGCAGCGTTGATGGTGAACGGTGTGGCGCGGGTAACGCCGTTGACCGTCAGACGCAGTCCGGGCGGCGAGGTTTGCATCGTCACGTCGCGTGTCTGCCCGTAGCGAACACGACGGATCTGCCCGCCACCGGCATAGGACGTGTAGTACAGCGCCTGCGTCGCGAGATAAGGCCCAAAGGTCAGCGAGGTTGCGCTGTTGGCGCCCAGACTGGTGGCGAAGGCAAACGCCGAAGTGATTGGCGCCGCCGGGGTACCGGTCGCTGGAATGCGGAACATCGCGCCGCAGATGTAGTCAGCCAGCAGGTAGGTGCCGTTGTAGGCCGACGGCCACACACCGTTGGGCACGAAGGCACCACCAGTAATCGAGTTGCAGCCGCTAACCGTCGTGCCCGGCACGCTGGTGCCACCGTGCTGGTATTCGAACACCGGGTCGATCATGTTGGCCGGGCGCGGGTTGCATTTGCCGCTGGTGCTGTTGTCATGGGCGCCCTCGCGGCAGTACCAGCCGAAATCGGCGCCGGCCTGCAACTCGTCGACCTCCTCCCATACCCCCTGCCCGACATCATTCAGATAAAAACGGGTGCCGGCAGCGTTCGGATCGGGCGCGATGCGGAACGGATTGCGCAGGCCCCAGGCAAAGGTCTCCCGGCAGTGGTTGCCGGCAGTCGTGGCACCGGTCACCGCGCAGACGCCGGTGCCAGCACCGACAAATGGATTGTCTGGCGGAATACCACCGGTACTGGTGACACGCAAAATCTTGCCGGTCAGCACGTGTTTGTCGCGCGCCGCATCGTTGCCCCCGCCGGAGCCGGAATCGCCTGCATAGTCAGTGCCGCCATCGCCGATGCTGATGTAGAGATAGCCGTCCTTGCCAAAGTGCAGGTCGCCAGCGTTGTGGTTGCCGCCGGGCGATGGCATGTTGTTGACGATGATGGTCTCGGTCGCCGGATTGATCAGATCATTGCCGCCGAGCACAAAGCGCGACACCCGATTGACGGCGCGTCCGGTTGCATCGTAAAGCGTTCCCGTTCCATAGATGGCGCCAGTGGCGCACGACGAACCATTGCGAGCCGTATAGAACAGATACACGTAGCCGTTACTGGCGAACTGTGGATCGACGGCCACGCCCAGCAGACCGCGCTCGCTGCCGGTGCAGATGCGCGGGTCCGCGCCAGTGGCCGCCGTGTTGAAGGTGATTGCGGCGGTGGCGAGCAGCGCGCCATTCTTGACCACCCGCAACGTGCCCCCCTGCGTGGTGATCAGCATTCGCCCATCCGGCGTAAATGCCAGCGCCGTCGGCGCACCGACGTTCACCACCGCTTCATCGACGAAACCCGATGGCAGTGTTTGCGCGGCGACCATGCCCGGCAACGCCGACAGCACCAGACAGCAGGCGAAAAAACGGAACAGAGAGCGGGAGATTCGATTCATGTACGCAACCATATGACATCGTCATTGGCAGTGCAAGGAAAGAATGAGGCCTTCGCGATCATCAACTTTTTGCATAAAAGCCGATTTTCATTGGGCTAAACGGCCAATTTCACTCAATGTCGATTTCGGCAATTATGACCACGAAGCCCTTATCAAATGGCACTTTGACCGAAAAGCTGATCTGGTCAATACTGATCGTGTCACGCATTGAAGGTTCGCACCAATGCGCTTTGACAGCAATCCCATTGGCATAATGGCGGGAGCGATCGGGGGACGCAAACGATAGTGAGAATGTTGTCGATGCAGAACACAGAATCGGGCGGCCGGCCAGTTACAACCTGGGCAACGGCCATGCTCTCGCGCCTTGCGGCGTTCGCTGCGATTGGCCTGGTCAGTCTGCTCGGCAGCACGGTGCTGGCCCAGGACGTCAACAACGGCAAGGTGCTCTACAACACCCCGCTGGTCGCCGGTGAACGCAGCTGCAGCAATGGCGCCTGTCACGGCCCCGACCCGCTGGACCGGCAAAACCGAATTCAACTGGGTGAGAACGCCGGCAATATCGCCAACGCCATCAACAATCTGGTGGTGCAGATGGCCTTCCTGCGCGGTCACGTCACCACACCGCAGCTGATCGATCTCGCGGCCTACATCGCGGACCCGACGTCGGCCACCGGCCAGCCTGTGGCGCAGGTGTCGCCGCCGACATTGAGCTTTGGCGCCGTCGCGCCCGGCACCGCTGCACCAGCGCAGCAGATCACCGTCACCAACACCGGCACCTTGCCGCTGGCCGTGTCCGGCGTCTCGTCCAGTGATCCGGATTTCGCTGTCAACTCGAGCTGCAGCGTGGTCGCCATCAGCGCCAGTTGTACGGTAAACGTCATCTTCACGCCATCGGCGACGGGCGCCCGCAACGCCACCATCACCATCCTGCACAACGCGAGTGGCGGCAGCAGCACGGTGACCGCCAGTGGCTCTGGTTCGGCAGCGGCCATTCAGGTACCGGCCACACTGGTATTCCCGCCGACGGTCGTTGGCTCATCAAGCAGTCAGCAGTTCATTGAGGTGCGCAACACCGGCAGCCTGCCGCTGCAGATCAGCGCCATCGTCATCACCCCGAGCGGGAGCCCGTTCCAGCGCATCGGTGGCGATTGTGCCGACGGTATCAGCGTCGCGCCATCCGCCAGCTGTTCGGTATCGCTGCGAATCACCCCGACCGAGAGCGGCGCCGTGCAGGCACAGTTGTTGATCCTGCACAACGCGGCGGGCGGCAGCAGCGCGGTGGCGTTGAGTGGCCTCGGCGTGGTCAGTGCGCAGCAAACCCGGGTGATGACCGAATATCGCTACGCACCGCTCGACTATTACTTCATGACCTCGCGCGACGGCGACAAGACGCTGCTCGATGCAGTCGCCGGCTGGGCGCGAACCGGTCAAAGCTTCAACGTGCTGGTTACAGAGACAGCCGACCGGCTCGGCATCTCGCGCTACTACTTCGATCAGGTGGCGCGCAATGGCCAGCGCGGCAGTCACTTCTACACGCTGGTTGAAACCGAAAAAACGCTGCTCGCCAGCCTCAATCCGAACAACCTGCAGGCGCCCCGCTTGCCCTACAACGAGGGTGTCGACTCCTATGCCTTCGCGCCACTGGTGGAGGGCGT
>JABLTH010085506.1_pt1 | contig 33235 bp, 28 predicted proteins | sample 7875711 | NCBI WGS metagenome assembly JABLTH01 (sample SAMN14941262, study PRJNA633318) | bioreactor metagenome | isolation source: bioreactor | place: China | collected 2019-03-05 | reverse complement strand
TGCCGTCGCTCGTGGGCGACGAGGTGTTTCCCAACGCGGTCGCGTGGACGACCGGGATGTTCCAGTTCGCGGCGCTCGCGGGTCCGGTGCTGGCGGGCGTGTTGATCGATCGCTTTCACGCGTCGTGGCCGGTGCTGGGGATGGCGGCGTTTGGCTGTTCGGCGTTGGGCGTGACGGTGTTGCTGACCAGGCCGCGTGAGGTGAAACGGGCCGGGCGAGGGCTTTCGATGGCGGCGATGGGAGAGGGGCTGCGTCACCTGCTTCGGGAAAAGCTGGTGCTGGCGGCGATCACGCTCGATCTTTTCGCGGTGTTGCTGGGGGGCGCGACCGCGCTGATGCCGGTGTACGCCAAGGAGATCTACCACGTCGGGGCGCGCGAGCTTGGCTGGCTGAACGCGGCGCCGTTCGTGGGGGCGCTGGCGATGTCGGTCGTGCTGGCGCACCGCCCGCCCATGAAACGTGCGGGCGCGTCGCTTCTCTGGAGCGTGGCGGGCTTCGGCGCGTGCACCATCGTGTTCGGGCTCTCGAAGAACCTGTGGCTGGGGTTGGTGGCCCTGGTGGCGTTGGGCGGGATGGACTCGGTGTCGGTGTATGTGCGTCACATCCTCGTGCAGGCTCGCACGCCGGAGGAGCTGCGCGGGCGCGTTTCGGCGGTCAACTCGGTGTTCATCGAGTGCTCGAACGAACTCGGCGCGTTCGAGTCGGGGCTCGTGGCGCGGCTTCTGGGGCCGGTGTTCTCGGTGGTGAGCGGCGGCCTGGGCACGATCCTGGTGGTGTTCGGCGTGGCACTGGCGTTCCCGCAGTTGCGCACGCTGAGAAGGATCGAGACGATCGACAACAGTCGGCGGGTCGCCAAGTAAAAAGCCCTCGCGTGGCGAGGGCCTTGTGGAGACGTGGTTGGCGAGCGAGATTACTTGGCGCTGATCGAGAGGTACTTCTCGACGGCCTTGAACTCAGGGGCGAGGTCGGGGGTCCACTTCATGGTCCATGAGGCGCCCATGACGGGACGGACGATCTTGCCGCAGCGCTCACGCTTCACCCAGTCGCGGTTGCCGCGGTTGTAGACGACCATGTTCTGGCGGCGGAGGCGCTGGGCGCGGCGGAGGCCGCGGCGGGAGCCGAGGTCGCGGCGCATGAGCCGCTCGACGGTGCTGATCGCGCTGGGGGTGCGCGGAGCCTTGCTGACGGTGAGGGTGATTGTCTGGCCTGGCTGGAGCGAGTCGAACATGAAACCTCCGACGGTCGTCCCGTAAATCCGGGGCCTGAATGCTAGGCAGCCAGCCCGCCCTGGCAAGGCGCAAGCCGTTCTGAACCACCAAACAAGGCTCAAACAAAGAGCCGCTTCCTGAATCGGAAGAGGTGATGGGGCGGTCGGCGGACCTACTGTGGGGCATGAGCGAGCAAGTTCCCGCCGTCAGGTTCGATCCGAGTCTTCCCCACCACGCTCGCCCGAAGCTCCGGCCGGTGCGTGGGTTCCCGGCCCAGATGGGCGACCAGATGGTGCTGGGGCTGGCCGACCAGCGCCAGATTTCCGAGCGTGTGGTCTTTATGGCGCCGGCGGTGCAGCTGCTCCTCCCGCTGATGGACGGCAACCGCACGATCGACCAGATCGTGGCCGAGGTGGGGCGCGGGCTGACCAGCGAGATGCTCGAGGGGGTGGTTGCGCAGCTTGACGACGCGGCGTTGCTGTTCGGGCCCCGGTTTGAGGAGCTCCTGGCCAAGGTCCGTCGCGACTTTGAGGCGTCGGCGGTCCTGCCCCCGGCGTCGACGGCGGCGTTCGTCGACGCGATCACCGCGCAGGCGCTCGGCGAGAGCGCCAGCGAGGAAGAAAAGGCGGCGGCGGGCCCCGGGAAGCTCCGGGAGGTGATGGACAAGTGGATCGCCGAGGCGCTCAAGGACGCGGACGAGCCGAGCTTTGATGCGCTGCCCCGCGCGGTCGTCGCGCCGCACCTGGACTACAGCCGCGGGTGGCTGAACTATGCCCATGTCTACGGGCGGATGCGCGTGACCGACCGCCCGGATCGCGTGGTGATCCTGGGGACCAACCACTTCGGCTTCGGCACGGGCGTCGTCGCGTGCGACAAGGGATACCAGACGGCGCTGGGCACGTGCGAGGTCGATGGGGAGTTGCTGGAGCGACTGAAGTCCAATCTCGGCGCGGACAACGCGGCCAGGATGCTGGCGAATCGCTACGACCACGAGCGCGAGCATTCGATCGAGCTCCACGTGCCGTGGATCCAGCATTGCCTGGGCCCGGGCGCGGACGGGAAGCATTGCAAGGTGTTGGGTGTGCTCGTGCACGACCCGGCGGTCAACAACGGCAGCAGCTACGACGGGCAGGGCCTGTCGCTCCAGGCGTTCCTGGAGGCGATGAAGAAGGCGATCGCGGAGGTCGGCGGGCGCACGCTGATCGTGTCGTCGGCGGATCTCTCGCATGTGGGCGCGGCGTTCGGCGATCAGGTGCAGACCATGGCGGGTGACGAGAAAGACGCCGTCGCGTTCCGCAACAAGGTCTTCCAGCACGATCGCGACATGATCGAGCTGGTGCGCGGCAACAAGCCCGACGAACTGGTGGCGGCGATGTCGTGGCAGCAGAACCCCACCCGCTGGTGCTCGACGGGCAACATCGTCGCAACGCTCAAGCTCACCGAGCCGAGCGAGATCCAGCTCCTGAACTACACCGCGGCGATGGACCAGCAGGGGCTGGGGATGGTGTCGAGCATGGCGATGGTCATGAACTGATCGGCGCGGCCGGCGCCACGCCCCACGCCGGGCGATCGTGGCACGGCGGGGATTCATGCCTCTCTCTCCACTCACCATCCTGGGCGCCACGCTCGGCGCCGCCGTCCTCGGCGCCGGCGCATGGCTCTTGCGCGAACCAAGGGAAGGAACACGGCTCGCGGCGCTCACGGTGCCGACGCGGATGGCGACGGCGCTGGCGCTGCTGGTGCTCGGCTATCACGTTGCGGCCTGGTCGCTCCCCGACCATTGGACGCCCATGAAAATCCCGCCGGAACGCTGGTGGCTGCTGGCGATCGGCGGCGCGATGATGCTCTCGAGCAGCGTGGTGATGGATCGGAGGGATCAAGCGCAGGGCCGGGCCCGGGACGACGCGAAGTGAAAGGGAGCGTCGGGGTGGGGAGGCGAGCGCCGAATCTCTTTCGAGCCCGCGCCTACCCCAGCGAATCCGCGATCTCGCAGAGCCTCCGGTAGTACTCGGCGACCGGCAGGCTGAGCAGCGCGGCGCCGAAGGCCTCGCAGTCTTCGGGCTCGGCGATGTCGCCGTAGTTGATCGGCGGCACGTGATACGCCATGACGAGCGGGAGGGTGTCGGGGCGCGTCTCGAGCGACGGATGCACATAGAGCGTGAAGCCCTCGCGCGGGTGCGTGCCGATCTGCTCGGCGTGGGCGAACTCGCCGGATTGAAGGCCCAGGGCGCTGAAGCGCACGGTCACGGGATAGCGGAGGACTTCGGGGTCGGAGAGCAATCGGCGCATGGCCTCGGCGGTGATCGCCGGGCCGTGCTTCGCGCGGGCGATGCGGGCGCGTTCGAGGACATGGTCGCGGAGGGCGCGTTTGCCGTCGTGCTCGCTGGGGATGTCGGGCATCGAGGGCAAGGGTAGAGGCGGCGGGCGACGGGGAGCGCCGGGGGCTCTACACTCGCGGCCATGAGCCTTGTCGTCACCGGAACCGTCGGCATTGACACGATCGTGACCCCGAAATCCCACGCCGAGGGCGTGCTGGGCGGGTCGTGCGCGTATTTCGCCGCCGCCGCGTCGTTCTTTGGGGGTGTGCGGATGGTCGCCGCCGTGGGAGAGGATTTTCCCGAGGCGCACCGCAAGACGTTGCTGTCGTTCAAGGGGATCGACTCGGCGGGGTTGGAGACCAGGCGCGGCGGCAAAACGTTCTCGTGGGGCGGGAAGTACCTGCCCGGCATGAACAGCCGCGAGTCGATGTTCACAGAACTGGGTGTCGTCGGCGAGAAGCCGCCGGAGGTTCCCGCGGCGTACCGCGACTCGAAGTTCGTGTTCCTGGCGAACATGCCCCCGGCGGTGCAGGGCGCGATGCTCGATCAGTTCCCGTCGCGGAAGCTCGCGGTGGCGGACACCATGGACCTTTGGATCGCGAATGCCAACACCGACCTGCGGGCGCTGCTCCGGCGCGTCGACGGCCTGGTCCTGAACTACGACGAGGCCGAGCAGCTGACAGAGAAGGCCAATGTCGTGTCCGCGGCGCGACACATCCTGGACATGGGCCCACGCTTCGTGGTCGTCAAGAAGGGCGAGCACGGGTGCATCCTCGTGCATCGCGACGGGATCGCGGCGTTGCCGGCGTACCCGTCGGAAACCGTCGTTGACCCCACCGGCGCGGGCGACACGTTCGCCGGCGGCATGATGGGCTCGATCGCGTCCATCCCCGCGGGCGGGAACGGCGGGAACGACCCGGGGTCGTTCGATTCGGTGCGCAAGGCGCTCGGCTACGGCACGGTGATCGCCAGCTTCACCATCGAGAGCTTCAGCCTGGGAAGATTGCAACAGATTTCGCGCACCGATGTTGACAGGCGGTACGCGGAGTTCTCGTCGATGACGAGGATCGGGTAACGCCATCGCATCAGCACAGCGCGTGCAGCGCGATCGCGCCGGCGATAACGACGTTGAGTGAATCGACGTTGTTGTGCATGGCGATGCGGGCGCGGAGCGTGCAGCGCGACATCGCGTCGTCGGACAGGCCGCGGCCTTCGGTGCCCAGCACGATCGCGGGGCGCGCCGGGCGTGCGGCGGCTAGTTCGCGAAGGTCGGCCGAGCCCATCGGCGTCATGGCGATGGTGGTGAATCCGGCGGCGTTGATCGCGTCGATCGCGGCGGGCCAGTCGCTTGCGACGGTGTACGGCACGCGCAGCGCGTGCCCGATCGAAACACGGAGCGACTTGCGATAGAGCGGGTCGCAGGAGCGCGGGCTAAGGACGACGCCGGGACGCGGGCCCCCCAACGCGGCGGCGGAGCGGAACAGGCCGCCCATGTTGTCGTGGTTGGTAAGGTCTTCGAGCACGAGCAGGCTGGAGGCGTCGCGGAGGACATCGGATAGCGGCGGCAAGGGCCAGCGCCTCCCGAGCGCCAGCACGCCGCGGTGAAGGTGGATGCCGACGATGGTGTCCAAGACGGCCGGCGGCGCGACATAGACCGGTGTTTCGGGCGGGAGGAGATCGGCCAGCAGAGATCGCATCGCGTCCAGCCTCCCCGGGAGGAGCAGCACCGATTCGGCTGGGCGGGCGGCGCGGAGCATGGTCTCGACGACCAATCGGCCCTCGGCCATGTAGCAAGGTCCGGCGGGCGAGAACTCGGCGGCGAGCTGGGAGTCGCGGAGGTTGAGGTAGGCGGCGACGCGGGGGTCGTCGGCGCGATCGATCGAGATCATGTTGAGCGGGCGGGGCGTCACGACCGATCGTAGAGTCACGCCCGCGCGGTGCGTGCGGCCAAGGAAGGGACCACGCTTGGAATGGTGGCATTCGATCGTTCTCGGGCTGGTGGAGGGGATCACCGAGTACCTCCCGATCAGCTCGACCGGGCACCTCATCATCACATCCTCGCTCCTCGGGCTTGATGGGCCCGCGACCAAGCAGGCCGTGGACGACTTCAACATCGTGATCCAGGGCGGCGCCATCCTGGCGGTGCTGGGGCTGTATCGAGCGCGGGTGCTTCAGATGATCCGGGGGCTCATCGGCCGCGATCCGGCGGGGCTGCGGCTGTTCGTCAACCTCGTGGTCGCGTTTCTGCCGGCGGCGGTCGTCGGATTCCTGTTGCACGGCGCGATCGAGCGCCACTTGTTCTATCCCGTGCCGGTGCTGCTGGCGCTGGCGGTCGGCGGCGTATACATGATGGCGCTGGAGCAGTGGCGGCGCGGGCGCTTCGGCATCCCCTCGCACGGGAATCGACGCGGCGTCGAAGAGGTCACGATCAAGCAGGCGTTCGGCATCGGGTGTTTGCAGTGCATCGCGATGTGGCCGGGCACCAGCCGATCGATGATGACCATCACCGGCGGCTACCTCGCGGGGCTTGCGCCGGCGGCGGCGGCGGAGTTCAGTTTTCTTCTCGGCCTGCCCACGCTGGGGGCCGCGTCGGCGTTCAGCCTGCTCAAGAACATCAAGCACGCCCACGACACGGGCGCCCCGAACCTCTTCCAGAGCCTGGGTTGGGGCGTGTGCGCGCTGGGTATCTGGTTCGCCGCCCTGTCGGCCGCGCTGGCCGTCAAGTGGCTGGTGGGGTTCCTGAACAAGCGCGGCCTGTCGGCGTTCGGCTGGTACCGCCTGGCGCTCTGCGCGGTGATGGGGCTGCTCGTGTGGCGCGGCGTGGTGCAGATCGCGCCGGACGAGCCCGCGGCGAAGAAAGTGCAGACCAACGCCGCGCCGGCCGAATCGCAATGAACCACGAACGCAGAGCGCCTGTTGCGAGAGGCCCGCCGAGACTCCCGGAGCATTGAATGAAGACGTCGTATCCGAAGGAAAAGATCAACGCCGTGCTGCTGGAGGGCATTCACCCTCACGGGGCCGCGATGCTGGAACGCGAAGGATTCAAGGTGCGCACCTTCGCCAAGGCGCTGGAGGGCTCGGCCCTGGAGAAGGCGCTGGCGGATGCGCACCTGGTCGGCATCCGATCAAAGACCACGCTCACCTCCGACATGCTCGCCAGGGCGCCGCGACTCCTGGCGGCCGGCTGCTTCTGCATCGGCACCAACCAGGTCGATCTTGCGTTCGCGGCGTCGCGCGGCGTTCCGGTCTTCAACTCGCCCTTCTCAAACACACGCTCGGTGGCGGAGCTGACGATCGCCGAGACGGTCGCGCTGCACCGGCGGCTCGCCGACAAGACGCGCGAGATGCACGCGGGCCTGTGGGACAAGTCCGCCGAGGGGGCCCACGAGGTTCGCGGCAGGACCATGGGCATCGTGGGCTACGGGCACATCGGCACGCAGGTGTCGATCCTGGCCGAGGCGATGGGCATGCGCGTGGTTTACTTCGACATCGTGCCCAAGCTCCCGCTGGGCAACGCGCGGGCGTGCAAGTCGCTGAACGAACTGCTCGAATCGTGCGACGTGCTGACGCTCCACGTCCCCGCGACCAATCGCACCAAGAACATGATCGGCAGGGCGGAGCTGGCGCGGATGAAGCCGGGCTCGTACGTCATCAACAACGCGCGCGGGAGCGTGGTGGACCTGAACGCGCTGGCCGCGGCCCTCAAGAGTGGAAAGGTCGCGGGCGCGGCCCTGGATGTCTTCCCCGAGGAGCCGGCGGGCAAGGGAGAAACATTCGAAAGCCCGGTGCGCGGCCTGCCCAACGTCATCCTCACGCCGCACATCGGCGGGAGCACCGAGCAGGCCCAGGAGAGCATCGCGGACGACGTGTGCACCAAGCTCTTGCGATTCGTGAATGTGGGAACGACGACGGGCGCGGTCAATGTGCCGCAGGTCGAGTTGCCCGAGCAACACGCGGGCGACGCCAAGTCGGCGCGCCACCATCGCATCCTGCACTTTCACAAGAACGTGCCCGGCGTTTTGAGCGCGATCCACTCGACGATCGCGGAACTCGGCGTGAACATCACGGGCGAGTACCTGCAGACCGACCGCGAGTATGGCTACGTGGTTCTGGACATGGACCCGGGGAACGCGGCGGACATCGTGAAGCGCCTGCGCTCGCGTCCCGAGACCATCCGCGCGCGAGTTTTGTATTGAGCGACACGGCACCACAGACACGACGCCTCGCCCCGCGCGGTGTCACAGAGCCAACGAAACCGCCACGCTCGGTGCCGACGAAGCCACCCGACCGGCGCCGCCGACGTTCTCGGCGTGATCAGTCCCGATGTTGCGACCGCTAAATCACGCCGCCCATGCGGGCGAAGAGGCGCTCGGCGCGCTTGTCTTCGTAGTAATCGTGGGCAACGAGGATGGCGTGGACCATGCCGGGCACCCAGAAGCAGAGGGTGAGGACGAGGTTCAGCAGGGCCTGGAAAGGCTTGCCGCAGAACAGCACCGCGACGGGCGGCAGGAGAATGGCCAGGAGATACCGCATCGGACAAAGCCCCCAGCCGACGCTGGTGCGATCGTGCCGCGGGAGCGGCGAGCGCCGGCGCACCGTTGTTGGGAAACGGGGCGCGCGGTTTCAGGTTGGAAGGCGCGCGAGTTGTGCGTGGCCTGCCGCATTCCGCGCCCGGGCGCCGGAGGTTCGAGCGCCGGCAAAAAATGCCTCGCCCGTGCTTGGGGTTCACTTCACACGGGCAGTCGACCCGAGGCCCGCCCGATCACTCCCGCCCCCTCTTTGGCGCCGGATCACCCGGCCATCCCGCGATACGTACCTCAGCATCCTTCTTCGAAGTGCTCCGCAAAGGCGTCGTAGTCGTCACCGTTCACGAAGCCGTCGCCGTTGAAATCCGCGGCCGAATTGGCGGCGTCGAAGGACTCGGCGAAGGCGTCGTAGTCGTCGCCATTCACAAAGCCGTCGTGGTTCACGTCGCCCGGGCAACCACCGATGACAACCTGCGCGGCGGAGGGCGTGCCGTTCACGTGGCCGTCGTTGGGTGTCACGATGCACTCGATGACGTCGCCATCGACAAACGAGTTCCGCGGGAACGCGTCGGCGCGTCCCGCCACGGTGCGCTGCCGGATCGTAACGCCGTTCCGCTTCCACAGAAAGTGGTAGCGAACCAGGTCGTAGTCGAGATCGTCGAGCGCGAGCGGTCCTCCTACGCGACAGAACAGAACATCATCGGCCATCGGATCGGCGGGATCGAACGAGGTTGTGATCGGCGCCGGGGCGCGGTTGAAGTTGCTCTGGGCGGTCTCTCTCACTTCGACCGGCGCCGTGATGACCGGCTGTCCGTTGATCTCAAAGCGGATCTTCCAGGTGCCCGCGATCGTGCGCATCTCCCAGAGGTAGTAGTGATAGAACCAGTAATGGCTCACACGATAGAAATCGGAATTGCCGAAGGCGACGTTGCCGGAGTCAAAGGCCTCGGTCCCGTCTGGGCGGATGTAGTGCTGGCGCCAGGTTGAGTTGGGCGGCAGGTTGACCAGTTGCATCCAGAACCACAGGAACTGGTCGAAGCCCATCTGCCCGGTGTTGGGGTAGCGGTGCGGATATCCCGGATAATTCCACGGCGCATCCACCATGTACCCGAAGTCCGCGATGTAGGTCGTGAGGTTCAGCGCCGGCTGATTCTCCCACAGCGATGCGTCGGAAGAGCACGGGCCGTTGAACGGGTCGATCGGCGTGCCGTCGGAGAGGGCCACGCCGAAATGAAGGTGGGGGCCGGCGGAGTTGCCGCTGGAGCCCGCCAGTCCGAGTTCCTGCCCCGCGATCACGGTCGCTCCCACGCCGACCGCCACGGTGTTCTTGCGGAAATGCCAGTACCATCCGTAGCGATTGCCGCCGTGGTCGACGATGAGCGCGTTGGCGGCCTGCCCGCACAGGCAGGTGCTCATGTCGTCCTCGCCGTCGTGGCTGTAGACGACGACGCCGTCGGCCGCGGCGAGCACGGGAACCCCGATCAACTGCTCGTCGAACGTGTGGATGCCGATGTCCGTTCCCGCGTGCCCGTCGTAGGTGAAATTGCCGCAGGAGTAGTCAAAGAAGCCGCCGCTTGCGGCGTTGTGATCCATGTATCCGGGCGGAAGCAGATCGGCGAACAGTGTCCCGCCCATCGGGACGAACCGAAACACGGGTAGATCGCGCGGTCCGACTGATGAACGCCAAGACTCGTACTCCGCGATTGCGGCCAGCCCGGCGGCGCGGTCGCGGGGGGTGACGCAGTCGCCGCCGAACACTCCGCCGACCTCTGGTGAGATTGGACCGCCGTGCGCGACGCGCGGATCCCAACGAGAATCGGGCGAACGCACCTCGCGCGGCGCATCCGCGGGAGGGCTCGTGAGGGCCAGCACGCACGCAAGAAGCCAGTTTGAATGCATACGCGCAGTCTACCAGCGGCGTTCAGCCGCCCCAAGAAATTCTGCCGGCACGCGATGCGCCGTTGGGCTCTGGCTGTGCCATGTTGCTAGGGTGCTTCGACCGATTGCAGAGACGCGTGTCCGTGATCAGGCCCTACACAAAGCGTGACCGCCTCACGCCCGAGTATCCGCGTGCTTCGCATCAACCGAGACCTCGATCAAGAACCGGCAATTCAGGTCAACTCATCTTCACCGACGCCACGTTCCTAGGCGTGTCGAAAGGCCGAAGAGAATTCAAACTGACCCACTACCTCGCATTGCGACCCAGTCTCAACTCGCCCGTAGCGGGCCTAGAATGGCTTGTGAAGTGTCTGATGGATGCCCAACCCGGCGTGTGCGGTTGTGTGGCCATGACCGACCTTGACGCCAAGGACGCGGCGTTGCTGCGGGCCATGGGGCTGTCGCCCAACGTGCGCGTGCGGGTGTGTCGGCGAGGCACGCCGTGCATCGTGGAGATCGTCGGGCGCGAGGGGTGCGGCTGTCGGATCGGGCTGTCGCCGGAGCTGGCGCGCCGGATTTTCCTCGATGGAGTCAACGACTGATCGGAGAGCACGCCGGTGGGCGAGTGTCCGCGATGTGACGAGTCGGGGTTGATGGGCGGCGTGGCGACCGGTGCGGAGCCGGCGGGCGTGCGAACGGTTGCCTTGCTCGGCAATCCCAACACGGGCAAGACCACGCTGTTCAACCAGCTTTCCGGGCTGCGGCACAAGACAAGCAATTTTCCGGGCACCACGCAGGAGGCGCGAGTCGGCGTGATCCGCGCGGCGGGCGGGGCCAAGGGTGGTGTGTGGGGCCGCTCAGCGGGCGGCACGGCGAGCGAACCGGTCGAAACGCACCTTATCGACCTGCCGGGCATCTACTCGTTGGAACTCGAGCAGACGGAGGCCGAGATCTGCCGTCGAGTGCTGGCGGGAAAACTCTCGCCCAAGGGTGAAGAGGTGCGCGAGCCCGACGCGCTCCTGGTGGTCGCCGACGCGACCAATCTCATCCGGAATCTGACGCTGGTCGGCGAGGGGTTGTCGCAGCGTCTGCCGACGGTGGTGGTCGTCACGATGATCGACCTGGCCCGGCGGATGGGCGTGCGCGTCGTCGCGGAACAGCTGGAGGAACAGCTCGGGTGCCCGGTCGTTCTGTGCAACCCGCGGAGCGGCGTGGGCGTTGAAGGAATCGCGCCGGCGCTGGATCGCGCCCGGGTGTCGAACCGCACGCCCCCGGGAGAGCGCGGGGCGTTGGAGCGCTGGGCAGAGACGGTGTATTCGCTGAGCACGGAGCACAGCCTGCCTTGTGCCGCGGGCGAGCACGGGAGCGCCCGGTGGATGGCCAGCTCGCGCTTGACGGATCGTCTCGACAACCTGCTGACGCATCCGGTGCTTGGGCTGCTCGGCTTCGCGGCGGTGATGGCCGGGCTGTTCATGGTGATCTTCAAGCTCGCGACGTACCCGATGGACTGGATCGAGCTTGTGTTTGCGAGGCTTGGCGGGCTGGTCGGGTCCGTGATGCCCGACGGCATTCTGCGTGAGTTTCTGGCGCAGGGGGTGGTGAGCGGGATCGGCGCGACGGTGATTTTCTTGCCGCAGATTTGCCTGCTGTTCTTCCTGATCTCGATTCTTGAGGACACGGGGTACCTGGCGCGGGCGGCGTTCCTGATGGACCGCCTTCTGAGGCCCTTCGGGCTGCCGGGGCACAGCTTTGTGCCGCTGTTGTCGTCGCACGCGTGCGCCCTCCCGGGGATCATGTCGGCGCGGGCGATCCCGGATCGGCGTGAGAAGCTGGCGACGATCCTGGTGGCGCCGTTCATGACGTGCTCGGCGCGCATCCCGGTCTATGTGCTGATGATCTCGATCTTGTTCCGCGATCGACCGATCGCGGCGGGCCTGGCGTTTGTCGGGTGCTACGCGCTGGGCATCGTGGCCGGGCTCTTCTCGGCGCTGGTGGCGCGCCGGACCATCCTGCGCGGGCCCAGCCGCCCGATGGCGATGGAGCTGCCGACGTACAAGGTGCCGAGCGTGCGGACGGCGGCGATCGCGACGTACGACCGGGGCATGACATTCCTGAAGAACGCGGGGACGAACATCCTGGCGATCTGCGTGGTGCTGTGGTGGCTCTCCGCGTTCCCGCACGTCCCGCCGCCGGGCGAGTCGGTGGTGCTGCGTGATCAGGCGCAGACGATCCGCCAGGCGATGGACGGGGTTGCGGCGAACGACTCGCCCGTGGCCGCGATGACCGACGCGGACAAGGCTGCCGCACGCGCGAAGATTGAAGAGTTGGAGACGAGCGCGGATCGGGCCGAAGCGCGGCACGCGTTGTCGAACTCGTTCGCGGGCAGGCTGGGCCGCGTGATCGAGCCGGTCTTCAGGCCGCTCGGGTTCGATTGGCAGTTGTCCGTGGGCGTCCTGACGAGCTTCGCGGCCCGCGAGGTGTTCGTGTCGACGATGGCGGTGATGGTCGCGGGCGTGGACGACGCGGAGGACGCGGGCGTGCGCGACCAGATCGCGCACGCGACGCGGGACGACGGCGTAACGCCGATCTTCACCCGCCCCGTCGCGTGGTCGGCCCTGGTGTTCTATGTGCTGGCGATGCAGTGCCTGCCGACGCTGGCGGTGACGGCGCGCGAGGCGGGCGGCGTGAAGTGGGCCGTGCTGCAGTTGGCGTGGATGAGCGGGGTGGCGTATGCGGCGGCGTGGGTGGTGATGAGGGTGGTGGGGTAGGCGCAACTATCGCATCATCGCAATCACGACGATCACGATGACACCGAGTAGAAGCATGACCCAACAACCAACGTCTTTCCGAGTCCTAGAAAGCGACTGCCCAACTCGAACTCGGAGGTACTTGCGATATGCTCCAACCGGAACAACCTTCGGGTCGGTGCCGAACGGATCATGGTTGGTTTCCCTCTTGAATCGCTCCCAGGCATGTTCGTAGCGCCCGTCTTGCGCGTATAGAGCATCGAGCCACTCGCTGACTTCATCCTTGGTGCTGTTTGCCAGTTGAAGCTGATCGAAGAAACGAAGCACCATCATCTGTCTCGGCGTGGGAGGGCGTCGCTCGAGTAACGCGTCGATCAGCCCCGAAGCCTCGCCCCTGGTCATGCTTGGCGAGACAGTGCCCCCAAGATTCACAATGTACGCAATCTGCTTGGCGGTCGCCTCGTCTCGTGTCCAGGCTGGCTGAGCCTCATCGGGGTCGAAGGCGGGAAGCCCAATCGACTCAAGATGAGTCGAGACGATTCCTCGAATCTCCTTCGGTACGACTCGGACAAAGGCCTCCTTAAGTCGATAGGCTTCGGAAGCGTCGACGCTGCCATCGGCGACTATCTCACGCGTGATTGCTCGCAGAAACGAGATTGCAGCGATCGACGCGGCAGATCCTCGAAGAAACATGTGCAAGGACTCGACCTCTTAAATGTCGATGCGCCCATCGTGGCACATCATGACGATTCGCTCGATGAGCTGCCGTCCCGTGAGAGATTCGGCCTCGCTCTTTGTGAGTGTGATCCTGGTCCGCATCGCCATGAATTGAGCTTATCGCGTTTCTGACGACCTCGCGTCTCCCGCGCTCCCCACGAGTTCATCGTTGGTCTTGAAGCGCTTGAGAGCATTGAGCAATTGTTCGATCTGCATGGGCGGCGGCATCTGGAGCAGGCGGCGGCGCAACGCCGTCATCGTGTTCATCTCGCGCTCGGACATGAGCAGGTGCTCCTTGCGCGTGCCGCTGGCGGCGAGGTTGATCGACGGGAAGATGCGCTGCTCGGAGATCTTGCGATCGAGGATGAGCTCCATGTTGCCGGTGCCCTTGAACTCCTCGAAGATGATCTGGTCGCCGGCGGAGCCGGTGTCGACCAGGCACGAGGCGATGATGGTGAGGGAGCCGGCCTCTTCGCTGTTGCGTGCGGCGCCGAAGAGGAGCTTGGGGACTTCGAGGGCGCGGGAGTCCAGGCCGCCGGTCAGCGTGCGCCCGCTGGAGGCGTGCTTGCGTGACTGGTTGAAGGCGCGGCCGAGGCGCGTGAGGGAATCGAGCACGACGACGACGTGCTTGCCGGCTTCGCAGAGGCGCTTGCAGGTGTCGATGGTCTGCATGGCGACCTCGATGTGACGCTCCACGCCGTGGTCGTTGCTGCTGGCGAGGACTCGGCAGCGATCGGGCTCGAAGAAGGTTCCCGCGCCCGCCGGGCCGCCGGGCGCGAAGGTGCGCTTGAAGTCGGTGACCTCTTCCGGGCGTTCGTCGATCAGGAGCACGACGACCCACACGTCCTTGTGGTTTCGGAGCACGCCGGTGGCGATGTCTTTGAGCAGGGTGGTCTTGCCGGCCTTGGGCGGCGAGACGATCAGCCCGCGCTGCCCGCGACCGATCGGGCAGAAGAGATCGATGAGTCGGCAGGAGGCGGGGCAGCCGGGGTATTCGAGGGTGAGCCTGGGCTGGGGATCGATGCTGGTGAGCTGGTCGAAGGGCTTGACGGGCGAGAGCGGGCCGAAGTCGAGCTGGGGCGGGAGTGGCTTGCCGCCCGGGGCTGAGACGCGGGCCTGACCACCCTGGGCGCCCTGCGAGGCGCCGGGCGGGTCGGAGCGCGGATCGCTCTGGGGCGGCATGGTGGCCGAGCCTTGGGGGGCGTGGGACTGTTGCTGCCCGCCTCCACCGCCGCGGCGGCGTCGACGTTTCCAACGAGAATGGCCGTGATTCAACGGAGTTCTCCGGGACTCGAACCAACGGCCCGCAGGGGCCGCACACCACGAAAATCCAAACGCACGCCCGGGCGTTGGCCCGGAGACCATGCGGACGCGTGCTCCCGCGTCCCGGCCGATCCGCACCGCCGGGAACCCGTGGCGGGCAAGGCCGATGCCAAAGACCAATTCCAAGAAACGGGCCAGGCCGAATCAAGCCGCCCGAGCCATGCCACGTCGTGCCGGGCACAGGCGGCGTGTTTCGAGTGGTCGCCGGGGACTAGCCGACACCCGGACGGTGCCAGAAGCATCGGCGGATTCACGGCCTGCCCCGTGAGACGCCAGCGACGAACGCGTCTGATCCCGCGCGACTCGGCGCTCGGGATGCGGGGCACTCAGAATTGGAGGAGGGGCGAGGGTGCGAGTCAAGCAGGCCCGCGGTCGGGGTCAAACCGGTGCCGGCGTGGTATTCTGAACGCAACACCGACCGAAAGGACCTCGCATGACGGATCAATCCCGGGCGGCGATGGTGTATGACGCGAAGAAGAAGTCTCTGCTGATCGCGTATCTGTTGTGGTGGTTCCTTGGTGCGCTGGGAATTCATCGGATGTACGCGGGGCGGGTCGCGAGCGGCGTGGCGATGCTGGTGCTGTTCGTGATTTCAGTCGTGCTGACGTTTGTCGCGGTCGGGTTTCTGGGGCTGCTGGTGATCGGCGCGTGGTGGCTGGTCGACGCGATCCTGCTTCCGGGCATGATCGAGAACTACAACCTTCGACTCATCGAACGCGTGGCGCCGTAGGCGGTTTCTGCCCAGCGGGGGACCGACGCGGGCCGCTGAACACTCAAGCTCCGAAGGATTTCGTCGCGTCCGCCGTCGGCGTCCGGGCGCTTGGCGACCCCATCTGACGCGGTCGTCGACTTCGCGCGGTGGCCTAATCCTTCACGGCCGCCATGACGGAGATGACGAGGGTGAGCACGGTGGCGTTGTGGAGGCAGTGGGCGGTCATGGGGGCGATGAGTGAACCCCGCCACTCGCGCATCATGGCGAAGTTGAAACCGAGCGTCATGAGCGGGATCGTCAGGAGGACCGGGACGGGATGGATGATCCCGAAGACGAAGGCGGAGCCCAGGGCGGCCAGGACGGGCCCGACCGAGCCGCGCAGATGACGGAAGAGCGTGCCGCGGAAGATCGTTTCCTCGACGAGCGGCGCCCAGACCGTGGCGAGGGTGAAGAACAGGGCGAGCGTCTTGGCGTCGAAACCGCCGAGGCGTTCGGCGAGGGGGTTGGATGGTGGGGGTGGGCGGTGCCCGGTGACCTGCTGCGCGACGAATTGGTAGAGGATGATGAGAAGCACGGCGATCGCGGCGCTGGCGAGAAAGAGCGGGAATCCGACGAGGTAGCCGACGATGCCCGCGCCCATTTCTCTGAAGATACCCCGGCCGCTGGTCCAGCCGAGGTCGCGACGGAGCTCGGCCAACGAACGTCCGCGCAAGGCCCAGAGCGGGACCAGGGCCAGCAGCCAGTGCGAGGCCAGCGCGACGGGCGTGACCCAGGTGGCGTCCTTGGGCGCATATCCAGACAGGACCGACAGCGCGGCCTGGAGCAGCAGGAAGCACGCGAGGAAGAGGGCGAGGGTCTCGAGGTAAACGCTCCCGCCGGACGCGGGTGGGTGGAACGCCGGGCGGATCCTTCGTTGTGACAGGCGAATGGCGGCGATGACAAACAGGACGACGCCCGCGAGCAGAGCGACCCCGAGCACAAGCGCAAAGCCAAGGACGATCGCCATCAACGTTCCCGCGCCGCTGAGGAGGGGCGCGCGCATGGGGTCGGTGTCGCTCAGGCCGTGCGTGAGCGCGACCTTGCCGAAGAAGCCGTGGTGGGCCGTCAACGCGTCGCGCTGCTCTTGTGAGAGTTCGGCGAGGCGACCCGAGTAGATGAGCCGGAACGATTCGATGTCGTTCAGAAGATTCGACGTGGCCTCGGCGGAAGGGGCGTCGCCCCCTGAACTGTCCCGGCCCGGTGAGGTCGGTCCGGTGCCGGACGCGGGCGGGGCCTTTTCGAGCTCTTCGCGCACCTTCGCGAGCTTCTCCAACGCCAGATCGTCGCCCACAAGCTCGGCGGCAACGACCGCGTCCCACACCTGGTCGGCGGCGGAGCCCTGCGCGGCCTGGTTGCTGAAAGCCCTGGCGTACTCCTCAGCGACAGCGCGGTCGACCTGGCGGATCATCGGGCCGAGCTTGATGAAGAGCTTGCCCAGGATCTCGCCGACGTCCGATCCCTGGATAACCGCGGTGGCCTTGGGGTCGGCGGGTGCGGCGGGCGCGTGGTCCAGGCGCTGGACCACCGCCACCACGATCGTCAGCAGCACAACCAGCAGCCAGGTGATGGAGCGGCGTCGTGGTGAGCCCGGATCGGGGAGACGCGCGGTCGCGATGGGAGGAGCGGGCGGAGTGCCGTCGAGGACCACGGCAGGCGTCGCGCCAAGGCCGACGGCGCCAGAGGGGTTGGGAAATGGGTTGGCGGTGGAATCGGGCATGATGAATCATCGGCGAACGGGCCTCGCCGGGCGCAAATCGGTGGGTGTTCGGCCTGGGAATCTCCGGTTTGACCCGCCGAACGCCCGGACTATGCTTTCTTCCCTCTTGCCTTGGGCTTCGGATGGCCCGGGCTCTGATGGAAAGCATGTCGGCCCCGCGCAAGCGAAGGCCGGCCCGCCCCGCCCGGTAGGCGGCGAGCAGCGCGGCGTCGCGTGACCCGGAGCGTGGAATCGCTCGCCTGGGCCGCCCGGCATCGCGGGAACTTCATCGCGTGGCGTGTGGGTCGGCGTTGGCCGGTTCCGCGTCGGGCGAGTGTCGGAGGTGTCGGATGATGCGTCGGGACACATTTTTGGCCAAGCCCGGGACGATGAAGAAGACCTGGCGCCTGGTTGATGCGGAGGGCGTGCCGCTGGGGCGCCTGGCCGCCGAGGTGGCGATCGTGCTGATGGGCAAGCACCGCCCGGACTACACGCCGCACGTCGATTGCAGCGACTTTGTCGTGGTGACCAACGCGACGAAGGTGGGGCTGACGGGGCGCAAGGCCGAGCAGCGGATGAAGCAGCGCTACACGGAATATCCGGGCGGATTGAAGATGGAGAGCTACGGCTCGGTGCGGGAGCGCAAGCCGGAGAAGCTCGTGCAGGACGCCGTGCGCCGCATGATGCCCAAGAACCGCATGTCGCGGATGGTGCTCAAGAACCTGATGGTGTATCCGGGCGCGGAGCATCCGCACGCGGACAAGAACCCCGTGGCGATCAAGATCTAACCCAATCCCGCCCCGGCGGCGAACGTCGCGGGGTGAATGAAGAGGCCATCGATGGAAACGACGACTCCCAGCGAGAACACCCGTCCGATCAAGACGCCCAAGCCCGCGGACAAGCGTGGCTGGTGGTGGGGCACCGGCCGCCGCAAGACGGCCGTCGCCCGCGTCCGCCTGCGCCCCGTCTCGGGCCAGCCCAAGTTCACGATCGTCCGCCCGGACGACAAGACCAAGACGGTGGAGGAGTTCTTCACCGAGGCGCGCGACCGCGCGGACTGCTACGCCGCCCTGAAGGCGACGGGCACCGACGGCCGCTTTGAGGTCGTGGCCCGCGTGCACGGCGGCGGGTTCATGGGCCAGGCCCAGGCGATCCGCCTCGGCGTCGCCCGCGCCCTGGTGGCGATGGACCCGGCCCTCGACCCGGTCCTCCGCGACCTTGGCATGCTCACCCGCGACGCCCGCGAGGTCGAGCGTAAGAAGTACGGCCAGGCCGGCGCCCGCCGTCGCTTCCAGTTCTCGAAGCGATGATCCGTGGGCTTGCCCCCGTCCGGCCTGGATTCGGATATCTCCCGGTTCTCTCGAAAGCCCCTCGCATCGCGCGGGGCTTTTTTGATAGAGTCATGGCGGTGTTCAACACGGAAACCACCGGGCCCCACGGCGCCGCACAGGCACGGAAAGACCGCAGAACAGCAACGGGTCGGTCCACGCATGAAGCCGCTCCCGGCGTGTGGCCCACGCAACGCCCCGTGCCGGCGTTCGCCGTCCGTGGCCTCTCTCCTCCCGGCCATGGCGTGTCGTTCCGGGGTGTATGGTCTGATCGCGAGACGATGGCGAGTTGCTGATGGGCGGGACCGGATTCGAGGTTGTGTCGGCGTCGGACGCGAGGGCGATGGCCCGGCGCGAGTGGTTTCTTCGACGCTGGCAGGGGCTTGTCGATCGGGCCAGGTCGTGGCGCCCGCGCCCGCCGCGGATGCCCTCCCGTCGGCTGCGGCGGCTTTTCTTGATCAGCGCGACGATCGTGATTTCGGTGGTCGCGGTCCTGGTGCTTCTCGGGATCTCGCTGACCAACGCGAGGCCCTTGTGGTGGCGAAGCGTGAACGCTGGCGATCCGAGGACGGTCGCGCTGGCCGAAGAGATCGAGAGCGCGGTGACGCGCCAGCTTTCCCTTCGGCGGGAGACGGACACATCGCCGATCGCCGCCGGCGGACCGCAGTGGCGAAGCCGCGAGTGGAGCGTGGCGATCTCCGCGTCGGACGCGAACGCGTGGCTGAACGCGCGTCTGCCCCGCTGGCTCGCCAATCGCGCCGACGAGATCCGCTGGCCACGCGAGATCGCCGAGGTCCAGGTCGACTTCAACGACGGCAAGATCGCCGTGGGGGCGCGGGTCGTCGCTTCGGGGGGCGAGCAGGTGTTTTCGGCGACGCTGGTGCCGGAGATTCACGCGGACGGGTCGCTGTGGACCAGCGCGACGTGGCTGCACGCGGGCCAACTGCCCGTGCCGGCATCGTGGATCATCGCCCGCTTGCTGGACCCCACGCGGAGCATCCTTCCCGAGGAGGTTCGAAGCATCCCCGAAGCACGGGAAATGTTCGAGGCGTTCGACGGGCGCGGGGCGTTGATCACCTCGCCGGTCGTGAAGCTGGGCGACGGGCGTCGCGTGCGGCTGCTCAAGGTGCGCCCGCGTGACGGGCGTCTGGAGATTACCTGCCGGACAGAGTGGAGATAGCCCGCGGCACGACTCGCGAGGCCATCAATCGGCGCGGGCACTACGGTTCTCGCTCTCCCGTGATCAGTCGCGAGCCGCGCTTGAAGAAGAGATACGCCGAGGCCCAGTCGAGCATCACGATGACGCGGTTTCGGAAGCTGATGAGATAGAAGATGTGGACGCCGGCCCAGAGGAGCCAGGCGAGCAGGCCGCCGAACTTCATGCCCGCGACGCTGGCGACGGCCTTGGCCCGTCCGATGGTGGCGAGCGAGCCCTTGTCGACATAACGGAAAGGCAAGGCGCCCTTGCCAGCAACCAGGCGAGCGATGTTCCTGGCGGCGTGATCGCCCATCTGCACGGCGGCGGGGCACACGCCCGGCACCATCCCGTCGCGCCACGCGCACCGGGCAAGATCGCCCGCGACGAAGACCTCGGGGTGCCCCTCGATGGAAAGATCAGCACGCACGAGAACGCGACCGGCGTTGTCGGTGGGCACCCCCAGCGTTGAGCCAAGCTCGCTAGCCCGCACCCCCGCGGCCCAGATGATGTTGTGCGCGTCGATCCGCTCGACGCCCCGGTCTGGGTGCGAGAGAAGCACATGCGGCGAATCGGCGTCGCCAACGTCGGTCACTCGCGTATGGAGATGGACCTCAACGCCCATGGCGCGGAGATCGCCCAGGGCGCGGTCCGACAACTCCCGGGGGAAGCCGGACGAGAGCACGCGGTCCTGGGCCTCGACCAGCACCACGCGGGCGCGCGAGGTGTCGATGTGGCGGAAGTCGCGGCGGATAACGGTGCGGGCGATCTCGGCGATCGCGCCCGCGGTCTCCACGCCCGTGGGGCCCGCGCCGATGATGACAAAGGTCATGAGGGCCCGACGCCGGGCGTCGCTCGCCTCGTTCTCCGCGGCCTCGAAGGCGAGCAGGAATCGTCGCCGGATCTCGAGCGCATCTTCGATGGTCTTGAGGCCGCGGGCGCTCCTGGCCCAGCCGTCGTGGCCGAAGTATGAATGCGTTGCGCCGCTGGCGAGGACCAGATAGTCGTAGGGAAGAGCGCCCTGATCGGTCTCGAGCACGCGCCGGGATGCATCGACGCGCCGCGCCTCGGCCAGGAGCACCTCGGCATTCTGCTGCCGGGAAAGGACGGCACGGATGGGCGCCGCGATCTGGGCCGGCGACAACGCCGCGGTGGCGACCTGGTAGAGCAGCGGCTGAAAGAGATGGTGATTGCGCCGATCGACGAGCGTGATGCGGACCGGCGAGCGTCTCAATCGCTTGGCGGCCGCGAGGCCCGCGAATCCGCCGCCGACGATGACAACATGGGGCGGACGGATCGCGGGGGCGGGCGGGTTGGCGGCGGGGTCGTTCATGATTCTGCGGGCATGGTACGAGTCGCGCCGACCGGAATCGCCGCGGCGTGCGCGCCAGCACCGCGATCGCACTCGCGAGTTCCACCGGGCGATGGGCTTCGTTCCGCTCGATGAGTTCCCGCGGCGGCTGGGCGAGCGCCGTGTGACGCTGCCGATGGTCAGGAGCTTCCGTTCGCTGCCGCGACCGAGGGCCAGTCATCGAGGGTTGCGCGGCGCGGTACACTCGGCGCGTGAACGATTACGGCCCGGAGATCGCGAGAATCTCGCACGCCATGCCGCTCCACGAGCTGAACCTCGGGCCACGCCGGGGCCAGTGGCGTGATCGGGTCTGGCGCGAGTGGTGCTTTGCGCGAGCGGTGGCCTGGAAGATCGGCCCGAAGTTTGCGATCTTCGCCCTGGTGCTTCTGATCGGCGGCACGATGTTTCAGAACCTGGGGCCGCGCCGGGACCTTTCGATCGTCGAGGGGATGTACAACACCTGGAGCCTGGTGTTCGCGCAGCCGCCCATCGATTTTCCGAGCAACCCCTGGCTGCGCGGGCTGTTCTTCGCCGTGCCCATCCTGGGCATCGGGTTCATCATCGACACGCTCGTCGAGGTTGTGCGCCTGCTGCGCGATCGTCGCGGGCTCGAGCAATCCTGGTCGAGAATCATGGCGGCATCCATGCAAGATCACATCATCATCGTCGGGATGGGCAAGCTCGGCTTCCGGAGTTTTCAGATCCTGCGCCGTCTGGGGCACCGCGTGGTCGCGATCGAGTTCGACGCGACCAAGCAGTTCGTGGACGAGGTGCGGGCCGAGGGCTCGCCGATCCTGATCGGCGACGCGCGCCGGGAGGGCCTGCTCCTCGAGGCGGGCATCACCAGGGCTCGCGCGATCATGGTCGCGACCAGCGACGACCTGGCCAACCTCGAGATTGCGCTGGACGCGCGCCGCGTGGCGCCGAATGTCCGTGTGGTGCTGCGAATGTTCGATCAGTCGATGGCCGACAAGGTCGCCGGGGCGGCCGGTATCCACGTCGCGATGTCGCAATCCTGGCTCAGCGCCCCGGCCTTTGCGACGGCGGCGGTGGAACCCGGAGTTGTCGGAAGCCTCGTTGTCGGTGATCGCCTGATCGCCATGCAGCGTTGGGCCGTGCGACGCGGCGGGGCGCTCGATGGCCTGTCGATTGCCGACGCGATGTCAAGGCACTCGATCGCGATCATCGAGCGGGTGCCGGCGGAACTCGCCGCGAGCCATTCGCGGACGGGCCCGGTTTCGGAATCCCTCTCGGCGTCGGGCTCCACGGGCGATGGGGGTCCGGGCGGTCGCGACGCCCTGTTCCCGCGGGCCGACGCCGTGCTCCGGGCCGGCGACCGCGTGATGGTGCAGGGGCGCTACGACGAGCTTTCGGCCCTTCGCCCCGCGGCGGCGGAGTAGGGCGGGAGCTATTCGCCCGGGCGCGATACCCTTGCGTCGTGACAAGCCACAACGACACGTACACCTCCCCACTCGCCGAGCGGAACGCCAGCCCGGAGATGCTCCGGCTCTGGTCGCCGCGCCACAAGTTCAACACCTGGCGCCGGATCTGGCTCGCGGTCGCCGAGGCCCAGCACGAGCTCGGCCTGCCGGTCACCAAGGAACAGGTTGAAGAACTGCGCGCCGTCGTCGAACGGAAGAACCCTGATGACAGCGTCGGCATCACCGACGCCGAGATCGAACTGGCCAAGAAGTACGAGCGCGAGCTGCGCCACGACGTCATGAGCCACGTCCACGCGCTGGGCGACGCCTGCCCAAAGGCCAAGGGCATCATCCACCTGGGCATGACGAGCCAGGATGTGGTGTGCAATGCGGATTTGCTCATCATTCAGCAAGCGATTCGGCTGATCGAGGGAAAGACCGAGCGCGCGGTGTGCGCGCTTGGGATCGCCGCCGAACGAACCAAGGCGATCCCAGCGCTTGGGTTCACGCACTTTCAACCCGCGCAACCCGTCACCGTCGGACGAAGGCTCGCGCAGTGGGCGCACGATCTCAAGTTGCTCAGCAGTCGCGTGCTGGCCTGGTCCTACGTTGATACAACATATCGAGGTCTTCGCGGCGCGACCGGTACGCAGGCCTCTTTCCTTTCGCTTCTCGATGGCGACCACGAAAAGGTCGACGAGCTTGAGCATCGGTTCCTTTGGCGCATGCAGCGTCTTCAGAACGAGGAGATTACACGTATCGACGACGAAGACGAGGAGATGTACAACCACCACCCGCGCTCGCGCGATGGGTGCGCGCTCACCCGTCAAGAACTTCGTCGTTTCGACGATCGCGCCTTTGATCTGTGCGGGCAGACGTACCCGCGAGTCATAGACGCAACAGTCCTCGCGGATCTCGCCTCCGTTGCCTGCGTCCTCCACAAGATCGCCACCGACATCCGCCTCCTCTGCAACCGCAAGGAGCTCGACGAGCCCTTCGAGGACAAGCAGATCGGCTCCTCGGCCATGCCGTACAAGCGCAACCCGATGCGCTGCGAGCGGATCTGCGGCCTCACGCGCTTCGTCATGAACCTCGTCGGCAACGCCTACGACACCGCCGCCACGCAGTGGCTCGAACGCACGCTCGATGATTCGTCGAACCGGCGTCTCTCGCTGCCCGAGGCGTTCCTCGCCCTCGACGGCGCGCTCGATCTCATGCACAACGTCGCGAGCGGCCTGGTGGTTCACGAGGCGACCGTCCGCAAGAACCTGATGGCCGAACTGCCGTTCATGGCAACCGAGAATCTGCTGATGGAGTGCGTGAAGCTGGGCGGCGATCGCCAGGAATATCACGAGCTGATCCGCCGCCACGCCCAGGCCGCGGGCATGCGCGTCAAGCAAGAGGGCCTCGACAACGACCTGATCGACCGGCTGAAGGGCGACCGCCACTTCTGGGGCGCCGCCCGCGGTGGGCCGCTGCGCGACGAACTGAACTGGGACGGCCTGCTCGACCCCATGAGATACGTCGGGCGCAGCGTTGAGCAGACGGAGCGGTTCGTCCGCGAAGTCGTCGAGCCGCTGCGCGAGCAGTACGGCGACGCGATCGCCAGGCTCGGCGACAGCGGGCCGAAGGTGTAAGACCGCTCTGTGTCAGCAGCCCGACTTCAAGGAGTTCGTGTTCGTTGGCGCGCCGGCCCGCGTGGTACACTCCTCAACGCGCACACCTTAGGAGCACGTCATGGCGAAGAAGACCAAGAAGGGCCCGGGCAAGAAGTCCGCGACCACGAAAACCGCGAAGAAGCCCGCCAAGTCGGGAGCAAAGTCGGGCGCGTCGAAGCTCGCGCCAAAGCCGATTTCATCGGGCAAGGGCGCAACACCCGCCGAGATCGGAGCGGCCGTGGTCGCGCATCTCAACAGCGGCGCGACGAGCGATCGGCCGTTGTGGGACAAGTTCTGGTCCGACGCGGTGGAGAGTATCGAAGGGAGCGGCATGGGCTGGAAGGGGCGCAGGGCGATGGAGGCCAAGTGCGAGGAGTTCATGAGAGAGAACGAGATTCTCGGATGCCGCGCCACCGGGCCGTTCGTCGGCGCGACCGGCTTTGCCGTCCACATCGAGGTCGAGCTGAAGCCCAAGGGCGGCGAGGTGATGCGGATGAAGGAGGTCGCGGTCTACACCGTGAAGAACGGCAAGGTCGTGCGCGAAGAATTCATGTACGGCGGCTGCTGACCGCGTCCGGCGGCCTCATCCGTGCAGCGCCAACGCGACCATCATCTGAACGCCCGTCTCGATGGCGTCGTCGTTGAAGTCGAAGTCGGGCTGGTGCAATCCGGGGTAGCTTGTGGCGTGCTCGGGGCGAAGGCCCAGCAGAAAAAAGCACGCCGGGACGTGCTGGGCGTAGTAGCTGAAATCTTCGCCGCCCATGGTGGGGTGTTCGGCCACGCGAACCCGCCCGGCGCCGAGGGTTTTCTTGGCGACCTCAAAGAACTGGGCGGTCGCGTGCTCGTCGTTGAGCGTGACGGGATAGCTTTCGTGCCACTCGATGGCGGCGGAGCACCCGAACGACTGCGCCGTGCCGGTGACGATCTCGAAGAATCGCTTCCTGAGCGACGCGCGGAGCTTGGGCGTCAGCGTGCGAGCGGTGCCGATGAACGTCGCGGTCTCGGGGATGATGTTGTTGGCGGTGCCCGCGTAGATCTGCCCGACGGTCAGCACGGATGATTCGAGCGGCCCGGTGTGGCGGGAGACGATGGTTTGCAGGGCCGTGATGCAATGGGCGGCGGCAACAATCGGATCCTTGGCCAGGTGCGGATAGGCCGCGTGCCCGCCCACGCCGTGGACCTCAACCTTGAAGTCGTCGACGCTGGCCAGGAGCGGGCCGGGGCGCGGGGTGACCACGCCCAGCGGCACGGAGGGCCAGCCGTGCAGACCATAGATGCGCGCAACCGGCGGGCCGAGCCCGCCCTTGGCGTCGTCCGGGTTGCCAGCGGACAATGGGCCGCCGAGGAGCGCCCCGTCCTTGCACATGAGGTCGCCCCCGCCCCCGCCCTCTTCGGCGGGTTGAAAGACGAACGTGACGGGGTTGGGGCGGTGTTCGAGCTTGGCGAGCACGCGCGCGGCGCCGAGCAGGATGGTGGTGTGCCCGTCGTGCCCGCAGGCGTGCATCACGCCGGGGTTGCGCGAGGCGTACGTGCGTCCGGTCTTTTCAAGGATGGGGAGCGCGTCCATGTCGGCGCGGAGCGCGATCGCCGGCTTGGCGCTGTTGGCGGGGTCGGTCGGCGCCAGGTGGGCGACCACGCCCGTGCCCCGCGCCAGGCCGGCACGGAACGGGATGCCCAGGGCCGAAAGCTCGCGCTGCACGACCTGACTCGTCCGCCGCTCCTCGAAATGCAGCTCGGGGTTCTCGTGCAGATCGCGCCGGAGGGCGACCAAGGCCTCCAACTCCTGCTTGATCAGCGAGTCGGCGTCGAACGCTTCCATGGTGGGCATCCATCATGATATGGCGGCATTATTTCAGCACGCGATCGGCGATCGCGGCGGCGGTGGGGGCGGCCGTGGACACCGCCCCCAGGTCGATCCTGGCGGGCTCCGGCACGAACGTGGAAGGATCGCGCGCCGCCTGCGCGCTGGCCAGATCGGGCCGGACCGGCACGTTCCGTGAATCACTCTCGGCCAGCATGGTTTCAACCTCGGCGCTGAGCAAAAACTCCGCCAGCGCACGCGCCAGGCTTGTTGGACCTCCGGGCTTACGCACCAGACCGACCGTGTTGGGCAGCATGATCGTCCCGAAGCTTGGGAGCCCATCGATGGAGGCGGGGTCCGGGTCGCGGCCCTCGTAGCGCAGACCAATCGGCCAGTTGTTCCGCCGCCCCGCGAAGACGTCGTCGCTGTCGGTCAGGCCGACGTCGATCTCCGCGTTGGCGATCGCGCGGACCACGGCGGCGTTGCCATCGTACAGACGAACGCCATGGTCGCGAAGGGCGGTCAGCCACGATTCGACTCTGGACTCGCCCGCCAGCGCGACCAGGGCCGCCATATGGGTGCGAGTCGTGCCGAACTGGGGGCGAGCAAGGCCCACGCGCCCTCTCCATCGCGGGTCGAGGAGGTCGCGGAGGCGCGTCGGCGCGTCGCCTTCTCGCACCCGCGAGGTGCTGTAGGCAAGCGCGCGGGCTCGCCGCGCGAACGCGAACCAACGTCCCTCGCGGTCGCGCAGATCGCTGGGCCACGGCGTCGCGTCGTCGAGTCTCGGCGCCGGGTCCATCGGCGCAAGCACGCCGGCGCTCGCCAGCTCGATCGAACTCATGGGCTCGCTGGACCACCACACATCGGCTCGCGGCGAGTCCTTCTCCGCGATCAGCCGCTGCACGAGGCCGAATGTCTTGGTCGCCTCGGTGTCGCCCACCGCCCTCACTTTCACGCCGGTCCTGGCGCCGAAGCGATCCAGCACGAGGCGGAGGTATTCGTCGTCGGCGCTGCTGTAGAGGATCAGTTCGCCACCGGCGGCTGGAACGCCGGGCGTGCCGTCCCCTTTGGCGCCGCCGTCGCTTCCGCTCGGGCCGGGTGGAGTGGTGGCCGCGTCGCGCGCCCGCGGACCATCGGCGAGCTGCGCCCGCCACAGCACCGCCAGCACCATCCCCGTGACGACCAGCGGCAGCGCGATCGCCGTGACGCTTCGGTTCTTTGTCATAGGGTGAGCCTAGAACCCGTCCCCGACGCGGGCGCGGGCGAGCAACCCTTCCGTCCACGCCTCGTTCGTGGGTTGGTTTGACGAAGAAACAAACGCACGGCCTCGGCCCGACTTCGGCGTCCGAGCGCACCACAATCCGGCGAACCGAGCATCCCGGCCCGTTCCCCACTTCTTTCCGGAGTCCTTGGCGTCGCTCGCGGGCTTCGGCGCCGGCTTATTCGACGGCGCCTCGCCGGGAGTGATCTTGGGCTTGGCCTTGTCGCCCAGACGCCCGAAGTAGTTCTTCACCGCCGTGTGAAGGTCGGGCGGGATCTGCTCGCTTGTGAGCGCCTCCGTCGCGGCTTTCTCGGCGGCCGCGACCGCGTCGGAAAACTCGGCGACTGATTCGCCCTTGATCTGTTCGCCCTGAACGAGTCGGCTTCCGATGATCGGACCGCCGCTGTTCTGCACGTTCGCCTTCTCTTTCTGCGAGTTGTAGTCGGTCGGCGAGTCGTCCTTGTTGGCGCCCATGCCCCGCCCCGCCCCGCCCGTGCCTTGACCGAGGTTGTGTTTGTCGCCGGCCTGCCAGGGCTTGTTGCTCCCCCAGCGATTCATGCCATCCTTGTCGCCGTCGCACTGTCCCTGGCCAAGGCACTGCCCAAGCTGGGCGAGCTGCGATTGGCACTCCTTCATCGCGCTGTCGAGGTTCTGCATGTCCTGGTCCATCATCTCGCCCGCCGAGAGCTGGTCGCTCAGGGAGTCCGAGGCCTGCTGGCCCTCCTGGTTCATGCCCTGCTTGCCCATGTTCTGGGACATCTGGCTCATGGCCTCGCCCATGCTCTGGGCCTGCTGGCTGGCCTTCATCTGCGCCATCGCCATCTTCATGAGCTGTTCCTTCTGCTCGGGCGACAGATTCTTCATCTGCTCGAGCGCCTGTTGGGCGGCCTGAGGATCGCTCTTCATCTGCTGCATGAGCTGCTTGGCCTGCTCCTGCGTCAGGCCGGCCTGCTCGAGCTTCTGCTGCACCTGCTTCTGGTCCTCGGCCGCCTTCTTGAGTTGCTCGGCCAGGTTCTCCAGCTGCTTCTTGGCCTGCTCTTTCTGCTCGTCGGAAAGTGAGCCGTCCTGCATCGATTTCTTCAGTTCTTCCAGCGCCTCCTGCGCCTTGCCGAACTCACCCCGCGACATGGCGCGCTGCAGGTCGCTCAGCGGACCCGGGCCGGGCTGCTTCAGTTGCTCGAGCTTGTCCTTGAGCGCCTGCAGCTGCTCGGCCTTCTCGCCCTGTCGCATCTTGTTCAGCGACTCGTTCAGGTCGGTCAGCTTCTTGACCGCGGCCCGCTGCAGGTCTTCCGGCTTCTGCGCCTCCTCGGGCTTGGTCAGCGATGGATCGCTCGTCTTGTCCTGCTCGAACTTCACCTCGGTCTTGGCCAGAATCTCCCTGAGCTTCTGCTCCTTCTGCTGGATGTCGCTCTTGACCTCCTGCAGGTTCTGGGCGGCCCTGGTCTTCTCCTCCTTCCTGGCCAGGATGCCGAGCAGATCGACGGGAGCGAGCGTAAACCACAGGAGCACCAGTGCGAGCGACGCCAGGAGCGGCGCCGGCCAAGCGCGCGGAGCGGCGATCGGGATCGCCTCGCGAACCTTCACGCTCGCCGCCTTGACTCGGGCCGCCTCGACCACATTTCGGCACCAGGGATCGGGCGACTTTTCCACGCACAGCGCGGTGCTCAGGCTCTCGCGCAGCCCGGCCCGCTCGTCGAGTTCACGCGCCACCGCCAGCTCGCGCCGGCGCACCGCGATTGTCCAGAGAACGGCGGAGAGAAGCGTCGCGGCGCCGACGCCGGCGAACAGGCCGCCCATCGGCCGCCGCCAGGGAAACGTCAGGCCCAAGAGCATCTCGACCAGGCGAGCCAGGAACACGGCGCCGATGGCGATCGTGACACAGATGACCAGGGCGCGCACGAAATCGGTGACCATGAGCCGCCACGCCGCTGACTTGATCGCTCGACGGACTTCGTTCATCGCGCCGCTCCTTCACCTTCCCGCGCGCCGCTGGCGTGCTCAGTCTCTTCGACGCCGCCGGCGTGAACGGTGTTCACGACACGCGGTCACAAACATGTCACCGCGCCCGCCAGTCAAAGCCCACCCGGGGCCCGCCCTCCAAGGTACCCGACACGCACGCCGACGACTCCCTATTCGTCGGCTCGATCGGCCCATCCCGCCTATCCATCTCTACCTGTTCGGGTTTCGGTGGTTGCTCTTCCATCCACACAAGTTGCGAGTTTCACGACCTTCGCGGATGATCCCGAGGGATCGCGCGAAGAAGCTTCTTCCCAAATCTACCCGGGGTGTTCGGGAAAAGGAAGGACTCGTCGATTGCACATGACCGGTCGTTCGATCTCGGCGTGGCTTTCGGGCGAGCGCCAGGCGCGCCTCCCCGCGCTGGTCGCCGCGTGCGAGTCCGCGCCGCCCGGCACGTATTCCGCGTTGAATGCTCGCGTCTGTTTCTGGGCCGCGATGCTCTGGTGCGTGCTCGTGGCCTTCCCGACGACGGCGGTGGAGTGGGCCGGGTTTCCCTTGGCGCTCGCATCACTGGCCGGGGCGCGGCGGATCTGGAGCATCGCCTGGCGCACGCTCGTCGCGCCGGAGTTTGTTCTCCCCGCGATCTTCGCGGCGTGGCAGTTCGTCACGCTCGCGTGGTCGGCGGATGCAAAGCTCGGCGCGACCCAGGCGGGCGCCTGCCGCTGGCTGTGGTCGGTCGTTCTCCTCGCGCCGGTCATGGCGCACCGCCGAGCGCTCATCGCCGCGTTGGCCCTCGGATTTCTCGCGGGCAACGCGTCGCAACTCTCGCACGCGATCGGAACACACTTCGATGTCGCCGCGATCGCGTGGAACCGCCAGCCCGGGCGCAACAGCGGGTGGTGGGACCCGGTCGTCGGCGGCTCGCTGCTCGTCGCGGCGCTGGGCTTGCATCTTCCCGGAGCGATCGCGGGAAGGGGTCGAGAGTTTGTCATCGCCGCGATCGCCAGCGCGATCACGCTCGTCGCGATCCTGGCGACGGGCACGCGCGGCGCGATCCTGGCGTCGGCGGCGTTGGTCGTGATCGTCGCGATCCTGGCGCTTGTACGCTGCTCACACCGAAGCCGCGTCGTCGCGCGCCTCGCGATCGGGCTTGTGCTGGTCGGCGGGTCGGTCGGGCTGGCCTGGCCCAAGATCGGCCCGGGCCTCATGGAGCGCATCGATGTCGGCGTTCGGGAAGTCCGGGACGCCCTCGGCGGGGACGATGCCGTCGCCGGCATGACGAGCGATACCGGCGCGAGAATCGCCATGGCCACGTGGTCATGGGAAGCCTTCGCCGCTCGCCCGATCGCGGGCGTCGGCGCGGGTTCTCTGCGATCCATCTTCCGGGATCACTGGCTCAGGATGGGTGTGCCGCCGTCGGCGCTCGCCGGGCACGCGCACTCCCACAACACCTACCTGCACATTCTCGCGACGACGGGCCTGGTCGGCGCGGGGCTCGCGCTGGCCGCCATCGTTGTCGGGCTCCGCAACGCGCTCCGGCGCGCGACCGCCTTCGGGTCGTACGACGCCGCGCCGTTCGCGGCCCTGGTGGGGCTGCTTCTCGTCGGCGCCTTCGACACGATCCACGTCAATTCACAGACCGCGGCGTTGCTCACGCTGCTGCTCTCGCTCTCCCCGGCGTGGGAACCGCCGGCGTTGCCGCGCACGGGCCTTCCGCGGGAGCTACCCGTCCGCGCCTTCCGCGGCGTCGGCGAGTAGCGACTTGCCGATCGGGCGGAAACACGCGACAGTGATCCGGTGAAACTGCTGGTCGTGGGCGAATTCATCCGCCGATTTCCCTGGTCTCCGAGTCAGTGGAGCGTGCAGGTTGCCCGCGCCCTGGCGCGGCGCGGGCATCAGGTCACACTGGCCTGCGACGCGATCGAGGACCGAGCGGCCGCTGTGGCGCCCGTGGATCGTTCGGGGGGATCGGTGGCCGTTCTCGAGCGACGCCCCGACCGCACGCTGCGTGGAACCCACCCGTTCGCTTTCCTCCGCTGGGCGATTGAGCTGGGGCGCTCCGGAGAGTTTGACGCGTCGTTCTCGCTCACGCCGCTCGCCCCGGCGCGGGTGTGGCTTCCCATCGAGCCAGACGCGGGCGAGCTGGTTTCATCGACGCTGCGCACGCACCCGCCGATCTCGGCCGCGCTGGAACTGGCGTATCGCCCGTGGCTCCCCGGGGCGATCGTGAGCGAGCGCCGCGCCGAGCGAGCGTTCAAGGACTTGCAAGGTGTGCGGGCGCGGATCGGCGCCGGTCCAAGCCGCGCCGGCGCCGAGCAGGGCCTGGGCTGGGCGAGCGCCTGGCATGTGCCGGGCGACCAGGAGCACGCGGTGCTCCGGGCCCAGACGCGCCGGGCCCTTTCGATCCCGATGCACCGGCGTGTGGTGCTCGTGAGCGCGACGCAGAACCGGCGCGCGGGGCTCGAGCTCGTGCTCGACGCGCTGGCGGCCAACGCGGGGCAACGCCCGATCCTCCTGGTCATGGGGCGGCGTTCGCACGAGGTCGCGACACTCGCGCACGCGCGGGGGCTGTCGGATTCGACCCGCTTTGCCGGGGGTACCGAGCGGGCCGACGCGCTGCTGGCCGCGGCGGACCTCGTCGCGATCCCGTGGTCGAGGTCCGAGCTGCGCGCCACGGGCCGATTGCTCGCGGACGCCCTTCGCCGCCGGAGATTCGTGGTGGCCTCGCGGACCGCCAGCGGCGCCGAACTCCTGGGCGACTCCGGGCTCGGGCTTTCGATCGAGCCAACACACGCCGCCTGGCGCGACGCGCTGGCCCAGGCCTGGGGTCGTGCGCCGCCGCTCACCCGGCGCGATGGGCCGCGCCTCGACGAATGGTCGATGGACGCGATGGCGGAGCGACTGGAATCGCTGATCCCGGCGGGGCGGGCTCAGCACCCCTCGTCGAACGAGGCCGCGAACGCGTCGTAGTCGTCGCCGTTGACGAACCCGTCGCCGTTGAAATCCGCCGAGCCCGCCGCGACATCGAACGCTTCCGCGAACGCGTCGTAGTCGTCGCCGTTGACGAACCCGTCGTGATTCACATCCGCCGGACACTCGAAGACGATCGGCATGAACCGGTCCGCCGCGAACGGCCCCTCATAGGTGCGGACGCGGGCGGACAGGCCCTTTCTTGCCGGCCATTCGACTTCAACGCGATCAACGCTGGTCGAGCCCGCGAGCCCGAAATGAACCCGCAGGTCTTCGGTCGAGGTGGTCGATGAGCCGCTGACGATCTGGCGCGACTGCGTCACGCCGCCGGCGGTCAGCCGGACGATCGCGCCGATCGCGTCTCGGTTGACGATCCGCCCGTCGCCGCGAACGTCGATCTCGATCCAGTGACCCGGGGCGTCGGAGACGTTCTCATACACCGCCACGTATTGCCCGGGCGATACCGGATTCACGCTGATCACGTCGGCCCTGCCGTCGTTGTTCCAGTCAACCTGCACGGCGTGCTGGCTGGCGGAGAACGTGCTGTTCATCGCGCCGGAGATGTCCTTGAACGTGCCGTCGCCGAGGTTCCGCCAGAGGCGGTCGAAGTTCGCGCCCTGTCCGAGGCTCCCGCACTGGTAGTTGTCGAGCCAACCATCGTTGTCGCTGTCGATCCACAGCACCCCCCATCCGAAGATGGTGGAGATGGGCGTGATCTTCGAGAAAACCCCGGCGTCGTTGCGGAAGTACGTGCCGACCTGGGCGTTGGTGATGGCAAGATCGAAATCGCCGTCGTTGTCGTAGTCGCCGGCGGCGATGCCCATCGGCGCCGGCCCGAGGGCGGCATAGCCGAGCTCCACCCCGAGCGGCACCAACGCGGGCGTGCTCGAGTCAAAGTCGTTGCGAAGGATCTTGGCGCTCTGCCCGCCGGCCGAGAGCAGAATGCAATCGGGGTCGCCGTCGCGGTCGATGTCGCACCAGACGTGCGAATAGAGGGTGGTGGAACCCAGCGGCGGCGGAAGCAGCGAGTTCATGGGCGTGAACGTGCCGTCGCCATTGCCGCGGTAGAGCAGGAGCGCGTCGGCGGTCGCGCCGATGCCCCCGATGAACAGGTCGAGCTTCCCGTC
>JABLTH010111212.1_pt1 | contig 33354 bp, 28 predicted proteins | sample 7875711 | NCBI WGS metagenome assembly JABLTH01 (sample SAMN14941262, study PRJNA633318) | bioreactor metagenome | isolation source: bioreactor | place: China | collected 2019-03-05 | reverse complement strand
TCAGCCGGTCGCGGTCGAGATCGGCCACGGATTCGAACGTCTCGATGCGACGGCCGTCGCGGAACCCGGTCACGCGGTCGCACAGTTCATACACTTCCTCCATCCGGTGCGTGACGTAGATGATCGCGCGGCCTTCCGCGCGCAGTGCACGGATGATCCGGAACAGTTGCGCGGTCTCGCGCGCGGACAGCGAGCTCGTCGGTTCGTCGAACGCGATCACGCGCGCGTCGCGCATCAGCGCCTTGCCGATCTCGATCATCTGGCGCTGGCCGATCGACAGATACTTCACCGGAATGCCCGGATCGATGTGCTCGCCGAGCCGCTCCAGCGCATCGAGCGCACGCACGGCAAGCGCGCGTTCGTCGACCACGCCGAGCCGGCTCGGCAGTTGCCCGAGCATCAGGTTTTCCGCGACCGTCAGCTCGGGCACGAGATGCAGTTCCTGGTAGATGATCGCGATGCCGGCCTCCAGCGCCGCGCGCGTCGACGCGAAGTGCTGCACCGCGCCGTTCAGCGTCAGCGTGCCGGCCTGCGGCTGGTTCACGCCGGACAGCACCTTCAGCAGCGTCGACTTCCCCGCGCCGTTCTCGCCCATCAGCCCGTGCACTTCGCCCGCGCGCACCGACAGCGACACGGCGTCGAGCGCGCGCACGCCCGGGAACGTCACCGTGATGCCGTCGAGCGCGAGCAGCGCCGCGTCCGGCCGCGACGTGCCGGCTGCGGCGGCTGCGGCGGCCGTGGCTGTGTCCGTGCTGCCGGCGGATACGGTCGTCATCGTCTGCGTCGTCATCGCTTGCCCGCCCCGCACGCTCAGATGCCGAGTTCGGCGCGCACGGCCTGCCAGTTCGCGCGCGTCATCAGCTTGCCGCTCGTCTGCGTGTCGGCCGGCGGCGTCTTGCCGTTGCGAATCCAGTCGACGAGGTTCTGCGTGCTGTCCCTGCCGTGGTTCGTCGAGCTGACGGCGATCGTCCCGTAGAAGCCGGTCGGCTCCTTCTTCTGGAATTCGGCGAACGCCTCGCCGGCACCGTTGATGCCGACGCCGATCACGTCGGCGGCCGGAATATGCAGCTGTTCGGTCGCGCGCACCGCGCCGAGCACGGTTTCCTCGTTCAGCGCGTAGACCACCCACTTCTTGATGTTCGGATGCCGCGCGAGCACCGGCGCGGCCGCGCTGAAGCCGCCTTCGTCGTCGGTCGTCTTCTGCGGCGCATCGAAGATGTTCTCCTGGCGGAAGCCGTTCGCGAGCAGCGCCTGCGTCGCGCCGTCGGTGCGCAGCTTCGCGGTCGGCAGCTCGTAGTTCGTGATCCTCAGCGCGCCGACTTCCTCGGGCTTCCAGCCGCGTCGCTTCATCTCGTCGGAAATCGCCTGGCCGACCTGGTTGCCGATCTTGGTCGCCGACATCCCGAGGTGCGGCACGTTCGGCAGCGGCTTGCCGGTCGAATCGACGAGCTGGTCGTCGACGGTCACGAACTTCATGTTGTAGCGCTTCGCACGCGCGGCGATCGCCGGCCCGAGGCGCACGTCGGGCGCGCAGATCACGAAGCCCTGCGCGCCTTGCGAACCGAGGTTGTCGATCGCGGCCAGCACCTTCTCGCCGTCGGGCGTGCCGATCTTCACGACCGAAAAATTCTCCTTCTGCCCGAGCGCGGACGCCGCGTTCTGCTCGTTGATGAACCATGCCTGCTCGGGCATCTTCACCAGGAAGCCGATCTTCAGCGGCGCGTCGGCGCGCGCGGCGCCCTGCATGCCGAGCGGCGCGATGCACAGCGCGGCGAGCAGCGCACGCAGGGTGTGTCGGCGAATCGTGTGGGTCGTGCGGTTCATGCGGTGTCTCCTTGATGTCGGCTTGTGCCGTAATGATTCGTCATGCGCGATCGCGCCTCGGCGCGCCCGCGTAGTCAGCGTAGTGAGTGCAGTCAGCGTCCGAACGCGTCGGTCTGCACGCGCCGGCCGAACAGGAACGCATCGGCGACGAGCCGCAGCGGCCGCACGTCGACGTCGCTTTCACCCCGCGCGATCAGCGCATGGAAGTGCGCATACAGCGCCGGATACTCGCGTTCGGGCCCGATCTCGACCGGCTCGCCCGCGATCGACAGTTGCGCGCCGCCGCGGCTGATCGCGAGCACGCCGTCGGCCGTGTCGACCGCGATTTCCCATTGCTCGACCGGGCCGTGCCGCCAGTCGAGTTCCGCGCGCACGGGCACGCCATCGGTATCCGAGCAATCGAGCTCGGCGGCGATCGGCGTCTGCACGTCGCTCGGCACGATCAGCGTCGCCTCGCGCAGCACGAGCTCGCGCGGCAGGATCCGCGTGACGATCGACAGCGCGTTGATGCCCGGATCGAACACGCCGAGGCCGCCCGGTTCCCAGATCCATTGCTGCCCCGGGTGCCAGCGCCGCACGTCCTCCTTCCAGCGCACCTGCACCGCGCGGATCGTGCGGGTCGCGAGCCACGCGCGCGCGGGCTCCACCGCGCTCGCGCAGCGCGAATGCCACGTGGCGAACAACGTGAGCCCGCGCTCGCGCGCGAGCGCCTCCAGCACGGCCACTTCGCCGAGCGTCGCGCCCGGCGGCTTCTCGAGCATCACGTGCTTGCCGGCCTCGAGCGCGGCGCGCGCCTGCGCGTAGCGCACCTGCGGCGGCGCGCACAGCGACACGGCGTCGAGCTCGCGCTCGGCGGCCAGCAGCGCGCGCAGGTCGCGATAGTTGCGCACGCCGGCGACTTCCGCATGGCGGCTCGCGCACGCGGTCAGCTTGAAGCCCGGTTCGGCGTCGATCGCCGGCAGATGCTGGTCGCGCGCGATCTTGCCGACGCCGACGATACCCAGCGAAACCTGATCACTCATCGTGCATGCCTCCTTCGCGAATCGTTCGGTGGTCGGTCAGTGCGCCCAGCGCAGCACGAGCGGATCGAGCCGGCGCGCGATCGCGAGCAGTTCCGCGCGCGTGTCCGGATGCAGTTCCGGCATCGGATGCCGTGGCCGCTCGCACGCGATCACGCCGCCTTCGCGCATCAGCGCTTTCGCGGTGAGGATCCCGGACTGGCGGTTCTCGTGATTGATCAGCGGCAGCCACGCCTGATAGCGCTCGAAAGCGTCGTCGTGGCGCCCTTCGCGCCAGGCTTCGAGAATCTGCCGGATGCCGTCCGGAAACCCGCCGCCCGTCATCGCGCCGGTCGCGCCGGCATGCAGGTCGGCGAGCAGCGTGATCGCCTCCTCGCCGTCCCACGGCCCCTCGATCGCGTCGCCGCCGAGCCGGATCAGCTCACGCAGCTTGTTCGCCGCCCCGGGTGTCTCGATCTTGAAGTACGCGACCTGCTCGATCTCTCGCGCCATCCGTGCGAGGAACGGGGCCGACAGCACCGTGCCGCTCGCGGGCGCATCCTGGATCATGATCGGGATGTCGATCGCGTCCGAAACGCGCGCAAAGAAGTCGAAGACCTGCGCTTCCGGCACGCGGAACGTCGCGCCGTGATAGGGCGGCATCGCCATCACCATCGCCGCGCCGAGCTGCTGCGCGCGCAGGCTGCGCGCCGCGCACACCTGCGTGCCGTAGTGCGACGTCGTGACGATCACCGGCACGCGGCCCGCGACGTGTTCGAGGATCGTGCGCGTGAGCACGTCGCGTTCGTCGTCGGTGATCGCGAACTGCTCGGAGAAATTCGCGAGGATGCACAGCCCGTCGGAACCCGCGTCGATCATGAAATCGACCGCGCGTTTCTGGCTCGCGAGGTCGAGCTCGCCGGTGTCGGTGAAGGTCGTCGGGACGACGGGGAAGATGCCGCGATAACGCGGCGTGCTGCTCGATGTCATGGTTCGCGTCCTGCTTCGGCGTCGGTGGTGACCGGCCGTCATGCGTTCACGGTTTCACGAAGCGGGCCCGGGCGGGCCCGCAACCGGCTGCGGCGCGCGTGTGTGGCACCTCTCGCGCCGCCTGCCGCTCAATGCGAATGGCTCGGCACGTCCGCGCCGCGCGTGCCGACCAGGAAGTCGAGGTCGCACCCCTCGTCGGCCTGCAGCACGTGATCGATGTACAGCCGGGCGTAGCCGCCCTTGCCGAGCTGCCCGGCCACGCCCGGCGCCGCGGTCGGATCGACGTCCGACAGGCGGCGCTGCAGTTCGTCATCCGGAATGTCGAGATGCAGCGTGCCGGCCTCGCAGTCGAGCTCGATCCAGTCGCCGTTGCGCACGGCAGCGAGCGGCCCGCCGGCGGCGGCCTCCGGCGCCACATGCAGCACGACCGTGCCGTACGCGGTGCCGCTCATCCGCGCGTCGGAAATCCGCACCATGTCCTTCACGCCCTGGCGCAGCAGCTTCGGCGGCAGCCCCATGTTGCCGACCTCGGCCATCCCCGGATAACCGCGCGGCCCGCAGTTCTTCAGCACGAGCACCGAGCTGGCGTCGACGTCGAGCGCCTCGTCGTTGATCGTCGCCTTGTAGTGGTCGAGGTTCTCGAACACCACCGCGCGGCCGCGATGCTTCAGCAATTCGGGGCTCGCCGCCGACGGCTTCAGCACCGCGCCGCGCGGCGCGAGGTTGCCGCGCAGGATGCAGATGCCGCCGTCCGCGATCAGCGGCCGGTCGAGCGGGCGAATCACTTCGTCGTCGTAGTTCGGCGCTTCGCGCACGTTGTCCCACAGCGACTTGCCGTTCACCGTCAGCGCGTCCGGGTGCGGCAGCAGCCCGCCTTCGCCGAGCCGGCGCAGCACGGCCGGCGGCCCGCCCGCGTAATAGAACTCTTCCATCAGGAAGCGCCCCGACGGCATCAGGTCGACGATCGTCGGCGTGTCGCGACCGATGCGCATCCAGTCCTCCAGTTCGAGCGGCACGCCGATGCGTCCGGCGATCGCCTTCAGGTGGATCACCGCGTTCGTCGAGCCGCCGATCGCCGCATTCGCGCGGATCGCGTTCTCGAACGCCGCGCGCGTGAGGACCTTCGACAGCACGAGCCCTTCGAGCGCCATCTCGACGATGCGGATGCCGGACATGTGCGCAAGCACGTAGCGGCGCGAATCGACGGCCGGAATCGCCGCGTTGTGCGGCAGCGCGACGCCGAGCGCCTCGGCCATGCACGCCATCGTCGACGCGGTGCCCATCGTGTTGCAGGTGCCGGCCGAGCGCGACATGCCGGCTTCGGCCGACAGGAAATGATGCAGGTCGATCTCGCCGGCCTTCAGTGATTCATGCAGCTGCCACACGGCCGTGCCGGAGCCGATGTTCCTGCCTTCGAGCTTGCCGTTCAGCATCGGCCCGCCCGACACGACGATCGCCGGCACGTCGCAGCTCGCCGCGCCCATCAGCAGCGCGGGCGTCGTCTTGTCGCAGCCGGCGAGCAGCACGACCGCGTCGATCGGATTGCCGCGGATCGCTTCCTCGACGTCCATCGATGCAAGGTTGCGCGTGAGCATCGCCGACGGGCGCAGGTTCGATTCGCCGTTCGAGAACACCGGGAACTCGACCGGGAAGCCGCCCGCTTCGAAGATCCCGCGCTTCACGTGCTCGGCGAGCTTGCGGAAGTGCGCGTTGCACGGCGTCAGTTCGGACCACGTGTTGCAGATTCCGATGATCGGACGGCCATCGAACTCGTGATCGGGAATGCCCTGATTCTTCATCCAGCTCCGGTACATGAAGCCGTTCTTGTCGTTCGTGCCGAACCATTGGGCGGAGCGCAGCCTGGGTTTTGTTGCCGACATCGTCAGTCCTGTGGTGACGGGATACCGGCGCAGTCTAGGCAGAATTTTGATAACTGGCTAATGACGTTTTTGGCGATTACGATATCGATTCCGATATCGATATAAACCCGTACGATGCCCGAAGCCAGCCCGTGGGGAAACCGTGGCCGCCTGAAGACGCGCCAGCTTCTGCTGGTCGTCGCGCTTGCCGACGAAGGCAGCATCCACCGCGCGGCGGCCGCGCTGAACATGACGCAGCCGGCCGCGTCGAAGCTGCTGCGCGAACTCGAGGAATCGATCGGCGCGGTGCTGTTCGAACGCCTGCCGCGCGGGATGCGGCCGACGCTGTACGGCGATGCACTGATCCGTCACGCGCGCGCGGCGCTCGGCAGCCTCGACCAGGCGCACGAGGAACTGGCCGCGCTGAAGGCCGGCCATCTCGGCCACGTGGCGGTGGGCGCGATCACGTCGCCGGGCTTGCGGCTCGTACCGCCGGCGGTGGCCGCGGTGAAGGGCACGCATGCGGGCCTGCACGTATCGGTCGAGATCGACACCAGCAACGTGCTGCTCGAGCATCTCGCGCAGGACAAGATCGACATCGTGGTCGGCCGGCTTTCCGCCGAACACGACAAGCTGCGGCTGCGCTACGAGCCGCTGACCGGCGAGTCGGTGGCGGCCGTCGTGCGGACCGGCCATCCGCTGCTCGCGCAGGCGCCGCTGGCGCTCGCGGACGTTCAGCGCGCCGCGTGGGTCGTGCCGCCGGCCGGCAGCGTGCTGCGCCATCGCTTCGAGCTCGTGTTCCAGCGCGCGAGCCTCGCGCCGCCGGCGAACCTCGTCGAGACGTCCGCGCTGCTGTTCATCACGCAGCTGCTCGAACAGAGCGACATGATCGCGGTGCTGGCCGAGGACGTCGCGCGCTACTACGCGCGGCACGGGATCGTCACGATGCTGCCGCTGGAGATGGATTGCCGGATGGACGATTTCGGGATCATCACGCGCACCGACCGGCTGCATTCGCCGGCCGTCGCGGTGATGGCCGATGCGATTCGCGCGGCGGCGCGGGGGGTTTATGGGGTCGTGCTGTGACGGCGCGGCTTCAGCGGCATTCCCGGAGCACGTGCGCGCCGGCTGACGCGCGCGTGGCCCGGGCCGCGCGTCACACCCAGGGCGGCGCGATCCCTTCGGTCTGCAGCGCCCGCTGGATCGCCGGGCGCGCGAGCACCCGCTGCAGATAGCCGCCGAGTACCGGGCGCTGCCGCGCCGGTTCGGCAAAGCCGCGCGTCCAGCGGCACAGCATCAGCGCATACGGGTCGAGCACCGAGTAATGCGCGCCGAGCAGCCAGGAGCCGCCGCTCGTCTCCAGTTGACGGTCGAGCTGATCCAGCAGCGCCGCGATTTTCGCCTCCGCGTGCGCCTTCACCTGCGCGGCACCAGCCGAGTTGCCCACGTCGACCCAGCGCTCCGGATAGAAATACGCGATCAGCGTCGCCTGGAGCGTGTTGGTGAGCCACATCAGCCATTTGTAGCACTGCGCCCGTTCCGGGGTGCCGAGTTCGGGCGCCAGCCGCTTCTCGGGATGCGTATCGGCGAGATGCAGACAAATGGCCGCGGCTTCGTACAGCACCAGGTCGCCGTCGATCAGTACCGGAATGAGCCCGTTCGGATTGAGCGCGAGGTAGTCCGGCGACTTGTGCCGATCGTGCGTGCGGTCGACGTATTCAAGCTCGAACGGCCGGCCGATTTCCTCGAGCACGAAGTGCGGCGCCATGCTGGCGTTGCCGGGGTAGTAGAAAAGCTTCATCGTCGATTTCGTCCGGCGGGTGTCGGCGTCACGCCGCGGCGAATTCGATCGTGGGTTCGCAGCGGATCGGAAAATTGACCGAGTTCGCGATATAGCACTTCGCATGCGCATCGTGATGCAGATGTTCCGCCCGCTCGCGATCGTCGCCGGCCTGGATCGTCACGTGCGGGCGCAGCACGATTTCCGTGAAGCGGCCCGGCTCGTCACGGTCGACCATCGTGCCTTCCGCATCGTCGACATAGGCGAGCACGCGAATGCCCGCTTCGGAGCACAGGTGCAGGTACCACAGCTTGTGACACGCCGATGCCGACGCCAGCAACAGGTCTTCGGGGTTCCAGCGCGACGCGTCGCCCCGAAACGCCGGGTCCGACGAACCGGGAATTTCCGGCTTGGAACCGGCCCGGATCACATGATCGCGGCCGTATTCGCGATACCCCGACGTGCCGGTGCCGCGATTGCCCGTCCACGCGACTGCGACGCGATACTTGTGTTCGCCAGATGCCATCTCGCTCTCCATTGATGTGGGTTGCTTCGACCGGGCCGGATTTCGTCGTACGGAGCCCGCCTGCGTTCGCCATTTTGGCACCGGATTTTCATTTGGTATACCATTATTCCAAATTGACGGAACACACAGGCATGGAAGCCAAACTCGATTCCACGGCGGATGCGGTCGCCGCCTCGTTGCGCGACATGATCATCAACGGCGAGTTCGAAGCGGGCGAGCGGCTCGTCGAGCGCGACCTCGCCGACCGGTTCGGCATCAGCCGGATTCCGATGCGCGAGGCCATCCAGCGCCTGGAGCGCGAAGGGTTGCTGGACATCTTCAGGAATCGCGGCGCCGTCGTGCGCATGCTGGGCGCGTCGGACGTGCAGGAAATCTACGACCTGCGCGTGCTGCTCGAAGGCGACGCGATCTACCGCAGCGTGAAGCGGCTCGACGACGAGACGCTCGCGCGCGCCGAACTCGTCCATCGCCTGCTCGGCGATACGGCCGTGCCGCGCCGGCAGGGCGAACTGAACCGCGAATTCCATGCGTTGCTGTATTCGTGCTGCGGCAACGCACGGCAATTGAAGACGATCGCGGAGCTGCGCAGCCAGGTCGAACGGTACGAGCGCCTGCAGGCCACGCTGCTCGCCGATACGCCGTCGTTCCAGGTCGAGCACGAGGAGATCCTGCAGGCGTGCCGCGAACGCAATGCGCGTGCCGCTCGGTCGATGACGGTCGTGCATCTCGAATCGGCCAGGCGCATCGTGATGGGGCTCGTCGATGGCGATTGAAGCCGGCGCTGCGTGTGCCGCCTGCTGCCCCGCGCGCGCGGGGCGGGCCGGCCTTGTCGTGCCTTGTCGTGCCTTGTCGGGTCGCGCCAATCGCGGCGCCAACCTCCGTCGCGACATTCAGCACATCGATACATCAAATCGACCGCGTCGCGCTCCCGCCGGGCGCGCGGCCGGTCGTCCCGCGCACCACCAGTTTCGGCAGCGACGCGATCCGCACGCGCGACGCAGCGCTGCTGCGCGCGCCCGCGTCGCGTAGCGCATTGAGCAATTCGACCGCGAGCCCCGCGGCCTCGGCGGTCGGGATCGCAACGGTCGTCAGCGTGGGGCGCGTGTCGCTGGCCAGGTGTATGTCGGTGATCCCGACGATCGACAGGTCGTCCGGCACACGCCTGCCGCGATCGGCCGCCGCATGCATCGCCCCGATCGCCGGCAGGTCGTTGGTCGCGACCAGCGCGGTCAGCCGTGGATGCGCGTCGAGCAGCCGCCCCGCCGCGCGCACGCCGCCGTCGATCGAATCGGGTTCCGCCGCGACGATCGACGCATCGAGCCCGGCTTCACGCATCACATCGACGAAGCCGTCGTAACGCGCCGCCTGCACGCCGCTCGCCGACCCGCCGACGATCACGCCGATCCGCTCGTGGCCCAGCTCGAGCAAGTGCCGCGTCGCGATCCGCCCCGCCTCCCGAAAATCGATCGCGACGCACGGCAATCGGTCGGGCGGCGCCTCCGGCCGCTCCCACAGGCACAGCACGACCGGCACACCGCGCGCCGCCACGTCCAGCAGATCGGGCAGATGCAGGTTCGCGTTGGTCACGAGAATCCCTTCGGAGATCGTGCCGGCAATCTGGTCGAGATACGCGCGCCCTTGCAGCGGATCTTCATTCGTATTGCAGACGATCAGGAACTGCCCGTTGCGGCGCACCGCGCGCTCGACCGCCAGCGCGAACTCCGGGTAACGGGTTCGCGATGCTCGATACCATCAGCGCGACCGTCGGCGCGCGCCCTTCCGCCAGCGCACGCGCCGCGAGATGCGGCCGATACCCGAGCGCCTCCACGGCTTCCAGCACCCGCGCACGCGTCGCCTCGCCCACCCGGCCGCGCTCGCGCAGCACGTTCGACACGGTCGCGGCCGTCACGCCGGCGCGGCGCGCCACTTCATCCAGGGTTGCCATCGATTGCTCACTATATGAGACGTCTATCCAGTATTTGCTTCGCTTACCGAAGCGGCGCACTATCGCCGCACACCCTGCCGCCCGACCGACGGGCGCGACTCGGCCGCGATCACATCGCCTCTTTTTTTGATCGCGATGATTAAGCGCTTAATCACCGATGATGGCGCATTAAAACATGGAGCGGAGACAATGGCGAGCATCTCGATGCGGCGCGTGCAGAAAGCCTATGGCGATCACGCGCCGGTCATTCGCGACGTCGATCTGGAGATCGGCGCGCACGAGTTCTGCGTATTCCTCGGGCCGTCCGGATGCGGGAAGTCGACGTTGCTGCGGATGATCGCCGGCCTCGAGGACCTGAGCGCGGGCGAGCTGTCGATCGACGGCCGCCGCGTCGACGACGTGCCGGCCGCCGAGCGCGGCGTCGCGATGGTGTTCCAGAGCTACGCGCTGTTTCCGCACATGACGGTCTACGAGAACATGGCGTTCGGGCTGAAGCTCGCACGCGTGCCGAAAGCCGAGATCGACCGGAAGGTGCGCGATGCCGCGCGCATCCTGCAGCTCGACACGCTGCTCGAACGCAAGCCGAAGGCGCTGTCGGGCGGCCAGCGGCAGCGCGTCGCGATCGGCCGCGCGATCGTGCGCGAGCCCGGCGTGTTCCTGTTCGACGAGCCGCTGTCGAATCTCGACGCCGCGCTGCGCGGCCAGACCCGCATCGAGATCGCACGGCTGCACCGGCAGTTCGAACGCGCGAGCGTCGTCTACGTGACGCACGACCAGACCGAAGCGATGACGCTCGCCGACAAGATCGTGCTGCTGCACGCCGGCGCCGACACCGCGCAGCACGGCAGCATCGCGCAGGTCGGCGCGCCGCTCGACCTCTACCACCACCCGGCCAGCCGCTTCGTCGCGGGCTTCATCGGCTCGCCGCGGATGAACTTCCTGCCGGCCGTCGTCACGGCGTGCGATGCCCGTCGCACGACCGTCACGCTTACGCCGTCCGGCGAGACCTTCACGCTGCCGCGCGACGGCTCGGCGCTCGGCGCCGGCGCCGCCGTGACGCTCGGCATTCGCCCCGAACACCTGACGCTCGGCGCCGCGCACGACGCCACGACACTCGCACGCGACGTCGCGCTCGTCGAACGCCTGGGCGAACAGACCTACGTGCACCTCGACCAGCCCGGCGGCCACACGATGATCGCGAAGGTGCCCGGCGACGCGCAGGTGCGTACCGGCGAGCGCGTGCACGTACATGCGCCGGCCGCGGCCTGCCATCTCTTCACCGAAGACGGCCGCGCGGTGCCCGCGTGCGCCGACGTCCACGTTCACCACTACGCATAAGGATCGGGCATGCGCCTCGGAGTCTGTTACTACCCGGAACACTGGCCGGAATCGATGTGGGCCGACGATGCCCGCAGGATGAAAGCGCTCGGCATCGAGCAGGTGCGGATCGCCGAATTCGCGTGGAGCCGTATCGAGCCGTCGCCCGGCGAATACGACTGGGGCTGGCTCGATCGGGCGATCGACGTGCTCGGCGCGGCCGGCCTCGAGATCGTGATGTGCACGCCGACCGCGACGCCGCCGAAATGGCTGGTCGACCGCCATCCGGACATCCTCGCGATCGGCGCCGACGGCCGGCCGCGCGCGTTCGGCTCGCGCCGCCACTACGACTTCTCGTCGCCGACCTATCTCGAGGCGTCGCGGCAGATCTGCACGGCGGTCGCCGAGCGCTACGGCCGGCACCCGGCCGTGCGCTACTGGCAGACCGACAACGAGCTGGGCTGCCACCAGACCGTCGTCAGTTATTCGCCGGCCGCGCTCGTGCGCTTCCGTGCGTGGCTGAAGGCGCGCTACGGCACGATCGACGCGCTGAACCGCGCGTGGGGCACCGTCTTCTGGAGCATGGAGTATCGCCATTTCGACGAGGTCGATGCGCCCGTCGGCACCGTGACCGAAGCGCACCCGTCGCATCGCCTCGACTACCGGCGCTTAGCGTCGGACGAAGTCGCGCGTTATCACCGGATGCAGGTCGACGTGATCCGCGCGCACTCGCCGGGCCGGCCCGTCGCGCACAACTTCATGCAGCTGTTCACCGAGTTCGACCACTACAAAGTGGCGCGCGACCTCGACGTCGCGACGTGGGACAGCTATCCGCTCGGCGCGCTCGAGGAGCAATGGTTCGCGCCCGACGTGAAGGCGCGCTGGCTGCGCACCGGCCATCCCGATTTCGCGTCGTTCAATCACGACCTCTATCGCGGCATGTCGAAGCTGCCGTTCTGGGTGATGGAGCAGCAGCCGGGCCCCGTGAACTGGGCGCAGTGGAACCCCGCGCCGCTGCCGGGGATGGTGCGCCTGTGGAGCTGGGAGGCGTTCGCGCACGGCGCCGGTTGCGTGTCGTACTTCCGCTGGCGTCAGGCGCCGTTCGCGCAGGAGCAGATGCATGCGGGCCTGAACACGCCGGACAACCGGCTCGACGAAGGCGGCCGCGAGGCGCAGCGCGTCGCTCAGGAGATCGCCGCCGTGCTCGACGCCGGCGCGGATGTCGACGCGAACGGCGCGGTGCGTGCCCCCGTCGCGCTCGTGTTCGACTACGCAGCGAAGTGGCTGTTCGAAGTGCAGCCGCAAGGCGCCGATTTCCACTACCCGCGCTTCGCGTTCGAGTACTACACGGCGCTGCGTTCGCTCGGCCTCGACGTCGACATCGTTTCCGCGCATGCGCCGCTCGACGGCTACCGGCTCGTCGTCGTGCCGCCGCTGCCGGTCGTCCCGGACGATTTCGCCGCGCGGCTCGCGGCCTCGGGCGCGCACGCCGTGTTCGGGCCGCGCACCGGCTCGAAGACCGTCGACCTGCAGATTCCGCCGATGCTGCCGCCCGGCCCGCTCGCCTCGATCCTGCCGGTGCGCGTATGGCGCGTCGAATCGCTGCGGCCGAACGTGACCGAGCGAATCGACGGCACTCTGTGCGACGGTACGCCGCTCGCGGGCCATGCGCGCCACTGGCGCGACTTCGTCGAACTGCACGACGACACGCGCAGCGGCGTGCGCGCGCGCTTCGCCGACGGTCACCCGGCCTGCGTGTCGCACGGCACGCTGCACTACTGGGCCGCGCTGTTCGACGACGCGACCACCGCCCGGCTGTTCGCCGATGTCGCGGCCGAAGCCGGCCTCATGCCGACGCCGCTCGGCGACGGTGTGCGCGTGAGCCGGCGCGGCGGCCTGACCTACGTTTTCAACTATGGCGACACGCCGCACACGATCGACGCGGTACCGCCGTCGGCGTTCGTGCTCGGCACCGCGCAAGTCGGGCCGCAAGACGTGGCCGTGTATCGAAGCCGTTCGTAGCACCCCGGCACCGGCGCCACGATGCGCCGGTCACGCACAAGACGACACACAGGAATGGAGACACGCATGACACATCGCCCCCTTCGCTTCGCCGCCCGGCTCGCCACGGCCGCCGCCGTCGCACTGGCATCGCTCGGCACGACGGCGCCCGCCGATGCCGGCACGCTGACGATCAACATCGCGTTCAAGGGCGCCAGCCAGCGCGCGGTCTGGCAGTCGACGCTCGACGCGTTCCACAAGGCGCATCCCGACATCGACGTGAAGGCGACCTTCGTCGACGAGGAAGCGTACAAGGTGCAGCTCCCCGCCTGGCTCACGACCATCGCGCCGGACGTCGTGAACTGGCACGCCGGCGAGCGGATGGCGTACTACGCGAAGCGCGGGCTGTTCGAGGACCTGAGCGGCGACTGGACGAAGAACGGCTGGGGCGCGATGTATGCATCGACGCGCGACGCATCGTCGTACAACGGCAAGCAGTACGCGGCACCGACCGTCTACTACTCGTGGGGGCTGTTCTACCGCAAGGACCTGTTCCGCAAGGTCGGCATCGCCGACGAGCCGAAGACGTGGGACCAGTTTCTCGACGCATGCAAGAAGCTGAAGGCGGCCGGCATCACGCCGGTCGCGATCGGCGGCCGCGACGCGTGGACCCTCGCCGGCTGGTTTGACTATCTCGACCTGCGCCTGAACGGCAACGCGTTCCACCAGCAGCTGATGGCCGGCGACGTGCCGTACACCGACCCGCGCGTGAAGAAGGTCTATACGACGTGGAAGTCGCTGATCGACGCGGGCTACTTCATCGACAACGCGCTGTCCTACGATCTCGACGGCGCCCAGCCGTTCCTGTTCCAGGGCAAGGCCGCGATGATGCTGATGGGCACCTTCATCGCGGCGGGTTTTCCGCCGAACGTGAAGCAGGAAATGGGCTATTACCGCTTCCCGATCATCGACCCGAAGGTGCCGACCGCCGAGGATGGCCCGGTCGAATCGCTGCATATCCCGACGAAGGCGAAGAACAAGGCCGACGCGCACACGTTCCTCGCGTTCGTCGAAACACCCGAGAGGGGCGCGAAACTCGCGGAAGGCCTCGGTTCGCTGTCGGCCAACAGCAAGTCGCCCGAGCCGGCCGATCCGGTCTCGCGCATCGGCTTCCGGATCCTGGCCGACACGAAGGGCGGCGTCGCGCAGTTCTACGACCGCGACATGACGAAGGAAATGGCCGACGAGGGGATGAAGGGGATGCAGCAGTTCCTCGCGAATCCGGCGCAGCTCGATACGGTGCTCGCGCAGCTCGAACAGACCCGCAAGCGGATCTACAAGAAGTAACGCCGTGACCCGCGCGGCGGTGCTCCGCCGCTGCGGCTGTCCCATCGTTCGCTCGTTCAGGAGCCCTGCCGTGTCCAGTCCGATTTCGTCCCGACACCTCGAGCCGCCCGCCGCGCCGCCGGAACCGCCGCACCCTCGCGCGCCCGCCGCGGTTACCGCTGTTGCACTACCCGCGCGCCGCCCGTCGCCCGCCGTGCGGCGGCAACGGCGTGCTGCGTGGCTGTTTCTCGCGCCGGCCTGCGCGATGGTTGCCGTCTATGTGATCTGGCCGATCCTGTCGACGCTGTGGCTGAGCCTGTACAACTGGGACGGGATGACCGAGCGCACGTTCGTCGGTCTCGCGAACTATGCGGAGCTGCTGCAAGCGCCGACGTTCTACACGGCGCTGCGCAACAACGTGATCTGGCTCGCGCTCTTCATGCTCTCGCCGCCGCTCGGCCTCGCGCTCGCGCTGTACCTGAACCAGGCGGTCGCCGGCATCCGGCTCGTGAAGTCGCTGTTCTTCGCGCCGTTCGTGCTGTCGGGTGTGGTCGTCGGCCTGATCTTCTCGTGGTTCTACGATCCGACGTTCGGCCTGCTCGCGCTGATCGCCGGGCACGGCATCCCGGTGCTCGGCGACGCGCGCTACGCGACGTTCGGCATCGTGTTCGCCGCGCTGTGGCCGCAAACCGCGTACTGCATGATCCTGTACCTCACCGGCCTCACGTCGCTCAATCCGGAACAGATCGAAGCCGCACGCATGGAAGGCGCGCGCGGCTTCGCGCTGCTGTGGCACGTGGTGCTGCCGCAACTGCGGCCGACCACCTTCATGGCGATCGTCGTCACGGTGATCGGTGCGCTGCGCAGCTTCGACCTGATCTCGGTGATGACGAGCGGCGGCCCGTTCGAGAGCTCGACCGTGCTTGCGTATTACATGTACGACCAGGCGATCAAGTACTACCGGCTCGGCTATTCCGCGTCGATCGCGGTCGTGCTGTTCGCGATCATGCTCGTCTACATCGTGTTCCAGTTGCGCCGCCTGCTGCGCAACGAGCAATGACCTTCCGGGGATGCCTTCATCATGTTTCCGACACCCGTTGCCCAATGGAAGCCGGTTTCGCGCCGGCTGTACAAGCTGTCGCTGCCCGTCGCGCTCGTGATCTGGCTGCTGCCGATGATCGCCGTGTTCGTCACGTCGGTGCGCTCGACCGAGGAACTCGTCGAAGGCCACTACTGGGGCTGGCCGCGGCACTTCTCGATGATCGAGAACTATCGCGATGCGCTGACCACGTCGCCGATGCTGCATTACTTCTGGAACAGCGTGCAGATCACGGTGCCGTCCGTGCTGGGCTCGATCGCGCTCGCGGCGATGGCGGGCTTTGCGCTTGCGACCTACAGGTTTCGCGGGAGCACGGCGCTGTTCGGCACGTTCGTCGCGGGTAATTTCGTGCCGGTGCAGGTGCTGATGATTCCGGTGCGGGACTTGTCGCTCAGGCTCGGCGTGTTCAATACGGTCGAGGCGCTGATCCTGTTTCATGTCGCGTTCCAGACGGGGTTCTGCACGCTGTTCCTGCGCAACTTCATCAAGCAACTGCCGTTCGAGCTGATCGAGGCGGCGCGGATCGAAGGGGCGGGGGAATGGACGGTGTTCTGGCGGATCGTGTTGCCGTTGATCCGGCCGGCGCTGGCTGCGCTGGCGATTCTTGTGTTTACGTTCGTGTGGAATGACTACTTCTGGGCGCTGTGTCTCACGCAAGGGGATGAGGCTGCGCCGATCACGGCAGGGGTTGCCGCGTTGAAGGGGCAATGGACGACGTCGTGGAACCTCGTGTCGGCCGGGTCGATTCTGGCGGCGTTGCCGTCCGTCGCGATGTTCTTCGCGATGCAGAAGCATTTTGTGGCGGGGCTGACGTTTGGAGCGACCAAAGGCTGAACGCGCGCAGTCCTGCGTATTCGTATCTCCCCCTCTGCATCGAGAGGTTGCCCGCTTCGGCGGGCTTTTTTTATCTTCGCGGATCGGGATGGATGTCGCCAAACGATCTGCAAGCGATCATTACGGTGACGCGACGAAATTCTTTATCGATTTTATTTCGAATTTCGCCAAATCATATTCAGCCCACGAAACCGGACAAAGCGAAACAGCCGTTTCGAAATTTCTCATTGCGTCCTCCATCTTGCCGGCCATCATATTCGCTTCCCCGATATAAGTCTCGGCTTCACATTGACGTGCCCCAGGAGGCACGGCATCACCCTTGGCCGCTGCCGTCCTGAGTTGGTCGGCATCCATTTTCGACAGGAAGAAATCGATGACCGGGCGAGGCCACGATTCCTGATTCCGCAATCTCGAAGATTCGCCGTCCAGGCTCACCCGGTCATCCACTCCGTGCCGTTGCGATGCCAGGTGCTTCCAGATCAGCATGTATGCGACATCTTCGGAACTGCCGCTTTCTCTGTTGTTGTCCAGCCATGCATTGGCTTCACGCAATGCGGCCGCATAATTCTTTGTATAGAAATTCAGCTTCACGTCATTCAAGACAGCATCCCAATCTTGCGGATCGAGTTGTAGCGCCTTGTTCAAATTTCGGCGGGAGTCGTCGTACCTTCCCATCGACATATACACTTGGCCGAGATTCACGTAGGTCGTCGACGCATTTTTATCCGCGGCCAGCGACTCGTTCAATTTGTCGATGGCGACCTGATACAACCCCATATCTGCGAAGGCCATTGCATAACTGTCTTTTGCGGCGATGCTCCCGGGGTCGAGTTCCAACGCCTTTTTCAGGTCCAGGAGAGCATGATCGAAATCCAGCATTAATTTATAAGAACCCGCCCTGTGTACATAGGCACCCGGATCCGACGGATCGATATTAATTGCCCCCGTAAAGGCGACTACGGATTTTTCATACTTGTTCGACAAGTAGTATCCAAGACCCGCGAACCTGTAAAGATAGGACGCAAGCCTGTAATTTTTTCCCTCGTCGTTTATTATTTTCGCCGCAGCCAAGGCATCATCCGCGGAATTTTCCCGCTCGTGGATCTTGTCGTATGCAAGACTTCTCCCTACCAGCGCGTCAAGAAGAAGCGGATGCAAGTTGAGCGCGGCGGTGTAATAGCTGATGGCTAGCGGGTAGTTTTGGGCTTTTTCTGCTGCCTGCCCACGTTGAGCGAGCGTGACAGCTGTCTGTTGCGCGCTTGTTGAATCGACCGTCGCCGGTACGAGCGAGGGATCAGTGGTTACCGTTTTGCCGGGCTCGCTAGCCAATACCTCGGTCATTGGAACCAAAATCAACAACATTGCCGAGACGACGGAGAGAAGCGATCGATTCATAGGTCGGTTGTAACGATTGAGCGCGTGGTTCAAGCAGCGTACGTGGCATCCGGCGGCGGCAATGATCGACAGAGAATGACGCCGCCCGCCGGATAGTATCGATTATTACGCGATGGCCGCGAATGGAATGGGCCCACCTGTCTCGGCGCAAGCACCGTTGCCGCGCAATCGCAGTCGGAGCCCGCTTCTTCGAGGGCCTTGCCGGACTCGACGAAGCTTTACAGTACTTGTCCGGCCGGTTCACGCGCAGGCGCGAACATGCGCGCGGTTGCTCGACACCGCCGGGCTGTGTCGGACGAAGCGTTGCAGCAGCGGCTGCGCAAAAGCCGCCGTTTTGCCCGTGCCGGTTTCGGCCGCGGCCATGACGTACTCGCCACTCGGCACGGCAGGAATCGCCTCGGCCTGCACCGGCTCAGGCAATCGAGGCCCTGCGGATGACGCAGCAGAGGCTCGATCAGGCCACGCGAGGCAAATGACACGGACGTATTCCGGGCTGGAACAGCAATCCTGGCGATTACGGCGCAGGTTGCACCCCGCCGCGCAGCCGCACATCGACCGCCCCGATATTCTTCTCGTGCGCCACCAGCATCAACGACAGTGCGTGATGCATGTCCCGATCGGCGAGCGTCGGCAGCAACGCCTGCAGCTTCCGCACGACCCAGCGCTGGCCACGATTCAGGAACGCCAACCGCCCAGCCAGATCGTCGATCGCCATTGCCTTCTCGTAGAACACGCCGGTCGCACGCGTCGGTTCCGCATCGAGCGACCGGATCGCATCGACGAGCACGCTGCACCAGTGCGCGTCGTCCTGGCGAATATGGGCGATCAGCCGGTGCAGTTCGGGATCGTCGCTCACCTCGGCCGCCATTTCGGATGCGACACGCGCGCCTGCGCGCTCGGCCTCCAGCAACTCGTCGAGCGTCGCCACCAGCGCGGCGCGGTCTTCATGCGAAGTCAGATCGGCGCGGGCGTCAGGCCCGTCGCCATGCGTCGGAATCGACATGCAGCACCCTCCTGTCAGGATCGATGGCGTAATACGTGCGACGGTACACGGCGCGTGTTGCACGAACGTGCAAATCAGCGCGTGCCTCGTGCCATATACGTCACATCATGATGCAACAACCAATCAACCCGCATCGCCAACGCACGTCGCTTGATGGACGTCATGACACGAACACACCGGCGCCTGCTCAAGTCCACCCCTCAAGCCGCAACGTCGACCGCACGAGCCGCTGCTCCTCCTGCTCGATCTCCCTCAGATATTCGACGCACTGGCGGATATGCTCGCTCGCCGCCTTGCGCGCCTGCTCGGGTAGCCGCCCGGTCACCGCGTTATAGAGCCGTGCATGCTGGCGATCGATCTGCTTCTTCAACGGCTCGCGGTGATAGAGGTTGTTCACCGACGCAAACACCGAACTCAGCAGCAGATCCGTCAGCGACTGCAACGTATTCACGAGCACCGGGTTATGCGACGCCTCGCAAATCGCGAGATGAAACGCGTGATCGAGCTTCGCGCGCGCGGCCGGGTCGAGATCCTGCGCATCGGCGGCGGTCATCTCGTCATAACGACGCTTGATCAGGATGAAATCAGCGGACGTTCCGCGCAGCGCCGCCAGCCGCGCGGCCTCCGTCTCGAGCATCCCGCGCACTTCGAACAGGTCGTACAGCGTGCGCGGCTGCGAGCCGAGCAGGTGCATCATCGGCGAGACTTCGCGCTGCGGGGTCAGGCTCGCGACGAACGAACCCTTGCCGTGCGTCGTCTCGATGATCCCGCGCGCGCGCAGCAACTTCATCCCTTCGCGCACGGCCGTGCGCGACACGCCGAGCTTCTCGGTCAGCCGCCGTTCGGACGGCAATGCCGGCCCGGCCTTCAGCACGCCGTCGACGATCAATTGCTCGATCCGCTCGGCGACGACATCGGCGACATTGCGCGCCGGCGCTTGTCGATCCTGCATTTCCATACTGGTATGACCACTTTGGACGGATGTCGCCGATTTTCTCATAAACCCTTGCCGTGATTGGCTTTTACGTCAAGACCCACCCCGCCTTCACGGCACACTTCGAAAAACTGGTATGACCACGTCTGCGACGTATGGACACACACCGGCCGGCCGCCAAGAATGCCGTCCATCCGGCGCGTCGCGCATCCCGCGGCCGCCCGCATGGTGAAGAGAGTGGAGACGGAGACACACGATGAGTTTCACCTACGACGAACGGATCGACGGCCCGCTGGCGACCGTCGGCCGCGACACACTCGTCGCCGCACTGCACGCGGCGGCGCCCGGCCTCGACGTGCTGCATGAGCGCGAAGCGCTCAAGCCGTTCGAATGCGACGGCCTCGCCGCCTATCGCACGGTGCCGCTCGCGGTCGTGCTGCCCGACACGGTCGAGCAGGTGCGCGCAGTGCTGCGCGTCGCCGCCGCGCTCGGCGTGCCGGTGGTCGCGCGCGGCGCGGGAACCGGGCTGTCAGGCGGCGCGATGCCGCTCGAAAAGGGCCTCCTGCTCGTGATGGCGAAGTTCAACCGGATTCTCGACATCGACCCCGATGCCGGCGTCGCGCGCGTGCAGCCCGGCGTGCGCAACCTCGCAATCTCGCAGGCAGCCGCGCCGCACGGCCTCTACTACGCGCCCGATCCGTCGTCGCAGATCGCGTGCTCGATCGGCGGCAACGTCGCCGAAAACGCGGGCGGCGTGCACTGCCTGAAATACGGGCTCACGGTGCACAACATCCTGAAGATCGAGATCCTGACGATCGACGGCGATACGCTCACGCTCGGCGCCGACGCGCTCGACGCACCCGGCTTCGACCTGCTCGCATTGTTCACCGGCTCGGAAGGGATGCTCGGCATCGTCACCGAAGTGACCGTGAAGCTGCTGCCGAAGCCGCCGAGCGTGAAGGTGCTGATGGCGAGCTTCGACGACGTCGCCGAAGCCGGTGCCGCCGTCGCGCGGATCATCGGCGCGGGCGTGATCCCCGGCGGCCTCGAGATGATGGACAACCTCGCGATCCGCGCGGCCGAGGATTTCATCCACGCGGGTTATCCGGTCGACGCGCAGGCGATCCTGCTGTGCGAACTCGACGGCTCGCCCACCGACGTCGACGAAGATGCCGAACGCGTCGCCACGCTGCTGCGCGATGCCGGCGCATCGGAGATCCGTGTCGCGCGCGACGAGGCGGAGCGCCAGCGCTTCTGGGCCGGCCGCAAGAACGCGTTCCCGGCGGTCGGCCGCATGTCGCCCGACTACTACTGCATGGACGGCACGATCCCGCGCCGCGAGCTGCCGCGCGTGCTCGAAGGAATTGCCGCGCTGTCCGCCGAATACGGGCTGCCGGTCGCGAACGTGTTCCACGCGGGCGACGGCAACATGCACCCGCTGATCCTGTTCGACGCAAACCGCCCCGCCGAACTCGACCGCGCGGAAGCGCTGGGTGGAAAGATCCTCGAGCTGTGCGTCGCGGCGGGCGGCAGCATCACCGGCGAGCACGGCGTCGGGCGCGAGAAGATCAACCAGATGTGCGTGCAGTTCAACGCCGACGAAATCACGTTCTTCCACGCGGTGAAGGCCGCGTTCGATCCGCAGGGCCTGCTCAATCCCGGCAAGAACATCCCGACGCTGCACCGCTGCGCCGAATTCGGCGCGATGCACGTCCATCACGGCAAGCTGCCGTTTCCCGAACTGGAGCGTTTCTGATGCGACGCGAAATCGAATCGATCGACGACAGCGCGGCACTCGTCGCCCAGGTCGACGCGGCGATCCACGACCGCCAGCCGCTGCACATTCGCGGCGCCGGTACCAAGGCGGTCCTCGGCCGCCCCGTCGAAGGCCGCACGCTCGACGTGCGCACGCATCGCGGCGTGGTGTCCTATGACCCGACCGAACTCGTCGTCACCGCGCGCGCGGGCACGCCGCTCGCCGACCTCGAGGCGATGCTCGATTCGGCCGGCCAGATGCTGCCGTGCGAGCCGCCGTCGTTCGGCGGCGCGGCCACGGTCGGCGGCATGGTCGCGGCGGCGCTGTCGGGCCCGCGCCGCCCGTGGGCCGGCGCGGTGCGCGACTTCGTGCTCGGCTGCCGCGTGATCACCGGCCACGCGAAACACCTGCGCTTCGGCGGCGAGGTGATGAAGAACGTCGCGGGTTACGACGTGTCGCGGTTGCTCGCGGGCAGCTTCGGCTGTCTCGGCGTCGTGACCGAGGTGTCGCTGAAGGTGCTGCCGAAGCCCCGTGCGGCGTGCGATCTCGCGTTGCCGCTCGCCGTGGACGAAGCCGTGCAGCGCGTCGCCGCATGGCGGCGCGCGGGGCTGCCGCTCGCGGGCGCCTGCCACGCGGACGGCGTGCTGCGCGTGCGGATCGAAGGCGGCGAGGGCTCGGTGAAGGCCGCGCGCGACACGATCGGCGGCAACGCCATGGACGACCATGACGATGCGTTCTGGGCACGGCTGCGCGACCTTGCGCTGCCGTTCTTCGACGACCCGCGCCCGCTGTGGCGCGTGTCGGTGCCGGCCGCCGCGCCGCTCGACGCCCTGCCCGGCGCGCTTCTGGCCGACTGGGGCGGCGCGCAGCGCTGGCTGAAAAGCGACGCCGCACCGGCCGACGTGCAGCGCCTCGCCACGCAATGGGGCGGGCACGCGACCTGCTTCACGCCGGGCACGACGCACGAGCCGTTCCAGCCGCTGCCGCCCGCGCTGCTGCGCGTGCACCGCCAGCTCAAGGCACAGCTCGACCCGCATGCGATTTTCAATCCCGGCCGTCTGTACGCCGATTTCTGACGCGACCCCGATCCCGACCCGCCGATGCAAACCAATCTCAGCGAAGCAAGCAAGGCCCTCGCCCGGGCCGACGAAGCGGAAGCGATCCTGCGCGCGTGCGTGCACTGCGGCTTCTGCAATGCGACCTGCCCGACCTACCAGGTGCTCGGCAACGAGCTCGACGGGCCGCGCGGGCGCATCTACCTGATCAAGCAGCTGCTCGAAGGCGAGCCGTGCGGCGAACGCACGCAGCGGCATCTCGACCGCTGCCTGACGTGCCGCAACTGCGAGACGACCTGCCCGTCCGGCGTGCGTTATCACACGCTGCTCGACATCGGCCGCGCGGAAGCCGAAAAGCGTGCGCAGCGGCCCGCGCGCGAGCGCCTGCTGCGCGCGGGGCTGCGACACGTCGTGCCGCGCCCGGCGACGTTCGCCGCGTTGCTGAAGGCCGGCCGCGCGCTGCGCCCGCTGCTGCCCGGCACGCTGCGGGACAAGATCCCGGCCGCCGTGCCCGCGGCCGCGCCGCGCCCGCCCGTGCGCCACGCGCGGCGCGTGCTGATGCTCGAGGGCTGCGTGCAGCCGTCGCTGTCGCCGAACACCAATGCGGCCGCCGCGCGCGTGCTCGACCGGCTCGGCATCAGCGTGAGCCCGGCGCGCGAGGCCGGCTGCTGCGGCGCGACCGAATATCACCTGAACGCGCAGGATGCCGGCCTCGCCCGCGCACGCCGCAACATCGACGCATGGTGGCCCGCGATCGAAGCGGGCGCGGAAGCGATCGTGCTGACGGCAAGCGGCTGCGGCGCGTTCGTGAAGGAATACGGCGACCTGCTGCGCTCCGACCCCGTCTACGCGGAGAAAGCGCGGCGCGTCAGCGCGCTCGCGCGCGACCTCGCGGAAGTGATCGCGGCCGAGCCGCTCGACGCGCTGGCCGAATCGACGCCGCGCCGCATCGCGGTTCATTGCCCGTGCACACTGCAGCACGCGCAGCGGCTCGGCGGCGCGGTGGAAAACATCCTGACGCGGCTCGGCTTCGATCTGACGAATGTCGCCGACGGCCATCTGTGCTGCGGTTCGGCCGGCACGTATTCGCTGACGCAGCCCGAACTCGCGACGACGCTGCGCGACAACAAGCTCGATGCGCTCGAAGCCGCACACCCGGACCTGATTGTCACGGCCAACGTAGGCTGCCAGACTCACCTGAACGGCGCAGGCCGCACGCCGGTGCGCCACTGGATCGAGCTCGTCGACAACCATCTCGTCAACTGATTCCGGAGGATCTCCATGCAGACGAAACCCGAACTCGAACTGGCCGATGCCGACCGCATGCTTGCCGCCGCCCGCGCGGAAGCGGAACGCCACGGCTGGGCCGTGTCGATCGCCGTCGTCGACGACGGCGGCCACCTGCTCGCGTTTGCACGCCTGGACGGCGCATCGCCGGCCAGCGCCTGTATCGCGCAGGACAAGGCGCGCGCGGCGGCGCTCGGCCGGCGCGAGACGAAGGCGTATGAGGATATGATCAACGGTGGCCGCACCGCGTTTCTCAGCGCGCCGCTGACGGGCTTGCTCGAAGGCGGCGTGCCGGTCACGGTCGGCGGCCGGATCGCGGGCGCGATCGGCGTGTCTGGCGTAAAGTCCGAACAGGACGCGCAGATTGCCCGCGCCGGCACACAAAGCGTCGCGACATAACCAGCCAAACCGCGCGCGCATTTTTCCCCGGGAGGATTAACGATGATCGACCAAGCAGGACTGCAAGTCGCGCCAGCGCTGAGCCAGTTCATTGAAAACGAAGCGTTGCCGGGCACCGGCATCGACAAGGCCGCGTTCTGGAGCGGTTTCTCGGCCCTGGTGCACGACCTGGCGCCGCGCAACCGCGAGCTGCTCGCGGAACGCGACCGCCTGCAGCAGGAACTCGACACCTGGCACCGGGCGCACCCCGGCCCGGTGCGCGACCACGCCGCGTATCGCGCATTCCTCGAACAAATCGGCTACCTCGTGCCGGTCCCGTCGAACGTCGCGGCAGCCACCGCGAACGTCGACAGCGAGATCGCGACGCAGGCCGGCCCGCAGCTCGTCGTGCCGCTGTCGAACGCGCGTTATGCGCTGAACGCCGCGAACGCCCGCTGGGGCAGCCTGTACGACGCGCTGTACGGCACCGACGCACTGCCGGAAGACGGCGGCGCCGAACGCACCACCGCCTACAACCCGACGCGCGGCCAGCGCGTGATCGACTACGCGCGCAACGTGCTCGACAACGCGGCGCCGCTCGCGAGCGGCTCGCACCGCGACGCGCTGCGCTACCGCGTGCAGGACGGCCAGCTTGCCGTCGAAACCGCCAAGGGGATCGTCGGCCTCGCGCAGCCGGCGCAGTTCGTCGGCTACCAGGGCGCGGCCGACGCGCCGTCCGCGATCCTGCTGAAGCACAACGGCCTGCACCTCGAAATCCAGATCGACGCATCGACGCCGATCGGCCGCGCCGATCTCGCGAACGTGAAGGACATCGTGCTCGAAGCCGCGGTCAGCACGATCATCGACTGCGAGGATTCGGTCGCGGCGGTGGACGCCGACGACAAGGTCCAGCTCTACCGCAACTGGCTCGGCCTGATGCAGGGCACGCTGGTCGAGGAAGTCGCGAAGGGCGGCAAGACCTTCACGCGCCGCCTGAACGCCGACCGCGAGTACACGACGCCCGACGGCGGCACGCTGTCGCTGCACGGCCGCTCGCTGCTGTTCGTGCGCAACGTCGGCCACCTGATGACCAACGGCGCGGTGCTCGACCGCGACGGCAACGAGATTCCGGAAGGGATCCTCGACGGCGTCGTCACGGTGCTGTGCTCGCTGCACGACCTGAAGGCGAAGCGCAACTCGCGCACCGGCTCGATCTACATCGTGAAGCCGAAGATGCACGGCCCGGTCGAAGTCGCGTTCGCCGATACGCTGTTCGCGCGCATCGAGGATCTGTACAACCTGCCGCGCAACACGCTGAAGATGGGCATCATGGACGAGGAGCGCCGCACCAGCGTGAACCTCGCCGCGTGTATCGCCGCCGCCGCCGCACGCGTCGCGTTCATCAACACCGGCTTCCTCGACCGCACCGGCGACGAGATGCACACCGCGATGGAAGCGGGCCCGATGATCCGCAAGGGCGACATGAAATCGTCGGCGTGGATCCAGTCGTACGAGCGCAACAACGTGCTCGCGGGCCTGTCGGCCGGCCTGCGCGGCCGCGCGCAGATCGGCAAGGGCATGTGGGCGATGCCCGACCTGATGCACGCGATGCTCGAGCAGAAGATCGCGCATCCGCGCGCCGGCGCGAACACCGCGTGGGTGCCGTCCCCGACCGCCGCGACGCTGCACGCGCTGCACTACCACCTCGTCGACGTGCAGGCGGTCCAGCAGGAACTCGAGAAGACGCCGTACGCGAGCGAACGCGACACGCTGCTCGAAGGGCTGCTGACCGTGCCGGTCGTCGAGCGTGCCGAGTGGAGCGAAGCCGAGATCCTGAGCGAAGTCGAGAACAACGCGCAGGGCATCCTCGGCTACGTCGTGCGCTGGGTCGAACAGGGCGTCGGCTGCTCGAAGGTGCCCGACATCCACGACGTCGGCCTGATGGAAGACCGCGCGACGCTGCGCATTTCGAGCCAGCACATCGCGAACTGGCTGCGCCACGGCGTGATCACCGAGGCGTTCGTGCTCGACGTGTTCAAGCGGATGGCGCGCGTCGTCGACCAGCAGAACGCCGGCGACCCGAACTATCGGCCGATGGCGCCCGGCTACGACCAGTCGACCGCGTTCAAGGCCGCATGCGCGCTCGCGCTGCAGGGCACGTCGCAGCCGAGCGGTTATACCGAGCCGCTGCTGCACCGGTTCCGGCTCGCGTTCAAGGCGCAACAGCACGGCGGATAAGCACGGCCGTGCGGCGGGTTTCCGGCGTGCCGGGAGCCCGTATGCCGGGAGCCCGTACGCCGGGCTTCACGAAACGGGCGGCCGCAACGGCCGCCCGTTTTCATTTTCGCGTTCGCCCGGCTGTTGAAACGAATAATCGGCGCATATCGATACCTTCATTTTTTTCACTCGCCTGCCGTTAACCCGATGGAATCGGCGGCCGCGCGCCGCGGTTTCGCCGCTCATGCCGTACAGCCTTGCGCCGGAACGCTTTGCCGGATATTCGCAAGCCCGGGAATTCACTGAAACTTGATCCGGATCAACGGCCCGCAACATTTTTCGCGCGCGCGAACGCGCGCGTTATACTCCGTTGAATTCGCACTGCCCGATTCGTCGGATCGTTGAATCGGCGTAGATGTCACCAGTAAATGCGCGATTTACCGGTATATCTGGCCGCGATTCCCGGTAATCAGTGTCCATTTTCTCGCCGGCCGGCAGAAAGGCGTCGAATGGACGCGTGGCGGATCGCCGCCGCCACGTCATACGAACAATTGCATCGGCCCGCCGCCCGGCGGCAATGCCCATCGATCCACGGACCATGGCAGAAACCGATTACGCAGTGCCCAGCGAATCCGGCCTGACGAGCCGTGTCGCCGCACATCTGCGCCGGCTCCTGCTGCCGCACCTGATCTTCTATACCGGGCTGCTGATCGCGCTGCTCCTGCTGTCCCTGTGCGGGATCGTGCTGTACGAAGGCCGCATCGACGCGCGCGACCGCTCGATCTCGATGCAGCAGAATCTCGCGCTGATGGCGTCGTGGGACATCGAGCGCAACATCGAGATCTACTCGCTGTCGCTCCAGGCCGTCGTCGAAGGCGCGAACGACCCGGATGTCGCCAAGCTGCCGATGCCGCTGCGCCGCCAGGTGCTGTTCGACCGTGCGACGACGGCCAAGTACCTCGGCGGCATCTACGTGCTCGACGCGAAGGGCGACATCGCGGTCGACGGCAAGAGCGACGTGCCGCGCAAGGCCAACTTCGGCGACGAGCCGTACTTCGCGGTGCACCGCGACCATCCGGACGTCGGCCTGTACGTCAGCCCCCCGTATCATTCGCGCTTGCGCGGCGGCTCGCCGAGCATCGCGCTCAGCCGGCGGATCACGAAGCCCGACGGCTCGTTCGGCGGCGCCGCCGTGATGTCGATCCGGCTCGAATATTTCCAGAACCTGTTCTCGCGGCTGTCGCTCGGCGATCGCGGCTCGATCGCGCTGATCAACACCGACGGCAAGATGCTCGCGCGCGAGCCGTACGACCCGAAGATCGTCGGCCGTGACATCAGCCGCGCCAGCACGTTCCGGCGCTTCATGACCGCCAACGAAGGCAGCTTCGCCGATACCGCGTCGATCGACGGCGTGCGCCGCCTGTACGTGTTCCGGCATCTCGAGCACCTGCCGCTCATCATCATGGTCGCGCGCTCGGAAGCGGATACCTACGCCGCGTGGTACGACCGTGCGATTCCGATCGGCTCGGCGATGGTCGCGCTCGCGATCGGCTTCGTCGGCCTGTCGCTGCTGCTCGACGTGCAGCTGCGCAAGCGCCACCGCGCGGAAACCGAACTGCAGGCGCTCGCGCGCACCGACGGCCTCACGGGCCTCGACAACCGCCGCATGCTCGACGTCACGCTCGCACGCGAATGGCGCCGGGCCGCGCGCTCGCAGCACGCGCTATCGCTGCTGTTCATCGACGTCGACTACTTCAAGCGCTACAACGACACCCAAGGGCACCAGGCCGGCGACGACGCGCTCGCCGCGGTCGGCCACTGCATCGCCGGCTGCCTGCGCCGCCCGGCCGACTACGCGGCGCGCTACGGCGGCGAGGAGTTCGTCGTCGTGCTGCCCGACGTCGACACGGACGGCGCGGCGTCGATCGCCGAGACGATCCGCACCGGCGTCCTCGATCTCGGCATCCGGCACGATGCCGGGGCGACCGGCCGCCTGACGGTGAGCATCGGCGTGACGACGAGCTATCCGGAACACGACGACGACATGCAGGCCGCGCTGAAGCTGGCCGACGACGCGCTGTATCGCGCGAAGGAAGGCGGGCGCAACCGCATCGTCGTGCTCGCGGCCCCCTCCGGCGGCCTCGCGGCGCGGCGGGCCTGAACGGGCCACCGCCGGGCGACGGCAGGGCGGCTGGCCGGCCCCTGTCGCCGCCCGCGCGCAAAATCGCCGACAATGTCGCCTCGACACGCCGCCGCGCGGCTGCCTGGCCCGGCCGGCCCGAGCGGGTCGCGGCCGCTTCGCACCACCATGAGACTCAAGGCAAAGATCTTCCTTCTGGCCATCGTGCCGTTCCTGCTCGCGATCGCCGGCATCGGTTTCGGCGTGCGCCAGCAGGCGACGTCCCTCGCGCGCACGCAGCATGCGACGATCCAGGCCGCGTACCTGTCGAGCAAGGAGGTAGAGCTCAAGCACTACGTCGAGCTCGCGACGAGCGCGATCATGCCGCTCTACGACGCGAGCGGCCGCAACGCGCGCGACGACGCGCTGCTGCGCACGCAGGCGCTCGCGATGCTGCAGAAGATGGATTTCGGCCCGGACGGTTATTTCTTCGTGTACGACCTGCACGGCAATTCCCTGATGCATCCGCGCGAGCCCGAGCGGGTCGGCCACAACTACTGGTCGATGCGCGACCCGCAGGGCGCGCTGACGATCCAGCAGCTGATCGGCGCGGCGTCGAGCGGCGGCGGCTACGTGCGCTACGCGTGGCAGCGGCCGTCTACGGGCCGCGTCGCGCCGAAGCTGGGCTACGTCATCGCGCTCGAACGCTGGGGCTGGATGGTCGGCACCGGCATCTATCTCGACGATGTCGACACCGCGCTGCAGCGCATCGACGCGCGCGCGTCCGCGAACATCGAGCGCACGATGAGCTGGCTCACCGCGATCGCGCTCACGGGTGCCGCCGCAATCGCCGTGTGCGCGCTGGTGCTGAACGTCAGCGAGTCGCGCAGTGCCGACGCGAAGCTCAAGCTGCTCGCGCAGCGCGTCGTCGAATCGCAGGAGCAGGAGCGGGCGCGGCTGTCACGCGAGCTGCATGACGGGATCAGCCAGATGATGGTATCGGCGAAGCTGATGCTCGAATCCGCGCTCGCGCGCTTCGAACGCGGTACCGCGCGCATGCCCGAGGCCGAGCAGGCGCTGACCTCGGGCGTCGTGCGGCTCGGCGACACGCTGCGTGAAGTGCGTCGCATCTCGCATGCGCTGCGCCCCGCGATGCTCGACGATCTCGGCCTCGCGGCGGCGCTCGAGCAACTGGTGCGCGAGCTCGGCGCCGAAAGCGGCATCGACATCGGTTATACGCAGGTCGCACACAGCGGCGCCCGGCCGCTGCCCGCGGCGGTCAACACCGCGCTGTTCCGGATCGCGCAGGAAGCGTTGAGCAACATCGTGCATCATGCGCGGGCGTCGCGCGCGGCCGTCACGCTCGACGTCGGCGCGCAATCCGTCACGCTGACCATCGCCGACAACGGCTGCGGCTTCGACGCCGAACGCTCGCAGGCCGACGTGCGCCACGGCATCGGCCTGCGCAACATGCGCGAGCGCCTCGACGCGCTCGGCGGCACGCTGACGATCACGTCGCAGGTCGGCCACACGATCGTCGCCGCGCGCGTGCCGCTGCCCGGCGCCGCGTCATGACGCGCCCCATCACAGGAGACCTTTCACGCATGAGCGCCCCCGACACCGCCCGGCCCGTCGCCCGACTGCTGCTCGTCGACGATCACCCGCTCGTGCGCGACGGCTTGCGGATGCGGCTCGAAGCGGCCGACCTGTCCGTGGTCGGCGAAGCCGGCAACGCCGACGAGGCGCTCGCGCTCGCCGCGTCGCTCGAACCCGATCTCGCGCTGATGGACATCGGCATGAACGGAATGAACGGCATCACGCTCGCGGGCGTGTTTCACGAACGCTTTCCGGGCATCCGCGTGCTGATGCTGTCGATGCACGACAACGTCGAATACGTGACGCAGGCCGTGCGTGCCGGCGCGAGCGGCTACCTGCTGAAGGATTCGCCCGCGAGCGAGATCGTGCGCGCGATCGGCACGGTGCTGGCGGGCCAGACGTTCTTCAGCGAAGGGCTAGCCGCGCGGATGATCCACGCGAGCACGACCGCATCGCCGCTCGACCGGCTCACGCCGCGCGAACGCGACATCCTCGACGCGCTGGCGGAAGGGCTGTCGAGCAAGCAGATCGCGCAACAGACGGGGCTGTCGGTGCGCACGGTCGAGACGCACCGGCTCAACCTGAAGCGCAAGCTGGAGATCGAGGGACAGGCCGAGCTGATCAAGTTCGCGGTCGAGCATCGGCGAAAGTAGGCCGGCGTCACGATCTGCCGCAAAAAGCTCGCCGGCCGGCAAGCCGCATCATTCCGGCCGTGAAGACGTCACACGCGCCGCCGCCGCGCGCCCCGGTTGCTTCTTCGTTTCACGCCGCATCATCAGCATCACCGCAATACCGATACTGAGGATTCCGGAACACAGGACCGCGATCGAAAACCCGTGCGCCATCGCATCCCGATATGCGCCAAGCAGTGCCGGCTGTCCCGCCGCAAACACATGCTCCATCACCGCCTGCCGCGCCAGCGTATCCGCTTGCGCGCTGCCGGCCGCTTGCATCGCGGCCGTCATCCGGTGCAGCGCACCGACGCTCATCATGCTGCCGACCACCGCGATGCCCATGCTCATCCCCGTCTGGCGCAACGCGTTCATCGTCGCCGACGCCATGCCCGCGCGTTCGGCCGGCGCGAGTTCCATCACGGTCATGCCGGTCGCGGGCACCGCGAGCCCCATGCCGACCCCGAGCACCGCCAGCGCGATGCCGACCGGCACATACGGCGTTCCCGCACCGAAGCCCGCCATGGCCGCGAGCATCGCGCCGACCAGGCCATACCCGGCCACCATCAGCGCGTGCAACGGAATACGCGCCGCGATGCGCCCGAACAGCATCGACGTGATCGCCGTCATCACGAACTGCGGCATCAGTTGCCAGCCGGCGGCGGCGGGCGTGCGGCCCTGCGCCTGCTGCAGGAACAGCGACAGGAAGAACAGGCTGCTGTACCCCGAGAACCCGAGCACGAACGACGCGAGATTGGCGCGCACCAGCCGCCGGTCGCGAAACAGCCAGACCGGCAGCAGCGGCCGCTCGACGCGCGTTTCGACACGCACGAACACGACGAACGCCACCGCGGCGCCCGCGAGCGGCGCGAGCACCTTCACGTGCGACGCGCCGGCTTCGCCGATGCCGATCAGCCCGTACGTGAGCAACCCGAGCCAGGCCACGCTCAGCGCCTGGCCGAGCGGATCGAACGCCGCGTGCTGAGGATGCCGGCGCTCCGGAATGCCCCACGCGCCGAGCAGCACGGTCACGATGCCGATCGGCACGTTGACGAGAAAGATGTCCTGCCATCCGCCATGCTCGACGAGCAGGCCCCCCACCAGCGGCCCGAGGATCAGCGCGAGCGCGCTGAACGCGGACCATCCGCCGATTGCGCGGGCGCGCTCGCGCGCATCGGGAAACGCATGCGTGAGGATCGGCATCGCGCCCGGTATCAGCAATGCGCCGGCGAGCCCCTGGATCGCGCGCCCGATCAGCAGCGGCTCGAGCCGGCTCGCGCATGCGCAGACCACCGACCCGGCCGTGAACAGGACCACGCTGGCGAGCCACACGCGCTTGTGTCCGTAGCGATCGCCGAGCGGGCCGGCCGACAGCATGAACGCCGACAGCGCGAGCGCGTACGCGTTGACGACCCACTGAAGGCCGCCGATGTCGGTATCGAGCGCCGTCTGCAGCGTCGGCAACGCGACGTTGACGATGCTGATGTCGAGCGTGGCGAGGAAGGTGCCGAGACAGGCGGCCAGGACGAGTGCGGCGCGACGGTAGCGAGGCATGGCGGTCGGCCCTTCACGGGCACGAAGATGAGAATGATGCGCATCATATATATCGACTGACCGTCGGTCAATGGATTGCGTTGGCCGCGAGCGGGGCGCTGGCCTAAACTGCGGGCTTTGCACGAACGGGCGTCGAGCCGCGCGATGACGGACAGGACAAAGGCAGGAACCACGACAGGAAAGGACGACGCGCCGGCGGGCAAGCTGCCGCGCACGAAGCCGGCGGAAGTGCGCCTCGAGGAGCTGATGGCCGCGGCCGAGACGCTGTTCCTCGCGCAGGGCGTGGAAGCGACGACCATCAGCGAGATCGTCGAGCACGCGCAGGTGGCGAAGGGCACGTTCTATCACTACTTCGAATCGAAATCCGACATGCTCGCCGCGCTCGCGCAGCGCTACACGGCGTCGTTCCTCGACCGGTTGCAGCATGCGGTGGACGCGTGCGATACCGACGACTGGCTCGCACGCCTGCGCACGTGGATCCGCACCAACATCGAAACCTACGCGGCGACCTATCGCACGCACGACATCGTCTACGCGAATCACCATCACCACGATCGCGCGAATGCCGACAAGAACGCGATCCTCGAACAGCTCGGCGCGATTCTCGACGGCGGCGCACAGGCCGGCACCTGGCGGCTCGCGCACCCGCAGGTCACCGCGCTGCTGATCTATGCGGGCGTGCACGGCGCGACCGACCACATCATCGCGGCGCCGGAAACGGATCGCGCCGCGTTCGTCGACGCGGTGGTCGACGATTGCCTGCGGATGCTCGGCGTCGGCACCTGACGCGCAACCAACGCACAGTGTCAAGTCCTGGAATAGGTTGACAGTATCCAGGCGCTAAAACGCCCGATGCATCGCATCGGGCGTTTTGTATTTCAGGGCGGCAT
>JABLTH010093000.1_pt1 | contig 33466 bp, 29 predicted proteins | sample 7875711 | NCBI WGS metagenome assembly JABLTH01 (sample SAMN14941262, study PRJNA633318) | bioreactor metagenome | isolation source: bioreactor | place: China | collected 2019-03-05 | reverse complement strand
GCCGGCAGCCGCACCGGCACGTGGATCCGGGTGAGGGCCTCGAGGTCCGGGAAGCCCTCGTCCCGCATCCAGGCCTCCCCCTGGGCCACCAGGTCCGTCCCCACGGGGCCGCCGAGCATGAGGCCCCGGGCCCGCCGCACGCAGGCGGCCTGCAAGCCCATCTGCTGGGCGTCGAAGGCCCCCAGGGCCTGCAGGAGCCCCGTGAGCGCCTCGTCCCCGCGGCCTTCCACCCAGTGCAGGAGGCCTTCGATGCGCTGGCCCAGGGCGCCGGCGTAGGGGACGTCCTCCCGGCGGAGGCTGCGTCCCAGGTCGCGGACCCGCCGGGCGGAGCCGCCCGACCCCCGGGACAGGAGGGCGAGCTCGACCCGGGCCTCCAGGTCCTGGAAGGTGATGCGCAGGGCCTGGATCTTGAGCAGGAAGGAGCGGTCCAGGTCCTTCCGCCGGGCCTCCAGGAAGGCCTTCGCCTCCTCCGGGCGGTCCAGGTAGAGCAGGGTCTCCACCCGGCCGTTGAGATGGTTGAAGTGGGAGACGAGGAAGCTGTCTCCCGGCAGCAGGGCGATGGCCTCGTCCAGGCTGCGCAGGGCCTCCTCGGGCTCGTCCTCCCGCAGCATCAGCCGCGCCCCCAGCACCAGCCGGAGGTTGGCCTCCATGAGCCGGTCGCCCTGGTGCCGCGCGGCCTGGAGGAGGTCGTGGTAGCGCCGGGAGACCGCGGCCCAGCCGCCGATGATGCTGCGCGCCCAGAGGCCGTAGAACTGGGCCACGTGGTAGTCGTAGGAGGCGCCGGTCACCAGCATGGACTCGCCCCGCTCCAGGGCCTCCGCCGCGGCGGCCCAGCGCCCGTCCTGGAGGGCCGTGAGCCCCGCCACGATGTGGGTGCGGGCCATGGCGTCCGCGGTGCCGATGCGCTCCGCCAGGGTGGTGGCCCGGGCCAGGAGGTCCTGCACCACCGGGGCGGCCTTGCGCCCGCGGGTGCTGAGCATGGTGGTCTCGTGGGCGAGGCCTTCGAGGATGCGGTGGGGCTCCCCCGCGTCGAGGGCGAGGCGCAGGTACCGCGCCGTGAGGTCCCCGGCCCGGAAGATGTCGTAGGGGCCCAGGCCGTGGGCCACGGCCCAGAGGATGTCCAGGCGCTCGAGGGTCTCCTGCGGGACCTCGGCGGCGCCGCGGGTGGCGAAGGCGTAGCCCCGGCGCTCGAGGCGGAAGCGGGAGCCCAGGAGGGAGAGGATGGAGCTCAGGCGCCCCTTGGGGACGCGGATCCCGGCCCAGGCCAGGAGGTCCCGGGAGATCTCCAGGGCCTCGGAGAGGTGGCCGCTCTTGAAGAACTCCTCCGCCGCCCGGCGGCGCAGCTCCCGGGCCCGGGCCCCGTCGGCGCCGGCGGCGGCCTCGAGGTAGACCTTCGCGGCCCGGGGGCTCTGGCCCGCGTGGCCCAGGGCCTCGGCCATGGCCAGGCGCAGGGCGGGGATCTCCGGGTCCCCGGCCTCCCGCAGGGCGATGGAGCGGGCGTAGAAGCTCGCGGCCTGTTCGAAGGCCAGGGCGGCCTCGGCCTCCCGGCCCGCGGCGGCGGCGTGGCGCGCGGCCTGGGGGTTCAGGCCCGCGGCCTCGTAGTGGTAGGCCAGGGCCTGGGCGTCGGGGCGGCTGGACTGCTCCAGGGCGGCGGCGAGGCTCAGGTGGCAGGTCCGGGCCTCCTCGGGGGAGATGCTGCCCGCCACCGCCTCCCGCACGCGATCGTGGTAGCTCTCCAGGATGCGCCGCCCCGGCACGCCGCGGATCCGCGCGAGGCGGGCGACGCGCAGGGGGGCGAAGGGGTCCGCCCCGCTGGGATCGATGCCCGCGGCCCGGCGCAGGGTCTCCCACTCCACGGGGTAGCCCGCGACCGCCAGGAGGCGCAGGAGGTCCTTGCTCTTGGGGGGAAGGGCCGATACCCGGGCCAGCAGCGCGCGCTCGAAGACCGTGGGGCCGGCGGCCCCGCCGGGCCCCTCGGAGAGCACGACCCCGGCCCGGGCCAGCTCGGCGATGAAGAGGGGATTGCCCCCGGCCTCCCGGACGATGGCCTCCACCCGGGCGGGATCGTCCACCAGGCTGCGGGCCAGGGCCTCGGCGCTCTCCACGCTCAGCTGGCCGAGGTCCACCTCCCGCAGCTGGGCGTCCATGGCCCGCAGTTCAGGAAGGAGCTCTGCCAGCACCGGCGAGCTCTCCTGCTCCTCGCTGCGGTAGCACAGCACCGTGAGGACTCGCGGGGGATCCGGGGCGCGCAGCAGCTCGGCGAGCAGGGCGGCGCTGTCCAGGTCGCCCCAGTGGAGGTCGTCCACCACCAGCACCAGGGGCCGGGACTCGCCCAGGCGGGCCAGCAGCTCCCGCAGGGCCCCGAAGGCCCGGCGGCGCAGTTCCTGGGGATCGCGGATCTCGGCCACCCGCGCCTGGGCCTTGGCCACGGGGGCCACCTGCTGCAGCACTGGGAAGAGCTTGGCCAGGGCGTGGATGTGCCGGGGCAGCAGGGCCTCCACCTCGGGGGCGGGGAGGAAGCGCAGGATCTGGCTGAGGGCGTCGATGAGCCCGTCCACGGCCTTGAAGGGCACGCTCTCCTGCTCGTAGCAGCGGCCGAAGAGGAGCATCGCCCGGGGATGGTCCTGCTGGAGGCCCCGGAGGAAGCGGCGCACCAGGAAGGTCTTGCCGTGGCCGGAGCTGCCGTGGAGCAGGACGGTGCGCCCGTGGCCGGCGTCCAGCTCGTCGAAGGCGAGGCGGAGCTCGGCCATCTCCGCGTCCCGGCCCACCAGCTGGCGGCGCTGGGGGGACACGTCGAGGTCCTGGCCCCCGGCCCGGCCCAGGCGGGCGCGGATCTCGGAGACGTCCGGCCGCTGGGCGGGGTTGCGCCGGAGGAGGGCCATGGCCAGCTCCGCGAGGTCCTCGGGGACGCCCGGGGCCAGCTCCAGCACGGAGGGGGCCTCCATCTCGTTCTTGGCCTGGAGGATCTCCATGGGCGTGCCCTGGAAGGGCAGGCGGCCGCTCAGGGACTCGTAGAGCATCACGCCCACGCTGTACCAGTCGCTGGCCTCGGTGGCGACGCCGGTGGCCCCCTGCTCGGGGGCCATGTGGGAGGGCGTGCCCACCAGCTTGGGGGGCAGGCCCAGGGCCCACATGTCCTGGGGGGCGAGGTCCAGCACCAGGCCGAAGTCCAGGATCACCACCCGCCCATCGGCGGTGACGAGCACATTGTTGCTCTTGAGGTCCCGGTGCAGCTTGCCCGCGGCGTGGAGGGCCGCGACGCCCTCCACCAGCTGGCCCAGGGCGCCGCGGAGGCGCTCGGGGTCCCGCACCGCCTTGCCGGGCCCGGTGATGGGCACCGAGAGGGTGCGGTCGGAGTCCGAGAGCCAGGTGGCCATGTCCTCGGCCTGGAGCATGGACTGGTCCTGGCTCGACTGGATGTTGAGGAGGCGCCCCGGCAGGCCCTCCGCCACGGTGCGGTGGCGGCTGGTCTTCCCGCCCTTGGGGACCCTGGACTCCTCCCGCACCCAGGCGGCGAAGGGCTGTCCGTCCACCAGCTCCATGGTGAAGTAGGCGCGGTCGGCCTCGGCGAAGAGCTCGAAGAGGCCCACCAGGTTCGGGTGGCTGAGGTCCGCGAGGGCCCGGAACTCCCGCTTGAACTGGAGCAGGGCCTCGGGGCCCATGTGGGTGAGGGTCTTGAGGGCCACCACGCCCTGGCGGTGGTGGTCGAAGGCCTCGAAGACCATGCCGAAGGAGCCCGATCCGATGCTGCGCCGGATCAGGAGCCGGTCGGTTCCCTGGAAGCCTTCGGTGGTCATGCGGTCCTGGCTAAAAGACTAATCGAATCCTGTTCGCGTATGCTGGCTCCAAACCCAACCCGAGGTGTGCATGGACGAACCTTCCTCCAAGGACAGGCTGATCATCGGCCTCCTCCTGCTGCTCTTCTTCATCGGCGCGGCCGCCCACATCTGGCAGGCCGCCAGCACCGGGGAGAAGCTGAGCCTGGCGCTGAGCAATCTGATCTTCGGGTTCCTGGCCCTCTGCCACGCCTGGTACATGCTGGGCTGGAAGCGCGCCGCGGCCATGTTCGGCTTCATCTTCGTCTCCAGCTGGGCGGCGGAGAGCCTGAGCATCGCCACCTTCCTGGCCACGCCCTACACCTACACGCCGGTGCTGGGACCGCGCCTGGGCCAGGTGCCCATCGTGGTGCCGGTGGGCTGGTTCATGATGATCTACTACAGCTCCGTGATCGTGAACCTCATCACCGAGGGCAAGCCGGTGGCCACGATCACCAAGGGGTGGTGGATCGCGGGCCTGGCCTTCCTCACGGCGCTGGTGATGACGGCCTGGGACCTCACCCTGGACCCCTACATGGTGATCCAGGCGAAGGCCTGGATCTGGAAGGACGGCGGGGCCTACTTCGGCATCCCTTTCGCCAACTACCTGTCCTGGGTGGAGACGGTGTTCATCATCTCCGTGGCCTGGCGCCTCATCGAGCCCTCCCTGCCGCCGCCCCCCCGCATGCACCTCACGAGGACCGCCGCGGCGATCCCGGTGCTCAGCTACGCCCTGATCGGCCTCCCCGACGTCTTCATCGGCGTGCCCGCGGCAACCCGGGTGCTCTCGCCCTTCGCCATGGGCATCGCGGTGCTGGCCGCCCTGGGCCGCCTCACCCAGATGCCCCAGCCCACCTCGTTCCCGGAGCCTGAGCGATGACCGACGCCACGAACCCCACGCCCCGCTCCGGCCGGGACCGCCTGCTCCTGGGGCTGGTCCTCGTCCTCTTCGCCGGGCACTTCCTCTTCCACGGCACCCAGCTCGTCACGGGCACGCGCCTGCCCTTCGACCAGATGACGGTCTTCTTCAGTCTCTTCGTGATCTCCCACGCCTGCTACATGCTGGGCTGGAAGCGCGCGCTGGCCTTCTTCGCCGCCACGGCCCTCATCGGCTTCACCTTCGAGTACGTGGGCGTGAAGACGGGGGCCATCTTCGGCCGCTACTACTACACGGACGTGCTGGGCTGGAAGATCCTGGGCACCGTCTCCTGGCCCATCCCGCTGGCCTACTTCATGGTGCTCTACCCGGCCACCATGATGGCGAACCTCCTGCTGCACGGCTCGGTGGTCACCGAGGAGCTGCCCCTGAAGGGCTCGGTCTACGCGGCCCTGGTGGCGGCCATGGTCATGAGCGCTTGGGACCTCAGCATGGACCCCTACATGGCCGGCGAGCAGAAGGCCTGGGTGTGGGTGGACGGCGGCCCCTACTTCAACATCCCCATGCGCAACTTCGCCGGATGGGTGCTCACCACCTTCACCGCCGGGCTGGCCTACCGCGTGATCGAGCACCGGATCCCGCTGAAGCCCCTCGGGCAGATGAAGCCCTGGATCGTCACCCTGCCGCTCCTCTGCTACGGCGTCCTCATCGTCGGCGACTTCGCCCTCGGCTACCCCGAGGCCACCAAGGTCATCCCGCCCTTCGTCATGGGCGTGGCGCTCATCGCCTCGCTGATGCGGATGTTCCAGCCGGCGGAGGGGTAGGGGCGGGGGTCGGTGCCGGTTCGATGGTGCAGGCTGCCCGCCGGCCTGATTTCCCGTCCAATCCGCGAGCCGCTCAGGCCTGGGCCGGCCCTTTCAACCTCAAGGCCCGCTCGATCCCAGGGGCAGTGCAGCAAAGGGCAGAACCCATGGACCAGCAGGTCAAAGACCAAATCCTCGCCCAGAGCCGCATCGCCCACGGCCAGACCGAGGCGGCCTACCAGCAGCACCCGTCGAAAAAAGGCGAGGCGGGGTGGCCCGAGAAGCAGCGGATCCTCCTGGCGGACATGGCGCTCCACCTGCTGCAGACCTCCCTGCGGGAGGGCGCGCTGTCCCAGGACGACCTGAAGCGGAACCTCTACGCGATCCTGACGATCTCGGACGAGCTCATGCCGGGCCACGATCTGAAGGCCGTCGCGGACAGGTTCTATCCTTCGTAGACTCCTCGAGCCTCTTCAACCCGCAGGCCAGGCCTCTCCGCCAATCCCCGACCGCACCGCCGCCCGCCCGGTGAGCCATGACCAGGTACCTGATCTCCTTCCCCAGCGCCGCGATGGACGTCCCGGCCGCGGAGCTCCCGGAGGTGGCCGCCGCGGCCCACGCCGTGGTGCGTGAGGCCAAGGCGGCCGGCGTCTGGGTCTTCGGCGGCGGGATCGACGCGCAGGTCCCGGCCGTGACCGTCGCCGCGGACGGGACCGTCTCGGCGGATCCGGCCCGCGACCTCGACGGCGGCTTCGCGGTCCTCGACCTCCCGACCCGGGAGGATGCGGTCCGCTGGGCCGCCCGCCTCGCCGAGGCCTGCCGCTGCCCCCAGGAGCTCCGCGCCTTCATGGACGACCCGGAGGCCTAGGCGGCGCGTTCCCAGGGCCCCGCCCAGGGCGACGGTGCGACGCGCCGGGGGCGGCTACCGCATCGCCTCCATCGGGCTCAGCCGCGACGCCTTGAAGGCCGGGTACAGCCCGAAGACCAGGGCGAGCCCGAGGGCCACGCCCCAGGCGACCAGGAGGCCGATGGGGTTGACGATGAGGCCGTAGGGGAAGTTGGCGCTCAGGGCGCGGCAGAGGGCGGCGCCGCCCAGGGTCCCGGCGAGGGCGCCCAGGGCCGCGAGCACCAGGCTCTCCAGCAGGAACTGGATGAAGATCTCCTGGTCGCTCGCGCCCAGGGCCTTGCGCAGGCCGATCTCGAAGCGGCGGTCGCTGAAGCTGATGAGCATGACGCTGAGCACGCCCACGCCGCCCACCAGGAGCACCGTGCCGGCGAGGCTGAGGAGCACCACGCGCCAGCCGAAGATCTGCTCCAGGAAGTTCGCCCAGCTCTTGGCGGCCTCGGCGTCCAGGTCCAGGACCTCCACGTCCTCGATGCCGTGGTGGGCCTGCTTGGCACGGCCCAGCATCATGGCGCTGACCTCCTCCATGTCCCGCTTGGCGTTCAGCTTCACCGCGATCTGGTCCAGCTTGTGGCTGGGCTCCAGGCGGTCCATGTAGGCCTCGAGGGGCACCAGGATCCCGTTGGAGTCGATCCAGGTGTCCTCGCTGATGATGTTGATGGGGGCGAGGACCCCGATGATGCGGAAGGGCTGGCCGTCGAGGAGCACGTTCTGGCCGATGGGGTCCGACCCGCCGGTCAGGGCGTTGGCCACGCTGCCGCTCACCACCGCCACCGCGGAGCGGCGCCGCGCGTCGTCCTCGGTGATCCCGCGGCCGTGGGCCACCGGGCGGTTCATGTAGCGGGAGTACTCGGGGGTGACGCCCACGGCGAAGAAGCGCTCGCTGCCGCCCAGGGTGCGCACCGGGAGGGGCTTGCGGGCCCGGGGCAGGAAGGCCATCACCCTGGGGTCCGGCGCCGTCAGGCGGCTCAGGTCCTCGTAGCGCAGGCCCGGGCTCATGGCGAAGCGCTTTTGCTCCTCGCCGGTCTCCGGGGCCTTCGGCGCCACCATCACCGTCCCGTCCCAGCTCATCCCGGCGAAGCCGGTGCCGATCTTGTCCACCACGCCGTCCATCACCGAGGTCATCACCACCAGGGCGAAGACCCCCAGGGTCAGCAGGGTCAGGGTCAGCATGGAGCGGAGCTTGTGGCTCCAGAGCTCCACCAGGCCGGTGCGCACCACCTCCCACACCAGGGCCAGCCGGGACGCCAGGGAGCGGCGGGCCATGCGGGGGGCCGGGGCAGGCTCCACCCCGCTCAGGAGGGAGGGGCCCGGGGCGGGGAGGATGGAGGTGTGGTCACTCATAGCGCAGCGCCTCCACGGGGCCCCGTCCGCGATCGAGCGCAGCGAGGAGCGGGAGGACAGGACTGAATGTCCTGTCCGATCCGGGGGTGGTCGGCGAAGCCGGGATCTGGATTGCGCTATTCATAGCGAAGCGCCTCCATTGGACTTAACCGCGAAGCCTTCCAGGCGGGGAAGAGGGCGAAGACGAAACCGAAGACCGAGGCGAGGAGGGTCGCCGAGAGGAAGCTCCCCGGCTGCATGTAGAGGGGGATGCCCAGGAACCAGGTGATGAACTTGGAGAAGCCGATCCCCAGGACCAGGCCCACCAGGCTGCCCAGCACCGTGAGCACCAGGGCCTCGGTCATGAACTCCTTGAAGACCTCCCGGCCCGAGGCGCCGATGGCCATCTTCACGCCCACCTCCCGCACCCGCTCCTTGAGGCTGGCCATCTGGATGTTGACGTTCACCAGGCCGCCCCCCAGCAGGCTGAGGACGCCGGAGAGCATGAAGATGATGTTGTAGACGTCGCCCTGGCTGCGGTTCCGGCGCACCCGGGCCGCCACGTCGTCCAGGCGGAAGTCGTCCTGCTGGCGGTGGTTCGCCTTCAGCACCGCGCCCAGGTCCCGGGCGAAGACCTCCATGGCGTTCAGGTCGGGGACCTTGAAGGTCACCCGGTCCATGCGCCGGTAGGCGTCGCCCTGCATGCGCCGGGCCACCAGGGCCGCGGGCACCGCGAGGATGCGGTTCTGGCGGCGGAACTGGTTGCGCTGGCCCGGCTGCTTGCGGAAGTAGAAGACCCGCTCCTTGAAGGTGCCGATGACCGTGACCGGGACGTCGCCCACCAGGATGGACTTGCCCACGGCGTCGCCGCTGGGGAAGAAGACCGAGAGGACCTCGGTGCCCAGCACCGCCACCGGCGCGCCCGTCCGGAGCTCCTCGGCGGAGAAGCCCCGGCCGCTGGCGATCTCGTAGCCGTTGGTGGGGATGAAGTCCGCCGCCACGCCGGTGACCATGCGCTCCTGCTCCGTGAACTCCGAGCGCACCCGCGCCCTGGAGTTGCGCTGGACGCTGACGCCCTTCACGGCGCCCTTGGAGGCTTCGCTGCCCTCCTCGGCGTCCAGCTCCCGCAGGCCCAGGTTGGCCTGCTGCAGGGCCGTGGGCCGGCCCTCGTTCGCGACCGCCTTCGGCTGGACGTTGAGCTTGTCCAGTCCGCCCATCTTGATGAACATCTCGTCGGCCCGCCTGCGCTGGCTGTCGGAGATGGAATAGCCACCGAGCACCGAGGCCACGCCCAGCATGACGCCGAGGGCCTGGAGGGTGCTCCGGCCGAGGTTCTCCTTCACTTCGGTGAAGGCGGAGCGCAGACGCTCCCGGAACGCGCCGCTGAACATGGCTAGGCCGCTCCCTCGATGGTGGCGGCGACCAGGCCGTCCCGGATCTCCACCCGGCGCTGGGCCTGGGCGGCGATGGAGGGGTCGTGGGTCACCAGCAGGACGGTGTTGCCGCCGGCGTGAAGCTCGCGGAAGAGCTGCAGCACCTCGGCCCCGGTGCGGGAGTCCAGGGCCCCCGTGGGCTCGTCGGCGAGGAGCATCTTGGGGTTGTTGGCCAGGGCCCGGGCGATGGCCACCCGCTGCTTCTGGCCGCCGCTCAGGTTCGCGGGGAGCATCTTCGCCTTGTCGGCGATGCCCACCTTCTCCAGGAGGGCCATGGCGCGCTCCCGGCGCTCCCGCCCGCCCACGCCCGCGTAGAGCATGGGCAGCTCCACGTTGCGGACGATGCTGGCCTTGGGGAGCAGGTTGTAGCTCTGGAAGACGAAGCCGATCTTCTCGTTCCGGATGGCCGCGAGCTGCGCGCCCGCCAGCCCCTGCACTTCATGGCCGTCCAGGGCGTAGGTCCCGCTGGTGGGCGAGTCCAGGCAGCCCAGGATGGCCATGAGGGTGGACTTGCCCGAGCCCGAGGGCCCGATGAGGGCGACGAACTCGCCGGCCTCCACCGTCAGGTCGATGCCGCGCAGCGCGTGCACCGCGGCGTCCTTCGTGCCGTAGGTCTTCGTGAGTCCGAGGGTCTGGATGACGGGGGACATCGCTGCTCCAGCGGAAAATGACGGGTGTGTCGGTGGCTTCGTCGTGGCCTGACCTTGGGACTGGGCTCTGCCTAGGCCCAAGGTGGGGAGCACGAGGGGGACGCAGAGGACGCGAAGCGGCCGGGCGGTCCCCCTCCTCCCTAGTTGTTCTCGTCGTCCTTCTCGACCTTCTTGCGGGTCGGGTCCTCGAGGGCGACCTGGTCGTCGGGCTTCAGGCCCGAGAGGATCTCCACCCGCTCGAGGGTGGCGATGCCGGCCTTCACGTCCACGCGCTCGAAGTAGTCCTGCCAGTGGTCGCTGAGCCAGACGAACTTCCCGCGGCCGGAGAGGCCCTCCTTCGCGGCCTTGACCAGCTCGGGCTTGAGGTCCTTCTTCAGCCGGTAGACCACGGTCTGGCCGTCCTTGCGCTGCAGGGCCTCCAGGGGCACGGAGATGGCCTTGGCGCGCTTCTCGCCGAGGATCTCCACGTTGGCGCTCATGCCCGTGCGGAAGGCGTCGCCCAGTTCGTCCAGCTGGACCTCCACCTCGAAGACCTTGATCTTCTCAACCAGCTTCGCCGCCGGCGCCACGAAGCGCACCTTCCCCGTGAAGGACTTCTGGGGGTAGGCGTCCAGGGTGACCCGCACCGGCTGGCCCACGTTCACCTTCGCGATGTCCACCTCGTTGAGGTTCACGCGGACGATGAGGCTCTTGAGGTCGGCCACGGTGAACACGACGGTGCCGGCGTTGAAGCTGGAGACGCCGCTGGTGATGGTGTCGCCCAGCTCCACGCCCTTCTTGATGACGACGCCGTTCATGGGGGAGGTCACCCGGGCCTTCTGGCTGGCGGCGTTGCCGCTGATGGGGATGCCCCGGTCCTCCACGATCTGGTAGCGCATCTGGGCGGACTTGAAGGTCTCCTCCGCCAGGTCGCGCTTGGTCTTGGCGTCCCGGTGCTGCTGCTCGCTGATGAGGCCGGCCTGGAAGAGGGCCTTCTGCTGGCCGTACTCCCGCTCCGCGTCGGCGAACCTCAGCTTCGACTGGCTCAGGCTGCCCTGCACGTCGCTGAGGCTCTGGGCCTGGGTGACGTCGGGCTCCACTTCGGCGAGCACCTCGCCGGACTGCACCACGGCGCCCTCGCGGACCTTCAGGCCCACGACCCGGCCGCTCACCGAGCTCTTCACATCCACCTTGGTGACGGGGTCCACCACGCCCACCTCGCGGACGCTCACCTGCAGGTCCTCCGCCTGGACCTTGCCCAGGCGGAAGGGGGTCTGGGCTTCGCCCTTCTTGGTGTCCTTGTCCCCGCCCCGGACGGTCATGACGCCGCCGACGATGACGACGCCCACCGCACCCATGGCCAACCAGCGCTTATTCATGGCTTCCCCCGCTTGTGAAAGACTCCGAGCTTGTCGGACGTGCTGGAACCGCTACGGCCTCCAGGCTGGGGCCGTTTAGGGTCCCGGGCCGGGTGGATCGGCCGGCCCGCCCCCGCCCCCGGCCAACCGCCCCTCCCCGCCGGCGAATGGCCCCGCGGGCTAACCGAAGGCCGGATCCCTCCGTAGCCGACCCGGATCTTTGCGGGAGGACCCATGTTGGGTTGGAGGCTCGCGTTCGCGCTGGGGTTCGGTCTCGCCTCGCCCCTCCCGGGAACCCCGGCGCGGGCCTTATCCCGTCCCCTGGCCATCGTGGACGTCGCGGTGCTGCCCATGGACGGGGAGCGCAGGCTGGAGCACCAGGTGGTGCTGGTGCGGGAGGGCCGGATCCAGCGCCTCGGCCCCCTGGGGACGGTGAAGATCCCGAAGGGCGCCCTCCGGGTGCACGGCGCGGGGCGCACCCTGCTGCCGGGCCTCACGGACACCCATGTCCACCTGTCCAGCCGGACGGAGCTTCCACTCTACCTGGCCCACGGGGTCACCACGGTCTTCAACCTGGACGGGCGTCCCGCCCACCTGGCCTGGCGCCGGGAGGTGGCGGAGGGCCGCCTGGCCGGGCCCCGCATCCTCAGCGCCGGGCCCACCTTCGGGGAGTCCATGGGCCCGGAGGCCGCCGTGGCGAAGGTGGACGCTCTCGCGGCGGCGGGCTACGACGCTGTGAAGGTCTACAACCAGGTGGGGGCGGCGGAGTACCCGGCGATCATCGCCGCGGCGAAGCGCAGGGGCCTCCTGCTCATGGGCCACGTCCCCCGCAAGCCGGGCTTCGAGGCGGTCCTGGCGGCGGGGCAGTCCCTGGCCCACGCCGAGGAGCTGGTCTACACCGCCTTCAACCCTGGGGCGGAGGAGACCTTCGGCATGAAGGCCCTGGACGACGCCCGCATCCCCGAGGTGGCCGGGAAGGTGGCGGCCTCGGGCATCTCCGTCACCTGCACCCTCACCTGCTTCCACGACATCGTCCGCCAGGCCACGGACCTCGAGGGCTTCCTGAAGAACCCGGACCTGGCCTCCCTCCCCTCCTGGATCCGCGCCCGGCTCGAGCCCGGCCTGAACCGCTACCACGGCCGCTACACCCCGGAGGAGACCGGGTTCCTGAAGGCGGCCTACCCTTTCCAGCTCAGGCTGGCCAAGGCCCTCGCGGACGCCGGCGTGCCCCTCATGACGGGCACCGACGCCTCCACCATCGGCCCGGTGGCCGGCGTCTCGGTGCACCAGGAGCTGGAGGAGCTGGTGGCCGCGGGCCTGACCCCCTTCCAGGCCCTCCGGGCCTCCACCACCGCGCCGGCGGCGTACTTCCGGCGGCCGGGGGAGCGGGGCACCGTCGAGCCCGGCCAGCGGGCGGACGTCATCCTCGTGGAGGGCGACCCCCTGAAGGACATCCGGGCCACCCGCGCCCTCGCGGGGGTGGTGGCCGGCGGGCGATGGCGGGACGCGCGCGCCCTGGCGTCGATGAAGGCCGGCGCCCCCGCCGCCCACCGGGCGCTGCGGGGCCGACTTGCCCGGGCCCTGGAGGCCGATCCGGTGGCGGGGCTCCAGGCCCTGGCGGATGAGGACCCCGGGGCCCTGCTCGCCGGCGAGCTGCTCGCGGACTGGCTGGGGCGCCACGGGGCTGCGGCCTACGCGGCCCTGATGGACCGCCTCCGCCGGGAGGCGCCCGGCGCCTTCCTGGCCTCGGAGGCCGCGGCCAACGACCTGGGCTACGCCCTCCTGGCCCGCAAGGGCTACCCCGGGGCGCTGGCGGTCTTCCGCCGGGCCTGCGCGGACTTCCCGAAGAGCCCCAACGCCGAGGACTCCCTGGCGGAGGCCCTGGCGGCCTCCGGGGACCTGGCCGGGGGCCGCGCCCACTACCGACGGGCCCTGGAGCTCGATCCGGCCTACGGCAACGCCGAGGGGGCCCGGAAGTGGCTCCGGGAGCATCCGGAGTAGGGCTCAGGCCCCGAAGACGCCCTCGAGGAGGGTGGAGGGATCGGGCATGGGGGCGGCCAGAGCCTCCTCGGCGTCCGCGGCCAGCCGGGCCTCCAGGCGCCGGGGAAGGTCCGGGTCCACCGTCCAGCCGCGCCCGGCCATCCAGGCCTCGAAGCGGGGCAGGGGATCCTTGCCGGTCCAGGCCTCCAGTTCGGCGGGGTCCACATAGCGCTGGTCGTCGTGCTCGGCGTGGCCCTTGAGGCGGTAAGTCTCGCAGACCAGGAAGACCGGACCGTCCCCGGCGAGGCAGGTGGTGCGGGCCTCGGAGGCGGCCTCATAGACGGCCCTGGCGTCGTTGCCGTCCACCACCAGGGTCGCCGCGCCCTGGCCGCGGTCCTTCAGGTGCCCCTTCATCTGCTTCTCGGGGGGCGTGCTGTAGGCCCAGCCGTTGGCCTCCCCCACCACGATGAGGGGGAGCTTCTGCACCACGGCGAAGTTGAGCCCCTCGCTGAAGGCGCCGGTGGAGGAGCCGCCGTCGCCGATCCAGGTCATGACCACCCGCTGCTGGCGCTTCTGCTGGATGGCCAGGGCCGCCCCGGCGCAGACGGGGATGAGGGCGCCCAGCATGGAGGTGGGCGCGATCAGCCCCCGGGCCACGTCCCCGAAGTGGTTGTTGTGCTCCCGGCCCCGGGTGGGCCCCGTGGCCCGGCCCAGGTACTGCAGGAAGACCTCCAGGGGGCTGACGCCGCGCACGAACATGGAGCCCAGGTTGCGGATCATGGGGGCGATGAGGTCCTCCTCCCCCAGGGCGAAGGCGGTGGCGCAGCTCGTGGCCTCCTGCCCCAGGCTGCGGTAGACGCTGCCCATGGTGTGGCCCTGGCGGAAGAGCTTCACCAGCCGCTCCTCCGTGAGGCGGGTGAGGAGCATGGCCTCGTGCAGGGCGCGGGCGGAAGCTTCTTCCATGGCGCTAGCATGAAGCCATGCTGACGATCCGAGAAGCCACCCCCGCCGACATCCCGCTCATTCTGGCCTACATCGCGGAGCTCGCCGACTACGAGCGGGCCCCCGAGAAGGCCGTGGCGAGGGCCGAGGACCTCCAGCGCTACATGTTCGGGCCCCAGCCCCTGATCTTCTGCGAGCTGGCCCGGTGGGACGGCGAGGACGCGGGCTTCGCCCTCTACTTCTTCAACTTCAGCACGTGGGAGGGCAAGCCCGGCCTCTACCTGGAGGACCTCTTCGTGCGGCCGGCCTTCCGCAAGCACGGCATCGGCAAGGCCCTCCTGAAGCGCCTCGCCCGCATCGCCGTGGAGCACGACTGCACCCGCTACGTCTGGCAGGTGCTGGACTGGAACACCCCCAGCATCGACTTCTACAAGGCCATGGGGGCGAAGGTGATGCACGACTGGTTGACGTGCAGGGTGGAAGGCGAGGCTTTGCACAGGCTGGCCGAAGGGGCGCCTTGAACGGGGTCCTGCGCCCCCTCGCCGAGGCCCTGGGGCCCGAGGCCCGGCTCCACGCCGTCGGCGGCGCCGTGCGGGACCGCCTGCTGGGCCGGGAGGGAGGCGACTGGGACCTGGCGACGGCCCTGATGCCCGACGAGGTGCTGCGCCGCGCCAAGGCCGCGGGGCTGCGGGCCATCCCCACGGGCCTCCAGCACGGCACCGTCACCCTGCTCTCGGAGGGCCACGCGGTGGAGGTCACCACCTTCCGGGGCGACGAAGGCTACAGCGACGGGCGGCGGCCCGACGCCGTGCGCCTGGGCGTGGGCCTCGAGGAGGACCTGGCCCGGCGGGACTTCACCATCAACGCCCTGGCCCTGCCCGTGGAGGCCGTGGAGGCGCCGGACTGGAAGGCCCGGATCGTGGATCCCTTCGGGGGCCTCGCGGATCTTCAGGCGAAGGTCATCCGCGCGGTGGGAGACCCGGAGGCCCGCTTCCGAGAGGACGGCCTGCGCCCCTTCCGGGCCTGCCGCTTCGCGTCCCAGCTCGGCTTCCGGCTGGACGGGGCCACCGGGGACGCCATCCCCCGCTGTCTGGACGTGGCCGCGAAGGTGGCCGCGGAGCGCGTGCAGGTGGAGCTGACCAAGCTGCTGTGCGGCGCGGAGCCGGAACGGGGGCTGCAGCTCCTCGCGGAAACAGGGCTCCTGGACCTGTGGACGCCGGAGCTGCGCGCCATGATCGGCTGCGGTCAGAACGCGCACCACCGCTTCCCGGTGTGGGAGCACACCCTCGCCGTGGTCGCGGCCGCCCCGGCGGATCCGGGCCTGCGCTGGGCGGCCCTGCTCCACGACGTGGGCAAGCCCGACACCCGCTCGGTCTCCGGGGACGGATCCGTGCACTTCTACGGCCACGAGGGCCACTCCCTGAGGCAGGCCGAAGGGATCCTCCGGCGCCTCAAGTCCAGCAACGCGGTGATCGAGGACGTCCTCGCCCTGGTCCGCCACCACGGGACCCATCCGGACGGCGCCTGGAGCGGCGCCGCCTGCCGGCGCTTCCTCCGCCGCCTGGAGGAGGACGGCCTGGACCTGGAGCGCTGGGGCGCCTTCCGGCTGGCGGACCAGCTGGGCAAGGGCTTCGGGGAGGAACCCTACCGCCGGGACCACGAGGCCGTGATGGCCCGCCTGCGGGCGCTCCGGGACGCCCGGCCCCCCCTGCGCGTCGCGGACCTCGCCATCCAGGGCCGCGCCCTCATGGACCTCGCCGCCCGGCCCGGCGGGGCCTGGCTGGGGCGGCTGCAGAGGTATTTACTCGAGGCTGTGATTGATGAACCACAACTAAATACTAAGGAACGATTATTAGAGGTCGCCGCTAAATTTATTCGAGAGATGGAAAACTAAAATTATTTTACTTGCGTTTGCGGCGAGACTGACTGAGTTTTTACATACCGATCTGAGTTTGACTCTCCACGGTTCCGCTCTGAATTCATAGGTATGACTTCTCCTTTTGAATTAACATCGAACTCAAAACCTGACTGATCTGCGAAATTTTTTAAAAATTGCATTGATAAAGGAGCAGACATCTCGGATAACTGTTTATTGATAGGATCTAATCTGAACCAACTCAATCGAAGAAGTTCCGTATATTTATTGATTTCTGACTCTAACCATTTCCTCCGTTCTTTCGGTGAAACAGGCGCATCTTTGATTAAGTTTTCAATGTATAGCTCGGACTCCTTCCAGAGAGCTCGAGCAACCAATATGAAATCTCCGAATGGTGTGGACTGAATGTTAAGAATAGCATAGTTTTGTAAATAGGCCTGTGTTAGCGGGAATTGTCCATACTGAGTTTTTTTGGCATACTCGGCTTCATCAATCGAAAAAATATTAAACTTCCTTATTAGATCACCATTTCTTCTGCTCAGCAGCCAAACCAAACCACTTGCACGAGATGCAATCAACAGAGAATCTGGGGTAGCTATTGGAGAATGGTAAAACGGCTTGACAAATTTGTATCCTGGACTAGTGCGGGCGAACTTTAAACCACCTTCGGTATTGAACGATTCAAAAATCGGTTTATCATTATCTAAAATTACAAGATGGTCTTGAATGAGTTTACCTGTTTTAGATAATTTAAAGACCGCCCAATAAGAGGCTTCGTTTTTTGAGTTAGTAAAACCGGTTATTTGATTCTCGCCTAAAAATAAACCTTCAGAAGTCAATGGAATAAGAATGTCAGGACAATTGCTGATATTATTCCAGTCAAGTAAACCAATTTGAATTTCTGTTGTCTTTTGCGCGTCATCCTGCACCCACAGGCTAACTTCTGGTGGAGTTTCGTGGGATAATTTGATATCGTTATTGTTGTCATTGATGTCTATCTTTAAAGAATAAATCTGATCATCTAAGTGGAAAGATGAAAGCGTGTAAGGCGATGATTTATCTTTCGTTGACTTAGATGGGAATGGATATTTTTTATCAAATTCTGGTCTTAATCCCTTCCCGAAGCCAACCCAGATTCTCTGCCTGTATGATAATTTTGAGTCATTCGTTGCAATGATGCCGTTTACACTTTCTTGTGCTGCACTGATATTGGCAGTTAGGCCAAGTGCGAATAAGAAAATTCTTACCAATCGCATGAATCGCCAGCATTGATAATGCACACATCCCAATCGAGACGGCACTTGGTGGCGGTCCAAATATATTTGGCCTTGGTAATACACATCCAGTAGTCTAATTCGCAATTGTAAAGGTCCCATGCGCACTGATCTGCGGTGGGAGCTGGCGGCGTTGGCTTACCAGTACCAGGGGCAGTCGGCCTCGGTCGCGATTCGATCGTGACGAGAGCAGGTGGGTTAAGCGCAGTAAAAGGGACTAGTAACATATAAGTTCTCCTGAAATATTATCCTTTTTTTTTAATTTCTTTTGTCAAGAGAGAGGGCTATTAAAAAATGTTAAGTCGACATCCGTGCAAATATTCAGCTCTAAAATATTGTGTATACAATGATTAGGGATTAGGCGCGCTCGATGAGGACGGTGGCCATCGCCGCCAGCCCCTCGCCCCGGCCGGTGAAGCCGAGCTGCTCGGTGGTGGTGGCCTTGATGTTGAGGTCCTCGGGGTCGAGGCCGAGCACGGGGGCCACAAGCTCCCGCATGCGCTCCCGGTGGGGGCTGATCTTGGGACGCTCGCCCACGAGGCAGACGTCGGCGTTCACCACCACCCAGCCCCGCTCCAGGAGGCCGGCCATGACGCGCTCCAGGAGCTTCAGGGAGTCGGCGTCCTTGTAGAGGGGATCCGTGTCTGGGAAGTGCTGGCCGATGTCGCCGAGCCCGGCGGCGCCCAGGAGGGCGTCCATGAGGGCGTGGAGCATCACGTCGGCGTCGCTGTGGCCGGCGAGGCCGCGGTCATGGGGGATCTCGCAGCCCATGAGCACCAGGGGGCGGCCCTCCTCGGGCGCGGCGAAGCGGTGGACGTCGAAGCCCTGGCCCACCCGCAGCGACTGCCGGAACGTGGGCCGGGTCACGGGGCGTCCGGGCGCTTGAACTCGCCGGAGTTCGGCGCCTGGTGCTCGCCGCTGCCCGGGCGGCGGTGCTCGCCGGAGCCCTTCAGGGAGTCATAGGACCCCGTGATCTTGGAGCTGCCGCTGCTCTGGGCGCTGGGGCCGTGGTCGGGGATGGTCATGATGACGGTGGTGCCTTGGCCCTCCTCGCTCAGCACCTCGAGGCTGCCGCCGTGCTCCTCGACGATCTTCTTCACGGTGGCCATGCCCAGGCCGGTGCCCTTGCGCTTCCCGTAGCTGTAGAAGGGCTCGAAGATGCGCCGCATGACCTTCTTGGGGATGCCCTTGCCGGTGTCCTTCACGCGGACCTGCACGCCGCCGGTGACCCGCTCCCAGGTGAGCATCACCGTGCCCCGGGTCTCGGCGGTGGCGTCCAGGGCGTTGGCCAGGAGGTTCTCCACCACCCGGGCGAAGCGGTTGGGGTCGAGGTTGGCGGTGCAGGGGGTGCCCTCGGTGTCCAGGGTCACGCCGAGCTCCTTGGCCCGCTGCTTCAGGGGCTCCACGATGCCCGTGAGGTAGGGCCCGATCTCCAGGGTCTTGCGCAGGGGCTCGCGGACCTTGGCGTAGTCCAGCACGTCCATGCTCAGGGCGCTGAGGCGCTCCACGGCCTCCAGGATGGCCTGGCTGTGGTGGTGGATCTTGGGGTCGGGGGAGACGACCTCGAGCAGCTCGGCGTGGCCGCGCACCACGAACAGCGCGTTCTTGAAGTCGTGGACGATGGAACTGGCCACCTGGCCCACGGTGGCGAGCACCTGGTTGCGCAGGTTGTCCTCGGAGAGCCGGGTGCGCTCGATGGCGATGGCGCAGAGGCTCACGATGGCCTCGAAGGTGGCGCGGTCCACGGGCTCGGTGATGATGCGGCGGCTGTCGAGGTAGACGACCCCGGTCCTGCGACCTTGGATCACCAGGGGCAGGCAGAGGATGGTCTTGAGCTGCAGGTCGAGGATGCTCTGGTGGCTGCTGAGCTTCTCGTCGGCCCCGACGTTGTGGATCCAGATGGGGTCGCCCTTCTCGAAGACGGCGTGCACGGTGGACATGGAGAGCTGGATGTCCCGCACCAGCTCCTTGCCCAGGTTGCGCTGCACCTTGGGGATCAGCTCGCCGCCTTCCAGCAGCATGATGAAGCCGCGGTCCGTGTTGGAGATGGCCAGCAGGCGCTCCAGGGACTGCTCCAGCACCTCGTCCAGGTCCACGTCCTCCGCCAGGAGCTGGGCGGTCTGGAGGATGGCCTGGAGGTGCACCTCGGAGGTGGTGCTGCTCTCCCGCTTGAGGGTCAGGAAATAGGCGCCGTCGGCGATGCGCAGGGTGGCGCCGGGCTCCCACTTGGCCCGGGTCAGCCGCTCGTATTGCAGGAAGGTGCCGTGGGAGCTGCTGAGGTCCTCGGCGTACCACTCCCCGCCCACGCTCTCGATCTTGAGGTGGGTGCGGCTCACCATGCTGTCGCTGAGCACGATGTCGCAGTGGCTCTGGCGGCCCAGGGTCACGGTCCGGTTGATGGGCACCGAGCGCTCGAAGCCGTGGCGGTCGCGGATCAGCAGGAAATGGCGCTCGGGCATGGGGCGGTTCCCGGGGGAGGGTGCTCCACGGTAGCAAGATCCGGGGATTCAGGCGAATCCGGGATGGACGGGGGAAATCCCAGGGGCCGGAGCGGGGCAATCGAAAATACACTGGGGGGATGGAGCCCCATCGCCACCCCGACCTGGATCCCCGGCGCGGGGAGGAGGTCTTCGAGCTCTCGCTGAGGCCCCAGCGCCTGGGGGAGTACATCGGGCAGGAGAAGGTGAAGGCGCGCCTGGAGATCGCCCTGAAGGCCGCCCTGAAGCGCGGGGAGGTCCTGGACCACGTGCTGCTCTTCGGGCCGCCGGGCCTGGGCAAGACGACCCTGGCCCATGTGCTGGCCAACGAGATGGGGGCCCCCTGCAAGGTGGTCCAGGCGCCGGCCCTGGAGAAGAAGGGCGACCTGGCGGCCATCCTCACGAACCTCGAGGAGGGGGAGTTCCTCTTCATCGACGAGGTCCACCGCCTGCCCCCGGCCATCGAGGAACTGCTCTACACCGCCATGGAGGACCGCAAGCTGGACATCCTCATCGGCCAGGGCCCCAGCGCCCAGACCCTGAAGGTGGACCTGCGCCCCTTCACGCTGGTGGGGGCCACCACCCGGGCGGGCCTGCTGAGCAAGCCCCTCCACGACCGCTTCGGCATGGTGCACCGCCTGGACTACTACACCCGCTCCGAGCTGGAGGTCATCGCCCACCGCAGCGCCCGGGTGCTGGAGATCCCCATCGAGGACGAGGGCGCCGTGGCCATCGCGCGCAGGTCGAGGGGCACGCCCCGCATCGCCAACCGCCTCCTGCGCCGCTGCCGGGACTACGCCGAGGTGAAGGCCAAGGGCGTCATCGACGCCGCCACCGCCGAAGCCTGCCTGGCCCTGCACGAAGTGGACGAGCTGGGCCTGGACGCCCTGGACCGCGCCTACCTGGAAGCGCTGTGCTCCAAGTTCCGCGGCGGGCCCGTGGGCCTGCGAACCCTGGCCGCGGCGCTGGGGGAAGTCGAAGGCGAGAGCCTCGAGGACCTCGTGGAGCCCTACCTCATGCAGATCGGGTTTTTGGATCGGACGCTGCAGGGACGGAAGGCCACCGAGCGGGCCTACGCCTACCTGGGGATCAAGGTCGGCGGGGCGGGGCCGCTGTTCGAGTGAGGCGGCAGCTGTCCTTGCCAGCAAGTCAGTCAGCGTTCTTGGAACCAAGAATGTAATTCAAAGCGACCAATCGAGTGGGTAACTTCCACTCTTCATGTATTCACAGCCGTGCTTCCTGAGAAACGCTTGGAGGGGCTGGTAGGGGATTCTCTTGAGCTTCCCGAAATTTGTATCTTCATTAAAATCTTTTCCTTCACTTTCTTTTCTTCCGTATTCGGCTACCAGTGGCACTCCAGAGTCATACTTACGCCTGCCTTGCGTTGAAAGAACTGCAGGTGTTTCATAATCTCCGAACCATCTTCCTCCAGAAGAGACAAGCCTATGGTCGCGTGCATTAACACAATTGATCATCGGGAATAGTCCAAAGTCTACAAAAACTGGCGAATAGGTATCTGCGTCGTCGGAATGCGCTTGTAATTGATATACTAAGATAAATAGCAGATCTCTTTCTGGGATTACGTTTTTAATGGTGACTTTTTGTGTGATACGAGCAGAAGGTTCGCGGGGGGTTGGTGGTTTTTTCATTCTTACGTCCACCGGATCTATATATAACATTTTTAATTCGAGCCTTACCCCAGATGAATGTTCGAAATCTGGGTAGCCCTCTCGATCGCCTAGAAGGCCTGGGGCTTTCGACAACCCTAGCTCTTCAAGGCCGGGGTACAGCTTGTCTAATGCGGGGACACATGCATCCACGAGAGTCCCGATGATTGTGCCCACTTGGGAGGGTTCGAATCCTTCAAGTGCCTTTCTTGGAAGCCTGAGGATGTCGAGTTCAACACCAATCAATGGTGCTAGTGCAGATTTGACTTCCCTGAAGATGTTTGGAGGGATGCTCATAGAGTCCCCTTCCAAGGCCCAGGCAATATTTCACTGAGCTTTGTCCCAAGTGCCCGGCAAATTCGCAATACTTCCAACACATCTAACCGCCTCTCACACGTCTCGTACTTTGCGACGAACGATTGAGGCTTCCCGAGAGATAAAGAAAGGACCCGTTGGCTGACCTTTTTCGCCTCGCGTATCCTTCGGAGCGTCGCGACAAGTTCGACGTAATCGGGATCTGAGCGGGTCTTCTGCATTCACAGATTGGTACCGCGACTAGATATCTGAACCCAATATGGGATATATTAAAAATCTCAGACGCCGGTCTTGACCTACCCGTGTCCGAAGCGAAATTAAACCTACGAGGGAGCAAAGGTGGCTAGGCGACACGAATTCCGAGAAGGAGACTGGGAATCCATTGCGTTGCGTCTCGACGAGATCATCAGTGCTCATAGCGGTGAGGATCCATTCGAGGAGGCATTAAAGCTGCTAGTTGCACGGCTGGCTTTCGAAGTTAGTGGTGGCGCCCCGGGCAGCTTCATTATCAAACACAATGAGGACGAAGCAGTCCGTGAGACTAACCGGTTGATCGGGCTTGCGGGTGAGCGATGGCGCGGCATCCTCGATCCAGGCACGGTTACTTGTTTAAGCGGCCCTGAACTCGTTCGATGTGCGGCCATCCTAAATTCTGTGAGCCTCCTCACGGACGATCTGGTTGGCTTGGATGCCATTTTTGAAACCATCGTGAATAAGGCCTCCAAGGGTCAGAAAGGCCAGTACTTCACACCCAGGCACGTGATTGCAGAGGTAGTTGAAATGATTCGGCCTAGCCCTTATGAGCGCCTTGTGGACCCTGCTTGTGGTTCAGGGGGCTTCCTGCGCCATGCATTGCTTTACGAGCCAAAGTGTTCAGTGTGGGGATTCGACCAGGATCCGCGTGCGAGCCGAGTCGCTCGCGTCATGTTAGCGGCCAGTGGGCAACCTGCGTCTCGAGTGATGCGCGGCGACAGCCTTCGTCGCCCGGACCGAAAACTCTTTCCAGAAACCGTGCCCGTTATCGAGGAGCTGATGCGTGCCCAGGATGCGAAATTCAGAGGGTTCGATGTAGTGCTGACCAATCCCCCCTTTGCCGGGGACGTGGGCGAGGAGTATTCAGACTCGTACGAATTGGCCCGAGGAAGGCGGGTTGAGCGGGATGTTTTGTTTGTGGAGCGCTGTCTCGAACTGCTGAAACCCGGTGGGAGAATGGCCATCGTTTTGCCATACAACAAGGTCGGTGGTGAGCAGTGGGGATACATGCGCAAATGGCTCTTCGAACACATGCAAGTCGTTGCGGTTCTCAGCCTCGGTCGCAATACATTCCAGCCTCATACAAGCCAAAAGGCCTGTGTTCTGATCGGCATCAAACGTTCTCGACGAGCAGTTCAATTCCGAAACGACGAGGTTCTTTTCTTCATCAGTGAACGCGATGGGAAGGACCACCGCGGCCGTCTGATTTTTAGAACCGATGGTCGTACAGTCGAACACGATCTTTCAGAGGCGACGCCTCTCGTTCGTGCACGCTTCGACGTTCTCCAGGCAGGGGCCTAGGTATGGGAATTCACGTATTACGACGTGCCGGTGACCTGGGCGACTCGTTCGTCCTTGCGCCTGAACGATTCGATCCGCGGCGCAACATCGAGGTTCCCTTCGGACGTTGCCTAGCGGACGTTGCAGAGATTGTGACCGAAAATCTGACAAGCCAATCACTCTCGGCCCATCGCAGTGTGCTTGTCCTCGATACGACTCATGCATATGAAGGGTTCGTCGTACTTCGGCATAGTCCAGTCTCACCAGCGGAGGTTGGGAGTGCCAAGAGGCGGATTCTGCCGGGAGACATCATCATTTCTCGCCTGCGTCCTTACCTCCGTCAGGTGGCGTTCATCGATGAGGATCTGTTCCACCTTGTCTCGGGTGGAAACGAAGTCTGCGCCAGCACCGAGTTCTTTGTCATCCGCGGACGGGATGGGTTCGACGCAGCCGGCCTCATACCCTTCCTACTCTCCGATCCTGTTCAGTCAGCTCTCGCAGCAGGCCAGGAAGGCGGCCACCACCCCCGGTTTTCGAAAGAGCTGCTCGGCTCGATTCAGGTTCCTGAATTTGTGATAGAGAGTGCCGCATCGACAGCTGCTCGCGTTCGGGACCTAGCATCCGGTGTCCGATGTTCGCTGGATGGGTGCCGTGCTCTAATTACGTCTGTGCAGAATCGAATGGGACGCGCCACAACCAAGATCTGAATCTGATTTGTGCCGGGCCATATCTCCTGAGAGCCCAACTAGTGTTGCCTTCTGCTTCGATGCAGGACTTCCAGTGGAGTAAGCCCTCCTACCTACCCGCGCGTAAAATCTCCTTGATCTCTTCCTGCACTTCCTTCATGGCTCCTGCGTCCGACAGGGCGATGAACACCGTGTTGTCCCCGGCGATCGTGCCCGCGATCGCCTCGTGCTGGGCCTGGTCCAGCAGTTCGGCCATGGCCTGGGCGAAGCCTGGTGTCGTCGTGAGCACCAAGAGGTTCGGGGGCGCCTCCTTCAGCGTGAAGGCGGGCATGCCCAGGCGCTGGGGTTCCACGCGCTGGTAGCGGCCCTCGCGCTTCTGCACGCTGAGCTTCTTCAGGTGCCGGGACAGCGTGCTCTGGGTGAGGTGGAAGCCCTCGTCGGCGAGGCGCTTCAGCAGGGCGAACTGGTCCGGGATCTCATGCTGTTCGATGAGGCGGAGGATCACCTGGTCGACGGTCATGGGCCCTTCCTTCCAAGGGGTGAAGTCTGCATATCCGTGCATGAATCCGCAAGGGGCAGGGACGAATCAAAATGCAGCTTGACAGCTCTGTGCATGGAATAGCATATTATGCAATTCCATGAGCGGAATTCCCCGATTCATGCATCCCTATGCGGCACCCCTGACGATGACCCTCACCCCCGCCCTCCTGCCCACCTACACGCCCTTCCCCTTCGTCCTCAGCCACGGGAAGGGCGACCAGGTCTTCGGCGAGGACGGCACGGCCTACTGGGACTTCTACGGCGGCCACTGCGTCGTCTCCACCGGCCACAGCCACCCGGCGGTGGTGGACGCCCTCGCGAAGCAGGCCTCGCAGCTCATCTTCTATTCCGCCGCCGGCGACCTGAAGGTGCGCAGCGCCGCCGCCGAGGCCCTGGTGGCCTTTGCCGCGGGCAGCGGTATGGCGTCGGCCTTATTTTGCAACAGCGGGGCCGAGGCCAACGAGAACGCCCTGCTGCTGGCCGCCAAGCTCACCGGGCGGAGCGCCTATGTCGCCTTCGAAGGCGGCTGGCACGGGAGGACCCTGCTGGCCCGCTCCGTCAGCGATGATCCGAGGCTGCACGCCGGGCTCCAGGCCCGTCTCGCGCCCACCACCTGGCTGCCCTTCGGCGACCTCGACGCCCTGGAGGCCGCCGACTTCAGCGCCGTGGCCGCGGTCATCCTCGAGCCCATCCAGAGCATGTCCGGCATCAAGACCGCGTTCCCGGCCTTCTTCCAGGCCCTGCGGCGGAAGTGCTCCGAGGCCGGGACCCTGCTCATCTTCGACGAAGTGCAGACCGGCGTGGGCCGGCTCGGCAAGCCCTTCGCCGCCGAGTTCTACGGCGTGGCCCCCGACTTCATCACCTCGGCCAAGGGTCTCGCCAGCGGCGTGCCCGTGGGCGCCCTGCTGATGTCGGCGGACGTGGCCGCCCAGGTGAAGCCCGGGGACCTGGGCAGCACCTTCGGGGGCGGTCCCCTCGCCATGGCCGCCCTGCTCGCCACCCTGAAGGTCATCCAGGACGAGGGCCTCATGGACCGCGCCGCCGCCTGCGCCGCGCGGATCCGGGAGGGCCTCGAGGACACGGTTGTGCGGCGGGTCAAGGGGGAGGGCCTCCTCCTGGGCCTGGACGCCGGAGCCTCCGCGCCCGCCCTCAAGAAGCACCTGGAGGCCGCCCGCATCCTCGTGGGCTCCTCCTCCGACAGCGCCGTCCTGCGGCTGATGCCCCCCCTGAACCTGAGCGACGCGGCCCTGGACGCGCTGCTCGCCGCCGTCCGATCTTTTCCCGGAGCCTGAGCCATGAAGCACTTCACCGGCCTCAAGGACCTCGGCCCGGCCGGGCTCGAGGCCGTCCTCGCCCAGGCCGCCGCCTGGAAGGGCACCCATCCCAAGCACCTCGTGGACCGGCTCCTGGGCATGGTCTTCTTCAATCCCTCCCTCCGGACGCGGGCCAGCTTCGAGGCCGTCATGGCCCGGGGCGGCGGCAGCGCCATCGTGCTGGAGGTGGGCAGCGGCGTGTGGAAGCTGGAGGACCGGGAAGGCGCGGTCATGGACGGGGACCGGGCGGAGCACGTGAAGGAGGCCGTGCCCGTGCTGGCGCGCTTCGTGGACGCCCTCGCCGTGCGCACCTTCGCGGGCAACGTGGACGACGAGGCCGACCACGCGGACCCCGTGCTGACGGCCTTCCGGAACCTGAGCACCGTGCCCGTGGTGAGCATGGAGAGCGCCCGGGAGCATCCCTGCCAGGGCCTCGCGGACCTGCTCACCGTGCGGGAGGTCCACGGCGCCACGAAGGGCCTGCCCGTCACCCTCACCTGGGCGCCCCACATCAAGCCCCTGCCCAAGGCCGTGCCCAACTCCTTCCTCCTCACCGCCGCCGCCGCCGGCTGCGAAGTGCGGGTGGCCCATCCCAGGGGCTTCGAGCTGCACCCGTCGGTGGTGGCCGAGGCGGAGGCCTACGCGAAGGCCACCGGAGGCAAGGTCGTCTTCACGGATGACCAGGATGCCGCCCTCGAAGGCAGCGCCGCGGTGTATGCCAAGGCCTGGGGACCCGCCACGGCCTCCGGCCTCGGGGCCGAGGCCGTGAAGGCCCATCCCGGGTGGCTCACCTCCCGGCGCCACCTGGACCTCGCCTCGAAGGACGCGGTCTTCCTCCACTGCCTGCCCGTGCGGCGCAACGTGGAGGTCGCCGACGGCGTCCTGGACCACCCCAGCTGCCGGGTGGTGGACGAGGCCGAGAACCGCTTCCACGTCCAGCGCGCCATCCTCGACGCCCTGCTCAATCCCGCCACCGCCCTCGCCTTCTGACCGGAGCGGCCATGCCCCTCTCCCCCGATCCCTACGCCACCCTGCGCTCCGCGGCCCAGTACGTGCGGCTCTTCCGGCGCAAGACCTTCGTCGTGAAGCTGGGCGGCGAACTGCTGGAGGACCCCGCGGCCCTGAAGGCCGTCGCTGGCCAGCTCGCCCTGCTCTGGAGCTTCTCCATCCGCCTCGTGATCGTGCACGGCGGCGGGGCGGGCCTGGACGAGGCCTGCGCGGCCTTTGGCATCCCCGTGCAGAAGATCGCCGGGCGGCGGGTCACCAGCCCCGAGGTCCTCGACGCCGCGAAGATGGTCTTCGCGGGCAAGGCCCACATGGACCTCCTCTCGGGCCTCAAGGCCGCGGGCCTGCCCATCGTGGGCCTCAGCGGCCTGGACGGCGGCCTCGTGGAGGCCCAGCAGCGGCCGCCGGTCACGGTCACCGACGACGAGGGCCAGGCCCAGGCCGTGGACTTCGGCCTGGTGGGCGACATCCAGGCGGTGGATCCCGCCCTGCTGAACCACCTCCTCGCCGCGGACTACGTGCCCGTCATCGCGCCGCTCTCCGGCGGCCCCGAGGGGGAGGTCTTCAACACCAACGCCGACACCATCGCCTCCGCGGTGGCGGTGGCCCTCCAGGCGGAGAAGCTCTTCTTCCTGCTCGACGTGCCCGGCCTCCTGGAGGACAAGGACAGGCCCTCCAGCCTCGTGCCCCTGGCGGACCTTGCGGACCTGGAGGCCCTCGAGGCCAAGGGCGCCCTCAAGGGCGGCATGCGGCCCAAGATCGAGGCGGCGCGGTCGGCCCTCAAGGGCGGCGTGGCGGCGGTGCACCTGGTGAGCGGCGTCTCCAAGGACGCCCTGCTCACGGAGGTCTTCACCAACGAGGGCAGCGGGACCATGCTCGTAGCCTCCCATCCGGCGCAGACCGCCGAGGTCCCCCAGCCGTGAACCCCGCCGAGCTCCTCCAGGCCCTCGTGGCCATCCCCAGCGTCTCCGGGCAGGAGGGGCCGCTGGCGGACGCCCTCCAGGCGCGGCTGGGGGGCCTGGGCCTCGCTGTGTCCCGGCAGGGAAACAACCTCTGGTTCGAGGTGGGGCAGGGCTCGCCGCGCCTCCTGGTGAACTCGCACCTGGACACCGTGCCCCCCTGCGCGGGCTGGACCTCGGACCCCTTCACGCCCGCCTGGTCGGGGACGCGGCTCACGGGGCTGGGCGCCAACGACGCCAAGGGCTGCGTGTCCGCCATGGTCCTCGCCGCCCTGGCCCTCCAGGCCGAGCCCGCCGCGCATGCCGGCACGGCCGTGTTCGCCTTCACCGCCGAGGAGGAGACCGGCGGAGAGGGCCTCGGGACAATCCTTGGCGAGCTTGGTCCCCTGGACGCCGCCATCGTGGGGGAGCCCACGGGCCTCGTGCCCTGCCTGGCCCAGCGGGGCATGCTCATGCTGCGCTGCGTGGCGAAGGGGGTCTCCGCCCACGTCGCCCATCCGGAACTGGGCGACAACGCCATCCACAAGGCCGCCCGGGACATCACGAAACTCTCCGCCAAGGTCTTCGAACCCCACCCGCTCCTGGGGGCCGCCGCCCCCCAGGTCACCACCATCCAGGGCGGCCTGGCCAAGAACCAGGTGCCCGACGCCGTGGAGTTCTTCGTGGACGTGCGCACCACGCCGAACCTGGACAACGCCCGGGTCGCGCGGGACCTCGGGGCCGAGCTCGAAAGCGAGGTCCACGTCCACAGCGCCCGCTACCTGCCCAAGGCCACCCCCGCGGACCATCCCATCGCCCGGGCGGCGGTGGAGGCTTCGGGCAAGCCCGGCGTGGGATCGGCCACGGCCTCGGACTGGGCCTTCCTCGGGGACCTTCCGGCAGTGAAGGTGGGCCCCGGCGACACCCTGCGCAGCCACCGGCCCGACGAGTGGCTGGACCTCGCCGAGCTGGAGGCGGGCGCGGCCTTCTACGGCCGGATGATCCGGAGCTACTTCGCCCTTGTTCACGCGATGGAGGCGCACCATGCCTGAGGTTCCCAAGGACGGCTCCCAGCTCTGGTCCAAGGGCGGCGCCCTCGATCCCGCCATCCACGCCTTCACCGTGGGGGAGGACTACCTCACGGACCTCGCCCTCGTGCCCCACGACTGCGTGGCCAGCGCGGCCCACGCCCGCATGCTGTCGCGCGCCGGGCTCCTGGATCCGAAGGACGCCGACGCCCTGGTGGCGGCCCTGGGGGAGCTGCGGGAGGAGGCCCTGGCCGGCCGCTTCGCGATCCTGCCGGAGCAGGAGGACGCCCACACGGCCCTGGAGGCCGCCCTGGTGGCGAGGGTGGGCGACGCGGGCAAGCGCATCCACCTCGGCCGCTCCCGCAATGACCAGGTGATCACCGCCCTGCGGCTGCTCATGCGGGAGCGCCTGGCGGACCTCGCCGGCCGCGCCGCGGACCTCGCGGGGGCCTTCCTGGCCTTCGCGCAGGCCCACGCCCATGAGGCCATGCCCGGCTACACCCACCTCCGGCCCGCCATGCCCAGCTCCTTCGGCCAGTGGGCGGCGGCCTTCGCGGAGGGGCTGCTGGAGGGCCTCGCGGACGCCCGGGCCCTGGACGCCAAGCTGGACCGCTGCCCCCTGGGAGCCGCGGCGGGCTTCGGCGTGCCCCTGCCCATCGACCGGGAGCTGACGGCCTCCCTGCTGGGCTTCTCCGGCGTCCAGCGCAACCCCATCGACGTGCAGAACTCGAGGGGACGCCACGAGCTGGCCCTGGTCCAGTGGATCGGGCAGCTGGCCCTGGTGCTGGAGAAGTTCCTCTGGGACGTGGCCCTCTACAGCACCCCCGAGTTCGGGTACCTCGACGTGCCCGAGGCCTTCACCACGGGGTCCAGCATCATGCCCCAGAAGCGGAACCCCGACGTGGTGGAGCTGGCCCGGGCCACCTGCCGCTCCCTGCGGGGCGCGGCCCACACGGTGGAGCAGCTCGCGGGCGGGATGCCCTCGAACTACCACCGGGACTTCCAGCTCCTGAAGAAGCCCCTGCTGGGGGCGCTGGGCGACGCCGCCGCCTGGCTCTCCATCCTCCAGGCCCTGGTGCCCGCCCTGCAGGTGAACGCCGAGCGGGCCCGGGAGGCCTGCGGGGACGAGCTCTACGCGGCCCACGCCGCCTTCCTCCTGGTGAAGGAGGGCTGGACCTTCCGGGACGCCTACCGGGAGGTCGCGGCGGAACTGGCCGCCAAGGCCTTCCATCCCGACCGGGCGGCCCTGAAGTCCACCCACACCGGCGGCACCGCCAACCTCGCCCTGGACGCCGCCGCCGCCGAGCTGGCCGCGCACCGGGCCTGGATCGACGGGCGCAAGGCCGCCCAGGCCTCCACCGTCCACGCGCTCTTGGAGACGACCCCATGAAGAAAGTCCTGCTCGCCTTCAGCGGAGGCCTCGACACCTCCTACTGCGTGGTCTGGCTCAAGGAGCGCGGCTGGGAGGTCCACACCGTCACCGTGGACACCGGCGGCTTCAGCCCCGCGGAACTGGCCCGCATCGAGGGGCTGTCCCCGAAGCTCGGCGCGGCGTCCCACACCACCGCCGACGCCAGGGCCGAACTCTGGGACGGCTACCTGCGCTACCTCGTCTACGGCAACGTGCTGCGGGGCAGCCTCTACCCCCTGAGCGTCAGCGCCGAGCGGGTGGCCCAGGCGGCCAAGACCGTGGAAGTCGCCCGCAGCCTCGGCGTCCAGGCCCTGGCCCACGGCTCCACCGGCGCCGGCAACGACCAGGTGCGCTTCGATGTCGCCTTCAGCGCCCTGGCCCCGGACCTGGAGCTCATCACCCCCATCCGCCAGCTCTCGCCCTCCCGGGCGGAGGAGCGGGCCTTCCTCGCGGAGAAGGGCTTCGACTTCCCGGAGAAGGTGGAGGCCTACAGCGTGAACGAAGGCATGTGGGGCACCAGCGTCGGCGGCCGGGAGACCCTCGACCCCTGGTCCTCATTGCCCGAAGAGGCCTATCCCGGCGGGGCCGTGGATGCTGCATTGCCCCCGAAGACGCTGGTGATCTCCTTCGACAGGGGCGTGCCCGCGAGCCTGGACGGCGAGGCCCTGGACCCGGTGGCCCTGGTGGCGAAGCTCAACGCGATCGGCGGCGCCTATGGCATCGGAAGGGGCGTCCACCTGGGCGACACCATCCTCGGCATCAAGGGCCGCGTGGGCTTCGAGGCCCCGGCGGCGCACTTCCTCATCCAGGCCCACCGGGAGCTGGAGAAGCTGGTTCTGAGCGGCAAGCAGCTCTTCTGGAAGGAGTCCCTGGGGAACCTCTACGGATCGCTGCTCCACGAGGGGGCCTTCCTCGATCCCCTGGCCCGGGACCTCGAAGCCTTCCTGGAATCCTCCCAGGCCACGGTCACCGGCGAGGTGCGCCTCACCCTGCGGCCGCGCAGCGCCTTCGTCGAGGGTGTGCGGTCGGCCTTCGCCCTCATGGACCCCGCCGTCGCCGCCTACGGCGAGGGCAGCCGGGCCTGGACCGGCGCCGAGGCTGCCTGCTACGCCAAGATCTTCGGCGTGCCGCAGGTGCTGTCCCTCAAGGCCCGCAAGGCCCTGGCGTAGGAGGAACCGACATGCGGATTCATATCGACAAGATCGCCTCGGTCACGCGGAACCTCCGCCTCGCCCGCACCCTCACCCTCGCCGACGAGGTCCAGGCGGTGCCCGGCGCGGTGGTGGCCGGCCGCGTGCTGGGGGAGAAGGGCACCTACAACCAGCTGGAGGACGTGCACGGCCGCATGAGCATCGTCCACGGCGGCGACATCGTGGTGGGGGCCCTGGGCCACCGCAACGCGCTCCATGGCTACGAAGGCGTGATGCCGGAGAAGGTGGCGGTGGGCGACCGATTGAACCTGCTGAACCTCGGCGGCGTCATCGGCGTCTGCGTGTCCCACAATCCGGACGTGGGCCGGCCCTTCGAGGTGGAGATCCTCGGCCAGGTGCTCGTCTATCCCGAGTTCGGCTCCCGGGTGGGCCAGCCCGCCACCATCCAGCAGGGCGCCCTTGAAGCGAAGCCCGCGCCGAAGTCGGTGCCCGTGGTCTACGTGGCGGGCACCTGCATGAACGCCGGCAAGACCCACGCCGCCTGCGCCCTGGTGCGCCACTTCACCCAAGCGGGCCTGAAGGTGGGCGGCGCGAAGCTGACGGGCGTGAGCCTCCAGCGGGACATCCTCGGCATGAAGGACTACGGCGCCGACGTGGCTTTCGACTTCACCGACGCGGGCACGGTGTGCACCAACGCCGACAATGCCCTCGCCGGGGCGCGGACCCTCCTGGCCCACGTGGCCGCCAGCGGCGTGGACGTCATCGTGGCGGAGACCGGCGACGGCATCATGGGGGACTACGGCGTGCAGTCCATCCTCGCGGACCCCGAACTGCGGGGCCTCGCGGCGGCCTTCCTGCTCTGCGCCAACGATCCCGTGGGCGCGTCCGGCGGCGTCCGGGAGCTCTCGGAGAAGTACGGCATCGCGGTGGACGTGGTGACGGGCCCGGCCACGGACAACCGCGTGGGCGTGCGCTTCGTCGAGCGGGAGCTGCACCTGCCCGCCATCAATGCCCGCAACGATGCCAAGGCCCTGGGCGCCTTCGTGCTGGAGAAGGTGAAGGGCCGGCTGGTGAAGGCGTGAAGGTCCACGCGGCCATCCTCGGCGCCGCCGGCTACGGCGGCGGGGAACTGCTGCGCCTGCTGGCGGGCCATCCGGCGGTGGGCGCGGTCCAGGCGGTCTCGAAGTCCCACGCGGGCAAGCCGCTCCACGCGGCCCATCCGAACCTGCGGGGCTTCGTGCCGGGCGCGTTCCTCGCGGAGGCGGATTGGAAGGCCCTGTCGGGGGCCGACGCGGTTGCGGTCTTTTCGGCCCAGCCCCACGTCACCCTGGCGAAGGAGCTGGCGGGCCTGGAGGTGGCCTGGTCGGAGGCTGGGATCGCGGACAAGGTGGTGCTCATCGATCTCAGCGGGGACTTCCGCCTCAAGGACGGCGGGGTCTTCGCCGAGGCCTACGGCGTGCCGCACCCGGCTCCGGAACGGCTGGGCGACTTCGTGTACGGCCTCAGCGAGTGGAACCGCGAGGCCCTGAAGGGGGCAAGGCGCATCGCCAACCCCGGCTGCTTCGCCACCGCGGTGCAGCTCGCGCTGCTACCCCTGGCGGGCCTGGACCTGGACTACGTGGCCGTGAGCGGCGTGACGGGCTCCAGCGGCAGCGGCGCGCTGCCCTCGGAGACCACGCACCATCCGACGCGGGCCACGGACTTCCGGGCCTACAAGCCCCTGAAGCACCAGCACGCCGCGGAGATCGCCCAGAGCCTCGCGGCCCACGGGGCCGGCTTCGAGGTGGCCTTCGTGCCCCACAGCGCCCCCCTGGTGCGGGGCATCTTCGCCACCGCGCAGTTCCGGCTGCCGGAGGGGGTGGACGGGAAGGCCCTGAAAGCCCGCTTCGAGGCGGCCTATGACGGCTGCCCCTTCGTGCGCCTGGTGGAGGGCACCCCGAGGCTGAACGCGGTGAACGGCTCCAACGCCTGCGACCTCGCCGTGCACGTGGAGGGGCGGCACGCCGTGGTGCTCGCGGCCCTGGACAACCTGCTCAAGGGCATGGCCGGGCAGGCGGTGCAGAATTTGAATCTGGCGCTGGGGCTGGAGGAGACGAGCGGGTTGTGGATGGCAGGGGGATTTCCGGGGTAGCCATCACCAGCATGTGGGATGGTGCTCAGGTTCGTTCGAAGGCATCCAGGATGCGCT